>Ga0136614_10003399_pt1 | contig 10173 bp, 9 predicted proteins | sample AntDrymUQ2792106_2_FD_106643 | JGI IMG/M metagenome (GOLD analysis project Ga0136614, IMG submission 106643) | Polar desert sand microbial communities from Dry Valleys, Antarctica - metaG UQ279 (21.06) | ecosystem: Environmental > Terrestrial > Soil > Desert | place: Antarctica: Dry Valley... | reverse complement strand
GCTCAAGCTCGAGGTGTGGGACTCGCCGAACTCCGCCGGGATCGTGATCGACGCGGTGCGGATCATCAAGCTGGCGCTGAACGACGGGGTCGCGGGGCAACTCGACGGACCCTCCAGCTACCTGATGAAGTCGCCGCACTCCCAGCGCCCTGACGACGAGGCTCGCACGCAGACCGAGGAGTTCATCGCCGCCCACGCCCGGAGGGCGCCGGGCGAGCGCGCGAAGGAACTCGCGACGGAGACCCCGGCCGCCTCCTAGCGGGACCGCTCGGACTGCCGACCGCCAGCCGGCCCGGCGGGGTGGCGCCCCGCACATATCCTGAGGGCGTGCCCCGGAGCGATCGCTTCTCGATCTGCCACGTCTCGCCCCACCCGTGGGGTCGCCGGCACGAGGTCAACGAGTTCGCCGGGCGGGTCTGTGCCGGGCTCGCGGAGCGCGGTCACCGGGTCCTCGTCGCCGCGCCCTCGGAGTCGCGCAAGGCGGTTCGCGACTCACGACGTGCGATCGCCGCGGCCGAGGAGCGCCCGGCGTCGCTATTCGGGTCGGGATGGAGAGGGGAGCGGATCGTCCCGGGCGGCCCGCCGGTCGTCGCGATCGGCTCGGGCCTGCCGATGCCGCACGGGCCTCGCCCGCGTGCCGCGCCGGTGCCGCTCGACGTCAGCCGCACGCTAGACCGGTTGCTCGGCGGTGTCGAGCTCGACATCGTCCACGTCCACGACCCGTTCGCCCCGAGCGCCTCTTCGGCGGCGCTTCGCCACTCGCGTTCGCTCAACGTCGGCAGCTTTCACGAGCCGAGCGAGCGGGTGCTCTCGACCCAGGTCGCTCGCCCGCTGGTCGAGATCTTCCTCGGTCGTCTCGACGCCCGCACGGTCAGCTCGCAGACCACGAAGGAGCTGTTGGAGCGGTTCTTCCCCGGCGCCTACGAGCAGCTCTCGCCCGGCGCCTCGACCGCCGTCACGCCCTGGTGGCCGAAGGGCGGCGCCGGAGGTTCGGTGACGAAGATCGCCTTCTGCCTCGAGGAGGAGCGTGGCGCGCTTCGGCTCCTGCTGCGGGCCCTGCGTCGGCTCCTCGACCGGCCGGATTGGGAGGTGGCGGTCTGGGTGCCGGAGGGTCCCGAGGTACGAGTTCCAGTGGCGCTTCGCGATCGGGTCCGGCTCACGGGCCCGCGCGAGGGCGCTCCCGGCGGCTTGCTGGCCGGCGCCGACATCGCCTGCGTCGCCTCTGGCGGGCCCCGCCCCGCCCCCGGCTTGGTGCGGGCGGCGCTTGCCGGCGGGGCGGTGCCGGTCGCATCGCAGCTTCCGCTCTACCGCGAGCTGGTCCAAGACGGGGAGTGCGGCCTGCTGTTCCCGGTCGGCGACGCGATCACCCTCGCGGGCCAACTCGCACGGCTCGTCGAGGAGCCGGAGCTGCGCGCGCGGCTTGCACGCCGCGCACGCGCCGCGGCGAGCGATTGGGAGCGGGTGACCGATCAGGTCGAGGAGATCTATCGTCGCCTCGCCGCCCGCCGCCACGACCCGCGCGGGGATCCCGCGGCGCGACGGCGGGTCGTCCGCCGCCGCGAGATCCACGTCGACCTCCATATGCACACCGATCATTCGCCCGACTGCGCGACGCCGGTCGAGACGCTGCTCGCCACGGCGCGCGACGCCGGGCTCGGGGCGATCGCGATCACCGACCACAACGAGATCTCCGGGGCACTCGCGGCGCGCGAGGTCGCCGAAGACTTCGGGGTCAAGGTGATCGTCGCCGAGGAGGTGAAGACGGCCGAGCAGGGCGAGGTGATCGGGCTCTTCCTCTCCGAGCGGATCCCGCGCGGACTGACGATGGCCGAGACGCTCGCCGAGATCCGCCGCCAGGGCGGGCTCGTATACGTGCCGCACCCGTTCGACCGCCTGCATTCCGTGCCCGACTACGAGCATCTGCTCGAGATCGTCGAGGAGATCGACATCCTCGAGGTCTTCAATCCTCGGGTGACGCTGACAGCCTTCAACGAGGAGGCTGAGCGCTTCGCGATGAAGTACCGGATCGTCCCCGGGGCCGGCTCGGACAGCCACGTCGCCCAGGGGCTCGGCAGCGTGATGATCCGCGTTCACGACTTCGACGGCCCGGGCGAGTTCCTCGAGGCGATGCGGAGCGCCGACATCGTCCGCAAGCACAAGAACCTGGTCTTCGTGCAGGCCCTGAAGCTGTTGCAGACCGGTGGCGGGCGCGGCGGCCGCGAGACGCCGACGAGGGCTGGCAAGCGCTGATGCAGCGCCGTGGGGTGGCAGGAGCGCGCGCGGGGTCGTCAAAGAAGGGCAACGCAGAGCCCCGGCCGAATGCGAACTTGCCCGCCACCGACGACGAGATCCAGGAGAAGTACCTCGAGCGCGCGATCCGCGAGCTGAACGAGCTCACGCATCGCCTCCAGGACTGTTCGCACTGCCCGCGCGGCAACCTGATGCCCGTGCTCGGCTCCGGCCACCCGCAGGCCGATGTGATGCTGCTTAAGTACGCGCCGACCGCGGCCGAGGTCGAGGAGGGCGTCGCCTTCTACGGGCGCGCCGGCAACGCCCTGATGAAGAGCTTCAAGCGGCTCGGGATCGATCCGCTCGCCGTCTACGGGACGCTCTGCGTCAAGTGCCCGGTGTCGGAGCCGAGCCTCGCCGCCGGCGAGTGCGTGGAGCGGATCGTCGAGGAGATCGCAATCGTCTCGCCGCGCTGCGTGGTGGTCATGGGAGAGCGGGCGCTCGAGACCGTGAACGAGGTCGGCGTGCCGCTCTCGCGCACGCTCGCGCCCCAGCTCGGTGAGATCCAACCGCTGACCCCGACGATCGACGCTCTCTACGCCCCGGACATCGACGACTCGCTCGACTCGGAGAGCTCCAAGCGCGAGTTCTGGAGCGCCTTCCGCACCCTCGGCGAGTGGTACGCCGAGCTCCCGCCGTACTAACGCGGCCGCGGTACGCTGAAGCCGGTGGCCGGTTCAACCACGCGCGAGGAGCTCCGCGAGCTGCAACGCCCGCTCAAGGACCGCTACCGCGAGAATCCGGCTGCCGCGCAGATCACGCTGAGCGCCGACGGATCCCTCGAGCAGGGCGTCTCCTGCTCGGTCCAGGCTGGGCACGCCCTGGTCGAGGCCGGCCTCCATCCCGATACCGGCGGCGACGGGACGCTCGCCTGCTCAGGCGACTTGCTCTTGCAAGCGCTGGTTGCGTGCGCCGGAGTGACGATGCGGTCGGTCGCCACCTCGATGGGCCTTGCCGTGACCGGCGCCGTCCATGCGGAGGGTGACCTCGATTGGCGCGGAACTCTGGCGGTCGACAAGGAGGTCACGGTCGGCTTCGAGGAGATCCGCCTTCGTTTCGAGGTCGAAGCAGAGGCGAGCGACGAGGAACTCGCAACGCTTCAGCGTCTGACGGAGCGCTACTGCGTGGTCTTCCAGACGCTGGCGGGATCGCCGGCTCTGTCGGTTTCAGTCGATCGGGCGTAGGCGCAGGGATGACCAAGTGAGGAAGCTGATCGTCTCGGAGTTCGTGTCGTTGGACGGCGTCATGGAGGCGCCCGGTGGAGAGGAAGGACATCCCCACTCGGGGTGGGTGTTCGACTTCCTCAGCCCCGAGCAGGAGAAGTACAAGCTCGAGGAGGTGCTCGAGAGCGACGCGCTTCTGCTCGGACGGGTCACCTATGAGGGCTTTTCCGCGGCGTGGCCCGAGCGGGGTGGCGAGTTCGCCGACAAGATGAACGAGATGCCGAAGTTCGTCGTCTCGAGCACCCTGAACGAGCTCCAGTGGAACAACTCCACGCTGATCGAGGGCGACGTCGCCGAGGAGGTCGCGAAGCTCAAGCGGGAGGACGGCGGGCCGATCCTCGTCACGGGCAGCTGCACGCTCGTGCACACCCTCGTCGAGCACGACCTCGTCGACGAGTATCGGGTCATGGTGTTCCCGCTCGTGCTCGGCTCTGGGAAGCGCCTCTTCCCCGAAACGCCTGAGAAGACCGTCTTGAGCCTCGTCGACACGCGGTCCTTCGACTCGGGCGTCCAGGTCCATACCTACGAGCCGGCCGAGAGGGCGAGGAGCTCCTAGGGAGCCGGTTTCACGGCGACGGCTACCTCGGCGGCGCGTCGGCGCCGCTCGATCCGCAGCACACGCGCTCCGGGCGCGGAGACGACGCGCCCGCCCTCGACCTCGGCGCGGTAGCCGTTCGGGTATTGGACCCGAGGAACGAACACCTCGGTGTCGAGCCGGCGGCGGCTGCGGGTGCCGTCCGGGCGCCGAGTCGAATAGGTGAGGTCGAGCTCGCGGGCGCCGGGGTCGAAACCGAGCTCGATCGGGGTGCCGGCCACCGCGCGGGGGTAGGGGCGGGCGAGGACGAGAAGCTTGTCGCGCTTCAGGTTCTCGCCGCGCGGGGGCTTGGCGGGATCGATGATGAGCGACTGGATGCCCGGACCGGAGGTCGTCGGGTCCTCGCAGTCGCAGTAGTGCCAGTACTGCCATGAGATGAGGTGCTCGTCGGAGAGCCGCACGATCCGCTCGATCGTCTCGAGGTCGTCGGTGGCGCCGAACTCGGTCAGGAAGGGGACGTCGCCGGTCTCCTCGGCCTGCTTGTCCGCGTTCGAGAAGACCATGTCCTCGAGCGACTCGCAGGACGGCCCGGAGCCCGGGCCGCCGAAGGCTCCGGGGAGGCAGTAGTTGTGGAAGGAGAAGCCGGCCTGCGCGTCGCCGGTGTCGCCGTGCGAGGTGTCGGCGCCGAAGTCGAAGGTGACGAGCGGCTCGTAGAAGACGAGGGTGGTGGGGTCGACGCTCCGGATCGCGTTCAGCACTCGGATCGAGAACTCGGTCAGCGTGGTCGAGTCGAACACCGGGCAGCCCGCCGGGTTCCCGCAGCCCTGGGGGCCGAAGGCAGAACCCGGCCAGGGCTCGTTGATCAGGTCGTAGCCCATCACGAAGGGATTCGAGCGAAACTTGCCCGCGATCCTCCGCCAAGCGGCGGCATAGGCATCCTGGAGCCCGCGCCCAGCGACCTCGGTGTTCGCCCAGAAGTTGTCGAAGGCGCGCTGCAGGCCGGCGTTGACCAGGTAATTCGTGGGGAAGCCCTGCTTTGGCTCGGAGGGGACACCGTCGTCGATCGTCTGCCAGTCGGGCCAGCCCTCTCCCTCGAAGCGCTCGTTGTAGAGGTCCTGGTGGAAGTCGAGCAGAGTGAAGACGCCATGGCGGGCGAGCGTGCGCTCGGTCCGCGCGAGGCTTCGGATGTACCCCCGTCGGTAGGAAGGGCGCCCGTCGGTCCCGGGCGGCTCGGGCTCGAGGCCCTTGAGGATCACGCCGAGCCGGATCGAGTTGAACCCGTGACGGCGCAGGAAGCGGGCGTCGTCGCGCCCGAACCCGGTGTCGCGCGGCCGGTAGGAGCCGACCTTGTAGACGAGGTTGAAGCCGCGCAGGATGACCACGCGCCCGCGGTCGTCGGTGAACCACCGTCCCTCGTGCTCGAGCGGTGGCCGCGGGGCGGCCTGGGCGCTCGCCGCAAAGCAGCCGAGCGCGATCAGCAGTGCCAGCGCCCCCGCCGCCGAGTGGCTCAAAACGCGCCGCATGGGTGCGGACGAGGCCACTCGCGCTACCCGCCCGCGCCAGGGGCCGCGGCCTCGGCGACGGCGGACATCGCCTCGATGCTGGCGCTGGCGAGGCCGCGGACGACGATCACGTCGAGGGCCTGGTAGGCCGCGAGCTGCTGCTCAGCCGCGGCAGGCTCGGCCGCCGCGACACCGACCGTGCCCTCGGGCTCGCCGAGCCGCCGGAAGTGGTTTCGATAGCCGTCGTGGAGATCGCGGTAAAAGGACTCCTCCTTCGCGAGCCGGGCCGCGGCGTCTTCGCCTACCGCGGTTCGGACGTAGCCGAACACCGGCGGGGAGCCGCCGAGTCCCGCGGCCGCCTCGACGTTGCGCCGCGCCTCGGCGGCGAAGCCGGGCGTCATCCAGTTGAAGAAGGCGCCGTCGTAGCTCGAGCCGGCGAGTGCGCACATCTTCGGCCCCATCGCGGCGAGCACGAGTCGGACGCCGGCGAGGGCGTCGCGCAGAGCGGGCAGCGCCTCGCGCATCGCGCTCAGCGGGCGCTTCGAGAACCCGGCTCCGACCCCGAGCCAGAGGCGCTCGGGATCGATCTCGAGCCGCTCGAGGTGAGCGGCGATCTCGGCCGGGGCATGGCGGTCGAGCGCCATCACGGCAACGCCCAGCTCGAGCTCTGGCGCGGCGGCAGCGAACTCCGCGAGCGTCTCGAGGCCGAGCGCCCCGGGGTGGTCGTTCGACCACATCGAGCTGTAGCCGAGCGCCGCGCAGCGCTCGGCGAGCCCGTGCGCGACGTCGGGGTCGAGCCCAGCGGCGACCCCGAAGCCCCGTGACCCGCTCATCGCTCGAGCAGCGCCACGGACTCGACGTGCGGGGTCTGCGGGAACATGTCGATGGGCTTCACGCGGCGCAGCGTATAGCCGGCCTCGCTGAGCTGAGCCGCGTTGGGGGCAAGTGTCGTCGGGTTGCAGGAGACGTAGACGATGCGCTTCGCCTCGCACTCGATAACCCGGCGCACGACCTTCGCCGAGAGCCCGGCTCGCGGCGGGTCGATCACCACCACGTCGGGCCGGCCGGCCTGCTCGACCAAGGGCCGCAGCCCGAGGCGCGCAGGCGAGCAGACGAAGTGGGCGTTCTCGATCTCGTTCGCGCGCGCGTTCTCCTCAGCGTCGGCGACGGCGCGCTCGACGCTCTCGAGCCCCCAGACCTCGCCCGCCTCGCGGGCCAGCGAGAGGCCGATCGTGCCGATCCCGCAGAAGAGGTCGAAGACGCGCTCGCGGCCGGTGAGCGCTGCCAGCTCCGCGGCGATCGCGTAGAGGCGTTCGGCCATCTCGGTGTTCGTCTGCAGGAACGCCTCGTGCGAGACGCGGAAGCGCAGCTCGCCCAGCTCCTCGCTCAAGTGCTCGGCCCCGAGCACGCCGGTCGGGCCCTCGGTGCCGCCGCCGGAGCGCTCGACGATCGTGTGCAGATCGACCGGTGGGCGAGGAAGGTCTCCGGGCGAGGTCACGAGCCGGGTCTGGAGCTGACCGGTGCGCCGGCCCTCGCGGACGACCAGGTTGCGAAGCAATCCGCTTCGGGAACCCCGGTCGTAGGCCGGTAGCGCCTCGGCGAACGCCCAGTCGCGGAGCGCGTTTCGCGCGGCGTTGTTCGCTTCGGAGGCGAGCAGACAGTCATCGACGTCGACGACCTCCGACCAGCTCCCGCGTCGGTGAAAGCCGAGCGCGACGGCATTCTCACGCGGGCCGAAGGAGTACTCGAGCTTGTTGCGGTAGCGCCACTGATCGACTGCGGGCTCGATCGGATCGATCTCGAGTCCCCCGAAGCCGCCGAGCCGGCTCAATGCTTCGGCGACCTGCTCGTGCTTGTGCTCGAGCTGGCGCTCGTAGGGGAGCGCCTGCCAGGCCGCGCCGGGGCAGGGCTCGCCTTCGTGGACGCACGCCTCGACGATCCGCTCGGAGCTCGGCCGCAGGATCTCGGTTGCCTTTGCCTCGGCGAAGGCCCGCTTCGCTCGGACGAGACGGGCGCGGACACGGTCGCCCGGCAGCCCGCCCGCGACGAAGACGACGTAGCCGTTCGCCCGCCCGACCCCGCGCCCGCCCTGGGCGAGGGCGTCGATCTCGAGCTCGAGCTCGTCCCCGTTGCGATGGCGGGCCGCGGCCTCCACGCCCCTATCGTTGCAGCGTGTCGTCCTTCGACCTCGACGCGTACCGAGTCCGCGCGGAGGGCTTCCTCGGCGAGATCGACAGGGAGTACCTGCTCCACCTCTCGGGTCGGAAGCCGGAGCTCGAGGTCGCGCGCCTCTATGAGGACCATCGAGAGCTCTTCGCCCCGGGCGCGGTCGCCACCCTGCGCGAGCTCGCCTCGAACGCCGTGGACGAGGACGCTCGCCGGCTGCGCTACCTGACGCAGTTCGCCCTCGACGGTGCCCTCGGCCAGGCGACGAAGCACGAGGCCGAGGAGCTCGCTCGGCTCGAGGCAAGCCTCACGGTCGAGCTGGCCGGCGCGCAGATCCCCTTCCGCCAGGTCCCGGTGGTGCAGGCGAACGAGCCGGACGCGGGTCGGCGCGCGGAGCTCGAGCGGGCTCGCAACGGGCTCCTCGCCGAGCGGCTCGAGCCGCTCTACCAAGCTGCCCTCGAGCGCTCGCACGCGCTCTGCGGCGAGCTTGGATGGCAAAGCTACCGAGCGGCCTACGCAGAGCTTCGCGGGCTCGACCTCGACGCACTGCGCAAGCGAACCGACCGGTTCTTGGAGTCGACCCGCGATGCCTATCGCTCGTTGCTCGCGCCCCAGCTCGCGCGCTCGGAGGTTCCGGGCCTCGAACGGCTCGCGCGCTCGGACATTCCCCGCCTCCTCCGCGCTCCGTCGCTCGACGCCGGGTTTCCCGCCGAGCGGCTGGTTGGGAGCTTCGCCGAGACGCTCGCCGGGATCGGTTTCGACCTCGCGGGGCAGGAGAACGTCCATCTGGACACGGAAACGAGGCCGTCGAAGTCCCCCCGCGCGTTCTGCTCGACCCCCCGGGTGCCCGACGAGGTGCACCTCGTCGTCTCGCCGGTCGGGGGCCGGGAGGACTTCGCCGCGTTGTTTCACGAGGGCGGGCACGTCGAGCACTACGCGAACACCGATCGCGCGCTGCCCTTCGAGTTTCGCCATCTCGGTGACAACGGCGTCACCGAGTCCTTCGCCTTCCTCTTCGAGCACCTGACCGAGGACGCGGCCTGGCTCGAGGCGCGGCTGGGCATCTCCGATCCGGCGGAGATCCGCGCGCACGCCGGCGCCACGCGCCTGCTGATGGTCCGCCGCTACTGCGCCAAGCTCGGCTACGAGCTCGAGCTTCACGGAGAGGGCGCCGAGCTCGGTGCGCTGCCGGGGCGTTACGCCTCAGCGCTGAGCGACGCGACCGGGGCGGCTTGGCCGCAGGAGACGTGGCTCGCGGACGTCGACGGCGGCTTCTACGTCGCCTGCTACTTGCGAGCCTGGGTGCTCGAGTCCCACTGGCGCCGGGCGCTGTGCGCTCGTCACGGAGAGCACTGGTTCGACGAGCCCGCCGCGGGTGTGTGGCTGCGCGAGCTGTGGGCGGACGGGCAACGCCTCGGTGTCGAGCAGCTACTCGGCGAGACGCTCGGCGAGGAGCTCGACTTCGAGCTCCTCATCGAGGATCTGATCTAGCTGCGCTCGAGGCGCTTGTCGATCGCGTCGAGGATGCCCTTGCGCGCCTTGCCGTTGCGTTCCCGGGTGCGCACCTTTCGCAGTTCGGCGGCGCTCAGGTCGACCAGCCGCGACTTGATCTGCGGGACCGTGAGCTGGTCGTAGGCGGTGACCGGCGCGCCGACCCGGGTGCGTCGGCGCAGCTTGTCGGCCTCCGCTAGCGGCCGGTCGGCGACATCGCGGACCCCGCGCCCGACGCGCTCAGCCGCGCGGGATGCCTGGCGACGGGTGGTCGCGGCCCGGGTGTCAACCTCACGGCGCGCCTGCTCGAGTAGACGCTCGAGCTCGCCGATCAGGTCGTCTGCCTGCTTGCGTCCGCGGGCGACGAGGTTGGAGACGAGATCGTTCGCGTCGCCGCGGGTCATCCGCCCGCGCGAGACCGCGTCGTCGACCACCTCGCGCAGCCGGTCGGGCGAGATCGTCACGTTCTCGCTCAGCGCGCTGCGGCTGCGGTCAACAGCCTCGCGAAAGGCCTGCACGCTCTTGTCGCTGCGCCCCGCCGCCGCGCGTGCGCTCGAGCGCGTGCGCCTCGGCGCGGCCGACTTGCGCTTCGACGAGCTCCCGTTGCGTGACGAGGAGCCGCCCTTACCGGACTTCGTCTTCCTTCCGCTTGCCCGCTGCGCCATCAAGAGCTCCTTGTCCACTCGTTGGTCTGGTCAGCCGACTCTCTCATTCCTCGCATCGCCCGTAAACCCTCGCGGTCGAGATCGCTCACGCGAGTATGAAGCGGACGTCAACCGGCGTGTGATCGGAGAGCCGGATCGTTCTGCCGTCGGCATCGAGCTCGCGGCGCTCGACCGGCCAGGAGCGCGGCGCCGTCTCGGCCTCGAGCCCCCGGCAGAGCAGGTGATCGAGGGAGCCTTGCGAGGTCGGGCCAACGAGCCCGAAGCGCCCGGCGAGCGTCTCGTAGACGTCCGAGTCGCGAGGG
>Ga0136614_10003398_pt1 | contig 10173 bp, 9 predicted proteins | sample AntDrymUQ2792106_2_FD_106643 | JGI IMG/M metagenome (GOLD analysis project Ga0136614, IMG submission 106643) | Polar desert sand microbial communities from Dry Valleys, Antarctica - metaG UQ279 (21.06) | ecosystem: Environmental > Terrestrial > Soil > Desert | place: Antarctica: Dry Valley... | reverse complement strand
GCAGCTGTCATGGCGGCCGTTCGTGCAGATGAGGGCGATTGGTCGCGTCTCTGGCTGCCAGCCGGGAGGCGCATCGCCGTCGCCGGTGGGCATGCGGCTGGTCGCCCCCATCACGTCGGACAGATGCTCGACGTCGGTGGACCAGGCGGCGGCGTGCACCTCGCCGGGCCGCCCGGAGCTGGCGTAGAGCAGGCGGATGGCACCGTCGGCATCGCGGTCGAGGTTGCGGCGCACGGCGAGGATGCGGACGCCGTGTGCCTGCAGGTCCTGGCGCCACTGCGGTGTCACATGCTCGGAGAGATCGGTGTCGCGCACACAATCCCGGCCCCACGCACCTCGGACCTCGATGGTCAGCCAGCGGCGAACGGGTGAGGCCGTGGCGAACTGTTGCTCATCGCGGGCTCGGCTGGCGACCGAGCACTCGAACCTATCCACCCGCCACCACGCCCTCGCAGGCGAGTTTCGAGATCACCGTGCGCAAGGAATCGGCGTCGATCGAGGTGGACAACTCGGCGGCCAGGTCTGCGATGCGGAACGTGGCGCGCTGGTCGTCGAGCACGGCGTGAACGACGGACCACGCCTCCACGGGAAGCCGCATTCGACGGTCACCGAGGCCCATGGTGACAGCGGTGTCTGTGCGCTCTGCCCACAACAACGGGCCGGGCATGACGGCGAGCGTGGTGTCGTCCGTGAGCAGCGGCGGCCGCCGCGGTCGGAGTCGGGTGGCCGGTTGCCGGTGCCAAACCGCCTCGGCGAGGAGACGGCGCAGCGAGTCGCCCGACAGCGCATCTTCCAGGGCGTCGAGCGCCTCGGCAGCCTCCGTGGCGGTGAGCTTCAGCACGTCGCCCCCACCGGCGGATGAGCTCAACGAGCCAGACGGTACGAGCGCTGCCGTCTCGGCGGCGCCGAGCGTGCTGGAGAGTGCCCGCTCGATCAACCGCTGACGGGTGAGCGCCATGATGCCGATGGTGAGATGCGCCGACTCGTCGTCGACCGTCTCGGGTGCGTGCGGGCACCCGCGAGGGATGTGGACGCAATCGCCGGGCTGCAGCGTGCGGTCCAGCACGGGGTCGCCCAGCTCCTGACCCAGCTCCTCCAGGGTGGGAGCGGCGAGCCCGGGGGCGCCGCGTACCGGCCAACGGGTGCGTTCCAGTCGCTGCCACACGCGCCAGCGCTTCGTGCCGGCGAGCTGGACGATGAGCACGTCGTGGTAGTCGAAGTGCACGTCGAGGCCGCGCGAGGCGGCCGGGCTGAGGTACGCGTTCACCTGCACTGGGTGGTCCAGGTCCAGGGCGAGGTTGTTGGAAAGGCGGCCGAGCGCCGGATCCGTGAACTGCAGACCCTGCAGCACGAGGCTGGCTCCCTCGTCGAACAGCTCCAGCACCCGGTTCGGCTGGATCAGGTCGTCGACGGTCTCGGTGCCGATGCCCGCCGAGCGGGTGTACCGCTGGCGAGGCAGCGTGTCGCCCTGTCGCACGATGCGCAACGCCGGCGTCCTCGTGCCGCCGGTGAGGACGTCACCCCACAGGCGCTCTGGGTCGGCGAGGAACGTCGGATCGACGATGCCGGGGTAGCAGCACACCCGGCGGGAGAAATCGTCGGCGATGAACGAGTCCGGGTCGCCAACGAGGTCGGCCAGGCACGCCACACCACGATGGTGGACGCGCCTGACCGACCAGTCGGTCGAGCGGCTCATCTCATCGCCGCTCGGCAGGATGCTTGCGGATCAGACGCCGGGCTGGGGAGCTTCGTCGGGAGTGCCCTCGCCGCCACCGTCGGCACCGCCGTCGATGCCACCGTCGCCACCGTCGGCGGGGCCACCGTCGCCGTCACTGTCGGAGCCACCGTCCGCTCCACCGTCGGCACCGCCGTCCCCCTCATCGGAGGAGAGCCGGCCCGGATCCGTTGTTGACCACGTCGTCTGCATGTCGTCCTTTGTGATGCTCATGATCGCACCGTACCCGATGACCGAAGCGGCGCAACTCGTCGAACGAGGCGGGCAAGCGCCACCCGTTCGGCACCGCTGGAGCGATCGGCGACGCTGTCCAGCAGAACTACCGTGGCGTCGAGGTGCTCGGTGCTGACGTCCACGACGGCGTACCCGTGGCGGTACAGATCCATGAAGCGGATGCCCTCGTTGAAGCTCCGGATGAGGCGTTCCAGCAACCGGGGCGACACGTGGGTGCGCATGCGGAACGCCTCGGCATACGTCTCGCCCGACACCGACGTGACCGTCAACTCCTGGGCCAGTCGCCGGCCCTCGTGGCGCAGCGTGCGGTACCACGTGGAGTGCAGATCACCGCTGACGAGCAGCGACGGACCCGTGGCGGCGAGCAGCTCGTAGAGGCGTCGCCGCTCATGCGCGTAGCCGTCCCATTGATCGGGGTTCACCACGGGGCGCATGCCCAGACGCCTGATGCTCGGCAGGTAGCCCAGGCGCATCGGGCCGATCTGCACCTGGTTGGCGAGGATCCGCCACGGCGTCGTGCTCGACCTCAGCGTGGCCTCGAGCAGGTCCCACTGCGAATCGGCGAGGATCTGGCGGCGTTGGTGAGGCTCGAGGCGGGGACCCGAACGGTCGTGGGGCTGACGACCGCTGAAGCGAGCGTCGAACACGACGAGATCGACAACTCCGGCGATCGGGATCACGCGGTCGATGCCGTCGTCCGCGCTGCGGCGCGAGTTGATCGGCAGCCACTCCCGCCACGCTTGCTGGCCGTCGCGGCAACGTTGCCGCGCTGCGATGTCCGATTCTCGGGGAGCTCCGTCGGCGACATCGTGGTCGTCCCACACGGGGATCATCGGCGCCGCATGGTGCAAGGCCTGCAGGTCGGTGTCACGACGGTGCTGGGAGTAGCGGCGGCGGTAGTCGCCGAGCGTCTGCGCTTCGTAAGGCGGGTCGGGTAGTCGCTCGGTCACCCACGAGTCGGCGTCCTCGTAGATGTAGTCGCCGAGGTGCACGATGAGATCACAGCGCTCTTCGGCCAGCATCCGGTAGGCGGTGAAGTGGCCGAGCCCGTAGCGGGCGCAGCACGTGAAGCCGATCCGGATCGGTCCCCCGTCGGCGGGCAGCGTGCGGGTGTGGGCCGTGGGCGAGCGGGTGCCGCCGGGCCCTTCGAACCAGTAGCGGTACCAGGTGCCTGGGCTCAGATCATCGGCGACGACGGTGACGGTGTGATCGTCGAGGAACGAGGCGACGGCCGGACCCGATCGTCCCCCTTCGCTGTGTGGACGACCATCGGCACCTTCGCGCTCCATCACCCACCGCAGCGGCACCTCTGGCTCGGCGGACGAGACCCTGGTCCACAGCGAGACCGACCTCGGGCATGGTTCGCCGGACGCCACGCCGTGGCGGAACATCGTCATCGATCAGGCCGTTACCTGGGCGATGCGAAGGGTGATCAACTCGAACGGCGCCAGCACGAGAGCGACGATGCCATCCGACACTTCGTACCCGTGGCTCGGCTCCTCCAGGACGTTGCAGCGGGAGGCGCCGGTTATGCGACGCGGGGTGCGCACGGTGACAGGCACCCGATCGCCGCACGCCTCGTGGAAGCGCACGATCAGGTCGCCCGATCCGTCGTCGGCGAGCTTCACGGCGTCCACGTCGATACCGGCACCGAGCAGCTCCACCGGCGGCAGGCTGACGGTCACATAACCGTCGCACTCATGCTCGGCTTCGCTGGCTTCGGCGGCGTCCACGATGCGCAGTGGGCGGTTGAGCAGGTCGGCCTCGCTCAGCACGTCGGCCAGATCGCCTCCGTAGGGCATCACCGAGAGCGTGACGCGGTGGCGACCGTGGTCGGCGCCGGGGTCGGGGTACTTCGGGGCTCGCGCCAGGCTCACCCGGATGGCTCCGTCGAACACGGCGTGTCCGTAGCGGCCGTCGTTGAGCACGGCGACACCGAAATGAGGCTCGGCGAGGGCTACGAAGCGGTGGGCGCAGACCTCGAACTTGGCGGCGTCCCACGACGTGGACGAGTGCGTCGGGCGCTCGACGACGCCGAACTGGACGTCGCAGATCGCCGTGTCCGTGCGCACGTCGATCGGGAACGCCATCGACAGCAGGTGCTCGTCGTGGTTCCAGTCGAGATCGATGTTGATGTCGAGGCGTGGGCTCCCAGTCCGCAACGTGTAGGTGACGTCGGCCGTGGACGCGCCGAACGTCCTGCGCACGCGCACGCGCCCGACGAGCGGGCCGGACTCCACCACCTCGACGCGCTCCGCGTCGTGCAACGTGACAGCGCCCTTGCGCGTCCACGACTCGAGATCCCAGGCGTCGTATTCGACCGGATGGTCGGGAGCCAGCTCCAGCACCGCCGCCAACGCGCCAGCCGGTATCAGCTCGCGCCCGCGAGCCGGGTCGATGATCGAGGTGATGGAGCCGTCGGGGTCCCAGCGGATCGAGAGCTGATGGTTGGACATCGAGCGGTCGGTGACGACCACCCGGTCCCGCGTGTCGACGGCTCGCAGCGGGGCGACGGCGAACGCAGCGACATCGACCACGGCCGCCGTCCGGCCGTCATCCAGATCCTGGCGCGGGCCGTCGCCGGCGATCTCGGCCCCTGTCTCGATCACCTCGTGGCGGGCTCGAGACGACGGGTTGGCCACAGCCGCCTCGCCGCCGAGCGGTGCCGCCAGCTCGCCCAACAGCCCGCTGATACGGGCTTCGACATCGGTGGCCACGCTCTGGAACACGGCTTCGGCGTCGGCGTGGACCCAGGCGATAGACGACCCGGGAAGGATGTCATGGAACTGCTGGGTCAGCACCTGTCGCCACAGCTCGTCGATGCCGGCGTGCCGGCCGAGGGCAGCCGACCAGAGCTCAGTCTCCACGAGCAGCCGTTCGCAGCGGCGGTTGCCGAGCTTCGTGCCGAGCTGGCTGGTGAGCGTGCCCCTGTGCATCTCGAAGTAGAGCTCGCCACGCCATACCGGCGTCTGGGCGCCTGCCCGGATCTCCGCCTCCACATGATCGAAGAACTCCGAGGGGCTGCCGATCCGGAGCGCCGGCATGCCGTCGAGATCTGCGAGGCGCCGGGCGCGCTCGATCATCTCTCGCGTCGGGCCGCCGCCGCCGTCGCCGTAGCCGAACGGCATCAGCGACCACCTGCTCCAGCGATGGTCGGAGAAGTTGCGGGCGGCGAAGTCGAGCTGCTCCGCTGTGATCTCAGCGTTGTACGTGTCAACGGGCGGGAAGTGGGTCAGCACTCGCGAGCCGTCGAGCCCCTCCCACCAGAACGTGTGATGCGGGAACCGGTTCGTCTTGTTCCACGACAGCTTCTGCGTCACGAAGCGGTCGATGCCGGCCGCGCGGAACAGCTGTGGCAGTCCGGCCGGGTAGCCGAACACGTCGGGTATCCATGCCTCCTTGCAGCGCATGCCGAAGCGGCTCTCGAAGTAGCGCTGACCTTGGACGAGCTGGCGTACGAGGCTCTCCCCCGACGGCAGGTTCATGTCGGCCTCGACCCACATACCGCCGACAGGTAGCCACTGACCGGAGCGCACCTTGGCGGCGATGCGCTCGAACAGGTCGGGATCCTGCTGCTCGATCCAGGCGTACTGCTGAGCCTGCGAACAGGCGAAGCGGTAGTCGGGCCGCTCGTCCATCAGCGCCACGGCAGAGGCGAACGTGCGACGGCACTTGCGCATCGTCTCGCGAATCGGCCACAGCCAGGCCGTGTCGATGTGGGCGTGGCCGCAGGCGACGATGTGGTGGGCGCTTGCTCGAGCCCCCATGGCCAGCACGGGCGCCAGCACCGCTGTGGCCGCTGCCAGGTCGGGCAACCGGTCGAGGGCTCGGACGAGTGCGTCGAGCAGCTGTGCTCTGCGGGGATCGCGCTCGTCGAGCACGCGCATCGTTGCGTCGAGCACGTCGAAGTCGTACAGCAGTGACTCAGCGGTCTCGTCGACGAGCACGGCGTCGGCGCGGCGGAGGCGATAGAGCGGGAAGTCGGGCGCGGTGTCAGGCGAGCCCATCGGCGACGACCGGAACTGCGGGAACGCCGGGTTGGACGCCGCCTCGACGACGATGCGCACGTGGCTGCCGCTACAGTCGAGTCGGACGGCCTGGCGGCGGGGATGCACGCCCTGCACGGCCCGACCATTGGCGTCGATGACGAGCCCCTCGCACTGGAACCCAGGAGCGTCGACCTCGAAGCCGAGGTCGATGATCGCCTCTACCCGCCGTCCCCGCCAGGCGTCGGGGAGCTTGCCGGTGAGCTCGAACCACGTCGTCGTCCACGGCGGACCCCACTTGTCGCCGACGGCGATCGGGGCCAGGTCGCCGAGTGTCGGCCCGGCCGCTACCTGGAGCACTTCGGACTCGGGGTACACGAGTGGCGTCAACCGTTCGACCACCTGGCGGCGGATCCGCTGCTCCACGAGTCGCCGGTCGTCGTGCACGGCCGAACGCTAGCTGTGCTCGGTCCGGCGGCCAGGCGCCTACTGTCGGGCGACACGACGAGAGGGAGAACACCGATGAGCGATCTGAACGTCGTCGCCGTGATCACGGCGACTTCAGGCTCCGAGAGCGAGGTCCGTGAGGCGCTCACGGAGCTCGTGACCGCGACCCGCACGGAGACAGGGTGCAGGAGCTACGAGCTGTTCGAGTCGGCGTCCGCGCCGGGCACGTTCGTCACGATCGAGCGGTTCGAGGACCAGGCGGCCATGGACGCCCACATGCAATCGGACCACATCGCTGCGGCGTTCGCCGCCGCCGGCGAGCATCTTGCCGAGGCACCGGCCATCCACGTGCTGACGCCGGTCACTCCCTAGAGCGGCGTCTTGCGGACGCTCAGCGGCTTCGGTGCTCGGTGCCGATGCCGGCCGTGATCGTCATGAACGTGACGGGACCATCCGACGGGTCGACATCGAACGTGTGCCAGACGCCTGGCGGGTTGATCGCCGCCTGGCGCGGGCCGAGGACGATCGGATGGTGCTCGCCGCCGATCTCCTGGATCATCGTCACCCGGCCGTCCACTGCCAGCACGAGCTCGTCACCCGCGGGATGGCGTTCCCAGACGTCGATCGAGGCGTCCATGGTCCCGAGCATCACCAGCCGGCCATCGGCGCCGTCCGATTCGAACCGCCGCTCGTAAGCATCCAAGTACTCGTTCGACCAGGAGAACCCGGTCAGCGGCGTGATGGCCGATCTCCCGCCGACATGCACAGGCGTCTCGCTGAGGTCAAACGACGCTGGCAGCTCAGTCATGCGGTCGACCGTACCGATCAGTGCCAGCGCCGTCTTGAACGAATGGGAATTGAACGTCCGCCGGCGTCGAGCACAGTCGCGGTCACAGGTGCCCACATACGGTTCGACGATGGCTCGATTGCACGATGTCGTGTTCGATTGTGCCGCCTTCCAGTCCGGCAAGGGAGCGTTGTCGACCCTGTTCCGCTGGTTTGCCGACGATGACCGACTGTGTGTGATCGCTCCGAACCTCGCGATGAAGGCATCTGCTACCGACGTCGGCTTCGCCCATGCACTCGGCCACCTCGGTGACCGCGATCTCATTGTCGTGTTCCCGAAAGCTGGAGCCGAGGCCGTTGCTCATCGACTCCCGTTCCTAGATGTGCCTGCTCGGTGCTTCGCGTCGAGTGAAGGCGTCGTCGATCGCGTGAATCCGCTTCGTCCGGCGGATGTCATCGCCCTATACGAGGGATCTGCGGTGGTTCACACGACGTGACTACGGGGCTGGGTCTCGTCGAACCGTTGCTGACGTGGCTCGCCGGGGGCAAACGTCTGGCGCCTGTTCACGAGTCATCGGCTGACCGCAAGAGGGAGCTCTTCGGGCTCCGCCTCGGACCCCGAACGCGTCTCGGCGCGACGACACGGCTCGTAGTTGGTGCGCGACACTGCCGCATGCCCGTACGAGTCACCGCCGCAGTGCTGGCGTCGATCGTCGTCATCGGCACAGCGTCGTGCGATCCATCCGAGGAGACGTCCGAATCCACGGAGTCAGCCGGGTCAGCGGCGGCCAGCTCAGCGCCTCGCCCGAGCGCTCCGGTGTCGTCGGCCCCGGTCACATCCACTGCGACGAGCTCGCGGGGCTCGTCGGCGGCCGGATCCGACGACGCCTACTGCGCCGCGCTCGCCGAGGCGAAGACGGACCTCGAGGACGCTGAAACCGACATGATGGGACCGGCGATCTCGCAGAACGAGCTCGACACGTACATCGCAGTCGCCGAGAAGATGGCGCCGATCGCTCCCGGCGAGGTCGCCGACCACTGGGAGAAGGTCGGCGACAACATGCGTGAGCTCGACGGGCTGCTCGCCGGCGCAGGTCTCGACGGAGACGACCTCGTCACGCTGGCCGAGGCGTATCCCAGCGGCGGTGGAGCAGATCCGGCTGTGTTGGAGGATCTGCTCGGCAAGTTCGAACCGATCCTCGACGATCTCGACGCCCTGATGGCGGATCCAGCGCTCGAGGACGCCGTCGACGACATCGGCGAGCACGGTGAGGCGGCCTGCGGCGTCAGCCTGGAGGACTGAGGAGACGCCTCAGGGTGCATTCCGTTTCGAGGCCTGATGTCTCGGTCCAGCGCCGCCGAGGCAGGCCAGGGTGACCGAGGTCGCCTGCTCTTGGGCGGTGGTGCTTGTTCAAGGATATGATGTTTCCGTGAACAAGGGGAGTCGTTGAGCAAGCTTCTTCGCCGCCACTGGGCCGCCGCGCCCAACAGTGGGCAGTCGCGCCGTGACCGCCGAGGCTGTGAGTACACGGCCTACGTGCCTGATCGCCTGGCCGGCCGACAGTTTCGCCTCGACGGCCCGGTTGCTGCCGACGTCGCCGAGGCTGAGATGGCGATTGCGAACTTCAGCAATGCAGCAGCAGTCCTCGCCGACACCGAGGCCATCGGTCGCCTGTTGCTGCGGGCGGAGTCGGTGGCGTCGTCGCACATCGAAGGTCTGGTCGTTGGAGGCGGCCGCCTGCTGCGAGCCGAAGCGGCGCGAGCGATGGGTGCCACGGTGGGTGACGTCACGGCCGAGGAGGTGCTCGGCAACATCGAGGCGACGAGCTGGGCGGTCGAGTTCCTGTCGGCAGCGGCACAGGTCACCGTCGAGGGGCTACTCGAACTGCACCGACGCCTGCTCGCTGGTACCCGACACGCTGAGCACGCCGGACAGATCCGAGCCGTCCAGAACTGGATCGGCGGGAGCAGCTTCAACCCTTGCTCAGCTGTCTTCGTGCCCGCGCCACCCGAGCACGTCCGAGCGCTGCTCGATGACCTGTGCACGTTCGTCGACGACAAGGACCTCCCCGCGGTCGCTCAGGCTGCGATCGCCCACGCCCAGTTTGAGACCATCCACCCGTTCGTCGACGGCAATGGCCGCACCGGGCGAGCCCTCATCCAGGTGATCCTCCGACGGCGCGGGCTCGCGCCGCGCGTCCTCCCACCGGTGTCATTGGTGCTGGCCACGTGGTCTTCGTCCTACATCGAGGGGCTCACCGCTACCCGCTATCGGGGGCAAGCGAACTCAGCAGCAGCGCACGAGGGGACGAACCGCTGGATCGCCCTGTTCGCCGCCTCCTGTCGACGCGCGGTCGGCGACGCGGCTGCGTTCGGGGAGCACGTCGAGCTCATCGAAGAACAATGGCGGGCCGCGCTCGGACGTGTACGGACGGGATCCGCCGTCCAGCTGCTCCTCGGCGTGCTCCCCGGGGCACCCGTCGTGTCGGTCACGGGCGCCGCCGAGCTGATCGGCCGGAGCTTCCAGGCCACGAATCAGGCGATGACCCGCCTCGAGAACGCAGCGGTCATCCGCCAGATCAACGTCGGCCGCCGCAATCGGGCCTACGAGGCGACCGACATCATCGACGCCTTCACCGACCTCGAGCGGCAGCTCGCCAGCCCGGTCAGTGACACGCGGAGCCAACCGCCCCAGCGCCCGACACCAGCCCGACGCTCGACCCGTTGACCGAACGGGCTCACATCGCGGCCGTCTCGACACCCCGTGCGGCGAGCAGATAGCGCAACCTGCCCTTGAGGCCAGGTGTCACGCACCTTTAGCACCACCCGGTCCCGACCCAGCGGAAGCCGCACGAGGTAGGCAGTGTCGATCCCTCCTCGAGGTTGCGTGCCACGACGAAGTCGTCCATCTCGGAAGCCTCACCGATCCTCCCGACCCTGCGATCAGCAGCCGACAGCCGACAAGTGTGCGGGTCAGGGGACGGG
>Ga0136614_10003397_pt1 | contig 10173 bp, 13 predicted proteins | sample AntDrymUQ2792106_2_FD_106643 | JGI IMG/M metagenome (GOLD analysis project Ga0136614, IMG submission 106643) | Polar desert sand microbial communities from Dry Valleys, Antarctica - metaG UQ279 (21.06) | ecosystem: Environmental > Terrestrial > Soil > Desert | place: Antarctica: Dry Valley... | reverse complement strand
TACACCAGCGACACCAACAAGAGCAGACCCCCTCCGCGCGCACAGACGACAAGCCGACTCTACGGCGGCAAGCACCGGCCCCGACAAGCCTCCGAGCCAGCGGATGGATTTACGCACCCCACGGGTCATCGCTGCGGTTCCACCTATACCGGCTAGGAGTCCCAGGCCGACGGCTCCGAGCGGCGTGGGCCTGGATTCGGCTCTTTCATCTCTCTGCATCACTCACCCTTCCTTTCTCGCGATCCTCGAGGGCGGCGGCGAGTGCGCGAGCCAGCTCCTTGTCTGCGTGCGAGTACGAAATGAAGACCGACGGAGACGTGCTCGTCATCGAGTCAGGGTAGTCCGCGACCGCGGCGGGACACGACCCGAACTTTGGGAACTTCGCGTAGCGACCTGGTCGGAGAGAGGTGCGGGCCAGGTGCGGGCCAGTGCCTTCAGGCGGTCGACAGCGGACTTGAGCCGAGAATTCGAATTGCGCGGAAGACGCGGTTTCAGTCCGAGAAGACCGCGCGTGCGCGCGGTTTCGGGCTTGAAGAGACGGAGGGGGAGGGATTCGAACCCTCGATCCGCCTAACGACGGATAACGGTTTTCGAGACCGCCGCATTTGCTGCGAGAGTCGGCTCGACATCTGCTGCGGACCGCGCCTTCCGGAATTGAAGGTCGCCCGATTGAAGCTCCTCGCCGGCAGCGAGTGACCTGCTTGTCCCTTGTGTTGCCAAGTCAAGCAAGGCTATTTGTCCCAGACTTTGTCCCCGAATAGGCAGATCTAACCTAATGTATCTGGCCGAAGAGTGGCTTAGCCATGCGGGTCTTGCGTCAATACGAAACGGCTTGGGCGATTTGCCATGCAGAAGGTCGAGGGTTCGAGTCCCTTCATCCGCTCTAAAAAGCCTGCAAAACGGTTGTTTAGTTCTCACATTCGAGAACTAAGAACGCAACTTTGTCCCAGGACGCCCGCGGTGGCATCGGTCAGCGGGGTCGCCGGGCGGTTCGATGAGGTCGGTGGGTGGTATCGCGGTCCGGCGGGGGCGCGACAATCTCGGGATGCGGATCACGCGTGTCCTAATCCTGTTTGCCGCGGTTGTTGTGCTCGTGCCGCTTGGCCGGGCGGCGGAGCGGGTTCCGGCTGCGGAGCCGGGGAGGCTGATCTTCGTCAACGTGGGTCAGCGGGACGGTGTCGTGATCAAGCTCGGCCAGACTGTGGTCGTCTCTGAAGTGGGCGAGCACAGGTCGAGAATGTGGACGAGGCGCTTCGGAGTGTGAAGGCGAAGCGGATCGACGTGGCGATCCTCAGCCACCCTCATGACGACCACGTCGATAATCTGATCGCGCTCGTGGAGGAGTACCACTGGCCGATCGAGCGGGTGCTGTTGAGCGATTCGGCCTGGTGGTTCGGGACGGCGACGAACCGGCGGATCCGCGAGCTTTTTGCGCGAGAAGGGAGTGCCGGTCGAGTTGGCCGACCGGGCGAGCGGTTCGACTGGTCGGGGCCGAGTGGTTGATCTTGAATCCGCCCCGGGGTGAGTTCGCGGGCGGCGCTTCGGAAGCAGCGAACGTCTCGATCGTCTACCTGCTCAGCTTCAACGGTGTGCGGGCGCTGTTCACCGGCGATGTCGAGGCGACGGTCGGCAGGCGGATCGCGGCCGAGCTGAAGGCCATCGCCGATATCTCGGTGGCGCGCCGCCCGGAATGAAGCTCGACAAGCACTGCCAGCTCACGAGGGGCTTCCTGAAGGCCGACCTGGTCGTCGACGCGATGGGCATGGCCGTGACGCGGAGACAGTCTCGGCCGGGCCTCGTGCATGGAGTCGAGCAGAAGGGCGTGCGCCCCCCTGAATCAACGCTACGGCTCGTCGCGCGGGGGCAGGAACGGCTCCTTCTCGCGCGGGTGTCCGGCGGTGATTTGCCGGGTGCGCTCGAGCTCGGCGTCGAACTCGGCTCCAAGCAGGATGGCGATGTTCGAGAGCCAGAGCCAGATGAAGAAGATGATGATGGCGCCGAGGCTCCCGTACGTCTTGTTGTAGGAGCCGAAGTTCGCAACGTAGAAGGCGAAGGCGGCCGAGACGAGGATCCAGAGCAGCACCGCGATCACGCAGCCCGGCGTCACCCAGCGGAAGCCTGGCTGCTTCACGTTCGGAGCCGCCCAGTAGAGCAGCGCCGTCATCAGAAGGACGATCAGGACGACCACCGGCCATTTCGCGATGTCCCACACAGTCAGGGCGGACTCGCTGAGCCCAACCAAGGCGCCGACCCACTCGGCGAGCGGCCCCGTCACGACAACCGCAAAAGCAGCGATCGCGAGCACGACCAGCAGGACAATCGTGATTGCGAGCCGCAGCGGGATCGTTTTCCAGATCGGCCGTCCCTCCTCGACGTCCCAGATCGCGTTCGAGGCCCGGATGAACGCAGCGACGTAGTTCGAGGCCGACCAGAGCGCGACCACGAGACCGACGACGAAGAGGATCCCTGCGCCGCCCTGGCTGCGCTGCAGGTTCTCAATCGCCTGCGTGACGATGTCTCTTATCGCTCCGGGCGCGAGCGCGTCGACGTTGTCAAGCAGCGGCTTGGTCGCTGACTGACCGATCAGACCGAGTGCGGAAACGAGAAGCAGCAGCGCCGGGAAGATCGAGAGGACCGCGTAATACGTCAGCGCCGCCGCCCAGTCCGTGACGTTGTCTTCGCGGAACTCGCGTACCGTCCGCTTCAGCGCCGCCCACCAGGAGCCTCCGCTCAGCGCAGTCAGCGACTCTCGCTTGTCATGTTCGGCTGCCAGAACACGACACTACCCCGCCCGCCCCGTAGATAAGCACGACGTTCGCCAAAGCCTCCCACTGCGCGCGCGGCCAGGCACTGGCGCAACAGGTGCCTCGGTCGCGCCTGCCCGGGGCCGCTGCACCTCCGCAACCTCGTCCGGCGCCGCAAGCTGAGGTCTCCCACGGCCCGGCACAGCGGCATTGTCCCGAAACTTGAAAAGTGCGTACTTTTCGCCGCTGCGCGCGGGTGACGGGGTTGGTACCGGCTTGCCGTCCCCCAAAAAGCCGGGTGGCTGGTGCGCGCCCGCGGACGTGCATGGAAGCCGACGGCATGATCAGTGTCATCAAAATGAGGCGTGGAGTTGGAGTTGACCCGGTCTCGTTGACACCTTGACGATGGACGCTCAAGCGTTGGTGTCGGAGTTTACGAATCGATGCGGTTTGCGCCACCAGCCAGGTTGGTGGCTGCTCCCTGGAACCCCAGCAACGACCCCCTTCTCGCCGCCATGGTGCGAGGCCGTCGCTGAGCGGCTCGCGTGCGAGAATCCGAGCTGAACGCGTACCGTAGCCTCGGCGAGCATCCCGCGACACGCGCCGCCAATGAGAGGGTGAAGCCACGATCATGCGGAACGTCCTCGTAATCAGCTCTTCGGAATGGCCCGCCGCCGCGTTGCGGGCCGCGCTCGGCGACGACATCGACGAGTTGCGGGTCATCGTGCCCGCCGTGCGCCAATCCCGCCTGCAGTGGCTCACGAACGCGGATGACGACGCGCGAGAGGTGGCCGACGACGCAGCATCCTCGATCGCTGACGCGCTGCCCTCGCAGGAGACAGAGGCATCCGCCGGCGACTCGGATCCGCTGCTTGCCGCTGAAGATGCGCTGCGTGACTTCGCCGCAGACGAGGTAGTGGTGGTCACGCGCCCCGACGAAGAGGCCACCTGGCTCGAAGAGGGCAGCTCCGAGGTGATCGCTCGACGGCTCCGAGGCCTGAAGCTCACTCGCCTCGTGGTGAGCGACAGCGACTAACCGCCCGCGACGCGGCTCGACGAGGACGTCTCCGTCGTAGCCCCGAGGATCGCCGCGGCGCGGGGCTTCTCCCCGGAGACGTGCGTGCTGGATCTCGGCTATGACACTGGCCCGATCCACGACGGTTGCGAGGAGCGCGGCGATCGGCCGATCATCCCGGGTCAAGAAAACGCCCGCCGTCGAGCGTGGCGAGCATCGCCCTCCCGAGCGCGAGCACGGAACGTGGACGTTCGCCGGGGCTGACTTCAAGCGGAAGGCGACGAAGTGGCCCGCTGGCAAGTGCTCGCCTGCCCCGCGCTGGATCGAGCCGAGTTGCCTTCACTCGCTTGTCCCTCGTCCGCGACCTTACCGGAGCACGGGTGCCGTTGAGCGTGAGTTCGGGCGCTTGATGCATGAGTGGGGACTCGGGCCGCTCCGCGTGCGCGGGCTTGAGCGTGTCCAGCTTCACGCCGACCTCGGCATCCTCGCGCGGCTCGCCTGCGCCTCTCGCCCGAGCGCTATCCGCACCGCTCGCGGCGTAGGCCGCGCGGGCACGAGCCACATGGCGTCGATCGGCTGGGTCGCGCTGGCGCTCGCGGTCGTCTGCCACCTCGCGAAGGGCGCCGTTCGCGCTCGCGCGTGGCGGAACGTTCTCGCCGCCGCGTACCCGGATGTGCCGATTCGCTGGCGATCGGCATTCGGCGCCTACGCGGCTGGAGTGGGCCTCAACTCCATTCTTCCGGCGCGGATCGGCGACCTGGTTCGCCTGTACGTGATGCGTCGGCGTATCCCCGGCGCCTCGTACCCGACCCTCGCCTCATCGCTGCTCGTCGAGGCGATCTTCGACACGCTCGTGTCCGCGCTGCTCGTCGCCTGGGCGATCGACGAGGGCCTCTTCCCCTGGCTCGACGTCCTCCCGCGACTGCCGTCGATCGACTGGCTGTGGGCCTTCCACCACCCCCGTGCGGCCACGACCATCGTGGCGGTCGCCCTCGCCGCCGGCATCGCGCTCTTCGCCTGGGCGGCGAGGCACATCGAGGCGTTCGGGCGCCGTCTGGCGCAGGGCGTCACGATCCTGCGCACGCCGCGCGAGTACGCGCGCCGGGTGCTGGCGTGGCAGCTCGTCGAGTGGCCGCTGCGCCTGCCCACGCTGGGCCTCTTTCTGCACGCCTTCGACATGCCGGCGACGGTGCGAAGTACGCTGCTGACCCAGGCCACGCAGAGCGACGCGACCGCCCTCCCCTTAACACTGGCCGGCATCGGCACCGAGCAGGCGCTTCTCGTCTAAATCTTCCTCGGGAGCGCTCCCTCGTCCGTCGTGCTCAGCTTCAGCGTCGGCATGAAGGTGGTGCTGATCGTGGTCAACCTCGTAGTCGGGCTCGCAGCCCTCGCGCTGATGACGCGCACCCTCCGCCTTCGCGGCGCCCTCCGGACCGCGGCCGGCGACAGGCATCCCGCGGAGTGCCCCCCGCCTCCGTCCCACCCGGCTCGACACCGCCGCACGTGCCGTAGGCCGGACCGGACCCGCCGGCGCGGCGCTACCGCTCTCTCGAATCACAACGGCCGCCCGCGGGACAGCCCGCGCACTCGTGCGGCCGCGCGGGTGTGCGCCGCATGGGCGCGGGCGGTCGCGGGCCGCTAGGCACGTGCGGAACCGCCGACAGGCACCGCGGTTACAAGATGCGGTCGCGCGGGAATCCTTTCTCGACCGCTCGGCCCTTCGAAGGAGGATTCCATGGACACGTGGGCGTGCGTCAAGCGTTGCGTCAATACGATGGGCTGGGCGGCGAGCGATCGCGATTTTGCGACCGCGCTCGAGGCCCAGGCGGCGTCGCTGACGAACCCCTCATCCAGGACGTGACCGGCGTCGGATCGGCCCGCCGACGGGTGTGGTCACCTTCCTATTGAGCGACATCGAGGGCAGCACCCAGCCGCTGGAGGCCATCGCGCGGCGCCCGGCGCGGCGCTCGCCCGTCACCACGAGCTTGTCCGTGGGACGATCGAGCTGCTGGGCGAATGCCAGCCGGCGGCTGGCCACCGCCGAATCGGGCCTGGCGCGGGTTGGGTTGGTGAGCGGCATCCGCGTGACGTGGCTTAGATAGTGGCCGTGGTGGACAAGTAGAGTGAAAGTTCCCGACAAGGTTCCGCGAGGAGGAGACCATGGCGGAGGAGACTGCGCCGGCAAGAGAGACGACGCGCGCAAAACGGGGCGGACACGGCGGCGAGGAGGAGGCCGGGGCGATGTCGGCCCTCAAGAGCGAACGCGGCACAACGGCGATCAACGACCTCGTGGTCACGAAGGTGGCGGCAATTGCCGCGCGTGAGACGCGCGGCGTGCACGACCTGGGCGGCGGTGCAGCTCGCGCGTTCGGAGCCGTCACGGAGCGCGTCGGGGTCGGGATGTCCGACGAGCGCTCCCGTGGAGTCTCGGTGGAGGTCGGCGAGCGCGAGGCGGCGGTCGATCTCACGCTCGTGATCGAGTACGGCGAGTCCATCCCGCAGGTGACGGAAGCCGTTCGGGAGAACGTGATCAAGCGGATCGAGGGCATCACGGGACTCTCGGTCGCCGAGGTCAACATCGTCGTCAACGACCTCCACTTCCCGGGCGACGACACGCCCGAGGAGTCCCGCGTCAACTAGAGGACGGGTCGGATGTTGGCGCGGACGCGCGCTTCCCAGCCGCCGCGGCCAGCGTCGGCTGCGCCGTCGGAGCGAGCACAACTCGCGCGCCTCGCTCTGGACGCTGCGCTTGGCGTGGCCGGGGTTGTCTCCTCGCACGCCGGGCCCCAGGGAACGTGGGTGACGGCAGATCGTGAGGAGCGGCTTCCGGGCGTGCTGGCGACAGCGCTCGCCGGGGGCGGGTACGGCGTCGAACTCCATCTCGTAACCGAGGTTGTCCCGCTTCTCCCGCTCGCCGATCGCGTTCGCTCGCGTGTCGAGCGGGCCGCCGCGTCGGCCGGCCTCGCCGACGTGCTCGGGCCGGTGGACATCACAATCGAAGACGTCGTGACGCCGAACGAAGTGAGCAAGAGGTGATCCTCCTGCTCCGGGCCGTCGCCCGCTTCGTCGTGCTGGTGCTGCTCGTCGCGCTGGCGCTCGTGGGCCTCACGGCTGCGGTCTTCTCGATCCAGGGCGGCGACAGCCCACTGAGCCTGCCCGGCCTCGCCGAGCACACGCGCCTGCCCGAGGTCGAAGAGACCGTCGGCGACTATCTCGACCAGCTCGAGGCCGACGGCCCGCTGGCGAAGATCTCGGCCCTAGCTGGAGTCGGTGCCGTGCTGGCCGGGGTGCTGCTCCTCCTCGGCGTTCTCGCGCCTCGGCGTAAGCGGCTCGTCATCTTCGACAATGGTGAGGCAGGGAGGCTCGGAGCCCGCCGGCGTACGCTCGCCGGAGTGGCCGAGGCGCTCGCGGAGCAGGCTCGCGGCGTCACCCAGGCGAGGGCGCGCGTGCGCCCCCGAGGCCGCCTGCGGATCGCGCGGCTTCGGGTGACGGTCTCGCACGGGCGGAACTACCAGGACCGCGAGGTCGAGGAGCGTGTCCTGAGTGCCATCTCGCCGCTCGTCGACTCGTCCGGGCTTACGCCGCGAGTAGAGGCGAGGGTGGGCAAGCGGGGAGCGAGGGTCGAGTGATGGTCCGCCAGCGCCTTCGCGGCCGGCGTTCGCCGCTCGTCTTCTTCGGGCTGCTTCTGCTCGTGCCCGTCGCGCTCGCGCTCATCTGGTACGGAGCGATGCTCGTGGCGCTCGCGTTCAAAGCGCCGCCCGAGACGGTGAACGCGATCAGCGGCTACCGCGACGCCTACGACTTCCTGGCGGACATCGAGGCCGGCGACGTGACTGGCAGAGCTCGTCTGATCGCGAGCCTGGCGGGGCTGGCGGCCTTCGTGGTCTTGGGTCTCCTCGCCTGGAAGCAGGTCCCGCGGCCGTACCTCGCTCGCGGCGACCTCACGCTCGCCGAGAACGATCACGGCACGTCGACGGTGGAACCACGCGCGATCGAGCGGGCTGCCGAGGTCGCAGCCTGCGCGCATCCATCTGTCAGCGACGCGACCGGTCGGTACGGCGAGGACGGCATCGATCTCGACATCGACGTCAAGCGGGCAGGCGACGTGCTGGGTACCTTGCGCGAGGTTCAACGTCGCGTCGGCGAGGCTCTTCGACGGCATGACCTGCCCGACGTGCCGGTCAGCGTGACGCTCACCGGTCTCGAAAGACAGCGACGAAGGGAGCTCGAATGACACCCACCCAGTTCGCAGCGATTCTCGGATTCGCCTTCGTGGCCGTCTGGATCGCATTCGGCTTCGGCTCAGCGGTCCTCTGCCTCGTCGGCGCAGCCGGCTTCTATGCGGCGGCCCTCTTCCTGCGCGGCGACCTTGACCTGGCCGACATCCAGAGCCGTCTCGGCGGCCGCGGAGGCAGAGTCGGACGACCGTACACGCAGCGGGGAGGTGGTGCTTGATCGTTGAGCGGCTCGTGTGCTTGCCCGGAGCACATCTTCCGGGTCTGTAGATCGGCTACGAGCCGCCCACGCGCCGATTTGGCGATGGATCGTGTGTCGTCGGTGTCATCCTCGTTCTGCTCGAGTTCTTCGGCCGCGGCCGCTTCGTGCTTATCTCGCCCGGAACGCAAGGGGGCGAGGATGGGGCGGGAGCCTCGAGGATCGGGCGGAACTCGGCGGGCGCGCCGGGGGCTTTCGTCCGCGAGTGTTCGAGCGAGGCGTCTCAGCGACGCCGGTCTGCAAGCGCCGAAGGGTTTCGACGCCAACGGGATCGTGAGTACTTGCCAACGGCGACCCCGAGGGTTTGTGCGCTCCGCCACCGCGTCTACGGGGGGACTACGCGTCTGCCGTCGGTGGTCTTCGGTCGCCACCTCGGCCGTGTGATTCCTCGGAACGATGAGGCTCCTCGCGTCCCGGCGCAACCTGCCTCGACACGGGGTCAACGCTCGTAATGAAGGGGTTCAGCGGTTCTCGTCCGCGTCGCTCCTCAAGGTCGCGGAACTCTCTGATGGCAGGGATGTGCGTGCCTCAGGCGGCGCGGAGAAAGCATCGCTTCACTGTGTCTTTCGCAGCGTTGTCGAACCCGACAACCGTGCGCCAGTTGTGCGCCATTGACGCCTTAAATCAATGGACGCCTGGGGACGCCCGTGGACGTCCCTGGATTGGACGCTGCGGTTCGAAGACCGCAGCCGCCTGACGAGAGCGGTTCCCTGTCCGGGAAGCCGCTTATTTAGGCGGAGAGGGAGGGATTTGAACCCCCGCGGGGCTTGCACCCCGAACGGTTTTCGAGACCGCCGCATTGCTGCGAGAGTCGGCTCGACGGACCGCTTCCCGGAAGTCCGGAATTGAAGGTCGCCCGATTGAAGCTCCTCGCCGGCAGCGAGTGACTTGCTTGTCCGTTGCGTTGCCAAGTCAAGCAAGCTATTTGTCCCGAACTTTGTCCCCGAATAGGCAGATCTAACCTAATGTATCTGGCCGAAGAGTGGCTCAACCACGCGGGTCTTGCGTCAATACGACTCGGCTCGGGCGATTTGCCACGCAGAAGGTCGAGGGTTCGAGTCCCTTCATCCGCTCTAAAATGCCTGCAAAACGATCTTTCAGTTCTCAGATCTGAGAACTAAGAATGCAATTTGTCCCAGAAGTGCGGCCTGTATCGGGGATCTCGTTTGCCGGGCAGGTTTCGGGCCGCTGTAGATCGCTCGCCGTGATCGGTCGCCGCGCTCGCGCGGTCATCGACGAGAGACAACGCCCGGCCTCGCATGCAAATCGACCCGCGTCGGAGTGCGCGGACCTACGCGCGCCGCCGCGACGACGCCTCGGCGCACGCTAGCTTCGTATCGGCTCGGCGGCGATCATCGTCACTTCGCCCTGCTCGTCGACCGAAACCACGTACCGGTTGCCAGCGCCGCGCCTGAGCAACCGGCTCAAGAACCGTTTGCGGTTGCCGCCGTCGATGATGATCGCGTGAGTGTCCGTGTGAGTCTCGATGCGGTAGCCCTCCCGCACCTTCGTCTCGAGGAATGCGTCGAGGGCCCTGTTCCTCTCCCCTGACGGATCGATCGCTCCAGCCATAGCGCGTTCCTCCGAGTTGGGACCGACTGTCTTCCGCATGTTACGTCGATGCTGAGACCGGCGTTTGGGCGACGAGTGGGCCACAGATTTTCGTCTTATCAGGCAACGACCCGCTGAAAAAGCCGGGCGTCATGCAGCGCGTGAAGTGGAAGGCGGGGACCACGAGGACGAGCCCGCGGTCGAGCTCGGGCGACTGCAGCGAGGTCGAGCGCAACGATCGCACCTCGTGGGGTACGTAAATCCATCCGTCATGCTGCTGCGGCGTATTCGTGGATTAGCCCGCCGAGTCGGTCGCGTCGGTGGACCCGGCCTGGCGGTTGCGAGCTGACGAGACGTAGACGTCGCGCC
>Ga0136614_10003394_pt1 | contig 10175 bp, 10 predicted proteins | sample AntDrymUQ2792106_2_FD_106643 | JGI IMG/M metagenome (GOLD analysis project Ga0136614, IMG submission 106643) | Polar desert sand microbial communities from Dry Valleys, Antarctica - metaG UQ279 (21.06) | ecosystem: Environmental > Terrestrial > Soil > Desert | place: Antarctica: Dry Valley... | reverse complement strand
TGCGCCGGCGGATCGCCGAGCACCTCGCACTTGCGCACGCGGAGATCCCCGCCGTCACGTGGGTTGAGGAGTGCGACTTCACGGCCCTCGGCCAGAAGCGCGGCGAGCTCGGCTACGTGCCCTACGTGCTCCGGGCGACCGCCCTCTCGCTCCGGGAATTCCCGGAGCTGAACGCGCGGCTCGAGGGCGACGAGATCGTCTACCTCGACCGCTACGACCTCGGTCTTGCCGTCCAGACCGAGCAGGGGCTCGTCGTACCCGTCGTTCGCGATTGCGCCGGGCGGGCGGCCGAGGAAATCGCGGCAGATGTCAAGAGGCTCGCCGAGGCGGCGCGAGCCGGAACGCTCGCACCGGGAGAGCTCAGAGGCTCGACCTTCACCGTCACGAGCGCCGGCAGGCTGGCGGGCCTGCTCTCGACTCCGCTGATCAACCATCCCGAGGCCGGCATCCTCGGGGTGCACCGGATCGAGCCGCGCGCCGTCGTCCGGGCGGGAGCGATCGAGGTGCGGGAGGTCGGCAACGTCTCGGTCACCTTCGATCACCGGATCGTCGACGGCGCCCGCGCGGCAGAGTTCGGCCTCGCGGTGATCCGGCGCCTGGAGGAGCCGGAGTAAGACACTGCGGGGCCCGGGCCGGATGCCGGGCCCCGCTCGAGTTCGATCAGCTCGTGACGATCTGCCCGCGGATCTCGCCGCCCGGGAAGGTCGGCGAGTGGATGTTGGCGTAGGTGACGCCGGCCCGCATCGCGGCCACGAACTCTCCCCATTCACCTGCCGTGATCCCCTGGGCCGCGGCGTTGCCGGTGATGTCGGCGGGCGTGATCGTACCCTGGATGGAGCCCGAGTTCCCCGCGGGGCAGGCCGGCTTGGTGCTGCCGCCGCAGAGGAAGGCCACGACGCCGCCGTTCACCGAGCGCTGACCGATGTGGATGTGCGACGCGGCAGTCTGCGAGCTGAGCCCGCTCCAGCGCATCTGGAACGTGATCGTCTGCCTGGCATCGTCGATCCTCGCCCTGAACTGGCCGAACGCGCTCAGGCTCGAGACTGACGGCACCTCCATGTAGCTGATCAACGTGGTCGAGGCGTCCTCGGCGGTCGCGCGTGTGAGCGCATAGGCGCCGGCGGCCGCGGCGAGCGCCGCCGACAGCGCGACGACGAGAGCGATTCGCTTCATGCTTTCTCCTTCGGTCCTGGGCGGCGAGACCGGCTCGCCGGGTGGCCACCGATGATACGGCGGGATCCCGCGAGCGGATTCAGTCGGCGGCGCGAGCGGATCAGGCGGGCGCGGGCGCCGGGGCAACCTGAGCCGGCGGCTCCGGGCGCGACGCGAGGTGCGGCTCGAGCAGCCGCTGGATCTTGGGCGCGCTGGCCCGGCCCTCGAGCCGCCCCGCGACGCGCCGGTCCTTCACGAGCACGAGTGTGGGGACGACCTCGACCTCGAAGCGGCTCGCGACGTCCGCGTGTCGCTCGACGTCGATCCGGGTGACACGGAGCCGACCTCGCTCCTTCCGGGCCAGATGGGCGAGCTGGCTCTCCATCCGCCGGGCGGGGCCGGACTGCTCCGACGTGAAGAACGCGAGCAGGAGCCGGCCGTCCTCGGCCTGCCGATCCGGATCCCCCGACGGGCTCATCCGCTCCTTCGATCGACGTCGTGGGGCAACGGAACTTGCGCACTGCTTCCGTACACTGGGTCGAGCATCCACATGGGCGGCTGGTACTGGATCGGGCTTGCAGTCGGGGTCGGAGCGGGCCTCGGAGTGGTGGCCGCCGGCCTGCTTGGCACGGTGCGCGCCGGGCTCGTCTTCGCGACGGCCGCCGGGGCCGCGGCCGGCGCCGCCGCCGGCTACGCGCTCGGCGGCGGCTGGGCGGCTCTCGGCGGAGGGGCAGGTGGTCTGGCCGGGGCCTTGGGGACGGTCGAGCTCGCGCGCGGCACTCTGCGCCGCGGCGGGACGCGGGCGGGGACGGCGGCGCTCTTCCTGCTCGCTGGCCTCGCCGTCTCCGTGCTGGCGTTGGTCCCCGTGGCCGGCTTCGTCGAGGCGGCGCTCCTGCCGGTGCTCGGCGCCCGGCTGCGCCGCCGCTCCGGGGAGCGGTATGCGGGGCTGCGCATCCTCGCGCGGGACTGACCGTCACGACGGCGTGAGAACGCGGAAGCCTCTCGTCCTGATCGTCGTCGACGGTCTGACCCCGGAGGTCTTCGAGGCGGCGGTGGGAGATGCCCGCGCGCCCGCGCTGACCTTCCTCGCGGAGCACGGCAGCTACCGGCGCGGGGTCTCGACCTTCCCGTCGCTGACGCCGGTCTGCATGTCCTCGATCGCCACCGGCTCCCATCCCGACGTCCACGGGATCCCGCACCTCGTCTGGTACGACCGTGCGGAGGCCAGGATCGTCGAGTACGGCTCCTCGCTCGGGGCGGTGCTCACCGCAGGCGCTCTGCGCTCGCTCCGGGACACGATCTTCACCCTGAACGAGCGGCACCTCTCCAGCCGGGCGGTCACCGTCTACGAGGCGCTCGACGACGCCGGTCTCGTGCCCGCCGCGATCAACGTCACCTGCTACCGCGGGCGCACCCGCCATCTACCGACCGTCCCAGGCCTCACCCCGCCCGCCTTCGGGCCGCGTCGATTCTTCTACTACAGCCTGTTCGAGTCGGACGTGACCGGTGCGCCGTTCGCCGTGCGGAACCGCTCGGCAGGCTCGGTCGACGCGTATGCCGCCGCGGCCGGTCGCTGGCTCGTGACGCGCGACGGCTTCGACTTCCTCACCTACTACCTCTCGGACTACGACCTCGCGTCCCACGCGCTCGGCCCGGAGGGAGCCGGCGACGCGCTTGCCGTCGCGGACAGTGCGATCGCGTCCCTCCTGGCGGCCGCGGGTGGCCCGGAGGAGTTCCTCGAGCGCTACGCCGTCCTCCTCTGCTCCGACCACGGCCAGAGCCGGGTCGAGCGAGGCGTCGTCCTCCAGGAGCGGTTTGCCGACCTCAGCCTCCATCGTCGGGGCGCGGAGGCTCGCGCCGACCTGGTGGTCACGGCCTCGAACCGCGCCGCGATGCTCTACCGGTCTCCCCGCTGCCCGCTCGGCGTTCGCGCGCTCGCCGAGCGCCTCGACTCCGAGGAGGCCGCCGAGGTGGTTCTGTTTCCGGAGGACGGCGGGGCGGTCGCCAGGCGCGAGGGTGAGGAGGTTCGCTTCCGGCCCGCGGTGGACGGCTGGAGCGTCGAGGGCGACGGCTCCCTCCTCGGCCATCCCGACGGATTCGCCCGCGCCTGGGCGGCGCTCGCGAACCCGAACGCCGGCGACGTGCTCGTCTCGGCCGCGCCGGGGGCGGAGTTCGCCGACCTTGCCGGCAGCCATCACGCCGGCGGGGGAAGTCACGGGTCGCTTACGACCGCCGACTCGGAGGTGCCGATCCTCACGGTCGGGATCGAGGCGGAGCCACGGAGCATCGTCGACCTCGCCCCGGCCGTCCTCTCCCACTTCGGCGTCGCGCTGCCCCCGTACGCCGTGCTACCCGTCGCCGCCGGTGCCGCCTGACTCCAGTGCAGCCCGCCGCGCGATGGTCGACGGCCAGCTGCGCGCGCGGGACGTCGTGGACGAGCGGGTCCTCCGGGCGATGGAGCGCGTCCCACGCGAGCTCTTCGTTCCGGAGCGCCTCCGCGAGCATGCTCACGACGACGCGGCGCTCCCGCTCGGCTCGGGCCAGACGATCTCGCAGCCGTACATGGTCGCCCGGATCTGCGAGGCGCTCGCGCTCACGGGAACCGAGCGGGTGCTCGACGTCGGCACGGGCTCCGGCTACCAGGCGGCCGTCCTCGCCGAGCTGGCCGCGGAGGTCCACACGATCGAGCGGATCGGAGAGCTCGCCGAGCGTGCGCGGGCGAACCTCCAAGCCGCCGGTGCCGGGCAGGTACGGGTCCACGTCGGCGACGGCACCCTCGGGCTTCCCGAGCACGCCCCGTTCGCCGCGATCGCGGTCGCCGCGGCGGCGCCCGCCCTGCCGCAGACGCTCTACGAGCAGCTCGTGCCCCGCGGGCGACTCGTCGTCCCGGTCGGCGACCGCTTCGGCCAGCGACTCCAGCTCGTCGTGCGGAGCCCGGAGGGCCCGGCCACGGTGAGCTCGGTGCCGTGCCGCTTCGTGCCCCTCCTCGGCGTTGAGGGCTTCGACGATTGAACGAGCGTGGCTCACGCCCTGGGCTCGCAGACGGCGCTGGTAGGCTCGCCGCGGCCCGTGGCGCGCTCCTCTCCCGCAGTCTCGACGGCGACGACGCTCGCGCGGACGCGGGCCGGCCGCGCGCTCAGAAGGCCCCACAACTGGCTCGAGCTGGGGAAGTTCTGCACCGTCGGGGCAAGCGGCTACCTCGTCAACCTCGCGGTCTACATCGCGCTCCTGCACGGCGCCGACCTGCACTACCTGGCCGCGGCGGCGTGCTCGTTCCTGGTGGCGGTGACGAGCAACTACACCTGGAACCGGCTCTGGACCTTCCGCGGGCGCCGCGGCCACGTCGCCTACCAGGGCCTCCGCTTCCTGGTCGTCTCCCTCGTCGCTCTGGGCGCGAACCTCCTCGTGCTGCGCGGCCTGGTGGCCGCCGGGATGGGCAAGGTGCCGGCCCAGGCGCTCGCGATCATCCTCGTGACGCCGCTCAACTTCGTCGGCAACAGGCTGTGGAGCTTCGGACGCCGCTAGGTGCTTGCTCGGAAATTGGCGCACCCCCAGGGATGTCCCAGACCAACCATCTAACCTGACCGCGATGAGCTGGCGCGCAGTCGCCGTCGTCGCCGGAGCGCTCGCTCTCTCGCCGGCCGCAGCTGCTGCCGCCCAGCCCGAGCGGCCGGTCTACGACGAGCGCGGACGCATCGTCGAGATCCCGTTCGTCCCCGCGTTCGAGAAGCCGCGCCTGACCAAGCAGCGGGCGACACGGATCCTCCTCGCCGAGCGCAAGGTCGCCGACTGGCTCGAGCGCTACCCGGTCAAGGGACGGATCACCGACGCGACCTACGACCGGACGTACCGGGACTGGACCGTGAAGGTGTGGTGGGGGCAGGCGGGCCAGATCGCCCTCGGACGGGTCGCCGACGAGAGCGCCCTCGTCACGGAGGCCTGGACCGGGCCCCAGGTCGCGTGGAAGATGGCGCGCGGCTACGACGGGGCCTTCGGCGGCAAGAAGATCAACAGCCCCTACGTCTGGCTCGCCTTCTGTGCGGCCTTCCTGCTCGGGCTGGCCGACCTCAGGCGGCCGCTCTCGCTGCGGAATCTCGATCTGCTCGCTCTGCTCTCCTTCTCGGTCAGCCTCTGGTTCTTCAACCGCGGCGACGTCTTCACCGCCATCCCGCTCGTGTACCCCCCGCTCCTGTACCTGATCGGGCGCGCCGCGTGGGTGGGGGTCCGCGGGACCCGCGGGCGCGCTGTCGTCCCGGTGTGGCCGATCTGGTTGCTGGCCGCGGCGACGGTCTTCCTGGCCGGCTTCCGCGTCGGCCTCAACGTGAGGGCCTCGAACGTGATCGATGTCGGTTACTCCGGGGTAATCGGCGCCCACCGGATCTCGCACGGGGAATCCCCCTACGGCAACTTCCCCACCCAGGGAGACCTGAAGCCGTGCGGCGAGGCCGACCGCGACGGGGAGACGCGCAAGCGCATCCAGACGAACGGCCGCTGCGAGTCGTCGAATGACCGCGGCGACACGTACGGGCCCGTGGCCTACCTCTCCTACCTGCCCGGCTACTGGATCCTCGGCTGGGATGGAGACTGGGACAGTCTGCCCGCGGTGCACCTGACCTCGATCCTCTTCGACCTCCTCTGCATCGCCGGTCTTGCGCTCGTCGGGAGGCGTTTCGGCGGCAACCGGCTGGCGGCGACGTTGGCGTTCGCCTGGGCGGCCTACCCCTTCACCCAGTACGCCTCGAGCTCGAACACGAACGACGCGATCCTGCCGGCCTTCCTCATCTTCGGCTTCTGGCTCGTCACCTCGCCGCCCGGCCGCGGCGCGTTCGCGGCGCTCGCGGGCTGGACGAAGTTCGCCGCGCTGCTGCTCGTGCCGCTCTGGCTCTCCTACCCCGACTCGCTGCGCTCGCCCCGGCGCAAGCTCGCCTTCGCGGCCGCGTTCTGCCTCGCGACGCTCGTGAGTTTCTCCGTCCTCTTCCTCGAGCCGAACCCGATCCACGCCGCCCGGGTCTTCTGGGACCGGACGATCGGCTGGCAGCTCGGCCGCGACTCGCCGTTCTCGCTCTGGGACTGGGGGCAGTACCACGCACGCGGGATCCCGGATCTCCACGTTGTGCAGCGCGTTCTCCAGGGGCTCCTGGTGGCGGCCGCAGCCGGGGTCGCTTTCTTTCCCAGACGCAAGAACCCCCTGCAGCTCGCGGCACTGACGGCCGCCCTGCTGATGGGCTTTCAGCTCGTGCTGACGCACTGGTTCTACCTCTACATCCCGTGGTTCTTCCCGTTCGCCGCCTTCGTGGCGCTCGCGTCGGTGCCCGCGCCCCGCCGCGCCGAGGCGGTTGTCCCCGCTCATGAGCGCGCGTCAAGAGAGCTGGTCGCGGCCGGTTGAGCCGGGCCGGGCAGCGCTCGTCACGCTGCTCGCGCTCGCGCTCTTCCTCGGCGCCTGGAGCCTCCTCCACGTCGGCTTCTTCGCGCGCGACCAGGTGATCGACACCCCGGTCTACCAGCGCTACGGAGACGCGATGGCCGGCGGCGCGGTGCCCTACCGCGACTTCGCCGTCGAGTACCCACCGGGGGCGCTGCCGGCGTTCCTTGTTCCCTCGCTCGCCCGCGGGGAGGCCGGCGACCTGGAGGCGTACGAGCGTGCGTTCGAAGTGTTGATGTGGCTCTGCGGGGCGGGCGCGCTCGGGCTGATGCTCTTGACGCTCGGCGCTCTCGGTGCAGACCGGCGGCGTCTCGGAACCGCCGTCGGCTTCGCGGCCGTGTCGCCCCTCCTGATCGGCTCGGTCGTGCTGACGCGCTTCGACCTCTGGCCCGCCGCGCTGACCGTCGCCGTCCTCGCAGCGCTCGTCTCCGGTCGCGAGCGGCTCGGCTTCGGCGCGCTGGGCCTCGCGGCCGCCACGAAGATCTACCCGGTTGTCCTCCTTCCCGTCGCACTCGCGTACGTCTGGCGGCGCCACGGACGGCGAGAGGCGGGGGTGTGCGGTTGTGTCTGCGCGGCGGTCGCCCTGCTCTGCTTCGCCCCGTTCCTCGTGCTCGCGCCTGGCGGCGTCGCCTCGAGCCTCGGCGGTCAGGCCGAGCGTCCGCTGCAGATCGAGAGCCTCGGCTCGGCTTTCCTGCTCGCCGCTCACCAGCTGTTCGGGCTCGGGCTCGAGATGGAGTCGGGCCACGGCTCCCAGAATCTCGTCGGAGCGGCGCCGGCCACGCTTGCCGTGGTGCTGACCGTGGCCCAGGCTTCTGTGCTGATCGGGATCTGGGTGTGGTTTGCCCGCGGCCCGGCGGAGCGCGAACGCCTCGTGCTGGCCAGTGTCGGGTCGATCTGCGCCTTCGTCGCGCTCGGCAAGGTGCTCTCGCCGCAGTTCCTGATCTGGCTCGTGCCGCTGGTGCCGCTCGTGCGCGGCCGGCGAGGGGTGGCCGCGACCGGGGTGCTCGCCGTCGCGCTCGTCCTCACGCAGACGTGGTTTCCGGCCCGTTACTGGGAGCTCGCGCTCGAGTTCGACGCCTGGGCGTCGTGGGGTGTCGTCGCGCGCGACGCGGCGCTCGTCGGACTGCTCGCGGTGCTGCTCTGGCCGGGGCAGGGTCGATCCACCTCCCGGCCCGCGTCGGCAAGTCGGGCGTAGCGCCAGCCGCTCGCGGCTCGCCTCCCGGACGCGGGGCAGCTACGCCTGGATCCGCAGCGCCTCGCAGGCGGTCGCACGGCCGTCCGCGCCACAGTCGACGACGACGCCCTCGAGCCGAACCTCCCCCTCGGCCGGCCTGAACTGCACCGGCATCCCGGTCCGCATGCGCCGGATCGCGAGCTCCGCCTCGACGCCGATGACCGAGTCGTGGGGGCCCGTCATCCCCGCGTCGGTGATCGCGGCCGTGCCGCCGGGGAGCACGCGGGCGTCGGCGGTCTGAACGTGCGTGTGGGTGCCGATCACGGCCGTCACGCGGCCGTCGAGCCAGCGGGCGAGCGCGACCTTCTCGCTCGTCGCCTCGGCGTGGAAGTCGACGACGACGGCCGGCGTCCGCTGACGGGCGCGCTCGACGAGGTCGTCGACGATCTCGAATGGACTCATGGCGGGCGAGAGAAAGAGGGAGCCGAGCAGATTCACGACAGCCACCTCGCCGCCCCCGGCCGCCGGAGCAAACGCCAGCCCGGATCCCGGCGCCTCCCGGCCGAGGTTCGCCGGGCGGATCACACGCGCCGAGCCCGCGAGGTAGGGCGCCAGCTCCTTGCGGCGCCAGACGTGGTTTCCGAGCGTGATGACGTCCGCTCCCGCCGCCAGAAGCTTGTCGGCGAGCTTCGGTGTCAGGCCGGCGCCGTCGGCCGCGTTCTCGCCGTTCACGACGCAGAAGTCGACCCCGAGCTCCGCGCGGACCGCGGGCAGGCGTGCCTCGACCGCGCGCCGGCCGGGGGAGCCGAACACGTCGGCGAGGAAGAGGATCCTCATCCGCTCAGGCAGCGAGGCGCCGCTGCTACTGGTCTAGCGCCAGCGTGGAGGCGGCATGGACCTCCAGCGTCACGTGATTTCCGGCGTCGTGCGTGAACCGCGCCAGAGACTGCCGCTCGACGGTCGAGAAGTCGATCAGCGTACCCACCTTCGAGGTTCCCGCCTCGAGCGCCGAGCCGACGGTCAAGGCCGGATCCGGCCGGAGCCGGGTCAGCGAGACGACGAGCGCGGGCTCCCCCGCAGGCTGCAACTCGATCCGCGCGCCGTAGGTCTTGCCGTTCAGCACGTAGTCGCGGATGCCGAGCACCGTCCCGGCCACGGGCGAATAGACGTCCGTTCCGGCCAGTGCTCCGACGTCGACCGCGCCGGTCGAGGGGCCGCTACCGCCTCCGCCGAGCTGGACATAGGGCAGCCCGCCGCCCCCGCCGCCGAAGAGCCGATTGGCGAGCCGCGCGAGGATGCCCTCGTTCGCCTGTCGCCCGAAGGGCTCGAGTGCCAGGCCGCCCGCGCCGGACGGATGGAATCCGACGGCTGTGAGCTGGGACTGCGAAATCGGGAGCTGGAGCTCGATCGAGCTCGCCACGGCGATCACCTGCGGCTTTGGGGGACCGGCCGGAAGGAGCCGTGCGGCCGTGCCCGGCCCGGCCGTCAAGCCGGGCTCCTCGGCGGAGCCGAACGCCGTCAGGAAGCCGGTTACGACCAGCGCTGCACCGACGAGAACGAGGAGCGCGACGCGGCGGGCACGCCGCCGCGAGCGATTGCGGCGACGGGTATGGCGAAGCTGGCCGGGGGGCCGGCGCGGAGGGGCCATCCCCGCCACCGTATCCCAGGGCGGCTCGGGATTCAACACGGCTCCGGCCCTGCGAGCTTGTGACAGCCCGATCCCCGGCGGCGTCGCTGGTTTGCCCCCGAATTCGTGACGGCGTGTACCGCGCGCTTCGACACGCGCCGGAGCTTCCGCCCGCAGCCGGGTACGATGACCCCGATGCCCGGCGGGGCGACGATCCACGAGCCGCGTCGGGTCCAGGTCGTCGGGCTGCCGCCGCTCTCGGCCTCGCAGGTCGCCGCCCTCCTCTCGCAGGTCACCGCAGACAGTACGTCCGACCCTGGACGGCGGCGCGCTTGACGGGCAGACGCCTCCTCGCCGCCCGGGGAATCTCGCGTCGCTTCGGCGCGCACCTCGCGTTGGCGCCGACCGACCTCGAGGTCGGATCAGGGGAGGCCGTGGCGCTCGTCGGGCCGAACGGGGCGGGCAAGTCCACCCTGCTCGCTGTCCTCGCCGGGGCTCTTCGCCCCACCGCCGGGCTGGTCGAGCGGAGTCCGGGCGTCCGGGTCGGCTGGATGCCGCAGCGGCCCGCCCACTACGGCCGCCTGACCGCGCGCGAGAACCTCGAGCTCTTCGCGCGGCTGGAGCGGGAGCCCGACCCCGATGGAGCAGCCGAGCGGCTCCTGGCGCGCTTCGAGCTCCCCGCCGACCCGAAGCCGAGCGCGCACCTCTCCGTGGGGAATCGCCAGCGGCTGAACCTCGCACTCGCCCTGCTCGGGGACCCCCACGTCGTCCTGCTCGACGAGCCCACCGCCGCGCTCGAC
>Ga0136614_10003393_pt1 | contig 10176 bp, 10 predicted proteins | sample AntDrymUQ2792106_2_FD_106643 | JGI IMG/M metagenome (GOLD analysis project Ga0136614, IMG submission 106643) | Polar desert sand microbial communities from Dry Valleys, Antarctica - metaG UQ279 (21.06) | ecosystem: Environmental > Terrestrial > Soil > Desert | place: Antarctica: Dry Valley... | reverse complement strand
CCGATGCCGATCAGCAGCAGCGCCCCACCCAGACTGACCCCCAACGTCAGGTTCATCGCCGAGCTGTTCAGGAGGGTGGCGTCCTCGGGGATCGCGAAGTACGCCACCGTGAACCCGAGGGTCAGCAGCGTCGCCAACCCGAACAAGCCCGACACCTGCCGCTCGGCGCGCCGCTCCAGTGCCGGGTCGACGTCGCTCGGGCGCGGCACATGCGTGCCGATGCCGGGATCGGGCAGCGGGTCACCGGCTCGCGGGGTGACCTGCGCGACGGCGTCCTCGTTGCCCGGCTCGGGCATCGGCTCATGTCCGGGCTCGTCGCGGCCGTGGTGCGGCTGGTCGGTCACTTCCTCGCCCTCACTCCCTGGGTGCCGATCCACACCGACGCCACGACCAACGCGCCCATGCCGATGATCCACGCCGCGGCACCCTCGGTGACCGGGCCCAGTCCGCCGAGAGGGTTGCCGCCGTAGTCCGGCTCGTCGCGGATGGACGCGATGTAGGAGATGATCGCCAGCTTGTCCTCCGGCGTCATCACGTCGTCGGAGAACACCGGCATCTGCCCCGGGCCGGTGAGCATCGCCTCGTATGCGTACCGGCCGGAAACGTCCTCGATCGACGGGGCGTAGCGGCCGTCCGGCAGTGCGCCGCCGGCTCCCACCGAGTTGTGGCAGGCCGTGCAGTTGGTCCGGAAGAACTCGCCGCCGAGGCGGATGAGCTCCTCATCGGTGCTGGCGGTGGTGTACTCCTCGGACGGGATCGCCGGACCCGGACCCAGCGACGCAACGTACGCGGCAAGCGCCTCGATCTCCGGTGGGCTGTAGACAACAGGTTTCTCCGGGGCCTGCACCGAGTTCTGGGCCAGCGGCATCCGCCCGGTGCCCACCTGGAAGTCGACGGCCGCAGCGCCCACCCCCACCAGCGCTGGCCCGTAGTTGTCACCTCGGTCGGTGAGCACCCCTTCACCGTTCAGGCCGTGACACGTCGCGCACCCGACGAGGAAGAGCTGGCGGCCCTCCTCCACCAAGGCATCGGTGGTCGAGTCGGCACCTGCGGGCCGAGGGGCGAACACCGAGTACAGGCCACCGAGCAGGCACAGGCCGAGCAGCACCACGACGGCACCGGCGAGCGGATGGCGCCGCCTCGTCGACAGGGACCGCACGGTGACCTCGCTTCTCGACTATTTCAGGACGTAGATGGTGAAGAACAACGCGATCCACACCACGTCGACGAAGTGCCAGTAGTACGACACGACAATGGCGGTGACAGCCTGCTCGTGGGTGAACCGGCGCGCGACGAAGGTCCGCCCGAGAACCAACAGGAAGGCGATCAGCCCGCCGGTGACGTGGAGGCCGTGGAAACCCGTCGTCAGGTAGAAGACCGAACCGTACGGGGAGGACGACAGCGTGACGTTCTCGGAGACCAGGGTGGCGTACTCGAGCGCCTGCCCGCCGATGAAGAACGCCCCCATCAGATAGGTGAGGACGAACCACTCGCGCAGCCCCCAGCCGGCCACGTGGAGCATGCCGCCGGTACGGCCGACGCGGCCGCGTTCGGCGGCGAACACCCCGAGCTGACAGGTGACACTGGACAGCACCAGCACTGTGGTGTTAATAGTGGAGAACGGGACGTTCAGCTTGTCGGTCTCGGTGACCCACAGATCCGGGGCCACCGCCCGGATCGTGAAGTAGGCGGCGAACAGCGCCGCGAAGAACATCAGCTCGCTCGACAGCCACACGATCGTGCCGACCGTCACCAGGTTCGGCCGGTCAGGCGATCCCTGCAGCCGGGAGGCGGGGACCACGGTCGTTGTCGCCACGACTGCCATTATGTCCGCAGCCGAGCCGCGTGGCATCTGGACCCCCGGCCCGGTCTACGTCAGATGCGACACACCGTCCCAACGGCCGAGGTCACCGGCGGATACGATCCTCGGCGTGAGCGCGCAGCAGGACGAGCCGGACGTCCGGGTTCTCGTCTACAGCGACGACCGGAACACCCGGGACAAGGTCACGCTGGCGCTCGGTCGGCACCCGCATCCCGACCTGCCCCGCTTCGAGTACCTGGAGTGCGCGACCGAACCGGCCGTCATCGCGGCGATGGACGCCGGTGGCCTCGACCTCGCGGTGCTGGACGGTGAGTCCGCCCCGGCCGGAGGGATGGGGATCGCCCGGCAGCTCAAGGACGAGATCTACCAGTGCCCGCCACTGCTGGTCCTCACCGGCCGGGCGCAGGACGCCTGGCTTGCCACCTGGTCACGCGCCGACGCGGTCGTGCCGCACCCGGTGGACCCGATCCGCCTGGCTGAGGCCGTCGTCGCGCTGGTCCGGGCGCGGCTGAGCGCCTTCCCCCCTCTGCCGCGCTGACGCTGTGCGGATGCCCACGCCCCTCAGCTGGCCGGAGATCATCTCGACCCTGCTGATGCGCCACGACCTGTCCGCCGGGCAGACCGCGTGGGCGATGGCGGAGATCCTGTCCGGTGACGCCACCCCGGTGCAGATCGCGGGCTTCGCCATAGCTCTGCGGGCCAAGGGGGAGACGGTGGCGGAGGTCGAGGGCCTGGTGGCGGTCATGCTCGCTCATGCGGTGCCGCTGACCGTGGCCGGTCGCACCGTCGACATCGTCGGCACCGGAGGCGACCGGGCCCGAACGGTGAACATCTCGAGCATGGCCGCGGTGGTGGTCGCCGGCGCGGGTGCCCGGGTCGTCAAGCACGGCAACCGGGCGGCGTCGTCGTCGAGCGGGGCGGCCGACGTGCTCGAGGCGCTCGGAGTACGGATCGACCTGCGGGCCGACCAGGTGGCCGAGGTGGCCGCGCGGGTGGGGATCACGTTCTGCTTCGCCCCGGCCTTTCACGCCTCCCTGCGTCATGCCGCCGGGCCGCGCCGCGAGCTCGGCGTGGCCACGACGTTCAACTTCTTAGGCCCGCTCACCAACCCGGCTCAGCCGGCGGCGCAGGCCGTGGGGGTATCCGACGCGGCCATGGCCCCGGTGATGGCGGGTGTGCTGGCCCGCCGTGGTGTCGATGCGCTGGTCTTCCGCGGCGATGACGGGCTCGACGAGCTCACCACGACCACCAGCTCGTCGGTGTGGCTGGTCGACTCAGACGGGGTTCGCCAGCAGACGTTGGACCCGCGGGATCTCGACGTCGTGCCGGCCAGCGTCGCCGACCTGCGCGGGGGGGACGCTGACCACAACGCCGCGGTCTTCCGCCGCGTGGTCGAGGGCGAGCGGGGTCCGGTCCGCGATGCCGTGGTGCTCAACGCCGCTGCCGGCCTGGCCGCCCATGCGGGTGGCAGCGGTGAGCTCGTGGACCGGCTGGCCGAGGGGATGCGACGTGCCGAGGCGTCGATCGACTCCGGGGCAGCCGCCCGCACGATGGACAGGTGGGTCACCCTCACCCAGGACCTGGCCGGCGCCTGAGCTCTCCGTTCGCCGCGGGCAACCGGGACTGCAGGTCAGGCCCGGGGGTCAGGCCGGGCCGTCGAGGCCGAGGCTGAAGGTGGCCTCAAGGTCGTGCGTGGAGTACGAGCGGAACGCGATGTGCGTCTCGGTCGACAAGACCCCGTCGACCTTGTTGAGCCGGTCGGCGACCACGGAGGCGACGTCCTCATGGGCCCGCACGCGCACCATCGCGATCAGGTCGATGTGACCGGTGACCGAGTAGACCTCGCTCACCCCGGCCAGCGCAGCGATCTGCTCGGCCACGGCCGGGATGCGCGCCACGTCGGCCTTGACGAACACGATCGCGGTGATCACGGAAGCCGAGCCTAGTGGGATCCGTGACCGAGTCAGCGCGCCGGTTGGTGCACGGTGGCCAGATGGCGCCGCTCGTCGAAGGGCAGCAGCGAGGCGCCCGAGCGCATCGCGGTCTCGAGCGAGCCCACGTGGCGTCCGGCGCCGTCGACAGGGCAGCTCCAGGTGCCGACCACCTCTATCAGCCGGACACCTCCGGTCTCCAGCCAGCGCAGCACCGTCTCGGTCTCGGTGACGCTGGCGGCCGGAGCCGGCCCCGGCCCGGCCACGACGGTCTCGGCAGCGGCCACCAACCCGCTGACGAACGCCTGGGGGCCGGTCCCGGGCTGCAGGTAGCCGGCCGCTGCGAGCCGGCCGTACCGCACCACGTGGACCTCCCAGCCGTCGCCGTCGGGGGAGCGCCGAGCAGCCACAACCTGGGCACACTGGGTCAGCGACGAGAGCCGCTGGAGGCGTCCGGTCCCGCGCAGGAACGCCCCGAGCCGGTCCCGGTGGACCTCGGCATCCTCGTAACGCTCGCGCTCGGCCAGCGCTGACATGTGTGTCGTCACGGCGGCGACGACCGGGCGCGGGTCGGCCAGGAGCGAGCGGCGTACCCCTTCAACCGCGACGGAGTACGTCTCGACGTCGGTCGAGCCGTCGCAGGGCGACATGCACCGGTTCATCTCGGCCAGGACGCACGCAGTGCGAGACGGGTGGCGCGGCAGCCGTCCGCTGCACTGCCGGATGGGGAACGCGTCGTGCACCGCCGCCATCGCGCGCTCCGCGACGCGCCGGGTGGAGAACGGCCCCACATAGCAGGCGTCGTCATCAAGGACCTGGCGCACCAGCGACAGGCGCGGCCACGGCTCGACGGTCAGCTTGAGCCACAGCGCGCGCTCCGGGTGGCGGGAGCGCCGGTTGTAGCGCGGCTTGTGCTCGGCGATGAGCCGCAATTCGGCGACCTCTGCCTCCAGCGGGGTGGCGCAGGTGATGCCGTCGACGTGGGTGGCCAGACCCACCATCCCGCCCATCCGCGACCGGGTCTCGCTGGCGGTGAAGTAGGAGCGCACCCGCACCCTCAGGTCCTTCGACGTCCCGATGTAGAGCACCTGCCCCCGCTCGTCGCGGAACAGATAGACACCGGGCGCGTGGGGCAGGTGCTCGGCCAGGTGGCGTTTGCGGCGCTGCGCCGAGGTGACGCGCGACGAGAAAGTCTGCAGCTCCTCCAGCGTGTGCACCCCGAGGCTGCCGAGTCGTTCGATCAGGCCGTGCAGGACGTCGACCGTCGCTCGGGCATCTTCCAGCGCCCGGTGGTTGGGGGTCGTGCCGGCCCGGAACAGCGTGGCGAGCGTGGCCAACCGGCAGTCGGCCGCCTCGTCTCGCGTCACCACGCGCCGGGCGAGCCGGGCGGTGTCGAGCACCTCGAAGCTCGGCCAGGGGTGCCCGAGCAGCGTCGCGAAGTGACGCAGAAAACCCACGTCGAACGGGGCGTTGTGCGCGACGAGGACCGACCCGGACGCGAACTCCAGAAATGAGGGCAGCGCCGAGCCGATGGCAGGGGCGCTGGCGACCATCGCGTCGGTGATGCCGGTCAGGACCGCGATGAACGGGGGGATGGGCGTGCTCGGGTTCACCAGCGTCTGGAACTCGCCCTGCACCTCACCACCGCGGACCTTGACCGCGCCGATCTCGGTCACCATCGAGCCCGCCGCCGCGGACCCTCCGGTGGTCTCGAGGTCGACGACGCAGAACGTGACTTCGCGCAGTGGCCGTCCGAGCTCGTCGAAGGATGCCTGGACCGGTCGGATCCGGTCTGCAGCGACTTCGACCGCGCTCATGCCGGGCAACGTACGACGCCCCACCGACATTGAGGTGCCGACGCGCCAACTGCTGGCGTCGTGACCCGAACGACGCAGTGTGATGTCGGATTGCACGCAGACAAGTCGTCGCGGCGCCGTACTCTCGGAACGGAGAGCCCCGGGCAGGAGGATCTGGCATGGCCGCTGACGTCCCGGCTGGCACGTCAGCTGAAACCCCTGGAGACGTGCGGGCCACCTCGTTGCTGCCCGACGTCGTCCGGCAGCGCCTGGTCGCCCTGGCCGCGGACGCACTCGAGCACCTGCACAGCGACACACTGCCGCCCCCTCTTCGTCCCGTGCTGTCCTTTGCGCGGCCGCGGCGCCTCCGGCTCGCTGCGGCGCCGATCGCTGCCGCGCTGGACGACGACGACTTCCGCACCCGCGTGGCGGCGCAGGTTCGCCCGACCCATGCCGGTCTCGCCGCCGCTCTGGACGACGGTCTGCCGGTGGCCGCGGACCCGGTCGAGGTGGCAGCGCTCACCTATTTGCTCCGCCCGGCTGGCTGGACCGTGACGTTGGCCGCAGCGCTCGCCCGGCTCGAGCAGCCCGAGCCGGTCAGCTCCGATTCCCCGCAGACGGCACGGGTGCAGGAGCGGCTCGATGCGGCCCGCGCCGAGCTGGACAGCCTGCGCGCAGCACACCGTGAGCAGGTCACCGCACTGAAAGGCGAGAACACCGAGCTGCGTCGTCGGCTTGCCAGCGAACGAACCGGTGCCAAGCAGGCCCGGCATGACGTCGAGGGCACGCTGTCCGAGCTGACCCGCGCCCGCGCGGACGCTGAGCGCCGCACGGTCGAGGGCCAGGCGGAGCGACGTCGCCTCCAGGCGCGGCTCGACGACCTGACGGGGGACCGGACGGTCGCCAGGAGCGCTGACCGGGAAGCCCGCGCCAAAGAAGCGGTGCGCGCTCGCCTGCTGCTCGACACGCTGGTCGAAGCAGCGCAGGGGCTGCGCCGCGAGCTCGCCCTGCCCCCTGTGCAGACGCGGCCGGCAGACACGGTCGACGGGGTTGCGGCGGGATTGCCTCTCGGCCGCACGGTGGCGCGGGCGCTCGCATCCGACGACCCCGCGCTGTTGCGGGAGCTGGTCGCTCTGCCGGAGGCGCATCTGCTGGTGGACGGCTACAACGTGACCAAGCTCGGCTGGCCAGCCACGGCGCTCGACGCGCAGCGAGCGCGGCTGAGCAGGGAGCTGGGTCCGTTGGCGGCGCGGAGCGGTGCGGAGGTCACCGTCGTCTTTGACGGCGCCGAGCTGGCTCACCCGCCGCGGATCTCACCGCCGCGGGGTATCCGGGTACGTTTCAGCCCACCCGACGTGACCGCCGACGAAGTGCTGATCGAGCTGGTTCGCGCCGAGCCGGCCGGCCGGCCCCTCGTGGTGGTGTCCAGCGACGCCGAGGTCGTCGCCGGTGTCGAACGGGCTGGTGCCCGAGCCGTTCCCTCGGCGGCGCTCTTGGCGCTGCTCGGGTCGCGCGGAGGTCGGACTGTCAGTGGGTCGGGCTAGCGTCGTGGCCGTTCGACAAGTCGAGCCCCGACGGCGCGAGGAGCACTGATGGCGCTTCCCCAAGGCGACACCCCCACCGGCGACACCATCTCCGGCGAGCGTGACCGAGAGCCGTTGGTCATCGACTGCGACTGCTGTGTCGCGCGCGGGCTGGCATGCGGCGACTGCGTCGTCAGCGTGCTGCTCGGTGGTCCCCCCGATGGGCTCGAGCTCGATTCCGACGAGGTCGGCGCGCTCGACGCACTTGCCGGCTCCGGGCTCGTGCCCCCCTTACGCCTGGTCACTGCGATCGACGGCCCAGATCCCCATAGCTGTGGGCCCGGGTAACGGCGATGTGGCATACCGGTCCCGCCACCGTCGCGGGGCGGGCCAGCGTGTTCGCCCTCGTCGTGCTGCTCGCCGTCGGCTCTGGCGCCTTGTGGTGGCCCTCGGAAACCAGCCCGCAGGATCGACTGCCAGCATCGGTGTCGGCAGGCGCGACCGGCGATGTCTCACAAGACACCCGGGCTGCGGCGCTCGTGGCTGCGCTCGAGGTGGCCTGGGACGACCGGGCGCGCCAGGCGTTTGTCGCTGCCGCCGGCTCGTCGACCCACCATAGGATGCAGTCTCGCGACTGGGCGGCGACCGTGTTCCGCAACTTGCGGGTGCTCCACGTGCGAGACATGAGCTTGCGGTACGTCGGACACAGCACCTCTGGCGTCCGCTCCTCACCGGCGGCCGCTGACGCGTTCCTCGCCGAGGTGGCCGTTACCTGGACGCCGTCTAGGCGATCCGGTTTCGCACCGCATCCCACATCCGAGGTCACGGTGCCGTTGACGGTCGCCGACAACGGACAGTCCCTGGCTGTCACAGGAACCGCGACCGGCGCCGCAGCCCTTCCGGTGTGGCTGGCCGGGCCGCTGCACCTGCGCCGTGTCGGCGGTGCATTGTGCGTCGGGGTGGGGGATCGCAACCACCTGGCTCTGGTGAGCCGGCTGGCGCGGCGAGCGGTCGACGATGTCGCAGCTGTCGTGCGCACGTCGCCGCGTGTGGTCGTAGTACACCCGCAGGACGCGCGGACGGCCGCCCAGGTGCTCGGCTCCGACCGCACCGACGTCGCCCGAATCGCGGCGGTGACAACCACCGTGGATGGCAGCGACGGCGAAGGCTCACCCGTGCAGGTGGTGCTCAACCCGCCCGCCTTTGACGCACTAGGACAACGCGGGGCGCAGGTGGTCATGACCCATGAGGTCGCGCACGCGGTGACCGGGGCGACCACGGCGCGGATGCCGCTGTGGGTGGCCGAAGGCTTCGCCGACCTTGTCGCGCTGCGCGGCAGTGATGTCCCCCTTCAGGTCGCCGCCGGGCACTTCCTGGCACGGGTACTCCACCGCGGCCCCCCTCGAGCGTTGCCCCACGCGGCAGACTTCGCTTCCTCCGCCCACGGCCTGGGTCGTACGTACGAGGCGGCCTGGCTGGTCTTCCGGATGCTGACCGAGCGCTACGGGGACCCTGCCACCGTCGGCTTCTACGAGCAGGTCCGAGACGGGATGCCGGTGCCGCGTGCCTTGCACCAGCAGTTTGGGTTGGATCCGGCCGCTCTGCTCGCGAGCTGGCGTCACTACCTGGACCGCCTTGTCGACCTCTGAGCGCGCTGACACGCGGCAGGCGCTGGTGTGGCTGGCGCTGCTCACGGTCGCCTTCGTCCTGACGGTGGCGCTCAGCACGCCGTGGGACTGGCTGCCGGGAGCCCATCTGGGCCGGGTCGATCCCACCGCCGGGCTGCCGCCGGAGCAGATCGACCGGATCGCCGCCTACCGCGAGCAGGTGGTGCCGGTGGGACTGCTCGGTGCCCTGGCCAGCCTTGTGCTTGCCGTCTTCCTCGGGTTGACCAGGCGCGGCGCTCGGCTCGTGCGCCGCCTGCCTGGGGCACGGTGGTGGTGGCTTCAGGTCGTCGTGGCTGTCATCGTGCTGCAGCTGCTCGGCCGAGTGGTGAGCCTGACGTCGGCCATCCGTGCCGAGCAGGTGCGGCACGAGTTCGGGTTGTCGACCCAGGGGTGGTGGGGCTGGGGCGCCGACCAGCTCACCGCGTACGCCGTTGGTGTCGTCACGATCAGCCTGCTGGCGCTGCTGGTCGTAGGGCTCTGGCGGCGGGTGCGGCGCTGGTGGTTCCCGGCCTCGCTGTTCGCCGCGGCGCTCGTCGTCGCCGGGTCATTTCTCTACCCCCTGGTCGTCGAGCCGCTGTTCGCCCACTTCACGCCGATGCCTGTCGGTGCGGTGCGATCCTCGCTGCTCGCCCTCGCGGATCGTGACGGGGTGGCGGTCGACGAGGTGCTCGTCGCCGATGCCTCGGCGCGCACGACTTCGCTCAACGCCTACGTCTCCGGTTTCGGTGCGACCAAGCGCATCGTCGTCTACGACACCCTGCTCACGCAGGCCACACCAACGGAGATCCGACTCGTCGTCGCCCACGAGCTCGGGCACGCCGAGAACGGCGACGTCCTGAGCGGGACGCTGATGGGTGCGCTGGGAGCGGCGGCGGGCGTCACGCTGCTGGCGCTGATCGTGAAGTCACCCCGGACAAGAAGGACGGCCGGGTACGGCGGTCCCCGAGATGCCGCCGTCGTCCCGGCCGTCCTGGCTCTAGTCGCGCTAGGGTCGTTCTTCGCCCTGCCGGTGCACAATGTCGTCAGCCGCGCGGTCGAGGCGCGTGCCGATCTCCATGCCTTGGAGTTGACAGCCGACCCCGCAACGTTCGCGGCCGCGCAGCGGCGACTTGCCCTGGCGAACCTTTCGACGCCCGACCCGCCAGGGCTGCTGTACGTGTGGTACGCGAGCCATCCGACCGTGTCGCAGCGCCTGGCCCTCGCGGCAGCCTGGGCGGCTGCCCGCGAACCCGGCTGATCCCCTCACGGACAGCTCGTGTCGGAGGCCGGTGCCTTGCCGGAGTACTCGTCGCAGGCGTCGGAGAACAGGCCGTTCGTCAGTCCGCCGAAGGCGACCACCGCGGTGACCATCAGCGCCGCGATCAGCATCACGACGAGGCCGTACTCGACCGACGACGCGCCGCGTTCGCGGTGAGCGGTCGAGTGGAAGGACATGAT
>Ga0136614_10003391_pt1 | contig 10179 bp, 8 predicted proteins | sample AntDrymUQ2792106_2_FD_106643 | JGI IMG/M metagenome (GOLD analysis project Ga0136614, IMG submission 106643) | Polar desert sand microbial communities from Dry Valleys, Antarctica - metaG UQ279 (21.06) | ecosystem: Environmental > Terrestrial > Soil > Desert | place: Antarctica: Dry Valley... | reverse complement strand
TGACGATGCCGTCGCCGTGCACCAGCCGCTGCTGCAGCCGCGACGCCTCGCCGTCGGCGAGCGTGGAGGCCAGCAGCGTCTGCGCGAGGTAGCTGTCCAGGTCGGCGGTGGGGTCGGCGACCCGGTAGCCCAACGCGAGCGCCGGCAGCGGCGCGAGCGCGTCCGGCTCGGTGTGGCGGCTTTCGCCGGGTGGTGGCGGTTCGGCGAAGGAGGGCCGGATCGGCGCCGGCCGGGCCGGGATGTCGCCGAAGTGCTTGTCCAGCATCGCCAGCGCGTCCTCCACCTCGAAGTCACCCGCGACGGTCACCAGCGCGTTGCCCGGCGCGTAGTAGGTGTCGAAGAACGCGGCCGCGTCCTCCAGGCTGGCCTGCTCGAGGTCGGTGAAGTCGCCGTAGCCGTTGTGCGCGTTCGGGAAGGTGTCGTAGAGCACCGGCGGCAGCAGGATCCACGGGAAGCCGCCGTAAGGCCGATTCAGCACGTTGAGCCGGATCTCCTCCTTGACGACGTCGATCTGGTTGCGCAGGTTCTCCTCGGTCAGCCGCGGCGCACGCAGCCGGTCGGCCTCGAGGAACAGCGCCCGCTCCAGCGCTGCGGTGGGCAGCACCTCGAAGTAGTCGGTGTAGTCCTGGTGGGTAGAGCCGTTGAACGTGCCGCCCGAGCCCTGGACGTGGCGGAAGTGCGCCAGCTTCTCCAGGCTCTCGCTGCCCTGGAACATCAGGTGCTCGAACAGGTGCGCGAACCCGGTGCGACCCACCGGCTCGGAGCGGAAGCCGACGTCGACGTGCACCGCGACGCCGACGACGGGGCTGGCTCGATCGGGAGCGAGCAGGACTCGCAGCCCGTTGGGCAGGGTGAGCCGGTGCAGCTCTGGGGTGGGGGCTTTCGTCAACGCAGTCGACACGTCACAGACGATAACCGTGCTAGCGACTGGCGGTGCCGGACGCGGTTGGCTCGGGGTGCAGCGGCGGCGCGCCGACGGCGCAGTGCATCCGACAGGGGCTCTGCTCGCGCGGCTCGGCCGTGACCGGCTCACCCGGGGGTGGCTCGTTCAGCACGGTGCTGCGGATCGTGGCGAAGGCGAGCACCCCGCCGGCCACCAGCAGGCCGGCGCTGATCAGCATCGACATCCGGAACGCGCTGGACAGCAGGCCAGGGTCGGCGTACTGGTCACCGGACAGCCCGGTCAGCAAGGGCAGCGCGGCCACCGCGAGCAACCCGGCGACCCTGGCCACGGCGTTGTTCACCCCGCTGGCCACCCCGGCGTGCCGGTCCTCGGCGGCGGCGAGCACGGTGGCCGTCAGCGGTGCCACGGTCAGCGAGAGGCCGAGCCCGAAGACGATCACCGCAGGCAGTACGTCGGCCAGGTAGCTCGCTCCCTGCCCGATCCGGGTCATCAGCAGCAGGCCGACCGCACACACCAGCGGCCCGACCGTCATGGGGATCCGCGGCCCGATCCGCTGGGCCAGCGCCCCGGCGCGCGCGGAGAGCAGCAACATCAGCACCGTGATCGGCAGCAACGCGATGCCGGCCGCGACCGGCGAGAAGCCGGCGACCACCTGCAGCGCGAGCACCAGCAGGAAGAAGACCACACCGATCGCGCCGTAGACGGCGAACGTCACCAGGTTGGCCGCCGTGAACTGGCGCGATCTGAACACGTCCAGCGGAAGCATGGGGTGGGTCGAGCGGCGCTCCGCGATCACGAACCCGACCAGGCCGAGCACACCGACCACGAGCGTGGCGAGGACCAGTGGGTCGGTCCCGCCGCGGTTCGGCCATTCGGTGAGCCCGTAGGTCAGCCCGGCCAGCCCGAGCGCGCCGAGCACGGCACCCGGGACGTCCAGCGCCTTGTGGGCCGCCGTGGGATCGGCGGACTCCGGGACGTGCCGGACGGCGATCAGCACGACGAACAGGGCCAGCGGAAGGTTGATCAGGAATACCAACCGCCAGCTGCCGAGCTCCACCAGCCAGCCGCCGAGCAGCGGGCCGATCGCGCCCGCGATCCCGCCGAGGCCTGACCAGGCGCCGATCGCGCGCGCCCGATCCTCGGGGTGGAACGACGCCTGCAGGATCGCCAGGCTGCCCGGCGTGAGCAAGGCACCGCCGATGCCTTGCAACGCGCGGGCCAGCACCAGCGTCTGGATGTTCGGTGCGAGGCCGCACAGCAGCGACGCGCCGGCGAACCACCACACCCCGATCAGGAACACCTTGCGCCGGCCGTACCGGTCCCCGAGCGAGCCGCCGAGCAGGATGAACGCGGCCAGCGTCAGCGTGTAGCCGTTGACGGTCCACTGCAGCCCGGCCAGGTCGGCGTCGAGCTCGGCGCCGATCCTCGGCAACGCGACGTTCACCACGGTGGCGTCGACGAAGGCCAACGCGGAGCCCAGCACGGTTGCCGTGAGCACCCAGCGGCCGGCGGGTTGGCTGTACCGGACGCCCATCGCCAGCTCGGTCACCGGGCCCAGTATGCGCCCGCGCGAGCGGGTCCGGCTGAGGACCGGAGCGGGTCAGCTCTTGCGCAGGCCGGCGACGGCCTCCCCTGCCTCGTAGCACTCGATCATGTCCTCGGACGCGCACGCAGCGGCTTCCCAGCGCGCCCGCAGCGCGGCGATCCGGGGTGCCTCCGCGAGATCCAGTGCGGCCGCGGCGGCGCTCAGGACGTCGTCGGCACCGGCCCGGATCTCGGGATCGTGGTAGCCGGCCCATGCCGATGCCTGGTGCAGCTCGGCGTCGGGCACGATCCGCCGGCCGGGCAGGCTGGTGTCGAGCACGATGCCCTTGAGCAGTGCCAGCAGATCGGCGTAGAGCTCGAAGTCCGCGCACGGGTCGAACGCCTTGAACTCGATCCGCCCGGCCTCGGCAGGGATGCGGGCGGGCTGGGTCAGCGACGGGTCGGAGTCGAGCATCGCCGAGCCGGCGGGCAGGAACACCATCGCGGCCGGCCGGCGCCCGGTGCGGATGTGGGTGCGGACCGAGAGGCCGCCCCACGGCTTGCCGCCGTAGAACGGCGAGCAGAACGTGAACGGGACGATGTAGGGGCTGTAGTGGGTGAGCTTCGCTCCGGCGTCGATCAGTGCGTCGTGGTCCATCCCGGCGAAGGACAGGTTGAGGTCCGGGCCGTAGGTCGTCATATGCAGGTGCGCGGTGCGGTCCTCCGGCGAGCCGACGCGGTGCGCCCGCTCCCACGCATTCAGCTCGGGCTCGACGCGGTACGCCTGCTCGAACGGGTTGAACCCCACCGTGACGAGCGTGAACCCTGCGCTGGTCGCCGCGGCGTCGAGCAGCTTGTAGTCCGCGGCCAGGGCGGCGACCGCGTGGGCGACGTCGTCGTGCACGACGGTGCGGATCTCGATGCCCTTCGGGTCGCAGCGCAGCAGCTCCCCGTCGTCGTCGAAGCGCTCGAAACCCTCGACGTACCACCGCTTGAGCTTGATGCCGAGGTCGCCGACCCGCAGGCCTGGGTAATCGTCTTCGGAGATCGGCAGCTCGTCGACGATCGACTGCAGCTCCGCGAAGGTGGTGTTGGTGAAGTCGGCGAATCGACCGTCCGGTCGCAGCAGGGCGCTCTCGTGCTCGATCCCGCAGCGGAATCCCCCCGCCTGTGCCGGCACAGGCGCAACGGTAGAACAGCCAGCCGCTCGCCCGTCGGGTCAAAAGACCAGCGGGCCGGGACGGCGCTAGATGCCGACGAGCCGCGCGTCATGATCGCCGCGAGTGGACGTTGGACCGCGCTGAGCACGGCTGGATGTCCGCTCGCGGCGATCATGGCCCGATGTGCGCCGGCCGTCAGCTCGTCTTGGGCAGTTGCTTGATCTTCTCGGCCTTGATGGTGGCGCCGTTGTCGCTCGTGGTACCGACGACGGCGATGAGGTCGCCGACGTTCGGCTTCTCGGTCAGGCCCGAGATGTCCACGACCTGGGTCAGGCCGCTGGGGCGGGTGACGGTCGCCCGGTCGCCGTCGAGCGCGGTGACCGTGCCCGCCACGTGCGGCCGCACCACGAGGACACCGACAGCGGAGGAGTCGGTACCGACCCGGACCACCACCCGCTCTCCGGCGGCGAGGTCGCCGACGGCCTTGTTGTTGTCGCCGCCGCGCACCCGCGTCTTGTCGGTGGTGGTCACGCTGGCCTCGCCACCGCCGTCGCGGGTGACGGTCAGCTTGCCGTCCGCGGCCGAGGCCACGGTGCCGACCAGCAGCGTGTCGTCGCCCAGCCGGCCCAGCAGCGGGCGCAGCCGCCGGCCCTGCTCGCCGGTGGCTCCCGGTGCCGCGCTCGGTTCGGTCGAGCCGTCGGCGAGGTCACCGAGGCCGCCGGCGTCCGCGACAGCGAGCTGCAAGGCGGCCTCCTCCGGGCCGGCGGTGTCGTTGCCCGTGCGGCCGCCGGAGATCAGCGCCGCCGCGAGCACGCCGACGACGAGCAGGACGCCCAGGAGACCGGCGAAGATCGGCCACCGTTGACGGGTTGGGGTGGGGTGCTGGGGTTGCATCTGGTGCTCCTTAGGTCGAGCGGGAGGCTGACAACCTCGACCCTCGGCGCCGGAGCTGTGTGGGAGCTGAAAACGGCGGCGGCTTCAGCCGATCTTCAGCAGGAGCGGCGCAGAATGACCACGTGGCCGAGTCGGTTCGTGGCGGTGCGCGCGTGCTCGTCGTGGAGGACGCCGAGGCGATCCGCACCGCCGTGCTCACCGGGTTGGCCGACGCCGGCTACGGCGTGCAGGGCCGGGTGGACGGTCGTGCGCTGGAGGGCGACCTCGGCACGTTCCGCCCGGATCTCGTCGTGCTGGACGTCATGCTGCCGGGCCGCGACGGCTTCGCGCTGCTGGACGTCGTCCGCAGGAACAGCGACGCAGGCGTCGTGATGCTCACCGCGCGCGACGCCGTGGACGACCGGCTGCGCGGCCTACACGGCGGGGCCGACGACTATCTGATCAAGCCGTTCGCGCTGGCAGAGCTTGTCGCGCGGGTGACAGCGGTGCTGCGCCGCCTTGGCCGCACCCCGTCCACCGTGCAGGTCGCCGACCTCGTTCTGGACGGCTCGGCCGGCACCGTGCTGCGCGGTGACGCGCCGATCGAGCTGACCGCCACCGAGCTTCGGCTGCTGGACTACCTGGCCGCCCAACGCGGGCGGGTGGTCAGCAAGGCACAGATCCTCACTGCGGTCTGGGGCTACGAGGACTACGACCCGAACCTCGTCGAGGTGCACATCTCGGCGCTGCGCCGCAAGCTCGGCGAGCCACGGCTGCTGCACACGGTGCGCGGGCTCGGGTACGTACTGCGGCCGGAGCCGGCATGAGCGCCGGCCCGCCGGGCCCGGGGCTGCCGGGGCGGCTGCGAACCGTGTCGCTGCGCCGCCGGGTGATCGGGCTGAGCGTCGTGGTCCTGGCCGGGGTGCTGGCGCTGGTCCTGATCAGCGCCGACCTCATCTTCGGCGCCCTCACCCGCAGCGCCGCCACCAACCGGCTGGTCGACCGGGCCGCACTGGCCGAACAGCTGGTCAAGCAGGGCGTGTCGATCGAGCGGCTCGCCGACCGGCTCGACGGGCAGGCGGTGCGGGTCCGGCTGGTCACCCGCGACGGCCGGGTGTTCGGCACGGCACCGTCCAGCGTGGACACCCAGCCCCAGGCGCTCACCGACGGCGTGGTGCGCCGCACGCTCGCCGACGGCTCGCGCCTCACGCTGGTCACCGACACCGACGAGGTCACCGCGTCCCAGCAGCGGCTGCGCCGCGTGCTGCTGACCGTCGGGCTGATCGGGCTCGGAGTCGCCGCGCTGGTGCTCGCGGCGACGACCCGGCTCGCGCTCGCGCCGCTGGACGCGATCACCGGCCTGGCCAGGTCGATCACCCGTGGCGACCGCGGCCGCCGGCTCGCGCCGCAGCGCTCGGACACCGAGCTGGGCCGCACCGCGGTGGCCTTCGACGACATGCTCGACGCGCTGGAGGGCGCCGAGCGTCACGCCCGCGACGCCGCCGCGGTTGCGTCGTACTCCGAGGCCCGGACGAGACAGTTCGTGGCTGACGCGGCGCACGAGCTGCGGACCCCGCTGGCCGGTGTGCAGGCCGCAGCCGAGGCGGCCGTCGCCGCCGGGCTGAGCACCGCGGAGCGTGAACGGCTGCACGTGCTGCTGGTCCGCGAGGCGCGCCGCGCCGGACAGCTGGTCGAGGACCTGCTGGTACTCGCCCGGATCGAGGCGGGTCTTGCGCTGCGCCACGAGGACGTCGACCTGCTCGGCCTGGCGAACGCGGAGGTCGAACGGCTGCGGCTGGTGGCGCCGCAGGCATGCGTACGGGTGCAGGGCGAACCGGTGACGGTGCGCGGCGACCCGCAGCGGTTGGGGCAGGTGCTGGCCAACCTGTTGGACAACGCCCGCCGGCACACCCCGGCCGGCGGCGCGACCACGGTCACCGTGGGCAGCGCCGCGGCGGGGGGCGTGGCGGTGACCGTGGCCGACAGCGGTGCGGGGGTGCCTCCCGGGGACCGGGAACGGATCTTCGACCGGCTGGTACGGCTGGACGACGCCCGCAGCAGCGACGCCGGGGGTGCCGGGCTCGGCCTGGCGATCGCGCGCGGCATCGCCAGGGCGCACGGCGGCGATCTGCGCTGCGTCGAGCCGGCCGGCGGGGTCGGCGCGACGTTCGTGCTGACGTTGCCGCGCTGGGTCAGCCCTTTGCGACCTTCGGCTGGTCCTGCGGCTCCGGGATCGAGGTGACCTTGCGTACGTAGAGCAGCCGATCGCCGCGCTCCAGGTCGTCGACCGCCAGGTCGTCCACGCGGTACAGCCGGCCGCCGCGAACCACGCCCAGGACGATGTCGGCCAGGTGCCGCGGCGAGCCGCCGACCTCGGCCGCGTCGACATCGCGCTCCGCGATGGCCAACCCCTCCTCGGGGGTGAGCAGGTCCTCGACCACCTCAACCACATGCGGGTTGGTCGTGGCGATGCCGAGCAGCCGGCCCGCGGTCTCGGAGGAGACGACGACGGTGTCCGCGCCGGACTGCTGGAGCAGGTGCACGTTCTCCGACTCGCGAACCGAGGCGGAGATCTTGGCCCGCGGGTTCAGCTCACGCGCGGTGAGTGTGACCAGCACGGCGGTGTCGTCGCGGTTCGTGGCGACCACGACCGACCTGGCCTGATGCACGGCTGCCAGACGCAGCACGGCGGTCCGGGTGCCGTCCCCGTTGACGGTCACCAACCCGTCGGCAGCGGCCAGCTCCAGGCGGCGCGGGTTGGTCTCCACCACCACGAACTGGAGCTTCTCGCCCCCCTCATCTACCTCGCCGAGCATCGCCTGGACCGCGGAGCGGCCCTTGGTGCCGTAGCCGACGACGACCACGTGATCACGCACTCGGGACCTCCAACGCTGGACGCGGAACGCCTGCCGGGACCGCTCGGTGAGCAGTTCGATGGTCGTTCCGACGAGCACGAGCAGGAAGATCACCCGCAGTGGGGTGATCAGCAGGACATTGACAAGCCTGGCCCCGTCGGACGACGGCGTGATGTCGCCGTAGCCGGTGGTCGACAGCGACACCGTCGCGTAGTAGATCGCATCGAGCAGCGAAAGGCCGTCCTCGTTGACGTCCCGGTAGCCCTCGCGGCCGAGGTAGACGACCAGCACCGAGAGGCCGAGGGCCCCGAACGCGATCGCGACCCGCCGCCAGATGGACCGCGCCGCGCTGGGCCGTCGCTCGGGCATCCGAACGACCCCGACCAGGTTCGGGTCGTCGCTCTCGCTGCCTCGGAGGATCACTGTCTCGGGAGAATAGTGTTCGACCCGAGAGATATCCCGATCGGTCCGAGGCCGATGATGCACGCATGTGCTCAGAGCGACGCCCGGCGCCGGACCCGCCAGCCAATGCGGCGGCGATCGGGCTAGCCGGTTTCCTGACCGTTACGGGAACGACGCACTTCGTGGTCCCCCGGCCCTACGACGCGATCGTCCCGCGGCGTCTGCCTGGGCGGCGACGGGCGTGGACCTACGTCTCGGGGATGGCGGAGCTGGCCACTGCCGCCTTGGTCGCGGTGCCTCGCACCAGACGGGTCGGTGGTCTCGTGGCCGCGGGCCTGTTCGTCGCGGTGTTCCCGGCGAACGTGAAGATGGCGGTGGACTGGGCCCGCCAGCCACGCCGGTCCCCGTTGCAGCGGCTGGTCGCCTGGATGCGCCTGCCGCTGCAGGTACCGCTGGTGATCTGGGCCGTTCGGGTGTGGCGTACCGGCTGAGCTACCCGGATTGGCTCGTCGTCGCCGTCATGCCGGCCTGCTCGGCGCCGACGCGCAGGGTGTTCAGGCCGAACGCCTGCACCGGGTCCAGCGTGCCCGGTCCGACGGCCGCGCCGTCAGTGAGCAGCCGGCCGGCACCCCAGGTCAGGAGCTCGGAGGTCATCGCGTAGCCGTCCGGGCCCTCGACGTGCGTCCTGCTCAGCACCCGGCCGGCGGCGTCGAAGACCTCGGCCACGATGTGCGAGGTGGTGGCGGCCAGCGTCTTGGCGCTCGGCTCGACGCTGGCGTTGCGCGTGAGCAGCCCAGCGGCACCGGTCACGGCGCGCTTGAGCAGTGGGATCCGGCCGGCCATCGACGTGAAACCCGAACTGAGATGGATCATCCGGGTGGCCGAGCCGAACCAGCCGAGATAGACGTCCACCGAGCGAAGGCCGGGTGCGAGCTCGGCCGCCAGCCGCGGCAGCGCGAAGTGCTCCGTCGAGCCGATCGTGATGCCCGACCGGGGCCGCCCCGCGACGTCGAAGCTGCGCATCCGGGCACCCGCGGGCTCGGTGCGGAGCTGGCCGGCACGCCAACCGAACACCGGCTCGGCGACCACCGCGACCAGCGAGTTCAGCGTGCCGAGCGAGAACGCCTGCCCGCCGACTCCGCCGCTGCGCACGAAGTAGCCCACGTCGATGGCGGCGGCGCGCGAGCCTGCCTCGCGCAGTGCCAGCGCACCGGCCAGCGTGCCGGGGATGAAGTCGTTGCCGAACGCCGGCAGCAGCGTCGCGCCGCTGCGCTCCGCCTGCGGCCCGTACTCGGTGAACACCCTGCGCAGGAAGGGCGGCTCGCCGGTGGAGTCCAGGTAGTAGGCGCCGGCGTCGACGGCGGCGGCGACCACCGGCTCGCCCAGCTTCGAGAACGGTCCGACCGTGCTGACCAGCACGTCCCCGCGGTCGATCAACGCTCGTACCGAGGCGGGATCGGTGACGTCGGCCTGCGCGGTGTCCAGCCCGCCCAGCCTGGTGGCGACGGCCGCGAGCCGCTTCGGGTCGCGGCCCGCCAGCACCGGCCGCAGCCCGCGACGGCTCATCGCCTCCGCGGTGCGAGCACCGGTGTAGCCGGTGGCACCCAACAAAACGATCTTGGCCGTCAACGCACCGTCACTCAGACGACCCTACGGGCACTTGTCGCAGCAGGGCACGCAACCCGTCGGCGTCCAGCAGGTCGTCCGGGGTCAGCGTGACGTTCTGCCCGACGTAGTGGAACGCCGCCCGAACGTCGCTCAGCCCGCAACCGCGCAGGGCGGCCCAGGCTAGCCGGTAGGCCGCCAGCTGGATGCTCAGCGCGGGGAGCTTGCCCGGCTCGGGGAGGGCTCCGGTCTTCCAGTCGACGACGGTGAAGCCACCGTCCGGGTCACCGAACACGGCGTCCATCCGTCCGCGTACTCCCACGCCGTCCACCTGCGTCTCGAACGGCACCTCGACGTCGACCGGCCGCCGCTCGGCCCACTCCGAGGCGAGGAACGCCTGCTGCAACGCGGTCAGCTCGGTGTCGCAGGCGGCGCCGTCGTCGGCCGCGCCCGGCAGCTCGTCGAGGTCCAGCAGCCGGCTCGCGCCGAATCGCTGCTCCAGCCAGGCGTGGAACGCGGTGCCACGCCGCGCGTGCGGGTTGGGGGCGAACGGCAGCGGGCGGCGCAGCCGGGCCGCCAGCGCGGCCGGGTCCGCGGCGAGCTCGACGAGCTGGCTGACCGACAGCTGGCTCGGCAGCGCGACGGCGGTGAGCCGGGCGGACGCCTCGGAACGCTCGGCGAGCAGGACCTCGGTGTCGGCGGCCCAGCCCTCCGGGTCGGTGATCGGCAGGCTGGCCTGGCCGGTGAGCGCGACGCGGACCAGCTCGGCACCGCGGGCCACGCCTTCCCGGCGCAGACCCAACGGGTCGGCCGGCCAGCTCGCGGTCGGCGGGTCGGCGGTGACCGGGTTGACGTC
>Ga0136614_10003387_pt1 | contig 10187 bp, 10 predicted proteins | sample AntDrymUQ2792106_2_FD_106643 | JGI IMG/M metagenome (GOLD analysis project Ga0136614, IMG submission 106643) | Polar desert sand microbial communities from Dry Valleys, Antarctica - metaG UQ279 (21.06) | ecosystem: Environmental > Terrestrial > Soil > Desert | place: Antarctica: Dry Valley... | reverse complement strand
GTACTTAACGCCGCAATCCCTCGGATCGCGGCCCGGTGCGCGGCGAAACTCGACGCTGTGGATGCCGTTGCCCCGCCATACGAGTGTGCGCGTTCTGGATCGTGTGCTTACCTTACGTAAGTAAGCGTTCGATTGGAGGCCAGAGACATGCCTGGAGCGATAGTGATCGGCGCCGGCCCCGGCATCGGGACATCCGTGGCGCGGCGGCTCGGCCGCGGGGGCCTACCCGTCGCCGTCCTTGCCCGCTCTTCCGCGACCGTCGAGGGCGCCCTCGAGGCGCTGGCCGACGCTCCGAAGGAAACCCTCGGCGTAACGGCCGACGTGACCGATGAGCCGGCGCTGCGTGCCGCGCTCGATCAGGTGGTCGATCGGTTCGGAGTTCCGGACGTGCTCGTCTACAACGCGGCGCTGATCCAGTGGGACCCGTTCGGCGAGCTCACGGCGGCACAGCACCTCGACGCCTGGGCGGTCAACGTGGTCGGGGCGATCAGCGCCGTCGCTCACCTCGGACCCGGTATGGCCCAGGCGGGCCACGGCACGATTCTCATCACCGGCGGCATGCCCGACCCCGTGCCCGACGTGACCAGCCTGTCGCTGGGCAAGGCCGGCGTGCGGGCGCTCGCCGAGCTGCTCGCGCGCGCCTACGAGCCGTCGGGCGTCCACGTGGCGACCATCACCGTCGCCGGCGCGGTGGCACCGGGTTCCGCGTTCGACCCCGACGAGATCGCCAACGAGTACTGGAGGGTGCACACCCAGCCGGCGGGCGAGTGGGAGCGCGAGGTCGTGTACTCGGGCGCGACCTGAGCCGGCTGCTTGGCCCGTATCCTCTTGAGCGCGTTCGGGGGTCGTCCAACGGGATAGGACGCCAGGTTTTGGTCCTGGTAATCGAGGTTCGAGTCCTCGCCCCCGAGCTAGCGGTCCTTCGCCTCGCGCGGCACGCGGCCACCCTTGGCTCCGGCCTCGCGCGCGGGCCCGCCCGGCGGTGCGATGCCCAGCACACGCATGGCCTTCAGCCCCAGGCTCAGGCGCTCGCGGCCGTCCGTGGAGCCCACGTCGAGGCCGGTGAGCTCGCGCACGCGGTCCAGGCGGTAGCGGATGGTGTGGCGGTGGGTGAACAGCCGCTCGGCGGTCTTCGCGACGTTGCCATCGGCCTCGAGGAACGTCTCGAGGGTGCGCAGCAGCTCGGTCTCGTACTGGTCGTCGTAGGTCACGAGTGCTGCCACGGTCTCGTCGTGGAAGCGCTGCAGCTCGGAGGGGTCCTCGCTCATGGCCGGAAGCAGCAGCCGGTAGGCGCCGGTCTCCTCGAAGGTGATCTGTGACTCGCCGCGGGCCTCGGCCACGTTGGCGGCCAGCAGCGCCTCTGCGCCGGAGCGATGGAGGTCGGTCGGATCGGAAGCGAAGCGGCTGAGCGCCACCCCCACCGCGAAGCCCGACAGGCCGGCTTCGAGCTCCTTCAGTACGGCTTCCATGGTGCGCTTGCCGGGGTCGCGCTCGTGACCGGGCACCACGATCACCAGCTCGCGCGCCTCGGGGCTGCTGGGGCCCAGCTCCACCGAGCCGGCCAGCGAGGTGCGCTCCACCGCTCGAGCACCGCGCCAGGCCACCGACAGCACACGCGCGCGCCAGTCGCCCTCCTCGGGCCCGTGCGGACGCGCGCGGGCCACCACAACCGAGGCCCCGGCGGACAGATCGCAGCCCAGCTCGGCGGCGCGAGCGAGGATGTTCTCGCGATCGGTCACCTTGCGTAGGAGCAGGTCCGACAGGAAGCTCGTGACGGCCGCCTCGCTGGCGCGCTCGGGGGCGCGGGCGCGGTCCACCTCCTGGGCGATGAGCGTGGTGACGATGCGCAGCAGCGCCGCCTCGGGCGGCGTCCCCCGCGGGCGCAGGCGCAGTAGGCCCACGCGCTCATCTGCCACACGCAGGTCCAGGGTCTCGGTGGCGTCCTCGCCGGCAAGCACGGCGCGCTCGTCCTCCGGCGACAGGCATGCCACAGCGAGAACGCCCCCGGCGGCGTCGGACACCGCCACGCTCGCGTCGAGCGCGTGGCCGGCGGCGCGCGCGACCGCGGGCAGACCAGCGCCGGACTCGACCGCCTCCGACACCTCCTCGAACGCGCTCAGGAACGTGGCGGGCCCGGCGGTCTGGGTGCGTTGTGGGGCAGCCGGCATTGCGCCAATTGTAGGTTCGACCGCCTGTGATGGCGGCTCGGAGAGCAGTCTAGGCGCCGTAGCGGTCGTAGGACCACACGATCGCGAGGCCCAGCGACGCCCCGATCCCGAGCAGCGTCCCGAGGATGAACAGCGACAGGAACCCGGCTGCTGCCTTTTCCCACATCCGGCCGTAGGAGGCCACCGCGGGCACGAGGATGAAGGCGATGTAGCCCGCCCCGACGATGCCCGCGGCCACCGCTACCGCCAGCTCGGTGGTTGTCAGATCGAAGCTCACGCCTCTTGATTGTGCCGGACATGGGCGACGATCAGCGCAATCGCTCCGACGGTGCCGAGGATGGCGGCGCCCATGCCCCACCCGGCGGCGACGTCAGACCAGTAGTGCACGCGCAGGTAGACGCGCGAAAGGCCGATCGCGACGGCCACCATCACCGCAACGCCCACCAGGATGGCGTCGCGCACGAGCCCCGGCACCACGCGGGCGATCACGAGCGCCACCCCCACCCAGATCGTGGAGTAGGCGGCGTGCCCGCTCGGGAAGCTCGACCCGTCGGTGGACTGGAGAGGATTGGACGGCCGCGGTCGGTCCACCGCGTCCTTGGCGATGTCGACGGCAAAGAGGATGAGCAGCGAGCCCACGATCAGCGCGCCCAGAGCCGCGAACCTGGCGCGCGCGATCAGCACCATCGCCGCCACGAAGACCAGCGCCGCGACGAACGTGAACGAGCCCAGGTCGGTGACCAGCTCGACCACGTCGGTGGCCGTGTCGCCGCGCAGGTCGGTGGCGAGGTCGAGCAGCTCACGGTCGCCGCCGGTCACGCTGGCGATCTCGCCGGTCACGATGGACGTGTAGAGGGCGAAGACGTAGGCGCCAACCCCGGCCACCGCCACCACCGTGGTCAGCTCCAACCCGAGCTCGCCAGGGGTGAGGCGGTCCGAGAGCAGGTGGAGACGTGGCCGGATCGCTCCGACCACCGGCGCGATCGCCCGCTGCCAGACGGGGCGCAGGGCCGCCGCGAGCGGGCGCAGGACCGGCCGCTGTGCCTGGCGCTCAGCCCAGGCGCCCAGCCTGCGGCGCTGGTCCGGATCGCGCAGCCGGCGGTAGGCCACCACCACGGCCACGATGAAACCGACGCTCACCGCGAAGCCGAGCGCGGCCTGCCCGGCGATTGCAGCCACGCGGTCGAATGAGCGGTAGAAGATGAACCCGAGCAGCGTGAAGATGGTGCCCCAGAGGCCGCAGCCGATCACGCTGTAGGGGAAGAACCGGCGGAAGGCCAGGCCCGAGGAGCCCGCCACGAATGGCGAGACCGCGCGCACCAGACCGATGAATCGTCCGATCAGGATGGTCTTGCCGCCATGGCACTCGAAGTAGGACTCCACCCGCTCGAGACGCTCCTCGTCGATCTTCACCTTCGGGCCGTGACGCAGCAGGAAGTTCCGGCCGAGCTTGCGCCCGAGGTAGAAGCTGGCCGTGTCGCCCAGCACGCAGGCCACCCACACGAGCCCGATCATCGGCAGCAGGTCCACCTCTCCCTGGCCGGCGATCACGCCGCCGACGATCACTGTGGTCTCTCCCGGCGCGACCAGGCCGACGAACGCTCCCGTCTCCAGGAACGCGGCGGCCCCGACCAGCGCGTAGGTCCACGGCCCAAGGGCCTGCGCGATGTCCTCGATCGCCTTCTTGGGGTCGGGGAACTCGGGCGTGAGCCCGGCGGCGTAGAGCACCGCGACCACCACGACGACCGACGCCAGCGCCACCTTCCCCTTGTTCTCCCGGATGCGCTTCATCGGGTGCGGGTGGTGGTGGCGCCGGGAAGCTCGCGTGCGGCGTCCTCGGCCTCGCGCGCGCTCGCAAACACCCCGAACAGGGTGGGGCCGGATCCCGTGACCCGCGCGGCGAGAGCGCCGCGCCGCTCGAGGGCGGCCAGGCCTTCGGACAGCTCCGGGCGCAGCGACAGCGCCGCTGCCTCGAGGTCGTTCCCAAGGGCGGTCGCCAACTGGAGCCCGGTGTGGCCCGCCAGCTCGCGCAGCGGTCCGGGATCCAGAGCCGCGGGGGGCGCGATCTCACCGGCCGCCCGCAGCCTGTCGAGCTCTCGGTAGACCTCGCCGGTGGCCAGGCCCCGCTCCTGTGGCACGAGCACGAGATCGATCGCCTGCAGTGCCACCGGTTCCACGAGGTCTCCCCCGCCGGTGACGATGGCGTGCCCGGGGCGCAGCTGGCTGGGTACATCCGATCCCAGGCGCACAGCGAGGGCGTGCAGGTCCTGGCCTGACAGCGGGTGGCCCGCGAGGCGGTTCGCGCCCCGCAGGACCGCCGCGGCGTCAGCGCTCCCGCCACCCAGCCCTGCGGCTACCGGGATCGCCTTGTCGATCTTCACCCGCACCGGCCCGAGCTCGGCTTCCGGGGCCTCCTCCCGGAACAGCCGCAGCGCCCTCGAGGCGAGATTCTCGCCCGCCACGCCGGGACAGACCACCACGTCCTCTCCCTCCGGCGCGGCATGCAGCTCCACCCGGTCCTCCAACTCGACCGAGGCGAACAGCGAGCACAGCTCGTGCAGGCCATCCGCGCGCACCGGCCCAACTCGCAGAACGAGATTCACCTTGGCGGGGGCGTGCTCGGCGACGCTCATCGCGGGCTGCCGCTGGGCCGCAGACCCGCGAGGAACTCGTGGCCCAGCAGCGTGGCCAGGCGATCGAAATCGGTGGGCGAGAGCCGCTCGGCGCGGGCGTCGGCGGGATGGCCCGTCTCCGCGAGTGCGGCGCGGGCGCGAGCGCGCAGGTCCTCCGGCGCTCCGGGCGCGAGGCCGAGCGACCCGGCCAGCGCCTTGCGCCGGTGGGCGAAGGCGGCGTGCACCAGCGCGCGTACCTCCGGCGCCGGCGTGGCAGCGATCCGGCGCAGTGCCACCAGCGCGGACTCCACGCCCGGCTCGGGATGGAACACTGTCGAGGGCACCCGTCGCAGCACCCTCACCTCGCACGCCAGCTGGGCGAGCACCGACGTGGCGCCGTAGGTCTTGTTGCCCGGGGCCGCCGCCAGGCGCTCGCCCACCTCGCGCTGCACCATCGCCACCCACACGGTGGCGCCGGGGAGTTGCTCGATCGAGTTCAGCAGCACGGTGGCCGCCACACCGTAGGGAAGGTTGGCCACGACCTTGTCCGGCGCCGGGCGCAGCGTCGCGAGATCGAGCTTCACGGCATCGGTCAGGTGAAGGGTGGCGTTGTCGAAGGGGTCGAGGGCGTCGCGCAACGGCGCCTCGAGCGAGCGGTCCACTTCGATGACATGCAGATGGCGGGCGCGGGAGGCAAGGTACTCCGACAGCACCCCCAGCCCGCCGCCCACCTCGAGCACCACGTCCTCACCGGACACCTCGGCCGCGCTGGCAATTACCTCCAGCAGGTTGTTGTCGATCAGGAAGTTCTGACCCAGCTCGCGGTTGGGCCGGACGCCGAACCGCCGCAGCCGGTTGAGGCTGGCCTGACGGGGAAGCTGCTCGGCGCTCACGGCCCGAAGACGCGCGTGGCGTTGCGCTCAACCACCGCGTCGAGGTCGTCATAGGACAGCCCGCGCAGCCCGGCTACGAACTCGGCCGTGTGCACCACGTTGGCCGGCTCGTTGGGCTTGCCCCTCAGCGGGACCGGTGCGAGGTAGGGCGAGTCCGTCTCCACCAGGAGCAGGTGGTCGGGCACCTCGCGGGCAGCCGCCTGGAGCGCCTCGGCGTTCTTGTAGGTCACGTTCCCGGCGAACGAGCAGACGTAGCCGCGCTCCACGCACTCCTCCACCCGGTCGGGCGCCGAGAAGCAGTGCAGCACCACCGTGGTCTGGGCGGCGTGCTCGGCGAGGATCGCGAAGGTGTCGTCCTCCGCCGCGCGCGTGTGGATGATCACCGGCAGCTCCGTTCTGGCGGCCAGGTCGAGCTGGGCTTCGAAGGCCCGGCGCTGATCCTCGCGAGGCGCATTGTCGCGGTAGTAGTCGAGGCCGGTTTCCCCGACGGCACGGGCCAGCGGATCCCTGCACGCACGCTCGATCTCCTCGAGGTCGGACGGACCGAAGCCCTCGGCCTTGTGCGGATGCCGGCCGACGATGGCCACCACGCCGTCGTGCTCGCGGGCGGCGGTGAGGGCGCGCTCGATCGAGGCGCCATCCATGCCGACGGTGGCCAGCCTCCCCACACCAGCTGCCCGGGCGCGCGCCACCAGCTCGGCGTCGGGGGGCTCGCACGAGTCGAGGTGGCAATGGGTGTCGACCACCCGCGCTCCTCTACGCGGCCGAGGGCTCGGAGGCCTCGACCTTCGGGAAGAGCTGACCTAGCTCGGATATCTGGGCGCCGCCCGCGCCGGTGCCGAATTCCGCGTGCTCCAGCGAGCGGTCCTCGCGCCCCAGCGCGGCGAGCAGCTTCTCGGCCGTCTCCGGCATCCACGGGTGCAGCAGCACCGACACCACACGCAGCCCTTCGGCCACCCCCGCCAGCACCTCGTCGAGATGCTCCGCCTGGTCGGGTTCCTTGGCCAGCTGCCACGGGGCCTCGTCCTGCACGTAGCGGTTGAGCAGGCGAACGCGCTGCCAGATCTCGTCCAGCGCGGCGCTCACCTCCACCCCGTCGAGCAGCTCGCACACCCGGCCTCCCAGCCCCTCGAACGCCGTGACCAGTTCGGCGGACGGCTCCGCCTCGGGCACCGTGCCGCCGCGGTAGCGGCCGATCATCGCGAGCGCGCGGCTGGCGAGGTTGCCGTATCCGTTGGCCAGCTCGGTGTTGTAGCGCGACTCGAAGCCCTCCGGCGAGATCGAGCCGTCCTGGCCGAACGCCACCTCACGAAGCAGGTAGAACCGCAGTGCGTCGGTGCCATAGATGTCCATCACCTGGAACGGGTCGAGCACGTTGCCCAGCGATTTCGACATCTTGTGGTCGTCCATCAGCAGGTAGCCGTGGATGAAGACCCGCCGCGGCACCTCCAGGTCGGCGGCCATCAGCAGGGCTGGCCAGAACACCGCGTGGAACTTGAGAATGTCCTTGGCGATCACGTGCAGTGACGCCGGCCAGAAGCGTTCGGTGAGGTCCTCGCCCTCGCGTGCGTAGGACAGCGCCGTGTAGTAGTTGAGCAGCGCGTCCACCCACACGTAGACCACCTGCTCGGGGTCCCACGGCACGGGCACGCCCCAGGAGATCCGGGCCCGGCTGAGCGAGAAGTCGCGCAGCCCGCCCTTGATGAACGACAGTGCCTCGTTGTAGCGGTTGCCGGGAAGGACCCACCCGGGGTTGTCGGCGTACAACTGCTCGAGCCGCTCTTGGAAGTGGGACAGGCGAAAGAACCAGTTGTCCTCCTTCTCGCGCTCGAGAACGATCAGGTGGATCGGGCACTTGTCGCCCTCGATCAACTCGCTGTCGGTCTTGAAGTCCGCGCAGCGGGGGCAGTACCAGCCCTCGTAGGTGCCCTCGTAGACGTGGCCGTTCTCCTTCATGCGGATGACCACCTCCGCGACGGCCGCCTTGTGCTCCTCGTCGCTCGTGCGGATAAAGAAGTCGTTGGTGGCGTTCACGCGCTCGGCGACGCGCTTGAACCGCTCGGCGTTGCGGTCGGCCAGCTCGCGTGGCGGGACCCCCTCGCGCTCGGCGGCCTGGGCCACGGGCTCGCCGTGCTCGTCGGTGCCGGTGAGAAAGAAGACATCCTCGCCGCGCTGGCGCATGTGGCGAGCGACCACGTCGGCCGCGACCGTGGTGTAGACGTGACCGAGGTGGGGCTCCCCGTTCACGTAGTAGATGGGCGTGGTGAGGTAGAAGGACACTGCGCAGCGATGCTACTGGCGGGTGATTGGGCGGCCACCCCGGCGCTGCTCACCCACCCTTACTGCGCAGTTTCAGAACGCCGGCGCGCAGCGCCGCGCGTGGATCGAGGCCGCCGGGCGAGCGAGCGGCGCGCGCCGCGCCGCCACCGCCCTCCCGAGCTCGCCCCATCAGCGCGGCCGCGAGCAGCAGGCCCAGGCAGGCGAGCACCCAGCCCAGATCCGGACCCCTGCCGTCTGGCGCCGGGCGCGCACCCGCGGGCGCCGGTCGTGCCGCCGGACCCCCGGCCGGTGGGCCGGCCACATGGGGACCCAGCCCTGGGAGGACGGCGCGATCTGGACCGCGGGCCGTGCGGCCGCGCTCCGCGGCACGCGTGCGACCCAGCGCGGGCAGCGGCCGCAGGGCGGGCGACCCCGCCGGAGCCCCCCCGGGCACCGGCGCGGGGAGGAGCGCCGGCCCGGGCAGCCGCCGTCCAGCCGGCACACGGCGCGCCCCAGGCGCCCGCCGCCCAGCGGGCAGGCGCAAACGCCGGGCGGCGGGAAGCCTCACGGCCTCGGGCACCGCAACGGGGCCCGGCACCACCGGGACCGGCGCGGGAGCGGGCACCACGCGCGGCGCCTCGGGTGGCCCCGCCGGGGGCGGCGGCCCCAGCAGGGTGAGAGGGTCGACATAGGCGTGCCGCGAACCCGCCTCGCGCACACCAAAATGCAGGTGCGGGCGCTCCACCGAGCGGCGGCCGCTGGTTCCCACCGTGCCAAGCCGGTCGCCCGCGGAGACCGCGTCCCCCTCGCGCACACCGAGGGCCGACAGGTGCAGGTAGGAGGTGTCGAAGCGCCCGTCGGCGGTACGGACCGAGACGGTGAGTCCGGAGGAGCCCGCCACGCCCGCAAAGCGCACCGCACCTCCGGCCGCGGCCATGACCGGCCTCCCGGCCTCTGCCGCGATGTCGATGCCGCGGTGCTGCCCGCCCGCGTACGGGTCGGCGCCGTTGCGGTAGTGGGTGATGACCTCGCCGGCGACAGGCCAACTCCAGTCGGCCGCGGCTGATGCAGGTGCGATGAGGAGCGCCAGCGCGCAGGCCAGGCGAGTGAGGGTGGTCAGCGGCCAGGACACGCCCGCGACGCTAGGGGCCGGCCCGCCGCCCATGGAGACGGGCGCGGCGAACCGTCACACGAGGGTGATGAGCGGCAACGCTCGTGTGAGAACCGTTACTGGGTGAGCGCCTTATAGAGCGCGTTCGCGCTGCCGCCAGTTAGCTCGGCGACCGCCGTGGCCGCCGGCCGGGGCTTTGCCCCGGCGTCCACCAGGCGGCGCAGCTGCTCGAGCCCCGCGGGCTCCGCTCCGGTGCCTCCGGGTCCGATCTCCGAGGGCCCCAGCACCAGCACCACCTCGCCCTTCGGCGGCTTGCCCGCATAGCGCTCGGCCAGCTCGGCGGCGCTGCCCCGCACCACCTCCTCGTGCAGCTTGGTGAGCTCACGGCAGAGTGCCACCTCGCGGCCGGGGTCCAGGTCGGCGAGCAGTGCCAGCGTGGCGGGCACCCGGCGCGGCGACTCGAACGCCACGAGGGTGCCACCGCCCTCGGCGAGCACCTTGGACAACTCGCCCCGCTTACGCGGCAGGAAGCCCGCGAAGCGCCAGCGGTCCGCCGGGAGCGCGGAGGCCACGAGCGCCGCGATGGCGGCCGACGGCCCGGGCAGCACCTCGACGCCGATCCCGGCCGCCACACACGCGCGCACGAGCACGTAGCCGGGATCTGAGACGAGCGGCATGCCGGCGTCGGACACCAGGGCCACCGTGTCGCCGCCCTGCATCCGCTCCACCAACTGGGCGGCGCGCTGCTCCTCGTTGTGCTCGTGATAGCTCATCAGGGGCGAGCTCACGCCGTAGCGGTCGAGCAGGGTGCGCGTACGCCGCGTGTCCTCGCAGGCGATCACGTCAGCCTCGCGGAGCGCAGCGAGCACCCGCAGGGTCACGTCCTCGAGGTTGCCGATGGGTGTGGGGCAGACCACCAGGCTCATCGTGCGATCTCGTCGAGCGCCAGAAGGGCGGCGCCGAGCATTGCCGACTCGTCACCGAAGTGGGCCGGGACGATCCGAACCGCTTCGGCCATCGGTGGCAGCGCGCGCTGCGCGACCACCTCGCGAGCCGGGCCGAGCAGGAGATCCCCGGCGGCCACCCCGCCGCCGCCAACCACCACGACCTCGGGATCGAGCGCGTTGATCACGCCGCAGAGCCC
>Ga0136614_10003386_pt1 | contig 10187 bp, 8 predicted proteins | sample AntDrymUQ2792106_2_FD_106643 | JGI IMG/M metagenome (GOLD analysis project Ga0136614, IMG submission 106643) | Polar desert sand microbial communities from Dry Valleys, Antarctica - metaG UQ279 (21.06) | ecosystem: Environmental > Terrestrial > Soil > Desert | place: Antarctica: Dry Valley... | reverse complement strand
GTCGTGGTCGAGGAAGCTGTTGACTCCGTAGCCCGTGGTGTTCTTGATCGCGAACAGCCGGCGGACGGTGGCGACGGCCTCAGGGTCGTCGCGAACTCGGTCGCGCAGTTCGAGGAGGCCGGCGTGCAGCCGCGGCTCGGCCGCGTGTAGTTGCTGGTCCGCATCCGGGTGGCCGGTGTCGAGGCGGGTCCCGATCGCCAATACCAGGTCTAGCGCCAGCAGGGTCTGGTAGGTGTTCGCGTGCGTCCCGCAGCTCATCCCGCTGGAGTTGTTGGCGACGACCCCGCCGATCGTGCACGCCGACTCACTGGCCGGGTCTGGACCGATGCGGCGGCCGAGTGGTCGCAGCGCCGCGTTAACCGCACGGACGGTCGCCCCGGGTTGACATCGCGCCGCTGCCCCGCCGTCGAGTATCTCGATTCCCCGGAAGTGTCGGCGGGTGTCCACGAGCACCTGGTTGGTGACTCCCTGTCCCGACAGGCTGGTGCCACCGGAGCGGAATGTCACCCCCAGCCCGTGGCGCGCCGATCCTGCCATCGCTCGCGCGACGTCCCCGGCATCGCGCGCCACCACCACTGTGGCGGGGGTGAGCTGGTAGTGCGACGCGTCGCCGGAAAACGCGGCCCGGTCGATGACCCGGTCGCGGATGACGTGCTGTGGAAGACCCGCGGTCTCGAGGGACGTGCGCAGATCGTCGGTCTCGCGCGAGACCGCGTGGATGGTTCAGGACGCGTTCGCCTCCGGCCACTCGCCTCGCTCGCGTAGCAGTTCGCGCAGCAGGTTCTTGGTAACCTTCCCGTAGCCAGAGGTAGGCAGTGCTTCCACCAGGATCACACGTCGTGGGGCCTTGTAGCCCGGCATGTTCGAGCGGCACCAGTCCTCAACCTCGCCTGGGACCAGCGTCGTGCCCGGTCCAGCGACGCACACGGCGTACCCCACCTCTCCCCACTGCGGATCGGGAACGCCGACTACCCCCACCTGAGCGACGGAGGGGTGCTTGAGCAACTTCTCCTCCACCTCCCGGGGATCGATGTTGGAACCGCCCGAGATGTACATGTCGGAGTCGCGGCCGGTGATGAAGAGCATCCCGCGATCATCGAGGAAACCGAGGTCGCCGGTGCGGAACCATCCATCGCGCCAGGACTTCTCGTTGGCTGCGTCGTTGTCCAAATAGCCGGCAAACACCGCGGGTCCGCAGACGCATATCTCGCCGCGCTCGCCGAGTGGCAGCTCGTGCCCCTTCTCGTCTTGGATGCTGACCTGGATGCCTGTGCGCTCGATCCCGGCTGGTGGTATCTCTCCGAGATCTGGCAACCGGTGCATCCAGGTGGGCAGCACGGTGATGTTTCCGGTGACCTCGCCCAGACCGTAGTACTGCACCAACACTGCGCCTAGTGCCTCGAGGTTCAGGGCGAGGTCCTTGGCCGCGATGGGCGCTCCCGCGTAGATGACGAATCGCAGGGAGGAGTGATCGAACCTGGTCACTGCCGAGTCCTGGGCTAGTCGGTTGAGGATCGTCGGCACGGTGAACATCGTGGAGACGCGCTCTTGCTCCACCAGCCGCCACGCCACCTCGGGGTCGAGCCGCTGGCCCGGCATCAGCACAACGCGGGCACCGCGGGCGACGTGCATGAGGGCGTGGATGCCGGCGCCGTGGGAGAGCGGTGCCACGACGAGCGTCGCGTCGTCAGATCGAAGGTCAGGCATCAGGTCGGCGATGTGGTTGGTGACCACGAACTGCATCTGGTCGTGAGTCAGAACCGCAGCCTTCGGGGTCCCCGACGAGCCGGAGGTGAAGAAGAGCCAGGCGGGCTCATCGACGCGCGGGACATGGGGGGGTGTCCGCTCACCGAGGTGCTCATCGACGCGGCGGGCGATGTCATGATCTTCGCCCTCGTGCTCGCCCAACGTCCAGGTCTGGACGCCGGGGACCGCCTGTGATACCGCTTTCGCGTGCTGCGGGTACTCGCGGTGACAGATGAAGAGCACCGGTCGGGTGTGCTCGGCCAGCCCGCGGACGTCGTCGTCACCCAGGCGGAAGTTGGTCGGCGCCCACGCCGCACCGACGCGCCACACGGCATACATCACCGTGAGGAGGTCCGGACAGTTCGGCGAGTGACTCATCACCACCGAGCCGCGTGTGACACCTGCCTGTGCCAGGGCGACGGAGAGCGCGTCGACCCGCCGGTCGAGCTCCTTCCAGGTCCAGCGAACGTCGCCGTGCACGACGGCGGTTCCCTCGGGGGTCCGCAGGGCCGTGCGGGAGAGCGCGAGCGACAGGTTGGGGGTACGACGGGTGGACCGGTCAGTGCCGGGCAGCCGACGTCCTGCCGGAGTGATGGTCAAGACAGTGCTCCTTGGCTGGGTTCGGTGGGGAGTGATTGTTGTGTGGGTGACCGCGAGCGATCCGGGTCGGCGAGCCGGTCGCGGCGGGCGCAAGAGAGTGATGCAAGCGGCTAGCCGATCGCCGCACCACCGCACACGCGGAGCACCTGACCGGTCACGAACCGTGCCCCTGGACTGAGCAGGTAGGCGACCGCGGCGGCGATCTCCTCCGACGTGCCCATCCGCTTGATCGCCTGGTCGTCGAGGGCGTAGGAAACCGAGCCGGTCATGGCCGTGGCGACGGGTCCGGGGGCCACCGAGTTCACGGTGATGTTGCGGTCACCCATCTCCTTGGCCAGCCACTTGGTGAGGGCGATGATGCCGCCCTTGGACGCGGCGTAGGCGGGGCCCGATCTACCACCACCGGAGCCGCCGGACCGGGGGCCACCCATGATCCCGCTGATCGAGGAGATGTTGACGACGGAACGCATCGTGTCCTTCGTGTGCGGCGACACCAGTGCCGTCTGGCAGAACAGGAAGCAGCCGGTGAGGTTGGTGTCGATGTCGAGGGCCCACTCCGCGAGCGTGAAACCCTCCAGGCCGCTGCGGGAGGCGGTCCCCGCATTGTTGACCAGCGCCGTCACCGAGCCCAGCACCTCGACCGCCCGATCGATGGCCTGGGCGACGTCTACGGCAGACCGCACGTCGGCGGCCTCACCAGCCACCTGGCGCTCCGGGAAGGACGCACGCAGCTCGGCCACCGCCTCGGCCGGGTCGCGCAAGTCGACCAGCAGCACGTCGGCACCGCGGGCCACCACCTCGGTGGCGATCGCACGCCCGATGCCTTGTGCTGCTCCGGTGACGATCACCGCCTCGCCGGTGAGGTCGGCCGACGCGGTCAGTCCGTGAAGGTCGGTGGTCGATGTCGCAGTCAAATGAGTTCACATCCCCAGCAGGTCGGGTAGCCAGTTCGACAGCGCCGGCACGTAGCTGACCAGCAGCAGCACCGTGAAGCTCGAGATGAGGAACGGCCAGATCCCGCGCAGCACCTCGGTCATCGGCACCTTGCCGATGCCGGCGGCGACGAAGAGGTTGACCCCGACCGGCGGAGTCACCAGCCCGACGGCGAGGTTCACGACCATGAGCACGCCCAGCGTCGTGGGGTCGACCCCGACCTGCAGCATCACCGGCGCCAGGATGGGCACGAAGAGGTACAGCGCGGATACCGCGTCCATGAACATGCCGACCACGATCAGCAGCATAATCACCAGGAAGATCAGGACGTGCTTGTTGTCTGATACCCCGAGCACCGCGTCCGTCACCGTCTGGGCCACGCGGTTCTGGGTCACCACGAAGGCGAACACCGTCGCGCTGCCGACGATCAGCATCACCGTTGCGGACTGTACGGCGGCCGTCACGAAGATGCCTGGGACCGACGTCAGCGAGGTCTCGCGGTAAACGACGAGTCCGATGACCAAGGCGTAGACCGCAGCGACCACGGCGGACTCGGTCGGCGTGAAGATGCCGCCGTAGATGCCGCCCATGATGATGATGGGCACCATCAGGCCCGGGATCGCGCGGACGGCAGCCTGCCCGATCTCCGCCGTAGAGGAACGCTGGTGGTGGCCGATGGTCTCCTGCTCGGCACCGGACGGGTTGCTCAGGGCGGTGTGCCGCGGGAGGAAGAGGCACACGATCAGCATCCCGAGAGCCATCAGGATGCCCGGGACGATCCCGGCTGCGAAGAGCCTCGCGATCGAGACCCGCTCGAGGTCGCTGATGACGACGGCGAAGATGATGAACGCGATGCTCGGTGGAACCACGATGCCCATCGATCCGGCGGTGGCCACCAGCGAGGTGGCGTGCCGCTTCTCGTAGCCGTTGCGCACCAGTGCCGGGATCAAGATCGTGCCCACCGCGGCCACAGTGGCTGGCCCCGAGCCAGAGATCGCGGAGAAGAAGAACGCGGCGATAATGACGACCATTGCCAGGCCGTGCTTGAAGTGGCCCACGCAGGCGTCCGCGAAGTCGACAAGCCGTTGCGAGATGCCCACCGCCTCCATAATCGCACCGGCCAGGATGAAGAAGGGGATCGCCAGCAAGGTCTCGGCCGACAGCGAGGCAAAGAACACCCCGGGCACGACCGCGAGATCGTTGAAGAATCCGAAGTAGAGCACCGTCGTGACAGCAGAGGCGCCAAGAGCGAACGCAACGGGGACGCCGATGAGCAGCAGCAGCAAGAACGTGCCAAAGAGCAGCAGGATCGTCACAGGACCTGTCCTCCTTCGAGGCCGGCGTGTGGCTGCTCCTCGGGGGTGCGGATGTCCTCGACAGCGACCTCCACGGCCCGGACGATGGCCAGCGCCGCACCGACCGGGAGGGCGAGGCTGAACCACCATTGAGGGATGTCCATGGAGGGAGTGCGCCGTCCACTCGCACGCTGCGAGGACACCTGGTCCCAGCCGTAGTAGACGAGCACCAACAAGAAGGCGACCATCACCAACGTGATGAGGATGGTAAACGTGTGGCGTACCACGCCGTTGCTCTTGTCCTTGAGCAGCGTGAAGCCGAGATGTGCACGTTCACGCACCGCGATGACGGCGCCGATCATCGTCATCCACACCGCGAGGTTCACCGTGATCTCCGAGGTGAAGGCCAACGATGCGTTGAGGAAGTAGCGGCTGATGACGTTGGAGAACGCCACCGCGGTGACGACCATGAAAGACGCGGCCGCGATCGTGTTCTCCACCATTCCAAGCGCACGGCTCAGCATCGGTCGTCCTGGTGGTCGGGTCACGGTGACACTCAGCTCCGCGGCTGGACGGCCTTGGCCAGGTCGGCACCCCAGATGGACTGATACTGGTCGTAGAGCGGCTGCATCGTCTCCGCGAAGGCCTGCTGCTGCTCAGGAGTCAGCTCGGTGACCTCCATGGAGTCGCGCAACTCGTCGAGCTCATCGGCCTCCCTCTCGCGGTTGTTGGTGATCTGGAGCTCGTTGGCCTCCGCTGCCGCGTCCAGCACGATCTGCTGATCCTCCTCGGAGAGGCTGTCGAACAGGTCCTCGTTCATGCCAAGGATCAACGGGTCGTACACGTAGTTCCAGATCGTCAGGTAGTCCTGGACTTCGTCCAGACCCGAGGTGTAGATGATGTCGATCGGGTTCTCCTGGCCGTCGATGGTGCCCTGCTGCAGAGCGGTGAAGACCTCGGCAAAGTCCATCGTCGTCGGGTCGGCTCCCAGGAGGTTGTAGGCGTCGGTAAAGAGACCGATCCCTGGAATGCGCATCTTGACACCATTGAGGTCCTCTGGATCGTCGACGGCGCGCACGTTGTTCGTGAGCTGTCGGAAGCCGCTCTCCCCGAAACCGAGCATCTTCACGCCCGCACTGGACGAGAGCTCCTCGTAGGCATCAGCCGCGCCCGCGTCGATCGCCGCCTCCGCCTGATCGATGTCGGAGTAGAGGAACGGCGCGTTGATCGCACCAAACTTCGGATCCAGGCCGGCGTAGATGATCGTGGAGTTGTAGGAGAACGCCTTGTCACCGTTCATCAACTGCTCCACCCCGGCGGCGGGGTCGCCTCCGGACAGCTGTTCGTTGGTGAAGATGTTGACCTTCATCCGGCCATCGGACTTCTCGTCGAGGATCTCGGCGAAGCGCTCGGCGCCCTCATACCACGTGGAGGTCTGACCCGTGGTGATCGTGAAGTCCCACTGGTAGCTCTGGCCTCCCTCCGCATCAGTACTAGCACCCTTGCCGCACCCGGCGACCCCGAGGGTGAGCGTCAGCGTGGCGGCCAGGGCCATGGTCTTTCGCGCGATCGATGGGCGCTTCATCTCGGGCTCCTCTGTTCTGTGTCGCACGGGTGGCGACGGCGTGATCGGTGTTGAGGTGAGAGGCCACCCGGTCGGGACGGCCACTGCCATGTGCCGCCTGTCACGTGGCTACGGTCACTCAGATTGGGCGTCGAAGGGAGTCCATGTCAATGCCAAACAGCTCATCCACCAGGACTAACGTTCCGTATGTTGGAATGATTGTCGGCACACCTCGAGCGTGCAATACTCGGCAAATGAGCGCAGAAGGTGGTCAGAATCTGGATCTGGAGCGGGTCCAACGGCGTGGTCGCCGCCTTCAACGTTCCGCCCGATGGAACGTTGCGCACATGCTTGACGTCGAGCAGTTCACACCCGGGGCACAGTCACTGCATCGCGGTCTCATGCTGCTCGACGTCGTCGGTGTGATGACCCGCGACGAGACCCATGGCGTCGGGCTTGCCGACCTTGCGCGCACCACCGGACTGCCCAAGTCCTCACTGCACCGCCTGCTGCTCGCGCTCAAGCAGGCGGGCTACGTGGAGAAACTCGAACCCGAGGGCGGGTACCGCCTCGGGGTGCAGGCACACGTACTCGGACAGCTGGCCAGCAGTGGCACCGACCCGCTGCACGACACCGGGCAGGAGGCCCTGGTCCGGCTGGCCGAGCTGTCCGAGGACACCACCTTCCTGTCCGTCCGACAGGGCAGCTACGGACTATGTGTACGCCGCGAGGAAGGCGGCGGCGTGATCCGCAACAACGCCATGCATGTCGGTGACCGGCACCCCCTCGGCATCGGCGCCGGCTCGCTCGCGATCCTGGCTTCCCTCCCGGACGCGGACGTCGAGACGGTCTTCGACCGCAACGCCCAAGTCCTCTCCCGCCAATACCCGCGCATTGGCCCCGACACCCTGCGCGATCTCGTGTCCCGGACCCGCATCGACGGATTCGCGACCAATCCCGGGCTGGCCGCGCCCGGCTCCTGGGCGATCGGCGTTGCAGTCATGGATCCGTGGGGGACCCCCGCCGCGGCCCTGAGCATCGCCAGCATCGAACAACGCCTCACCGGGGCGCGCCAGCCCGACCTCGTCGACGCCATGCACAGCGAGGCCCGCTTCATCACCGCCTCCATCAAGGACTCCGCGACCGCGAACGCCACCGCGTCCGTCGACCGCGGCCGGCCCACCCGGCCGACAACCACACCCCCGGGACGACCGTCCCGATAACTAGAGGAGGACACCCATGCCCCCTACCCCGCACCTGACCGGCTGGGCGCACACCCGCTTCGGTGGAGCCGATGAACCCGACGTCGAAACCCTCCTGGGTCGCGTCGCGGCTGAGGCCCTTGTCCACGCGGAGGTCGAGCCCGGCGATGTCGACGCGATCTACGTCGGCGTGTTCAACGCCGGTCTGTCCCCGCAAGGTTTCGAGGCAGGACTCGTCGGAATGGGTCTCCCGGCTCTCGCCCTCACCCCCGCGACTCGACTCGAGAACGCCTGCGCGACAGGATCCGCGGCCCTCTTCGCCGGCCTGGACCGGATAGCGTCCGGAAGGTCTCGCACCGTGCTCGTACTGGGCGCGGAGAAGATGACCGCAGCCGACATGTCCGTGGTCAACAACGCACTCCTGGCGGCCTCCTATCGTCCTGAGGAGGAGTCGGCCGGCAGCTTTGCCGCGATTTTCGGCGGGCTCGCCGCGACCTACTTCGACCGGTACGGAGACCACCGAGAGACTCTCGCTCGGATCGCCGCGAAGAACCACGCGAACGGTGTCCACAACCCCTACGCCCACATGCAGAAGGATCTCGGCTTCGACTTCTGCAACGCCGTCTCGGAGAAGAACCCCCGCGTCGCCGGGCCGCTGCGGCGCACCGACTGCTCGATGGTCTCCGATGGCGCCGCCGCGGTGGTGCTCCAGCCCGCCGACGTCGCTGCCTCCGCCCCGCGCGCCGTCGCGTGGCGTGGCAGGGCTCAGGCGAACGACCACCTGGCACTGAGCCGCCGCGACGATGTCCTGGAGTTGGCCGGCGCCCGCGCCGCCTTCCGCGGTGCCATGGAAGAGGCTGGAACGAGCCTGTCCGACCTCTCGTTGCTGGAGACTCACGACTGCTTCACGGTCGCAGAGCTGTTGGAGTACGAGGCGTTCGGGATCGCCGAACCTGGCAAGGGAGCTGCCGCGCTCGAGTCCGGGAAGGTGTTCCGCGACGGTGACCTGCCCGTCAACGTCTCCGGGGGCCTCAAGGCCAAGGGTCACCCGATCGGTGCCACCGGGATCTCCCAGCACGTGATGGCCAGCATGCAGCTGGTCGGTGAGGCCGGTGCGATGCAGCTGCCCAACCCGACCCTCGCCGGAGTGTTCAACATGGGCGGCGCGGCGGTAGCCAACTACTTCTCCGTGCTCGAGCGCGTGCGGTGACGGCGAGCATGGCGGTGAAGCCGTTGCGGCACCCCGGACCCGCCCCGGTCGAGCGGCTGGTGCTCGTCCCCACACGGGCACGGATCGTGCGGCGCGAGCTCTACCCGGGTGAGCTGATCTCCGAGGGGATGTGGCGGCTCCTCGAAGAAGCGGGAGGTCGCTCCGGCAGCGCCGAGATCAGCGGAGGCGAGTTCCGCGACCTGCGCTATGTCTACCCCGCGGTGTCCGAGGACCCGGACGAGCCGGTGGCCTTCACCGACCCGCAGGTGGCGCGCGGCACGACCTCGCTGCTGATCGGCGCAGCCACTGTCGGTCATCGCTTCGGCGAACGGTTCACCCACACCCACGCCTCCTGGCTGGACCACCGGGGCGCGATGCGAGGAGGCCACCTTCTCAGCGATGCCATGGTCGGCGACATCGCGATCAACGTCGTTATGCACGCCTACGACGACGCCGAGATGCACAGCGGCGACGACCCCGAGACCGGGATGCCGGCCTTCTGCCCGTTCCCCGCCAGCGGTGCTGTCCCCGGTGCCCGGCCGGCGGATGTCGTCGTCAGCCGGGTCCGCCCCGGCGTCGACCTGGTCGAGGCCGTGCGCCAGGTGTGCGTCTCGGCCGGCTGGGAGCACGCGTTCGTGCACAGCAGCCTCGGGAGCACCGTCGGGGCACGCTTCGCCTCCGACGAAGGGATCACGGAGGTGCCCGGACCGGCGGTGGAGTTCACCAAACTGGGCGGGGTCGTGACGGACGCTCTGTCCAGCACACCGGACATCTCGCTGCGCGGCACTTGCGTCGACATCCACGGACGGGTGCACTCCGGCTCCGTGCTGCCCGGCGCAAACCCGGTAGCGGTGACCTTCGAGCTGATCGTCACGAGGAGCGAGGCATGATCGGCGACTTGACCGGACGTGTGGCGCTCGTCGTTGGCGCCGGCGGGGCGCCCGACGGCGTGACCAACGGCCAGGCTGCCGCGATGCTCTACGCGCGTGCCGGTGCCCGCGTCGTCGCCGTCGATATATCCGAGGAGGCCGCCGAGCGAACCGTGGCTGCGATCACCGAGGAGGGCGGCGAGGCCGTCGCGGTCACCGCAGACGTGACGTCGGAGGGTGCGGTTGTCGCCGCCGTCGCAACCGCGCGCGCGGCGTACGACACGATCGACGTGCTGCACAACAACGTCGGAGTGACCGTGCTCGGAGGACCCGTCGAGCTGTCCTACGAGGACTGGCAGCGGGCCTTCAGGATCAACGTGGACACGGTCTTCCTGACGGTCAAACACGTCTTGCCAGAGATGCTGCAGCAGCGCCGGGGAGCGATCGTCAACGTCTCCTCGGTGGCCGCTCTGCGAGACGTCGGCTATCCATACCCCGCCTACATGGCGAGCAAGGCGGCGGTCAACCAGGTGACCGTCTCACTGGCGCTCACCCACGCCCACGACGGCATCCGAGCCAACGCCGTCGCTCCGGGATTCATGGACACTCCGCTGGTGCGCAAGCAGCTGGACAGCCAGGCCGGCACAGTCGATGAACTCTTGGCCACCCGCAACGCGGCGAGCCCGACCGGCCGGATGGGAACCTGCTGGGACGTGGCCAACGCGGCCCTCTTCCTGGCCAGCGACGAAGCGGCCTACGTCAACGGAG
>Ga0136614_10003385_pt1 | contig 10188 bp, 11 predicted proteins | sample AntDrymUQ2792106_2_FD_106643 | JGI IMG/M metagenome (GOLD analysis project Ga0136614, IMG submission 106643) | Polar desert sand microbial communities from Dry Valleys, Antarctica - metaG UQ279 (21.06) | ecosystem: Environmental > Terrestrial > Soil > Desert | place: Antarctica: Dry Valley... | reverse complement strand
TCGTCGAGGGTGTAGCCGATGGCCAGCTTCGCGGCGATCTTGGCGATCGGGAAGCCGGTGGCCTTGGACGCCAGCGCCGAGGACCGCGACACCCGCGGGTTCATCTCGATCACCACCAGCCGCCCGGTCTCCGGCTGCACGGCGAACTGGATGTTGCAACCGCCGGTGTCCACGCCGACCGCGCGCAGCACCGCGATGCCCATGTCGCGCATCCGCTGGTACTCGCGGTCGGTGAGCGTCATGGCCGGCGCGACGGTGATCGAGTCACCGGTGTGCACGCCCATCGGGTCGACGTTCTCGATGGAACAGACGACGACCACGTTGTCGGCGCGGTCGCGCATCAGCTCCAGCTCGAACTCCTTCCAGCCCAGGACGCTCTCCTCGATGAGCACCTCGTGCACCGGGCTGGCGGCGAGCCCGGCACCGGCCAGCCGTTCCAGCTGCGCGGCGTCGCGGGCCATGCCGGAGCCGAGGCCGCCCATCGTGAACGACGGCCGGATCACCACCGGCAGGCCGAGCTCGGCGACCGCGGCAAGTACCTCGTCCATCGAGTGGCAGACCGCGCTGCGCGGCACGTCACCTCCGACGGACTGCACGATCTCCTTGAACTTCAGCCGGTCCTCGCCGCGCCGGATGGCCTCGATGTCCGCGCCGATCAGCTCGACGTCGTAGCGCTGCAGCACGCCTGCCTCGTGCAGTGCGACCGCCGTGTTCAGCGCGGTCTGTCCGCCGAGGGTGGCCAGCAGCGCGTCCGGCCGCTCCGCCTCGATGACCTTGGTGACGTACTCGACGGTGATCGGCTCGATGTAGGTGGCGTCGGCGAACTCGGGGTCGGTCATGATCGTCGCCGGGTTGGAGTTCACCAGGCTGACCCGCAGCCCCTCATCGCGCAGCACCCGGCACGCCTGGGTGCCGGAGTAGTCGAACTCGCACGCCTGACCGATCACGATCGGTCCGGAGCCGATGACCAGAACGTGCCGGATGTCCTCCCGCCGCGGCACGCTCAGGTCCCCCGGGCCATCAGCTCGACGAAGGCGTCGAACAGCACGGCCGCGTCGTGCGGGCCGGCGGCGGCCTCGGGGTGGTACTGGACGCTGAACGCCGGCGCGTCCAGGCACCGCAGCCCTTCGACGGTGCCGTCGTTCGGGCAGCTGTGGCTGACCACGGCCGGCCCGAACGGGGTGTCGAACCGCTCCCCCGGCTCGCCGGCCACCGAGAACCCGTGGTTCTGCGCCGTGATCGCCACCCGGCCGGTGGCGTGCTCGACCACCGGCACGTTGATGCCGCGGTGGCCGAAGGGCAGCTTGTACGTGCCAAGGCCCAGCGCCCGGCCGAGGATCTGGTTGCCGAAGCAGATCCCGAACAGCGACAGGCCGGCGCCGAGCACCTCGCGGGTCAGCTCCACCGGACGCTCCGCCGCCGCCGGGTCCCCCGGACCGTTGGACAGGAAGACTCCGGCCGCGCCCAGCTCGCGGATCTCGTCCAGCGACGCGTCCGCCGCCAGCACGTGCGTCTCGATCCCCCGCTGAGCCATCATCCGCGGGGTGTTCGCCTTGATGCCCAGGTCGATCGCGGCCACGGTGAACCGGTGCTCGCCCGCCGCCGGGATCACGTACCGCTCGCGCGTCGTGACCGCGCCGTAGAGGTCCGCGCCCAGCATCAGCGGCGCGTCCAACACCCGGACAACCAGCTCGTCCTCCGGCGCCAGCGCCTCGCCCGAGAACACACCGGCGCGCATCGCGCCCCAGTCGCGCAGGTGCCGGACCAGGGTGCGGGTGTCGATCCCGGCCACCCCGACGATGCCTTGGGCACGCAGCTCGTCTTCGAGGCAGGACGTGGCGCGCCAGTTTGACGGCACCCGCGCCGGGTCGCGCACCGCGTAGCCGGCCACCTGGATCCGGGCCGACTCGTCGTCCTCGCTGTTCCAGCCGGTGTTGCCGATGTGCGGTGCGGTCTGCACAACGATCTGGCGGTGGTAGGACGGGTCGGTCAGCGTCTCCTGGTACCCGGTCATGCCGGTGGTGAACACCGCCTCGCCCAACGCCTGGCCGGTCGCGCCGAACGCCGAGCCACGGAACACCCGCCCGTCCTCGAGCACGAGCACCGCTGCCGCTGTCATGCCGTCACCCTCCCGCCCTGCACCTTTCCGTCCTGCGCCGTCACACGTCCCCGAAGCATTGTCGCGACCACCCGAGCGGGGAGCCGCATGCCCTCGTACGGGGTGTTGCCGGCGATGCTGGCGAGCTCGTCGCCGCGCACCGTCCACTGCGCCGTCGGGTCGATCAGCGCCAACGTCGCCGGCTCGCCGACCGCGATCGGACGACCCTGGTCGGCCAGCCCGACGATGTCCGCAGGCCGTTCGGAGAGCACCCGCGCGACGCCGCGCCAGTCCAGTAGCCCCGGTTCCACCATCGTTGATACCAGCACGGACAGTGCCGTCTGCAGGCCGAGCATCCCGGGCCGCGCGCCGTCCCACTCACAGTCCTTGTGCTGCGGTGCATGCGGAGCGTGGTCGGTGGCCACGCAGTCGATCAGGCCCTCCGCCAGCGCGGTCCGCAGGGCCTCGGTGTCCGCCGCCGTGCGCAGCGGCGGGTTGACCTTGAATACCGGGTCGTAGTCGGCGAGCAGCTCGTCGGTGAGCATCAGGTGGTGCGGGGTGACCTCGGCACTGACCCTGATCCCGGCCGCCTTCGCGTCGCGCAGCACGGCCACCGTGCGCACCGACGACACGTGGCAGACGTGCAGCGCGCCGCCGGCGTCGCGGGCCAGCGCGCAGTCCCGGGCCACGATCGTCTCCTCCGCGGCCGCCGGCCAGCCGGCGAGCCCCAGCTTGGACGCCACCACCCCCTCGTGCGCCTGCGCGCCCGCGGTGAGCCGGGGGTCCTCGGCATGCTGGGCGATCACCACGTCCAGCGCCGCGGCGTACTCCAGCGCTCGGCGCATCACCAGCGGGTCGTGCACGCAGCGCCCGTCGTCGGAGAACATCCGCACGGCGGCAGCGGAGTTGGCCATCATGCCCAGCTCGGCGAGCTGGTCGCCGCGCTGACCGACGGTCACCGCGCCGACCGGGTGCACGTCGACCAGCCCGATCTCGCGTCCACGCCGGTAGACGTACTCGGCGATCACGGCGGTGTCGGCGACCGGGTCGGTGTTGGGCATGGCGAACACGGCCGTGAAGCCGCCCAGCGCGGCCGCCGCGGAGCCGGTCTCGATCGTCTCGGCGTCCTCGCCGCCGGGCTCGCGCAGGTGGGTGTGCAGGTCGACCAGCCCTGGCAGCAGCACCAGGCCGTCGGCGTCGAGTACCTCGTCGTCTGCCGTGACATCGCCGATCTCGGCGATTACCCCGTTCCGGACGAGCACGTCGACCGGCTCACCCTCGCCGTACGGCCGCGAGCCCCGGATGATCATGACGGACCACCGGCGAGGAGGTGGTAGAGCACGGCCATCCGCACGTGTACGCCGTTGCGGACCTGATCGAGCACCGCGGCCCGCGCCGAGTCGGCCACCGACGACGCGATCTCCATCCCGCGGATCATCGGCCCCGGGTGCAGCACCACGGCGTCCTCGCGCAGCATCCCGGCGCGGCGCTCGCTCAGGCCGTAGCTCATCGCGTACTCGCGGGCCGACGGGAAGAAGCTGCCGTGCATCCGCTCCGCCTGCACCCGCAGCGTCATCACCGCGTCGAGCGTCGCAAGCTCGCGGTCCAGGTCGTGGGAGACCTCGCACGGCCATTCGTCCACGCCGACCGGCAGCAGTGTCGGCGGCGCCACCAGCACGACGTCGGCACCCAGGGTGGCCAGCAGAAACACGTTGGAACGGGCCACCCGGCTGTGCAGCACGTCGCCCACGATGCCGACGCGTCGTCCGTCAAGCGCACCCCACCGCTCACGCAGCGTCGCGACGTCGAGCAGCGCCTGGGTGGGATGCTCGTGGGTGCCGTCGCCGGCGTTCACCACGGCCAGCGACGTGCCGGCGTCCATGCTCCACGCGGCCAATCGGTGCGCCGCTCCGGAGGCTGGGTGGCGCAGCACGACGCAGTCCGCGCCGGCCGCGGTGAGCGTCGCGGCCGTGTCGCGCAACGACTCCCCTTTGGACGTCGACGAGCCCTTGGCGCTCACGTTGACCACGTCCGCGCTCATCCACTTGCCGGCGATCTCGAACGACACCCGGGTGCGGGTGGAGTCCTCGTAGAACAGGGTCACCACGGTTCGCCCGCGCAGCGTCGGCAGCTTGCGCACCTCACGGCCGAGCAACGCCTGCTTGAGCCGCTCCGCGGTTTCCAGCAGCCCGACGGCGGTGTCCGCGTCCAGCTCGGCGGCCGAGAGCAGGTGCTTCACGACGGTTCCCCGTCCACGTCTGCGTCACTGTCCGGGTCTCCGCGCAGCAGGACGGCGTCGCGGCCGTCGGTCTCGGTCAGCAGCACGGCGACCTGCTCGCCGAGGGAGGTCGGCACGTTCTTGCCCACGTAGTCGGCGCGGATCGGCAGCTCGCGGTGGCCGCGGTCGACCAGCACCGCGAGCTGCACCGCGCTCGGCCGGCCGTGGTCGCGCAGCGAGTCCAGCGCGGCGCGGACGGTGCGGCCGGAGAACAGCACGTCGTCGACCAGCACGACGAGCCGGTCGTCCACGCCGCCGTCCGGCAGCGCGGTCGGCTCCAGCGGGCGGGCTGGCCTGCGCCGAAGATCGTCGCGGTACAGCGTCGGGTCGAGGGTGCCGATCCGCGGTCCGGCACCAGTGAACTCCTCGATCGCGCCCGCGAGCCGGCGGGCGAGCGGTACGCCCCGCGTCGGGATGCCGAGCAGGACCACGGAGCCGGCCGCTGCCGACTCGTACGCGGTCTTCTCGATGATCTGGTGCGCGATGCGCGCGATGGTTCGGGCCACGTCGGATGCCGTGAGGAGCTCGCGATCCCCGCTGCCGCTGCTTTGAACACGGCGGGTTACCGCCACCGGACCTCCTTTCCCGCCTCGCCGGACGGGTCTTAAAGGACGTCGTACGGGCTTGGGCGAAGCCCCGTGACGAGCGCAGACGCTATCAGCTATCAGCCGTCCGGGTGGACTAGGCCATTTGGCGCAGTCATGCGGGGGCGGTCCGCTTGACCTGACGATGCCGCGAGCGCACGATTACCCTGCGTATCGAAGAGCTGCTCTGCGGGCGTTCGTGACGACGGCACCCGGGAACGACCGCACGGTGACGCACCGTGCAGGGACGGAGATCCACCAGATGGGCGACTACGCCAAGGCGTTGGGGTCAAAGCTCCGCGCCATCCGGCAGCAGCAGGGTTTGTCGCTGCACGGCGTCGAGCAGAAATCGGGGGGCCGCTGGAAGGCGGTGGTCGTCGGGTCCTACGAGCGCGGCGACCGCGCCGTGACCGTCCAGAAGCTGGCCGAGCTGGCCGACTTCTACGGCGTCCCGGTGGCGGAGCTGCTGCCGGAGGGTCGGGTGCCGTCCGGTGCCGAGCCCGCCACGAAGATCGTGATCAACCTCGAGCGACTGCAACAGCTGCCGGCGGACAAGGTCGGGCCGCTGGCCCGCTACGCCGCCGCGATCCAGAGCCAGCGCGGCGACTACAACGGCAAGGTGCTCTCGATCCGCGCCGAGGACCTGCGCTCCCTGGCGATCATCTACGACCTCACACCAGGTGACCTGACCGACCAGCTCATCGACTGGGGCGTGCTGCCACCGGAGGCCCGGCCGCTGCGCGACGACTGAGCCGCTCAGCTCAGCGGGTGGCGCGGAGGTGCTCGGCCAGGTCGGCGATCCGGCCGAGCACTCCGTTGATGAACCGCGGCGAGTCGTCGGTGGACAGCGTGCCGGCGAGTTCGACGGCCTCAGTGATCGCCACCGGGTCATCGATCTCGTCGACCCACAGCAGCTCGTACAGCCCGATCCGCAACAGCGTGCGGTCGACCGCGGGCATCCGGTCGACGGTCCAGTCCTCGGCGTGCTCGGTCAGCAGCTGGTCGATCCGCTCGCGGTGCTCGGTCACGCCGCGGACGAGCATCGCCGCGTAGTCCGACACCGGCGGGGCGTCCTCGGTGGCCTGCCGCTGGGTGAGTACCTCGAGCGGGTCCTCGCCGCGGGCCTCGGACTCGAACAGGATGTCCAGCGCGCGCTTCCGTGCCTTGGTGCGAGCCCGCATGCCGAGCCTCTCAGGCGTTGACGCGGCCCAGGTAGCGCCCGTCGCGGGTGTCCACCTTGACCTTGTCGCCGGTGCTGAGGAACAACGGGACCTGGATCTCGGCGCCGGTCTCGAGGGTGGCGGGCTTGGTGCCGCCGGTGGACCGGTCGCCCTGCAGCCCCGGGTCGGTGTGCGAGACGACGAGCTCGACCGACGTCGGCAGCTCCACGTACAGCGGGCTGCCCTCGTGCAGGGCGACTAGCGCCGACTGGTTCTCCAGCATGAACGGGGCCTGCGCGGCGAGGATCGTCTCCGGGATCTGCACCTGGTCGAAGGTCTCGCCGTCCATGAAGACGTAGTCGCTGCCGTCGCGGTAGAGGTAGGTCATGTCGCGGCGGTCGACGATCGCGGTGTCAACCTTGGTGCCGGCGTTGAACGTCTTGTCGACGACCTTGCCCGAGAGCACGTTCTTCAGCGTCGTGCGGACGAAGGCGCCACCCTTGCCGGGCTTGACGTGCTGGAACTCCACGACGGACCAGAGCTGGCCATCGAGGTTGAGCACCATGCCGTTCTTGAGGTCATTCGTGGAGGCCACTGCGCCGGTGTTCCTGTCGTCCGTTTCTGGATCCGCACTTGGTCGCGTTGCAGCCTACCGGCGGGTGGGTGCGGCCCTAACCGCAGCCGCAGGAGCCACCGCAGCAACCGCCGCCGCCGGACGATCCGCTGGATCCGCTGGATCCGCTGCCGACCGAGCTCACCATGGAGACCATGGACAGCAGCTTGACCGTGTCGTCATGGCCGGCCGGGCAGCTGGCAGGATCGCTCGCCGCGCTCATCGGGCGGCTGACCTCGAAGATCGACTGGCCACCCTCGCGGGAGCAGTCGAGGCAGCGGAACTCGTAGCGCGGCACGCCGTTGATCCTAGCGCCCGTTGGTGCTGGGAGTGCGCCGAGCGACAGGATCAGAGCGGCAGGGTGACCAGGTCTTTGGTGGTCTGGGTGAGGAGCTCGGGCTCACCGTCGCGGACCACCAGCGTGTCCTCGATGCGAACGCCGCCCCGGCCGGCGAGGTAGACGCCCGGCTCGACGGTCACCGCCATTCCGAGCTGCAGCTCGCCCGGCCCGGTGGCCGACAGGCTGGGAGCCTCGTGGATCTCCAGGCCGACGCCGTGCCCGAGCCCGTGGCCGAAGTGCTCCGCATGACCCGCGGCGGCGATGACGTCGCGGGCCGCGGCGTCGATCGTGCCGAACCCGGTGCCGACGGCGAGCGCGTCGCGGCCGGCGGCCTGGGCGGTGGCGACCAGCTCGTAGATCTCTCGCTGCCAGTCGGCCGGCTCACCGAGCACGAGGGTGCGCGTCATGTCGGAGTGGTAGCCGGCCACCAGCGCGCCGAAGTCCAGCTTGACGAAGTCGCCGGCCGCCAGCACTGCATCGGTGGGTCGGTGGTGCGGCACCGCGGAGTTGGCGCCCGCCGCGACGATGGTCTCGAACGACGGCCCATCGGCCCCGTGCTCACGCATCCGAGCCTCCAGGTCCCAGCCGACCTCCCGCTCGGTCCGGCCGGGCCGGATGCCCCCGGCGGCGATCAGGTCGGCGAGGGCGGCGTCGGCCGCGGCGCAGGCCGCCCGGAGCACGGCCACCTCGCCCTCGTCCTTCACCTGGCGCAGCTTCTGCACCATGCCGGGCGCGCGGTGCAACTCGGTGCCGCGCGCCGCCTCCGCCGCGACCTTGGTAAGCCGCGCATGCCCATCCACCGTCACGTGGTCGGACTCGAAGCCCAGCCGCGCTACCCCGTCCTCGGCGGCCTTGGTCACCAGCGGCGGTGCGGAGCTGCGTTCGACCTGCACGGCCAGGTCCGGCACCTGCGCGGCGGCCTGCGTCGTGTAGCGGGTGTCGGTCGCCAGCCGCGTGCGGGCCTCGTCGCTCGCACTGTCGGACGCGTGCACCACCAGCGCCGCGTTGGATCCGGTGAAGCCCGTCAGGTAGCGGACGTTGATCAGGTTGGTGACCAGCAGCGCGTCGATCTCGGCGACGCGAAGCAGCTCACGCAGCGCCTCGCGGCGGTCGGCGCCGGACGTGGACCTGGACATGCCGGCCAGCCTACGGGCGATCGACGCCCGACTCCGCGATCCAGCGCAGCGCCAGCGGGTACCCTGCCACGCCGAGCCCGACGATGACCCCGGTGGCCACCCCGCTGATGTAGGAGTGGTGCCGGAACGCCTCCCTGGCGTGCACGTTGCTGATGTGCACCTCGATGAGCGGCGCAGTGAGGCCGGCGCAGGCGTCGCGCAGGGCGATGGAGGTGTGCGTCCACGCGGCGCCGTTGAGGACCACCGGGGCGCCGGCGTCGGCCGCGTCGTGCAGCCAGCCGATCATCTCCGACTCGGAGTCGGTCTGGCGCACGTCGACCGTGAGCCCCAGCTCGGCCCCGGCCTGCTTGCACAGCTCGACGAGCTCGTCGTGCGTCGTGCTGCCGTAGATCAGCGGTTGGCGGCGGCCGAGCCGGCCGAGGTTGGGGCCGTTGAGCACGAGTACCGGCGGCGGTGCCGTCAATCGTTCGGCAGTCATGACGCCTCCGCGACCGCGGCGTACGCGGTGGCCAGCAGCTCAGGGTCAGGGTTCTCCAGCCGGCCGGGCGAGGCGAGGCCGTCGAGCACGACGAACCGGAGCTGGCCGGCCCGCACCTTCTTGTCCAACTGCATCGTCTCCACCAGCTCCGGTAGTGCGTCGGCGTCGTAGCTGACGGGCAGCCCCAGCGAGGTGAGCACGGCGCGGTGGCGGGCGGCCGTTGCCTCGTCGAGCCGGCCGGCGGCCCTGGCCAGCTCGGCGGCGAACACCAGGCCGACGCTCACCGCATGCCCGTGCCGCCAGGTGTAGTCCTCACGGCGCTCGATGGCGTGCGCCAGGGTGTGCCCGTAGTTGAGGATCTCCCGCAGATGCGACTCGCGCAGGTCGGCGGACACGACGTCCGCCTTCACGACGATCGAGCGGCGGACCAGCTCAGGGAGGACGTCACCGGCCGGGTCGAGCGCGGCGGCCGGATCGGCCTCGATCAGCTCAAGGATGCCGGGGTCGGCGATGAAACCGGCCTTGACCACCTCGGCCATCCCGGCCACCAGCTCGTCGTGTGGCAGGGTGCGCAGCGTGTCGAGGTCCACCAGCACGGCAGCCGGCTCGTGGAACGCCCCGACGAGGTTCTTGCCCCCGCCGGTGTTGATGCCGGTCTTGCCGCCCACGGCGGCGTCGACCATGCCGAGCAGCGTCGTCGGGACCTGCACCACCCGCACCCCGCGCATCCAGGTCGCGGCCACGAATCCTGCAAGGTCGGTCACCGCGCCGCCGCCGAGACCGACGACCGCGTCGCCACGGGACAGCCCGATCCGGCCGCACACCTCCCAGCAGAACCCGGCGACGGCCAGCGCCTTGCCGGCTTCGGCATCGGGCACCTCCACCCGGTGCGCATCCACCCCCGCGTCGAGCAGCGCCGCCCGCAGGTGCTCGGCGCGATCGGCCAGCGTCGGCTGGTGCACGAGGAGCGCGGTGTCAACGCCGGCCAGCGCCTTGACCAGCTCGACATCGAGACCGCGGCCGATGACGACGTCGTAGGGCCGCTCGGCGAGCACGTGGAGCCGGGCTCTGGTGTCCGTGAGGTGATCGCTCATCGAGCCACCAGCGCGTCGAGCACCGCGTCGGCCACCTGGTCGGCGGACCGGCCGGCCGTTGAGACCGTCGCGTCGGCGATGGCCTCGTACACCGGGCGTCGCTCGTCGAGCAGCTTGCGCAGGTGGGCCCGCGGGTTGGGCAGCAGCCACGGGTGCAGCGGCAGCAGACCTTCGCGCTTGAGCAGGTCGTCGAGCACGACGTCGAGGAACACCACGGGGAACGGGGCCAGCAGCTTGGCCGCACCGGGAGCCGTCGGGGTGCCGCCACCGAGCGCGAGGACACCATCGTGCGCGGCCAGCACCGACCCGAGCAGCTGGACCTCCAGCTCCTGGAACCGATCCCGACCGAGCTCAACCACCAGCTCGCCAGCCAGCACGCCGTGCTCGCGTTCGACGTCGGCGTCGAG
>Ga0136614_10003384_pt1 | contig 10188 bp, 6 predicted proteins | sample AntDrymUQ2792106_2_FD_106643 | JGI IMG/M metagenome (GOLD analysis project Ga0136614, IMG submission 106643) | Polar desert sand microbial communities from Dry Valleys, Antarctica - metaG UQ279 (21.06) | ecosystem: Environmental > Terrestrial > Soil > Desert | place: Antarctica: Dry Valley... | reverse complement strand
TCTTGATAGCGCGGGAGAATTGCGCCGTGAAATCGAGCGAATTGGTATAAAAGAAATTCCCGAATTCAAATTAACGAGTTTTTACGACGCAAATTTTTTGCGTCAAGCAAAACGTTGCGCCGAATTTATCAAAATGAACGAAATCAGCATTGTTCACACGCACGAATTTTATACGAACATTTTTGGAATGTTTTCTGCTTTTTTTGCCCGTGTTCCAGTACGTATCGCGTCGAAACGCGAAATGTTAAGCAAGTCGAAAAATCAGTTTTTCGTTGAACGCCAAGCCTTTCGTTTAGCTGATAAAATTGTAGTAAATGCCGAAGCCGTCAAGCAATTTCTGGTTGAAACGGGAGTAACCAGAAAAAAAATCGTAACTGTATATAACGGATTGGATTTGCAAAGGTTGCGACCATCGCAAAACACAAATCGCGAAGAAATTTTGCGTGAACTCGGTTTACCTGTTACCGAAAAGATGCAGTTTGTAACGATTGTAGCTAACTTGAGAAGTGACGTGAAAAATCACAGAATGTTTCTGCGGGCAGCACAAAATGTAAAGGGAAAAATTAAAAATGTCGCTTTTGTTTTAGCTGGCGAAGGTGAGCTAATTGAATCGCTGAAAGGTTTTGCTCAGGATTTAGGCATCAAAAAGGATGTTTTTTTCATGGGCGGAGGCACTAAAATCGGTGAATTGCTATCAATTTCCGACATTTGCGTTTTGAGCTCAAAATCCGAGGGTTTTTCTAATTCCATTTTAGAATATATGTCCGCTGGAAAGCCGGTTGTTGCAACCCGGGTAGGTGGCGCAGACGAAGCAGTAATTGAAGGAGAGACAGGTTTTCTGGTCGAATCAGAAGACAATGAAACGATGGCAAAACGCCTTATTGACCTTTTACAAAATCCCAAAAAAGCGGAACGCTTCGGTGTAAACGGACGCCAAATAGTTGAAGAAAAATTTCCGCTTTCCGCGCAACTAACTAAAACTTTAGAGCTTTATGACGAATTGTTGAAGAAAAAATCGAAAAGCCAAATTTCTAAATAAAAGCGATGAGGGACAAAAGACAAAAAATTGATAAGTATCCGTTAAATATTTTAATGATTGCGCCCATGCAGCCCATGATTGGTGGACAAGTTGTGCAAGCAGAACAACTTTTGGACAAATTCCAAAAAGAGCAAAGCGTTCAGGTGGATTTACAGCCAATAAATCCACCCTTTTTCGTGCATCTGCAAAAAATCAAATACGTCCGAACCATTTTGACCTCAATCAAATATATCTTTGATCTAATTGTAAAAATTCCGTATTACGATGTTGTTCACATCTTTTCGGCTTCATATTATTCGTTTTTGCTTGCTCCGACACCAGCTGTTTTGGTAGCCAGACTTTTCGGAAAAAAAACAATTTTAAATTACCATAGCGGCGAAGCGGCAGATCACCTGAAAACTTGGAAAAGAAGTGCGATTCCGACCGTGCGACTGTTTGATGCTGTAGTTACGCCGTCAGGTTATCTTGTTGACGTTTTTGCTAGCTTTGGGTTGGAATCGCAAGCAATTTTTAATATCGTTGATGTTGAGCATTTTAGGTTTCGAAAACGTAAGCCACTACGTCCGGTCTTTTTATCAAACCGAAATTTTGAAGCGCATTACAACGTTTCCTGCACTTTGCAGGCGTTTGCGCAGATTCAAAAAACTTTCCCAGAAGCGCGAATTATAGTCGTTGGAGACGGCATTGAAAAAACTCGACTCCATCAATTGGCAAAAGAATTAAATTTGAAAAACGTTGAATTTCTCGGTGCTGTTTTGCCGGAAAAAATGCCGGAGATTTATAACCGAGCTGATATTTATTTGAATTCGTCATATATAGATAATATGCCAATTTCAGTAATCGAAGCGTTTTCGTGCGGTCTCCCAGTTGTTTCGACAAATGCAGGCGGCATCCCGTACATTGTGGAAAACGAAAAAACAGGTTTGCTGGTCGAAAGGAACGACCCCGAAGCACTAGCGCGGGCAGCGTTGAGAATTTTAGAATCGGATGAAACCGCGCAGAAAATTATCAATGAAGCACGGCGTGAATGCGTAAAATACACTTGGGAGAATGTCCGCGGCGAGTGGCTGAAGCTATACCAAGAACTAGTTGCGGAAAATTTTCATGGCAGGCACGCGGCGCAAATCAAAAAATGAGCGAAAAATCGCGCTGTCAAACAAAACGGTTACAATTGCGCGGGTACGACTCGTTACGGTTTTAACGCCAAAAGCGCGAATGGGTTTTTATTAAACCGCATTAACGCGCAGCCTGACATAGTTCATTTTGCGCAAAGCGTGAGCGATTTTGATGATTTTGGACAAAAGTTTCAAAATAAAATGAAGCGCCGATAAATCGTTAAAGTGTTGGAAAAGATTAATAACTGACTAATGCGAAGGTAAAATGCTCGGAAAACTAAAAAAACTCAAAGACAGAAGTTTCGACGAATTTAAAGAACGCGGACGACAAGAAGCAAATGTTTTCGCTGAAAGATTTGGCATCTCTAGACAATTAAAGTTGCAAACGGATATGCAATTATTTCAAAAGTTTGATTTGCAAGCAGGAAAACTTTCCGCTGACAGTCTTCTTAAGCATTTCCGCACGCGAAAAACCGCAAAATTCTACGCTTCATTTGAGAATCCTGAAGAAACTGTGGATGAATTGCGAAAGCGTTTTCTCACCGATGAAACCGCAATCATCAATCGCGCTGACCGCATTTGCGAAGGATTTTTCGATTTGCTCGGTTACGAAAATCTTCGTTTTGAAGACAAAATTCCCAATTGGCATTTTGACCCGATTTTGCAAAAAACATCACCAAAACTTCACTGGTCTAAAATTAGCTTAGAAAACGCGGCACTAACAGGCGATAAAAAAATAATTTGGGAACTTAATCGTCAACAGTATTTTACAACTCTTGGACGCGCCTTTTGGCTGACGAAAAACGAAAAATACGCTGAAACATTCGTCGCTCATTTAGAAAGCTGGTTCAGCGCAAATCCGCCGAAATCCGGCGTCAATTGGCTTTCGAGTTTAGAGCTCGCGTTTCGTTCGATTTCATGGATTTGGGCGTTTTATTTTTTCAAAGATTCGCCGCAATTTACATCTCAAGTTTTCTTGCAAATGCTGAAATATTTGTATTTGCACGCGCGACATTTGGAAACCTATCTTTCCACTTATTTCAGCCCCAATACGCATTTGACCGGTGAAGCTCTTGGTCTGTATTTTCTCGGCACATTCTTGCCGGAATTTAAAGAAGCGAAGCGTTGGAAATACTTAGGTTATAAAATTCTGCTCAATGCGCTTGATTTTCAGATACGCGCTGACGGCGTTTATTGCGAACAATCGAGCCATTATCATCGCTACACGACAGATTTTTATGCCAATTTGCTGATTCTGCGGCAGTTGGAAGGCGCATCAATCGAGCAGAAGCATCATGAAAAATTAAATCAATTGCTCGAGTTTTTACTTTTTATTACCGATCCGCATGGCGAAACCGCGCTTTTTGGCGACGATGATGGCGGGCGATTTTATTTTCTTGACGAAAAACCAATAACGGATTTTCGCCCAACTTTGGCTTTAGGCGCGGTAATTTTCGGTCGCGGCGACTTAAAGTTTGCAGCAAAAGAGGCAAGTGCAGAGCTTCTTTGGCTGCTTGGGGTTGAAGGCTTGCAAAAGTTTGACGAACTCGAAGCCTTAGAGCCAAAAGAGCCTTCTAAAGCGTTTAAAGCGAGCGGATTTTTTGCGATGCGGGATTCATGGAATGCGGACGCGAATTTCCTGTTAATTGATTGCGGTAAGCATGGTTTTTTGAATTGCGGTCATGCGCACGCTGACGCTTTGAGTTTTGTCTTGTCATCAAACGGCAAATCAATTTTTGTTGATTCGGGAACTTATAATTACATTTCGGATTTGGAGGCGCGGCAGATTTTTCGCTCGACTTCGGCGCATAATTGTCTAACGGTTAATGGAGAATCTTCTTCGATTCCCGGTGGTGCATTTTCCTGGAAATCAATTGCAAATGCCCGACTTCTCGAATGGCGCGAAGACAATAATTTCGTTTGTTTTCGCGGAACGCACGACGGTTTTGCGCGCTTCGGTGTAGGTTATGAACGTGAGATTTTATTGACAAAACATGGCTCGATTAATTTGACTGATTCGGTAAGAAGCGTAGAGTTAAATTCTTACGAACTTAATTTTATACTTTCTCCGCACGTCGAGGCCGAAATAAGAAAAGATTCCGTCACAGTTTTTTGCAAAAAAAACAGAGAACATTCGTTGCTAACCATTCACACTAAATTGATTACTGAGAAGGTTATTAACGAAGAAGTTTGGAAAATTGAAAATTGTTGGATTTCGCCCCGTTACGGCACGAAAGTTGAATCGAAGAAATTGGTATTTACGGTGCTGATTAAAGGAAATTTTCAAATTTGTAATATTTTTAGTAAAGTAGACAATAACATTTAATGTCTCAAATGATTAGACCTCAAAACTAAAACGAGCTGATGACAGTCAAGAAAATGCGATATGAAAGCGGATTTTCAATAATTCGCCAACTTTTAACAGCGAAGCATGGCTCAAACAAACATTAAATACGATACTTTTATACCTGAAGGACGAAAATCTTGTAACCAAACTCATCGTCATTGATGCTGGTTCAAGCTACAACACAATAGATGTCGCACAAAAATCATTTGTTGAATTTTTGGAAATCAAAACAAAAGTCGTTCAGTACTAGCAAAGTCGCTGAAAATGTTATGAAATGAAAACAGGATTACTGAAAACTGAAGCTGAAATTGCGCTTTTACCGATGCAGGTTCGTCAGCGTTGATTGCCGAGGTTATGAAGTTCCTTGAGCCAGTTAAAAAGGTTACAGTATTAACTTTTCGAACTGTAACAAGGGATTTATCTTAGCGAAAACAACATTTTGCATTTGCAGGATGGTTTCGGTCGCAATTTATATTAAAACTTAAAGTTCAATATCAAAATAAAGATGTGCGGCATTAATGGCATAATTTATTCAGACAATACAGGACGCGAAGTCAACGCACAAATGCTGATGCAAATGCGCGACAGTCTGCTTCATCGCGGTCCTGACGAAGCCGGAATTTTCATCGAAAAAAATGTTGGTCTCGGTCACCGAAGGCTTTCGATTGTTGACTTAAAAAGCGGTCAGCAGCCGATGTTTAACGAGGATAAATCGTGCGTTATCGTTTATAACGGCGAGGTTTATAATCACAATGATTACCGCCGCGAACTGATCGAAAAAGGCTACGAATACAAAACTCACTGCGACACTGAAACGATTCTGCATTTATATGAAGAACACGGCACGCGATGCGTCGAATATTTGCGCGGGATGTTCGCGTTCGCTATTTGGGACAAACGCAAAAACCAGCTTTTCATTGCCCGCGACCGGCTCGGCGTCAAGCCGCTTTATTACGTTTTTGACGAACAGGGAAATTTATTTTTCGGCTCGGAAATCAAAACGATTTTGGAAACGGGCGTGGTCAAACCCGAACTCAATTACAATGCGCTGCCCGATCAACTCGCCAATCATGGAACCTCTTACGATGAAACGCTTTTTCGCCGCGTCAAACGGCTTTTGCCCGGATATTTTTTGATTTGGCGCAACGGCGATTTGAAAATCGAAAAATATTGGGACGTTTCCTTCGAGCCGAAACATACTCAGAGAAGCGACGCTGAATTCGTCGAAGAATGGCGCGCTCTTTTCCGAAAATCCGTTGAACTTCGCTTGATGGCTGACGTTCCGCTCGGAATGTTTTTGTCGGGCGGTATTGATTCATCGGCGATTTGCGCGATGATGGCGCAAATGGTTGATGAGCCGATAAAAACTTTTTCTGTCGGATTTAAAGAACGTGAAGCAAACGAATTTGCCTACGCCCGAATTGTTTCCAAAGCATATAAAACCGAACATCACGAAATCATCATTACGCCCAAACAGTTTTTCGATGAGCTGCCGAATCTGGTCTGGCACGAAGACGAGCCGCTCGGATTTATCGCGTCCGTGCCGCTTTATTTCATTTCAAAATTCGCGCATAAGCACGTTAAGGTTGTTCTTACTGGCGAAGGCAGCGATGAAATTCTTGCCGGTTATGGGCGATACGCAAAAACTCTGCAGCTTTTACAATACGGCGAAAAATACGAAAATTTAACACCGTCGTTTGCGCGGCAAGCTGTCAAATCCGCCGTGTCATGCTTGCCAAATTTATTAAACAACAAACTCAAACGCACTTTTCTCACGCGTCAAGCCGACATCGAAAATCTGTTTTTCGACAATTTCGCTGTTTTTCCGCAATCAACACAGAGAAAACTTCTTTCAAATGAAACTAAAGCCCGAATCGTCGAACAGAATCCGTATTTTCATCAAAACCAGATGATAGAAAACTCGGATGCGGAAAATCTGCTCGACCGACTTCTCTACACCGACACGAAAACCTACCTGCATGAGCTTTTGATGAAGCAAGATCAGATGAGCATGGCGGCTTCGATTGAATCGCGCGTGCCTTTTTTAGACCACAAACTCGTTGAGTTTACGGCGAAATTACCGGAAAAAATGAAGCTGCGCGGTCGGACGACGAAATGGATTCTGCGCGAAGCGATGCGCGATTGTTTGCCCTCCGAAATTCTGACGCGCTCCAAAATGGGCTTTCCCGTTCCAGTTGGAAATTGGTTCCGCAACGAATTTCGCTGCGTCGTTAACGAATATGTGACGAGCGAACGCAGTTTGTCCCGGGGAATTTTCGACGCCGATTTTGTGCGTGAAATCGTTGCACGTCATAATGCAGGCGAAAATAATGATGAAAGATTGTGGTTTCTGGTCAATTTTGAAATCTGGCAGCGACGTTTTCTGGATAATGATGATTTAGCCGCGAAATAACGAAAAATCAAAAAATATGATTATTGCGGAAATCGAAGTTTTGCAGAAAAATAATAATTCATCAAAAAATTTGCGTGGGTGTGATATTTTATGTTTTTCTCATGATTGGACGGGCGACCCACTCTCAAAAACTCATCTGATGCGCGTCTTGTCAAAAGAAAACCGCATTCTGTGGATAAACGCGATTGCTAACCGACTGCCGACTGCTTCATCGAAAGACGTTTCGCGTATTTTTAAGAAATTAAAAGGTTTCACTGAGCCGGTTCACGAAGTTGAGCCGAACATTCACGTTTTGAATCCGCTGGCGATTCCCACTTACGGGAATAAAGTGGTGAGACGATTCAACGAAAAATTCCTTATTCGTCAAGTGAAAAAAGCGATGTGGAAACTTGGGTTCAAAAATCCGCTCAATATGATTTTCAATCCGGCAGCTGGACTTCTGGCAGGAAAATTGGGCGAAACGCTACTCATTTATTATTGCGTGGATGAATATACGGCGTTCACCGGCGCGGCGAAAGGTTTACGGGAAATCGAGGAAGATTTGTTCCGCAAAAGCGATTTGGTTATCGTTTCGGCGGAAAAACTGCTGGCAGATAAAAAGAAATTTAACACGAATACATTTCTGATCCGACACGGCACGGATTGGGCGCATTTTCGCAAGGCACTCGACGTGGCAACAGAAATTCCCGCTGAAATCAAAAATTTGCCTCGTCCGCTTATTGGCTTTCACGGTCTTCTCGCAGATTGGGTTGATTTTGAATTGATAAAAAAAACGGCGGAATATTTTTCAAAAGGCTCAGTAGTTTTAATAGGAAAAATCGCAGTAGACGCAGAAAAGAAAATCAAAATTCTCAATTATGTAAAAAACATCCATTTTCTCGGTCGGCAGCCTTACGCTGAATTGCCCGCTTACTGCAAAGGTTTCGATGTCGCGCTCAACCCTTTCAAAATCAGCGAATTAACATTGGCGGCAAATCCACTCAAAGTGCGCGAATACCTCGCAGCCGGTTTAATGACCGTTTCGACCGATATACCCGAAGTGCGCGTTTTGGAAAATTGTCTGGTTGGAGATAATCCCGCGCATTTTATCGAGCAAATTGAATATGCACTACAAAATCCGAAGCCTCGTGTGGAGATTTCCGACGGTGTCGAGGGCGAATGCTGGGAAGCAAAAATCGACGAGTTGCGTGAAATTATGAAGGGAATTGAATCGCTGAGATGTAGAGACGCATAGTAAAACAAAGACACGCAGCTGAATTTGTTGCCCTTTTATCTTAAACCGTGGCAACGTTTGGCAAAAACTGCGAGACTTTTTCTGACCAGTAACTGTTTGAACATTTTTTGTTTCTTGAACAGTTAAAGTGATAATAAGTTTTTAACTGTAAATTTTTGAATTTAGCAGCTAACTTCTCTCCATTTTATGCTTAACTGACTAATAGGTTCAAAACTTTCAAATTACTTGCTAGCCGACCAATGCTATACTCAAGGAAAAATAAAAAGTACTAAAAAACTGAGATATTCCACACATATCGTATGGAATGAGTTTTCACGTAGTATGTATAAATAAAGAAATTATGTTGAAAATAATCAAGCAAAATTTGTTAAAATCAGCCAAGGCTTTAAAGATTTTCGATTTATTAAGTAAAAGTTCGTGGCGGCAAAACAAATTGCTAATTTTAGCATATCACGGCATTTCGCTCGAAGATGAACATTTATGGAATCCTGAGCTTTTTATACCTTCCAATTTTTTGAGGCGGCGGTTTCAGTTAATTAAACAACACGATTGTACCGTACTGCCCCTAAATGAAGCTATTGAGCGTCTTTACAACAAAAATTTGCCAAAAAAAGCTGTCGTCATTACTTTCGATGATGGACTCTACGATTTTTACCAACAAGCCTTTCCAATCATCGAAGAATTTAACTTTCCTACGACTCTCTATCTGACAACATTTTACTCCCAATATAACAAACCGGTTTTCGGAGTAGCTGCAAACTATTTATTATGGAAAGCAAAATCAAAAATTTTGGATTGTAACTCTCTACTGGGGATCAATGAACAAATCAATTTAGCGACAGAGAATAACCGAAGGCGAGCGCATGCTTTGGTAATCGCCCACGCCTCCGAAAATAATTTTTCGGCAGAACAAAAAAATTATTTACTTGAGCGAATATGCGACAGTCTACAACTTAGTTACTCCGAATTCTGTCGCAAACGCATTCTTCAGTTAATGAACAAGGATGAAGTTGCGAGAATTAGTTCCGCCGGTGTTGACGTTCAGCTTCATACGCACCGGCATCGCGTCCCGCTTGAAGAACAATTATTTAGACGCGAAATTGAAGACAATCGTAAAGTTATTAATGGCTTGATATGTAAGCAAGCAAATCATTTTTGCTACCCAAGCGGTGAATACAATCCGCGGTTCTTTACTTGGATGGAAGCTGAGAATGTGGTTTCGGCAACGACTTGTGAAACGGCTTTATCAACCGCCGAAACAAATCCGTTTTTGCTTCCACGGTTAGTCGACACTTGTTCACTTTCCGAGGTTGAGTTTGAAGGATGGTTAACAGGCATCTCGCAATATCTACCACAACGGAGAAATTGATAAAGCATGAGGTTCCTAATCAATCCTTTCCGAACAAGATATCTTCGCTCAAATTGCCGACACCGATATTTGTCACCAATGGGCAACTCTACCGGGATATTGTGTCTGAGCAATTTCGCTGTAAATTGTGGAATTTTGGGAAGCAACCAAAAACTACTTCAAATTTTGAGCGGGTATGATACAATTATGAGCTTTCTTTAGTTTTGTTTACATAACTATCAATTCAAACGAATGTCAGCGGTAATGTAGTAGGCAAACAGAGTTTCAATTAAACTATTTGGTTTGCATGATGTCGCCTTTTTTACCGACGTTCGCTTAATCGAAAGTTCAGATTTGAATCTGCAACAAATTGTACTAAAATATCAAAAATTTAATTAAGGAGATTTTATGGCAATCAATGCCGAACTTTTAGAAATTTTGCGCTGTCCAAAATGTAAATCGAAAATTGAACTTAAAAAAGATAAAAGCGGTTTGCGATGCACGAATGCAGAGTGCTGTTTGGTTTACCCAATTCGGGATGAAATTCCCGTGATGCTGATCGAAGAAGCAAGGGTGGAAAATTAGCGGTCGAAAACTTTTAGGAAGTTAAAGCTGAGACGAAAGCCGATGACCAAAAATCAAAAACCGAGATTTCATCAAAAAATTGCTTGTCACTTACATCTGGATTGTTC
>Ga0136614_10003383_pt1 | contig 10188 bp, 6 predicted proteins | sample AntDrymUQ2792106_2_FD_106643 | JGI IMG/M metagenome (GOLD analysis project Ga0136614, IMG submission 106643) | Polar desert sand microbial communities from Dry Valleys, Antarctica - metaG UQ279 (21.06) | ecosystem: Environmental > Terrestrial > Soil > Desert | place: Antarctica: Dry Valley... | reverse complement strand
GATATACGCTTCCCGTCCCGCGCAGCAAGGTAGCAGGCAATCAAGACCTCAAGCGACTTCAACCCTTCGCGGCCGTCGGTCTCTGGCTCGTCTTCACCGCGCAGCACCCGCAGCACATTGTCGTAGTACAGCGGATGCCCGAAACCATAAACCGAGGTGGTCTGGTAACTGGCATCGGCCACGCGCGCGTCGTCGTCGTCGGCCGACGCGAACTCCCAATGCTTGATCTCATTAACAGCCACTCCACCGATACGCACCGTCCCCGTTTCACCAAGAATGGTGATCGATCCCTCGATGTTCTTCGGAAACGCCAGCATCGTCACGTTGACCGATCCCAGCGCACCTGAACGCCAGCGCACCGCCATCACTCCCGTGTCTTCGACCTCGATATCGCGCGCCAGCGTCGCCGTGTAGGCCTGCAAACTCTCGATTGGACCAACCACCCAGTCGAGCAAATCGACATAGTGGCTCGCCTGGTTCATGAATGCGCCGCCGTCGAATTCCCACGTACCACGCCAGGCCGCACTGTCGTAGTACGACTGGGGGCGCGACCAGAACACATTGACGGTGGCGAGATAAATTCGGCCGAAACGCCCCTTGTTGACCGCCCGCTTCAACAGCTGAAGAGTGGCATTGCGCCGGTTCTGCTTGACGACGAATAGCCGCACGCCGGCGGCGTCGCACGCCGACACCATACGCTTGCCGTCGTTCCACCGCGTTGCCATCGGCTTCTCGGTCATTACGTGAAGGCCCGCTGCGGCCGCTTGAATCGCCTGGTCCGCGTGCAGCCCGCTGGGTGTCGCGAGCACGACAACATCGGCTGCCGCGTTCTGAACCATCTCCGAAAAACTTGTAAACGGCTGGGCGCCGGTGCGCTCCGCGGCCTGCCGCGCAGCGTCGCGGTCGACGTCGCATACCGCTACGAGTTCGGCACGGTCCGCGTGTTTCTTCAACGCATCAAAGTGGTTGGACGAAATGCGTCCACATCCGGCCAACGCAAAGCGGATCGTTCGATCTGTGATCGGTACCTTCAGTTGGATCACGTCAAGCCTTGACCACCTTGTCGGACGCGTCAAGATAAACGCCTCGCGTGTCCACGATCAACTGGGCATGCTCGAGTATCAACGCATAATCGAACTTGGCATGATCGGTCGCCACCAGCACAAGATCGAAACTCGCCACAGCGTCGGCAGTAATGCCGACACTCGTCAGATCGAAGTGATGTTCGCGCATGTTCGGGAAAACCGGCACATGCGGATCGGAATACTCGATCAGCGCCCCCCGCTGCCGCAGCAGCTCCATCAGCTCAACTGCCGGCGACTCTCGCATATCGTCGACATTTTTCTTGTATGCAACGCCCAGTACGAGAATGCGACTGCCGTTTATCGCCTTGCGCCGCGAATTCAACGCCGCAGTGACTTTGTCGACCACCCAGTGCGGCATGCGGCTGTTGATCTCGCCGGCCAGTTCAATGAACCGAGTGTGAAGTCCGTATTCTCTTGCTTTCCAGGTCAGATAGAACGGATCAATCGGAATGCAATGGCCGCCAAGTCCCGGGCCCGGCCAATAAGGAACGAAACCGAACGGCTTGGTAGCCGCCGCACGAATCACTTCGTGAATATCGATGTCCATGCGGTCGGCGATGATCTTCATTTCATTGACCAATCCGATGTTGACGGCACGGTGAATGTTCTCCAGCAGCTTGGTCATCTCTGCAGCCCGCGTGCTTGATACCGGAACGACGCGGTCGATAACCGCCGAATAAAGAGCGATACCGGCGTCGCGACAAGCATCGGTGCATCCGCCGACTACCTTGGGGATGGTGCGAGTCGAAAAGTCTGGATTGCCCGGGTCTTCGCGCTCCGGTGAGAAAACCAGGAATACGTCCGAGCCGATCGTTAGCCCCGTCGCCTCAATTCTCGGCCGCAGCTCTTCTTCGGTGGTGCCAGGATACGTCGTGCTCTCGAGCACGACCAACTGCCCCGCCTTTAGATACGGTACCAGCGCCTTGGTCGTGCCAACGACGAAACTGAGATCGGGTTCGCGATAGGCGTTCAAGGGCGTGGGGACGCAAATGATGAGAACGTCGACCTCGGCGACCTGTGCGAAATCAGTGGTACCGGCAAAGCGGCTCCGCGCCTTTCGTACAAGCGCCGAATCGATGTGCTCGATATAGCTGACGCCGCGATTAAGCGCATCGACCTTGGCCTCGTCGATGTCGAAACCGACGACCCGGAAGCCGACATCCGCGAAGCGAAGAGCCAGCGGAAGGCCGACGTAACCGAGCCCGACGATTCCAACGACCGCCTCGCGGGCGGCGATCGCTTGCAGCAACAATTCCAGACTGCCGACTCTCTTCAATCCGTTTCCTTTGCTCTCACTCCACCGCCGCGCGCTATACGCATTCACCGTGTGGCGTATTGCCGTTCGAACCAACGCCCGTCTTTTTCGCTGCCGGCTCGTCTGGCCCATGCCTCATGTTCCAGGAACCAGCGCACCGTCTCTCGAATACCGACGTCGAACGTCGCCCGCTGCCGCCATCCAAGTTCCTGCTCAAGCTTGGCTGGCGACACAGCGTAGCGGCGGTCGTGTCCCGGGCGGTCGCTCACAAATTCGATCAGCTCGGCGTAACGACCCGAGGCGCGCGGGCGCATATCGTCGAGAACCGCGCACAACGCGCGAACCACGTCAAGATTCGCCTTTTCGGCCCTGCCCCCAATGCAGTAAGTCTCTCCGATCCGCCCACGCTCCAAAATAAGACGGAGCGCCTCGCAGTGATCAAGAACATATAGCCAATCCCGCACATGAGCGCCATCGCCGTAGACCGGCAGCGGCTTCTCGTCCAGCGCGTTCAAAAGCATCAGCGGAATGAGTTTTTCGGGAAACTGATACGGTCCATAGTTGTTGCTGCAATTAGTCGTGATCGTGGGCAACGCGTAGGTGCGCGCGTACGCGCGCACTAGATGGTCTGAAGCCGCCTTGCTCGCTGCGTACGGGCTGTTCGGTGCATATGCATTCGATTCCGAGAACGCGTTGTCGGTTGCGCTCAACGACCCATACACCTCGTCGGTGGACACGTGCAGGAAGCGAAAATTCTCGCGCTCGACACCTTTCAGCGCAGCGACATACGCACGCGCCGCCTCAAGGAGCTCGAATGTGCCATTCACGTTGGTGCGGATGAACTCGCTGGGACCTTGAATCGAGCGATCCACATGGCTTTCCGCCGCGAAATGAACAATGGCTCGAGGGCAGTGCTCGGCGAGCAACTGACCGACACGCAAACGATCGCAGATGTCGAGTTGCGCGAAAGAAAAGCGCGCGTCCATCCTAACGGAATCTAGGTTTTCGAGATTGCCCGCGTACGTGAGCTTGTCTAGAACAGCCAGCGGTTCGTCCGTCGATGCCAGCCATTGATGGACAAAGTTTGAACCTATAAACCCCGCCCCTCCGGTAATAAAGATCATTGTTGCTGGGCGAACCGGCCACCCTCTATGGTTGTCATTAGAAGTTTAGCCCAGCGGAGTCGAGTACGTCGGGCAAGGAGGAGCGCAGGCCCGTTAACGATGGCACTGATCCGTACAATTCGTCTTTCGTTCTGCAAGACACGAGGGCTTGATGCAAGTTTCGGTAATAGGCGCCGGCTACGTCGGATTGGTAACGGCGGCTTGCTTGGCGGACGTCGGGAATCAGGTGCTGTGTTGTGATGTGGACGAGGCTAAAATCGCCCGGCTTCAGCGTTTGGAGGTACCGATTCACGAGCCGGGCTTGGACCGACTAGTTCAACGTAACGCAGCCTCGGGACGACTGCGATTCTCAACTAGTTACGACGATGCCGTGTCGCATGCGACGCTGATTTTTGTTGCAGTCGGAACGCCATCGGGCGAGGACGGATCAGCGGACTTATCACACGTGATAGCTTGTGCGCGCGAACTCGGCCGGCGAATCGAGCGCGACTCGCTGATCGTCGTCAAATCGACTGTCCCCGTTGGCACTAATGCTCAGGTGCGGACAGCTTTACAGCTTGAACTTAGTGGACATGGCAAGCGCGCCGCCGTGACGACGGCTTCGAACCCGGAGTTTCTGAAGGAGGGATTCGCCATTGAGGACTTCATGAAGCCGGATCGGATCATCGTCGGCGTCGACGACGCGCAGTCCGCCGAAACGATGCGACAGCTGTATACGCCGTTTAATCGCAATCGCGACCGGCTGATCGTGATGGACATTCGCTCCGCGGAGTTCACCAAGTACGCTGCCAATTGCATGCTCGCGGTACGCATTTCTTTCATGAACGAAATGGCGAACCTGGCTGATCGGCTGGGAGTTGACATCGAACATGTACGGCACGGCATCGGTTCCGATCCGCGTATTGGCCCTCACTTTCTGTACGCGGGTTCTGGTTTCGGCGGCTCGTGCTTTCCCAAGGATCTGCGAGCGCTTGTGCACACGGCGGCTCGACACGACGAGCCCACCGACATGCTTGCGGCAGCGATACGGGTCAACGTGCGCCAACGCGGTATCGTGGCGGCGAAGATCATGCGCTTTTTCGATGGCAAGCTCGCAGGCCGGACGATTGCGCTATGGGGCCTAGCGTTCAAGGCCAATACGGACGATGTCCGAGAGGCGCCAAGCTTTTCCGTCATCGATGCGCTGACATCGGCCGGAGCGAAAGTACGTGCTTACGACCCAGTCGCTATGCCCAATACTCGCTCACTAGTGAGAGAAAACGTGAACGTGGAACTGACAGATTCCGCGGCAGCGGCGGTGGATGGCGCCGATGTGCTTGCGGTGGTCACCGAGTGGCTCGAGTTTCGCAGTCCGGACTTCAATCAGCTGGCACGGCGACTCAAGGCCAAAGCGATTTTCGACGGCCGCAATTTATACGACCCCGCTGAGGTACGCGCCGCGGGGCTCAAATACTTCGGAATTGGGCGCGGAACACGATGAATCGCGCAGTAACTCTCGTAACTGGCGCGGCGGGTTTTATCGGCTTTTCTGTAGCGCGTCGATTGCTGGAGCGCGGCGATGCCGTCATCGGGCTGGACGATCTGAACGATTACTACGATCCTGAACTCAAGCGCGCGCGGTTGGTACGCTTGCAGCCACATGGAAGCTTCGCGTTTGAGCGGGCCGACATCGTCGATGCCGTCGCCATCGAGAGTGTGTTCGCGCAGCATCGGGTCGAAAAAGTGGTTCATCTGGCTGCGCAAGCGGGTGTGCGCCATTCGATCACGCATCCTCAACACTACATTGACAGCAACCTGACCGGATTCTTAAACATACTGCAAGCCGTGCGGGCACGGCCGGTACAGCACCTCGTCTACGCATCGTCTTCGAGTGTCTATGGCGGCAACACCAAACTGCCGTTTTCGGAGACCGATCGCATCGATCGTCCGGTCAGTCTCTATGCAGCTACCAAGCGGGCTAACGAGCAGATGGCTTATGTGTACGCCCTGCAGTTCGCAGTGCCCGCGACGGGACTACGCTTCTTCACCGTGTATGGCCCGTGGGGTCGTCCGGACATGGCAACCTTCAAGTTCACACGGGCGATCGTCGCCGGCCAGCCAATCGATGTGTATAACCACGGCGACATGCGACGAGACTTTACCTACGTCGACGACATCGTTGACGGTGTCGTCAAAGTGCTCGACCACCCACCGGCCAGGGATGCAGACGGTGTGCCGCATCGCGTTTACAACATCGGCAATCACCGGTCAGAGCCGTTACTACGGTTTATTGAGTTGTTATCCGCCGCGCTCGGACGAAAAGCGGAGATGCGCTTTTTGCCAATGCAAATGGGCGATGTGAAGGAAACATTTGCCGACGTCAGCGAGTTGTCTCGCGATTTCGGGTGGGCACCGATGACAACGATCGATTCCGGGCTACCGCGCTTCGTACAATGGTACTGGGAGTATTACGGACGATGAAGTACCTCGGACGATGATGATGTCCTGGAGCGCGAATTCGCTCGGCGTGGAGCTGCCGCTGGTCCCCGTTCAGGACGTCGAGGCGGCAGACCCTCAGCAGAAAACAGAAGGAGCGGCCTGGATCGCCCGTACCGGTCATCCCGAGTTCGAAGTCGTCGGCCTTGAGCGATTCGGAGGTCGCTGGGTCCGGATGCGGTTCCGACTTCAAGTCGAGCATGACGAATGGAGCTGGCCAAGATTGTCATTCGACGTCGGAACGAGCGACTTCAGCGCGCTTGGAATTCCCTTCCCGCGTGCCACCGCAGCGGCCCCCGAGGTCGAACTCGTCTTTTACGTTCCGCTCAGTCTTCGCTCGGCTCGCTTGCGCCCTATCGCTCGTCCCGGGCAGTTCGAGTTAAGCGCAGCAACGATCGAGGTCCTTGGAAAACCGCGCGCCGTCGGTCACATGTTGCGCGTCATCGGCGCGGCGGACGGGCTCGGTCGAGTCGCCAGCATGTTGGCCGAAGCCGTCGTTCCAGCCTTGGACCCCGCAAGCCGCGCGGAAGCTCGCCGTCGAATCGTGCGCCGATACATGGACGTGCGATTGGGTGAAAAGAGCTATGCGGACTGGATACAAGTATTCGAAACCGAATCTCGTTCCGCTGCAGTGATGGCGTCGGAACGTCAGAGTTGGCGCTGCAAGCCGACGATTTCAATCGTGCTTCCCGTTCATAACACTAACGAGCCATTTCTTCGCGCGTCGCTCGACTCGGTGCTCACACAAACGTATCCGAACTGGGAACTGTGCATCGCTGACGATTGCTCCACGGAGCCGCACGTTCGAACTGTTCTGCGTCAATACACGGAACGTGATCCGCGAATCTGCGCCGTTTATCGAGAGACAAGAGGCCACATTTCGGAAGCTTCGAATTCTGCGCTCGCTATAGCTAAGGGCGATTGGATCGTCCTTCTCGATCACGAGGACTGCCTGCATTCACAGGCATTGCACTTCGTCGCCGAAGCGATCGCTGCACACCCCAGAGCTTCACTTATCTATTCGGACGAAGACAAAATCGGCAAGAATAACAAGAGGTACGACCCCTACTTCAAGTGCGACTACAACTACGAGTTACTGCTCGCGCACAACATGGTTCGCCATCTCGCCGCTTTCCGCCGAAACCTGATCAACGAAGTCGGCGATTTTCGGCGGGGATTTGAAAATGCGCACGACTATGACCTCGTGTTGCGCGCGATCGAGCGGATCAACAGCGAGCAGGTGCTGCACCTGCCTCGCGTTCTGTACCATCGGCGATTCCGTCAAGGCAGCGCTGCCTCGACATCCGACGTTACGCCATACGCCGAGGCCGCCCGCAGGGCGGTCGCGGAACACTTGCAACGCCGCGGCGTTGACGGGACCGTAGTGGCAGCGCCGGAAGCGCCGTCGATGAATAGGGTGAGATATGCACTGGCGGATCCTAATCCAAGAGTGTCGATCGTCATTTGTACCCGCGACCGCGCCGACTTGCTTGCACCGTGCGTCGACTCCATCGTCAACCGTAGTAGTTACGACAACTACGAAGTGCTGATCGTGGACAACGGAAGCACCGAGGAAGCAACGTTTCAACTGTTTAACCGGCTTCCTACCAAGCGTTTCCGAATTTTGCGCGACGAATCGGTTTTTAACTTTTCATCGCTCAACAACCGTGCCGTGCAGCGGGCCAACGGTGAATATATTTGCCTGTTGAACAACGATATCGAAGTCCTAACCGCAGACTGGATGGAGGAAATGCTGTCGTTCTCGATGCAGCCGGATGTCGGCGCCGTTGGCGCTCGTTTGTGGTATCCGAGCGGGGGTTTGCAGCATGCCGGCGTGATCCTCGGATTGGTCGGGGTTTCAAATCACGTGCACCGTAACTTGAAGAGAGGCGAGCTCGGCTACTTCGGGCGTGCAGCCCTCCACCAGTCATTCAGCGCTTTGACGGGAGCTGCGTTGATGATCAGGGAGTCGATATACAGAAAGGTCGGCGGGCTGGACGAAGAGTTGCAGGTCACGTTTAACGACATCGATTTTTGTCTTCGAGTCCGCGAGGCAGGTTATCGAAACGTGTGGACACCGTATGCAGAGATGATTCATCACGAATCGGCCACGCGCGGCCACGACACGACGCCACAAAAGAGGGCGCGGGTCGCGCAGGAGAACCTGTTGATGAAGCAGCGATGGGGCGATCTGCTCGGCAGGGATCCGGCGTACTCATTGAACCTATCGATCGAAACCGAAGATTTGCGCATGGCGTGGCCGCCAAGAATCGAGGCTTATAAACATCGTGCTGAGGCTGCGCGTCGCGACGACGTACCCGTAGACGCTTAGCGTCGCCTTGCATGTCGCACAGCTTTCCGCGATGAAGACCGCGATCGTCACCGGAATTTCAGGACAGGACGGCGCGTATCTCGCGCAACTATTGCTGGAAAAGGGCTATCACGTGTTCGGCACGTACCGGCGCACGAGTTCGGTCAATTTGTGGCGCATCGAGGAGCTCGGTATCGATAAGCATCCGCAGCTCGAGCTGGTCGAGTACGACTTGACCGACCTCGGCGCCACGATAAACCTGGTGCAACGCGTGCAACCGATCGAAATCTATAACCTTGCTGCCCAAAGCTTCGTCGGCGTTTCGTTCGAGCAGCCGGTCACTACGGCGCTCATCACTGGCCTTGGGGCATTGCATCTGCTCGAAGCGATTCGAATCGTCGACTGCGGCATACGTTTCTACCAGGCCTCGACTTCGGAAATGTTCGGCAAGGTCCAGCAGGTACCGCAGAACGAGGACACTCCGTTTTACCCGCGCAGCCCGTATGGCGTTGCCAAACTGTATGCGCACTGGATGACCGTCAACTATCGCGAGTCCTACGGCATATTCGGAGTGAGCGGCGTGCTTTTCAATCACGAGTCACCGTTGCGAGGGCGCGAGTTCGTAACGCGCAAAATCACCGATGGCGTGGCCAAGATAAAACAGGGGAAGGTCGCGTCCATGGAACTTGGCAATCTGGACGCCAAACGTGATTGGGGATACGCAAGGGAATACGTCGAAGGCATGCACATGATGTTGCAGGCTACGGAACCGGAAACCTTCGTGCTCGCCACCGGACGGACGGAGACGGTGCGCAACTTTGTCGCGATGGCGTTCGAAGCAGCGGCGATGCATTTGGAATGGCGCGGCAACGGCGTCGACGAAACCGGCATCGTTAGCGACACCGGCAACACGGTAGTCCGCATCAATCCGCGCTTCTACCGTCCGGCCGAGGTCGACTTGCTGATCGGCGATGCGGCCAAAGCACGCGACCGGCTCGGCTGGGCGCCGAAGACTTCGCTCGAATCGTTGTGCCGGATGATGGTTGAAGCCGATCTGCGCCGGAATGCGAGTGGCTTCTCGTTCTGATCGAGGCCGCGTCCTGGTCACGGGACTCGATGGGTTCACCGGCATCCATCTGGGGCCGGTGCTTGCGCAACAGGGCTACGAAGTCGTGCGCGCAGGCGAACCAGAATTCGACTTGTTGCGTCCTGAATCGGTGGCCGCCGTGGTCGAGCGCGCGCAGCCTGACTTCGTGATCCATCTTGCAGCGATCAGCTTTGTGGCGCACGAAGATGCGAGCGCGGTCTATGCGGTGAATACTGTCGGAGCCACCTCGTTGCTTGAAGCACTGGAGCGCGTTGCGCCTCGTTTGCGCAAGGTCATCCTTGCCAGCACGTCTCAGGTCTATGGCAACGCGACCGAAGATCCGATCACCGAAGACACACCCGCCGCTCCCGTTAGCCATTACGCGTGCAGCAAGCTGGCGATGGAGTTGATGGCGCGCTCGTGGTTTGACCGGCTGCCGATCCTGATTACGCGACCATTTAACTACATCGGTCGCGGGCAAGCCGGGCAATTTCTGCTGCCCAAGTTGATCGATCATTTCCAACGCCGCGCGCCGGTGATCGAATTGGGAAACCTCGACGTGGAGCGCGACTTTCTCGACGTGCGATCGGTAGCCGACGTTTACGCGCGCTTGCTCGAATCGCCGTTGCACTCGCAGGTGCTCAACATTTCATCGGGGGTGGGTCGCAGTCTGCGCAGCATCATCGGGGAGCTGGCTCGCATCACCGATCATCGGTTGACGACGAACGTCAACGCCGCGCTGGTGCGCTCCAACGAGGTCAAACGAATGGTCGGCAGCAGCGAACGCTTGCAGGCGGCGATCGGTCCATTGCGGTACTCGGATTTCGAAGCCACGTTAAGGTGGATGCTCG
>Ga0136614_10003382_pt1 | contig 10189 bp, 10 predicted proteins | sample AntDrymUQ2792106_2_FD_106643 | JGI IMG/M metagenome (GOLD analysis project Ga0136614, IMG submission 106643) | Polar desert sand microbial communities from Dry Valleys, Antarctica - metaG UQ279 (21.06) | ecosystem: Environmental > Terrestrial > Soil > Desert | place: Antarctica: Dry Valley... | reverse complement strand
GGTGATGCCGCGCGCCGCGATGACGAGCGCGATGCCGGTGAAGGCGAGCGCGACTCCGGCGGCGACATTGCGCGTCAGACGCTCGACGCCCGTCAACGCGCCGAGAAGCGCGACCATCACCGGCGTCGTGGCGACGAGCAGTGCGCTGTTCGCCGCCGTCGTGATAGAGAGTCCGATGATAAAGAAGACTTGGTAAAGCGTGTTGCCGACGACGCCCAGCCAGACTAATTTCCAGAGCGTGCCGGGCGGTAAGCTTGTCTTCCCTTCACGCCAGCGCAGAATCAGCATCAGCAGCGCTGACGCGATGGTGAACCTGAGCGCCGTGAAAGCGAGCGGCGGAATCTGCACCAGCGCCAGTTTGACGATGCTGAAGTTCGCGCCCCAGATCAGGACGACGAGCAGCATCGAGACATCGTTAGCCGAAATCGCTCCGGCGCGTCGCCCACCGGGAGGTTCGTTATGGGTGTGCCCGCTCACAGTGAAAAGTTTTCGGCGACCTCCTCCCGCACCTCAATCAATTCGGTCGTGATTCGTGCTCTGCGTCTTTTACTTTTAACGTCCGGCGGCGGAATTTACAAAGCGCCGGGTTGAACGCCGGCCCACTTGTGGATATATTGCAGGCTGTCCGCGAAACCAACAACGAATCGTCAACCGCAAGTAAGTCAACGCCCAAATTCTAACGGAGCACAGCCATGTCCCAGCATCCCTCTGAGCCGTCACCAATTCTTTTCTTCGATACGATTAACGCCCACCAGCGCACGGCGGCGCTCAAGGCCGCGATTGACCTCGATCTCTTCACGGCAATCGGCAAAGGAAACGCAACAGCGCAAAGCATCGCACAGAGTTGCGCGGCGTCCGAGCGCGGCGTGCGTATTCTGTGCGACTACCTGACGGTGATCGGCTTTCTCACGAAGGAGGACGGGCGCTACGAATTGACGCCCGACTCGTCGATGTTTCTCGACCGCCGTTCGCCGGCCTACGTCGGCGGCGCGACCGAGTTCCTGCTCTCGCCGCTGCTGACGGACGGTTTCAAAGACATCGCCGCCGCCGTCCGCAAAGGCGGGACGGTGATGAAAGACGCGGGGACAGTCACTCCCGAAAATCCGGTGTGGGTTGATTTCGCGCGCGGCATGGCCCCGCTGATTGGGATGCCCGCACAACTGATGGCGCAACTCGTCATCGGCGAATCGAAGCAGAAGATGAAAGTGCTTGACATCGCCGCCGGCCACGGGTTGTTCGGGATCGCTTTCGCGCAGGCTAATCCAAATGCCGAGGTCGTCGCGCAGGACTGGCAGCAGGTGCTCGAAGTGGCGCAGGAAAATGCGCGCGCCGCCGGCGTCAGCGAGCGATTTACGACTCTTCCCGGCAGCGCCTTCGAGTTCGAGTTCGGCACGGGCTTCGACGTGATTCTGCTGACCAACTTTCTCCACCACTTCGACGCGCCCACTTGCGAGGAATTGTTACGTAAAGTCCACGCCGCGCTCGGCGAAGGCGGGCGGGCGGTGACGCTCGAATTTGTGCCGAACGAAGACCGCGTCTCGCCCCCCGGCGCGGCGATGTTCAGCCTCGTGATGCTCGGCTCGACGCCGAGCGGCGACGCTTACACTTTTAGTGAGTTTGAAAGCATGTTCCGCAACGCGGGGTTTTCGCACAGTGAGTTTCATCCTCTTCCACCCACGATGGAGCAGGTTGTGATTTCGCAGAAGTAGCTAACACAAGGTAAGACGAATTGATGTATTACGCGGCCAGAGTGATTCTATTCTTAATCCTGCTGCTTGGCTGTATAAGTGTGACCTTTGCGCAAGAGGGGAACGGCTCCGGCATGCGTCACGCTGTCGTCACCGGCTCGCTGTCGGAGGTCAAAGACAAGCGTCGCGTGCTGTTGCTGACCGGCAGAAGCAATACCGTTGACGTGCGCGACGCGGCCAAGACGGCGCTCGAAGCGGCACACAGAATGGCCGCCAACCGTCGCGCGCGTCATCATCTCTCCTACTTCGTCATCGCCCAGAAACTTAATAAGTATATTCGCAAGTATAAGAGCATGGCGGCGGTTGAGGATACGGCTGAGGCGGAGTTTATTATTGTTTTTAATGTGCTGGAAATGCGCCGCTCGCTTGGAAGCATTTATCCTTACGGCGAGATGTTCGTCATCACCAACGACCCGGAAGCGAACGGGCAGCCGCGTATCGTTTGGCAAACCGAAAAAAATCTGGTGTGGGCGGAAGAAGCCGCCGGCCAGCTCATCAAAGCCCTGAAGACAACACGCGGCGAGAAGTGATAAGCGAGAAGGCAAAAGTAAAAAGGCAGAAGGCAAAAGTGAAAGCCGGTGGCGCCGATTTTCGTCAACCTTTGTGTGTTCCCCATGCCGCAGCATTTCCCTTACAGATGACGCAAAACGCTTCTCCGTCCTCAAGCGTCATTAGAGTCAAACAAAGCAAATGACATAAGGCATGTTCGCGGCGTGCGAATTGCACTCTTTTTCCGAGGCGTCAATGAAGAATCCGCGCGGACGGTGTAAAAAGTAGTGCGCGGCACATTTCCGCCGCCCGATTTTGTCACGTCAAATCATCTGAAAACCAAGTATGTCAAAACAACAGTTCGCCGGTGCCGTGAAGACCGGCACCTCGCTCATCTCGCCGCTTGAAAGGCGGATGGCAACATTCGTCGTTCCGAAAATTCCGGGTTGGCTGGAGACACATCATCTGACGTGGCTGACGCTTCTGTGGTGTGCGTTAATCGTCGGCTTCGGCTTTCTCGCGGCGGGCGACATCCGCTGGCTGTGGCTCGTTTCGTTGATGGTCGTCTTTCAGTACCTGACCGACTTCTTCGACGGCAAAGTCGGCAAGTATCGCAACACCGGCCTCGTGAAGTGGGGCTTTTACACCGACCACTTTCTCGACTATGTATTCCTATGCGCGGTGCTCACCGCTTACGCGATGATCCTGCCGGAGAGTTCGCGCTATCACTTGTTCTTCCTCCTCGCGGTGTACGCCGGATTCATGATTCATTCGTTCCTCGCCTTCGCCGCGACGGGAAAGTTCAGCATCAGTCATCTCAAAATGGGGCCGACCGAGTTCCGCGTCGCGATCATTGTCATCAACGCTCTGCTGATTATGTTCGGCACGAGAAAGATGGTCGTCGCGCTGCCGTATGTTGCCGCCGGCTCACTCGTCGCGCTGTGCGTTCTCGTCTACACGACGCAGAAAGAAATTTGGCAGATTGACAAGGAAAAACTCGACGACGTGAACTGAGATGATTGTCGTCATTGACTTTCCCTGCCCGCCCCGCATATCTTCCCCGCGTCCAACTCCCCGGCACTAGTCACTCAGGTACACCTCAAAATTAAAAGTCGCCATTTAGGTTGACGGCCGTCGCCACCGAACACAACGAACACGCTGACGGCTGAAAGCTGACAGCTACTTTCAAAGGAGAATCCGCACGATGAAAACGAAACTCATTCTGTCTCTTACCCTAATGTTGATGATTATTACTGCCGTCCGCGCGCAGGAGCCTGCCGGCGTTGACGGCGAAGGGTTCGTCCGTCATTGGCTCGTCCTCGCGCCGATTCCCGCCGAGAGCGAAGACAGCGGCGCTAACGAGATTGGCAAGCAGCAGATCAAAGATGAGGCGATGATTAAACCCAAAGCCGGCGACAAAGTGATGATCGGCGGCAAGGAGATGGTTTGGAAGTCACATCAGACGACCGACTACTTTGTTGACTTCGGGCAGTTCGTCGCCGGGGGCCAGACGGAAGACGTCGTCGGTTATGCCGTCGCCTATCTCAACGCCGACGCGGAGATGAAAGGTCTCAAGCTACAGATGGGCAGCAACGATCAAGCGAAGGTCTATCTCAACGGCAAAGAAGTGCTCAAGTTCGACGACACCCGGACGCTTGAAAAAGACCAGAACGCCGCCGACAACGTCACGCTCAATAAAGGTCTGAATGTCATCGTCTTCAAAGTCGCTAACCAAAAGAACAACTGGCAGGGCGCGTTGCGCTTCACCGACAAAGGCGGCGCGGCGGTGAAGAACCTCAAAGTCATGGCCACCCCGCAGATGTAAGACACGAGGGAAAAGGGGAAAAGGGGTAAATGGGAAAAAGATAAATGCGTACTGCATCTTCCGCGTTCCCTTTTCCCCTTTTCCCTTTCATCCTTTCGTCCATCAATTTGGCATGCCGGTAATTGTCAAAGTGACTGGGGCGTCACCCGTTGCCACCTTGCTCTCATCTAACCCTTAAATGAATCGCGCTTAACCCATTCAGCCTGCGCGGCACAAAGGTTGCCCTACAAAAATCAGTGCCCGGCGCTGAATTTACCGGGAACTTTCTGGAAGCAAGCTTGAGCATGGTGTCATTGATGAATTTAACCACCACTTTTTTTGACGATAATTCGTGCGGCGTTCTTCTTGCCGAGAATTTCCTCGACGAGCAGGCCGGGGCCGGGCCGCCGCCCGCCCTCGACGACACGTTCCCGCTTTTTCAAAAACCAATCGCCGATTTACTCACGCGCATCGAGTCGCCAGCTTTGCGAAATGCGGTGGAACGGATTTTCACCGACATGGCGCGGCTGCTCGGTTATCTCAACCTCATCGAGACAGACCTTCATCAAGGCCGGGCTGGCGAAGAAACGCTCTCGGTCTTTGCGCTCGTTCGCGGCGAATCCCTCGCGCTCCTCGACTTCATCGAAACCGACGCCTTATACCTCACGGAATCCACCGAAGAAGTCCGCAACGTGCTCGACGGGACGGGTTACGCCATCGGTTTGGAGTTGCGCCGGGTCTACGAAGGCGAGTTGGATGGACTGCGCGACACCAAGCAGGATTCACAGGCTCATGCCAAACTCGGGCACGCGCACGGCCTGCTCCACAATTGTTTCCAGCAATCAACCATCGCGCTCGGTCGCGTATTCGATTCGGCGCTCGATGGGGCCATGCTCTTCGACGACCTGCAATCCCGGCGCGAACAATCGCTCGCTCTGTACGACGACTTGCGGACGTTAATCGAGATCGTGCGGCGGGCGGAGGCGGACGATAACTATTCCGAAAGCTCGCTGTTAGAAAGCCTAATCAACTTCCTCGGCGGGAGCATGCGCTACCGGATGTTCAAGGACTGGGACGTGTATGAATATTTCGTCGAACAAATCATGGACGCCTCGACGAATGCCGAGCGCGCCCCGGTGCTGCACCGCCTCGGTTGCTACATCGAGACGCTGACCGGACAGGTGAGGCTGCGCGCCGTCTTGTCAGACTGCCTCTTTGCGACTCCCCCGCCGCGCGCGGAGTTCGCGGCGGCGGCGGGCCGCTTCTAAACCGCATGGATTTCATCTTCAAAAGGAGCGCCGTCAAAAGCCGCGCCACGAATTTTCCCGAGTCGGAAGTCAGTCCTGTAGTTCTCAGACTCCGCCCGCAGAAAATACAGACGCCGCCCCCGCCACAGCAGAAGAGAATTGACGAGCGGTTCAGAGTCAATCTAAATGTTCGGTGGGATGGGTATTTTGAACAGCAACGCGGGAACGTCGCCGACATCAGCGCGGGTGGGTGTTACGTCCTGACCGCTGGTGAAGTGAGTGTGATGGAATTGATTGAGGTGAACATTCAACTCGCGGCGCACGTCTGGGCGCGCTTATGGGGCCAAGTGGTGTATCACAACGAGGACATCGGCTTCGCGTTGCGATTCGTCAACAACGGCAGCCATGAAGGACTAACGCTGCTCTCGCGCTTTATCGAAGATGTCTGTGAAGGGCGCGCGCAACCGCTCTGACGTTCCCGCCCGCCGCCCGTCAGATTTGTTTACCGCCGCCGCTTAAATAGCGATCAACCACGACAGCCAGATTGCGGATGCTGTCCTCCGTGCGCACCTGCTTTTCCGCCAAACGCTCCAGCGCCGCCTCCGTGCGCACCTGCGCCTCCGCTAAGCGCTCCTGCGCTCCCTCCATGCGAGTCTGTGATTCCGCCAGACGGTCCTGCGACGCCTCCGTGCGCGCCTGCGCTTCGGTGAGCCTGATCTGAGAATCTACCAGCGCATCCATCTTCGCCTCGACCGAGGCCATCCTCGCTTCCGCGTTCTCGCCGAGCTTAATCTGTGAGTCAATCAACGCCTCCATCTTCACTTCGAGAGAGGCGCTTCTCGCCGCCCCGTCATCAACGCGCTCATCGAAGTTTCGAGCCAGTTCAGCGAGTATCATGAAAGCATTCTCCAACCTTGACACTCGTTTCTCGGCATCGTCCATGCGCTCGTCTGAGTTTTGTGCCAACTCGATGAGCGTCGTGAAGGCGTTTTCCAGCCTGAGCAATCTTTCGTCCGTGCTCATACTTTCTTCTCCCTGCCCTTGCGACGGTGCCCCTATGTTTCGGTGCCGCAGCGGGGGACAACTCTCGATGCCCTCCTTCGCCCTAACTCCGCTTTTCCTTCTGCGCGGTCATCTCGCCGCGCACCCGCTCCAGCAGTTTCTTCGTCGCGCGGATTCCTTCCGGCTCGCTCAACTTATTCCCCTCATATTCGACGCCGACGTAGCCGTGGTAATTGTGCGCCGAGACGATTCCCATCATGCGCCGGTAGTCGGTGTTGGTTTCGTTTCCCTGCGCATCGAAATCGTGCGACTTGGCGCTCACCGCTTTGGCGAACGGCATTAGCTCCTTGAGGCCCTGATAGCGGTCGTACTGCTTGCCGTCACCGAGATTGAAGTTGCCGAAGTCGGGCAGCGTGCCGCAGCGGGGGTGGTTGACTTTCTTCATCACCCCGGCGAGCCACGCGCCGTTTGACGAAAAGCCGCCGTGATTCTCGACGATGACATTGATTTTGTGCCGCGCCCCGAACTCAGACAATCGGCGCAATCCGTCGGCGGCGCGCTCCAACTGCTCGTCGTAGGAGCCACTGCTTTGCGCGTTGACGCGGATCGAATGGCAGCCCAAGAACTTCGCCGCCTCGACCCACTTGTAATGATTCTCGACCGCCTGTTTGCGCTTCGCTTCGTCGGCGGCACCGAGCGCGCCCTCGCCGTCAATCATAATCAGCACGCTCCGCACGCCGAGGTCTGCGGCGCGCTTCTTCATGTCGGCGAGGTAGGCGCGGTCTGTCGTTTTGTCCTTGAAAAACTGGTTGACGTACTCGACGGCGTTGATGCCGTAATCGTTCTTCGCAGTTTTGGCGAAATCGAGGTGGTCGAGTTTTTTGCCGAAAATTGTACGGTGCAGCGACCACTCGGCGAGTGAAATCTCGAAAGGCATCTTTTTGTCTTTAGCACTTACCTCGACACCCGTGAGCGCGGCGCAGCTCGTCGCGGCGGCGGCGTAAGCGGATTGTTTGAGAAAGTCGCGGCGGCGGAATAATTTTTTCATCGAAAGTCCTCACATGCAATTTAAGGATTGACACTTTTGGGTCGGGGACGTATACCGGAATGCGCAAACCTTTATACCTGCTCGTTGCCCCCGGTGGCAATCGTTTCCCTGTTCACTTTTTGTTGATGGAGTCTACAACACGATGAAGAAAAAACTGACGAGACGCGAGTTTCTAGAAAAGACGACATTGACCGTTGCCGCCGGGGCCAGCTTAACCGCCGCCGGTGCGCAATCACACGCCGCGCCGGAGAAGCGACATATCCCGACGCGCAAGCTGGGGCGCACCGGCGTCGAGGTTCCGGTGCTGTCGTTCGGCGGCGGGAGCCGCTTTCTGATGTATAAGGACGAGGAAGAAGCACTCCGCGTCCTCAACGGAGTGATCGAGATGGGCGTCACCTACGTTGACACCGCCGCCGCTTACGGCGACGGCCTCAGCGAGACGCGCATCGGCAAGGTATTAAAGACGCGGCGCAAAGAAGTTTTTCTCGCCACGAAAATCCCGGAGAGCGCGCGCACGAGAGACGCGGCGCTCCGCGAGTTTGAAGCGAGCCTAAAACGGCTCGGCACGGATCGCGTTGATTTGCTCCATGTCCACAGCCTCAAGGGTGACGACGACCTCGCGCGCATCGAAGCGCCGGACGGCGCTCTGAAAGCGCTCTACGAACTGCGTGAACAGAAGGCGGCGCGCTTCATCGGGATGACGAGCCACACAGACGGCGCGGTGATGAAAAAGGCCATCGAACGCCACGACCTCGACTGTGTGCAAATGGCGCTCAACCCGGCGCGCTCGAACAGCTTTGAGAAACTGGCGCTGCCCGCCGCGAACAAAAAGACCTTGGGCGTGATTCTGATGAAAGCGACGGCACAGGGAAAACTCGTCGGCACTGGCGCGGGCACGGCGGACGTTGATTCGCTTTTGCGTTACGCCTTGAGTTTGCCCGTCTCGACGATGGTCGTCGGGATGCCGCAAGTCGCGCATATCGAACAGAACGTCGCCGCCGTGAAAGCTTTCAAGCCGATGTCGCAATCAGAGATGGACTCGTTGGCGATGCGCGTCTCCCCGTCAAGCGCCAGTTTGCATGAGTTCTTTCTGCATCACGAAGACGCACAATGGGCGTAACACTTTTGAATGCGGAATGCGGATTGCGGAATCCCACCCGCTTTCAATCCGCATTCCGCATTCCGCATTCCGCAATCGAGTGGAGGTCACAGATGAACACAGGCATACGCTGGCGTCTTTCGGTGATGATGTTTTTGCAGTACATGGTGTGGGGCGCGTGGTCGCCGGTCTTCTCGGCGTACCTCGAACGGATCGGCTTCAGCGGCGTACAGAGCGGCGTGATCTACAGTCTGCTTCCGCTGGCCTGCATGATCGCGCCGTTCGCCGGCGGGCAACTCGCCGACCGCTATGTCTCGACCGAGAAGCTTCTCGGTATCCTGCATTTGGTCGGCGGCGTCGTGCTGTGCATCGCGGCGACCTCGCAGTCATACGGCGGCCTGCTCACGCTGATGCTCGTCTGGTCACTCGTCTACGCGCCGACGCTCGCCTTGACCAACTCGATTACATTTCATCACCTGCCTGACGCGGAAAAGAAGTTCGGCCTCGTGCGTGTTTTCGGCACGCTCGGCTGGATCGCCGCCGGCTTGGGTTTGAGTGCGTTGCGGCAATTCTGGCCCGAAGCGCAGGGGCTTCCCGGACTCGGCGGTTCCGACAGTCTCTGGCTCGGCGGCTTCCTCTCGCTCGCGCTCGGCCTCTTTTGTTTCGCGCTGCCAAAGACGCCGCCTGCCCGTACAAGCAGCAGCCCGTGGGCGTTTCTCGCCGGTTTTAAGCTGCTGAAAGAACCTTCGTTCGCGCTGTTCGTGATTATCGCTTTCGTCGTCGCGACGGAATTGATGTTCTATTACGTGCTGACCGCGCCGTTCCTGCAAAGCATCAACATCTCTTCGGCCAACATCCCGGCGGTGATGACGATTGCGCAGATCGCCGAGATCGGGACGATGATCGCGCTGCCGTGGATGCTCAGCCGCTGGGGCATCCGGGGCGTGATGACGCTCGGCATCATGGCGTGGCCGATTCGTTACGCCATCTTCGCCTACGGAGCACCGACGTGGCTCGTCGTCGCGGCGCTGACACTGCATGGCTTGTGCTATGTCTGCTTCTTCGTCGTGTCGTTCATCTACGTCAACTCGGTCGCGTCGCCCGACATCCGCGCGTCGGCCCAAGCCTTCATCACCTTCGTCACGCTCGGCGCGGGGATGTACGTCGGCTCACTTTTCGCCGGCTGGATCAGAGACTTTTATACTGTCAACGGTGTCGTCAACTACACGAATGTTTTTCTCGTCCCGTGCGTGCTGACGATTCTCTGCGCCGTCGTCTTCTTCTTCGGCTTCCGCGAAAAGAAGAGCATCGGCGAGCCAAGTTATCAGGCACAGCCGATCCCGGAATAAACTAGCACCTCTGGGAGCGCGGGCGTCCCCGCCCGCCATGAGCGCGTCAGCGCGAACAATTGAGCGTGCTCACGCAATGACATCACAGACAAAACTCGTCGCCGGCGTTGACATCGGCGGCACCAATATCAGGTGCGCCGTCGCGCGGCTTGAAGAACCCGCCCGCATGCTCGCGCGGCGAAGCGTCAGGACGCCCGCCGCCGCCGCGCCACAATCAATCGTTGATCTCATCTCCGCGCAAATTGATCTCTGCTTAAATGAAGCGGGACTGGCGCGCGAATCGCTCGCCTGTCTAGGCTGTGCCGCGCCCGGCATCACGGACGTCGAAAGGGGCGTCGTTATCTCGGCGGCGAATCTACAAGGTTGGTTCGACGTACCGCTCGCCCGCCTGCTCGGAGAAAAG
>Ga0136614_10003381_pt1 | contig 10189 bp, 10 predicted proteins | sample AntDrymUQ2792106_2_FD_106643 | JGI IMG/M metagenome (GOLD analysis project Ga0136614, IMG submission 106643) | Polar desert sand microbial communities from Dry Valleys, Antarctica - metaG UQ279 (21.06) | ecosystem: Environmental > Terrestrial > Soil > Desert | place: Antarctica: Dry Valley... | reverse complement strand
GTAAAGGAGACGACGAACACCGCGAGGCCGATCAGCCCCACCACCACCCGGCCGCGCCCCACGGGTATCGAATCGCGCAAGGTCGGGGGGTGAGGCCGCGACAGCACGAGCAGCAGAACGGACCAGAAGAGCCAGCTCGGCCGCAGGTAGACGAGGCCCACCGTTGCCACCAGCGCAAACCGTGAGACCAGCGTCGCGCGCTCGCGCAGCAGCGCATAGACCACGTGCCCGCCGTCGAGCTGCCCGATGGGCATCAGGTTCAGCGCGGTGAGCAGCAGCCCGAACCAGGCGGCCATCCCCAGCGGCCCGATCACGAGCACCGCGCCCGCGGGAACATCGTTGCGCAGCACGGCCGCGGCCCACTGGAAAAGAAGCGGCTCCCCGAGGCCGAGCCCGCCGAACGAATCCGGCGCCACCTGGGCTTCCAGCACGCCGAGCGCGAGCACCGGGAGACAGATCACGAATCCCGCCAGTGGCCCCGCGATCCCCACGTCGAAGAGGACTCGCCGGTCGGGGAACGGGCTTCGGATGCGGATGAAGGCGCCGAACGTGCCCACGAAGTGGAAGGGGAAGGGGATGAAGTAGGGGAGGCTCGCATCGACCCCGTAGCGGCGGCAGGCGAGATAGTGCCCCATCTCGTGGGAGAGCATGATCGCGACGACAGCGATCACCAGCCGTACGCCGCCGGCGTGACCCAGGGGGTAGCCGGTGAACCCTACCCAGTAGATCGAAGCCACGGTCAGGAGGAAGAGGGCGGCATTCCTCCAGGCGCCGATCCAGGGTGAGGGAAGCGGCGGAGGAACGGGCGTCCAGCGACCGGGTACGGGAGGGGCGAAAGCCGGCTGGTCCGTGGAGCGCTCCGTGGTCCGCCGCGCCGAGCGGGACGCGGCTACTGGCTGAGGTTCTGCAGGTCCTTGCCGGGCTTGAACCGGATGGTCCGGCCGGGGGGGATCTTTACTTCCTTGCCCGTCCGGGGGTTGCGGCCGATGCCACGCTTGCGCGGCTTGACCTGGAACACCCCGAATCCGCGAAGCTCGATCCGCTCGCCCTTCATCATGGAGTCCTTCATCGCCTCGATGACCGCTTCCACGGCCACCTCGGCCTTGACTTTCGTGATGTCGGCGGCCTTGCTGACTTCGTTGATGATGTCCACCTTGATCATGGTGATGGACCTCCTTCTAAGTGCTTCGTATTGTAGACTTACCGCGGAAATGCTGTCAATGGTCGGCTCGTGATTCCCGTCCCGCGCATCGCTCTCGTCGGACGACCGAACGTGGGGAAGTCGACCCTGTTCAATCGGATCGTGGGGCGCCGCCAGGCCATCATCGACTCCCGCCCGGGGTCCACCCGCGACCGCAATTACGCCCAGACGTCGTGGCAGGGCGCGGCTTTCGAGCTCGTGGACACCGGCGGACTGCTGCTGGGCAGCGACGATCCGCTGCTGGGCCCCGCCACCCAGCAGGCCGAGCGCGCCATCGACGAAGCGGACCTGGTGGTGCTGGTCGTTGACGGCCGTTCCGGCCTCCTCCCCGACGACGCCGCGATCGCCGCGAGGCTCCGGAAGTCATCCAAGAAGGTGCTGGTCGCGGTCAACAAGGTCGAAGGCCACGACGAGGTGCTGAACGAATTCACGGCGCTCGGGTTCGATCGCGTGGTCGCGCTCTCCGCCGAGCACGGCCTCGGGGTGGGTGACCTCCTGGACGAAGCGCTGGCGGAGGTGCCCCGCGTCGAGGTCGAAGAAGAAGAGGCCCCGCCCCGGCGTCTCGCCATCGTCGGTCGCCCGAACGTGGGGAAGTCGTCGCTCCTCAACCGGTTCCTCGGCGAAGAGCGGGCGCTGGTTTCGACCATCGCCGGCACTACTCGCGACAGCGTGGACGGCTTCCTGGAAAAGGGTGGCCAGAAGTACCAGTTCGTCGACACCGCCGGCATCCGCCGCGGGCGGCACCTGAAGGAGAACGTGGATCATGTGAGCGTGGTGCTCGCGCGCCGCTCCCTCGAGCGGGCCGACGTGGCGCTGCTTCTCCTCGACGCGGTGGAAGGCCTGAGGGAGATGGATGCGGTGATCGCCGGCCACGTCCAGGAGGCCGGGCGCGCGGTGGTCATCGCAGTCAACAAGTGGGATCTGGCGGACGAAACCGGCATCAAGCAGAAGGCTTTTCGCGAGGTCATCGGCGACAAGCTGAAGTTCCTGCCCTGGGCGCCCATCATCTTCGTGTCCGCACGCACGGGGCAGGGCTTGAACGCCCTCCTGGACGCCGCCTCGCGCGCGTACGAGTCGAGCCGCAAGCGCATCACCACGGGCCAGCTCAATCGCATGGTGGCGGAGGCGGTCAAGAAGCACCCACCCAAGGGCGCCAAGGGGAACAAGGAGGTCAAGGTTCTCTTCGGCACCCAGATCGGCGTTTGTCCGCCCACCTTTGCCCTCTCGCTGAACCATCCGGTGGACCTGCACTTTTCCTACAAGCGCTATCTCGAGAACAAGATCCGGGAGGCCTTCGGGTTCGAGGGCACCCCGCTCGTCATCAAGGTGCGCACCCGCCCGCACTGAACCTTCTCTCCGGTTTTCCTTGACACCGTGGGGAGGTATTCATATACTCCCTCAACTTTTCAAGCTAAGTCCCTTTAGGTTCTCAAGTTTTGGGCCCTTCGAACGGCTGCGTATGACCAAGGCCGACATCGCCAGGATCGTCTACGAGCGTCACGGCGGCATTTCCAACCGCGAGGCCGCCCGGCTGGTCGAGATCATTTTCGAGAACATCAAGAGCCGCCTGGGGGATGGGGAGAAAGTCCAGATCACCGGCTTCGGTACCTTCGTGATTCGCGACAAGCGCGAGCGGAGGGGGCGCAACCCACAGACGGGAGAAGAGATGGTGATCAAGCCCCGAAGGTCGGTGGTCTTCCGTCCGTCGAAGCTGTTCGGTCCCGGCTCCGCGGATTAGGCAAGGCCCCGCCCCCATGGCCACCGAACGCAAGGTCCCGAACAAGCTCTTCTTCAAGATCGGTGAGGTGTGCGAGATCACCGACACCCAGCCCTACGTCCTGCGTTACTGGGAGTCGGAGTTTCCCGCGCTGGCACCGGCGAAGAACAGCTCCGGGCAGCGCATCTACAGGCGGCGCGACATCGACACCGTGCTCCGCATCAAGCAACTCCTCTACGAAGAGGGATTCACGATCGCCGGGGCGAAGAAGCGATTGGAGTCCGAGCTCGCCGGCCGAGTGGACACCCCTATTCCCCCGGGCGCGGCCGAAGCGGCGGGAATCACGGGGGACGACAGCGGCAGAAGCGCGCTGCGCCAGGTGCGCGATCAGCTGCGCGAAATATTGACTCTCCTGGATCGCAATGGTAAAACTCCCGTTTGAGCGGGCCGTCGGGATGTAGCGCAGCCTGGTAGCGCACCTGCTTGGGGTGTAGGTGGTCGCGAGTTCAAATCTCGCCATCCCGACCAAATTTCTAGAAGGCGTCGCCCCGGTATCATCGCGGAGCCCCGGAGACGAGAGATCGATCCGGGGCGTTGCTGTCTATGGCCCTACCACTGATTCTCGTGACGAACGACGACGGGGTGCACGCCCCGGGCATCAAGGCCCTGGCCTCCGCCCTCGGCCCGCTGGGGACCGTGTACGTGGTGGCCCCCGACCGCGAGGTCAGTGCCTGCTCGCAATCGCTGACCTTGAAACACCCGCTGCGCGCCGAGCGCGTGGCCGAGAACGTTTACTGCGTCGACGGAACGCCGGCGGATTGCGTGAACCTCGCGCTGGTCAAACTGCTGCCGCGCCGCCCCGACCTCGTGTGCTCGGGCATCAACCGGGGAGCAAACCTCGGTGAGGACGTCTTCTACTCGGGGACGGTGGGCGGAGCGCGGGAAGGGACTTTTTTCGGAGTGCCCTCGATCGCGTTCTCGCTCGCGGTGCGGGCGGACGCCGAGTTCGAGCCCGCGGCCGCGTTTGCCGCGCGGCTGGCCGCCGTCGTCCTGTCCAAGGGGCTGCCCGAGCGGACGCTGCTGAACGTGAACGTCCCCCCCGGTACGCCCGCGGGGGCGGTGATCACCGTGCAGGGCCGGCGTGAGCACGAGGGGACGATCTTCGAAGGACTGGATCCGCGCCGTCGCACGTACTACTGGATCGAAGAGGGAACGGACAACTGGCTTTCCGACGAGATGTCCGACATCCACGCCGTGCGCAAGGGGCTGATTTCGGTGAGCCCGCTGCAGACCGACACGACGCATCACGCGGTGCTTCCCGCGTTCCGCGCGTGGGAGGGGCTTTTGGGTGCCCCCGGCGACTCGGGCTCCGGGCCTGCGAGCGCGGGCGAATTCAGCGCGCCGAAGCGAGCGGGGGGTTCGGGGGGGCGCGGGACCTAAGCGCCCCCGAGCTGAATGATGCCGCGCGTGCTAAAGTAACGGTCGCCCGTCGGGGCGTGGCTCAGCCTGGCTAGAGCGCGTGGTTCGGGACCACGAGGCCGGAGGTTCGAATCCTCTCGCCCCGACCATTTTTGTCTTTACGGGGGGGCGCTGCGTCGCACCCCCCAGACGCCCCGCTCGCTCCGCCGAAGTGAATTCGGCTCCGCTCGCCGCTGTTGCTCCCCGCCGGTAGCCTTTTTCGTTTAGCGTCGGATGATGCCCGCCCGCTCCATCGCGACCGCGACGATCTCGTTCGGCCTGGTGACCGTTCCCGTCCGCGTGTATCCCGCGACGAAGCTCTCCGCCGGGCTCTCCTTCCACATGCTGCATGAGAAGGACAAAGTCCGCGTGAAGCAGCAGTACGTCTGCCCCCGGGAAGACGTGGTCGTCCCCCGCAGCGAGATGGTGAAGGGCTACGAGTACCGCAAGGACAAATACGTCGTCTTCACGAGCGAGGAACTGAAGGCCCTCGACGAGCAGGCGACCAACGGAATCGAGATCACGGAGTTCCTGCCCGCGGACGCGGTAGACCCGGTCTACTTCGAGAAGACGTACTACCTGGGGCCCGACACGGGCGGCGAGAAGGCGTTCTCGCTGCTGGCGGAGGCAATGGAGGCCGTGGAGCGCATCGCTCTCGCCCAGTACGCGGCCCGCGGGAAGAGCTACCTCGTCCTGCTGCGCGCGGCCGGCGGCCGCCTGATGATGCAGCAGCTCTACCATTCCGACGAGGTGCGCGACGTGTCGGAGGTGCCGGGCAGCGCCCGCCCGAACCGCGACGCCGAGGTGAAGCTGGCCCGCCAGCTCATCGAACAGATCTCGGAGGAGAAGTTCCGGCCGGAGCGTTACGAAGACGTCGTCCGCAAGCGCATCGAGAAGCTGATCCAGGGGAAGCTGAAGGGCAAGGACATCACCGAGTCGGCGCCCGCCGAGCGCCCGCAGGGCGAGGTCATCGACTTGATGGAAGCCCTGAAGGCAAGCCTGGGGAAGAAACGCGCCGCCGCGGGCGGCCGGAAGAAGTAGCGCTAAAATCCCACCGATGCGGTTGGGGATCGATTTCGGGACGACGCACACAGTGGCCGCCGTGGTGGACCGCGGCAATTACCCGGTGGTGGGGTTCGAATGGGGCGACGCCGTGCCGTCGGTGGCCGCGGTGCGCAACTCGGATGGGCTGGTGCGCTACGGGAACGACGCGGCCGCGCTGGCGCGGGATCCGGCGTGGACGGTGCTGCGGTCGTTCAAGCGCCTGCTCGCCGATGCCGGCCCCCAGACCCGCGTCGAGGTCGCCGGGCACTCCTTGCTGCTGGCCGATGTCCTGGCCGGCCACTTCACACGCCTGCGCGAGGAAATCGTCTCCCGCTCCAACGCGGGCGCAACCGACGGGGAGCCGCTCGAAGTGGCGGTGAGCGTCCCCGCCAACTCTTCCAACGACCAGCGCTTCCTGACCCTGGACGCCTTCCGTCGGGCCGGCTTCGAGGTCATGGCGCTCCTGAACGAGCCCTCGGCCGCGGGCTTCGAGTACGCGCATCGCTTCCGCAGCACCGTCACCAGCAAACGCGAATACGTTCTCGTCTACGACCTCGGGGGCGGGACCTTTGACTGCTCGCTCATCCACATGGCCGGCCAGGTGAACGAGGTGCTGACGAGCGCGGGGGAGTCGCGCCTCGGCGGCGACGATTTCGACGAGGCGATCCTCGCGCTGGCTCTCTCCCGGCTCGGCAAGAAGCAGCCCCGCCTGGGCGAGTACGCCCGTGCGCAGCTTCTCGAAGAATGCCGCACCCAGAAAGAGTCGATCGGGCCCCATACGCGCCGCATCGTCCTCGACCACGACGTGCTGGGGCAGGACCCGCTCGTGCTGCCCGTGGACGCGGTCTATGCAGCCTGCACGCCGGTCGTGGAGCGGACGCTGGACGCGCTGGACGAGGTCATGCGCGACCCCCGGCGCGCGGACGACGTGGTGGGTTGGAACGAGCTGGCGGGCTTGTACGTGGTGGGGGGGGCGAGCAGCTTCCCGATCGTCTACCGTCATCTGCGCGAGCGCTTCGGGCAGAGCCGGGTGCGGCGCTCGCCCCATCCCTTCGCGGCTACGGCGATCGGTCTTGCCAACTTCCTCGACGAGGAAGCGGGTTACCAGCTGTCGGATGCCTTGACGCGTCATTTCGGGGTATGGCGGGAGGCCGATCTGGGACGCGAGGTCGCGTTCGACCCCATCTTCAACAAGGACACGAGGCTGCCCCGTCTCGACGAGCCGCCGCTGGAGGCCGTCCGGAGGTATCGGCCGGCGCACAACCTCGGCCACTACCGGTTCGTCGAGTGCGGGAAGCTGCGCGAGGGCCGGCCGGATGGGAACCTGGCCCCCTGGGACGAGATCCGATTTCCGTTCGACCCCGCGCTGCGCGCCAGCGGCGACCTTGCCGGAGTCGCCGTGGAGCGGCTGGACGGACCGGGACCGGAGATCGAGGAGCGCTATCAGTGCACGGCCGCCGGCACCTTCCAGGTCACGCTCGCGGTGCTCGAGGACGGCTTCTCCCGCACCTTCCGCATCGCGCGGCCGGCGCCGTCGCACGGAGCCTGATCGTGGCTTCGTGCCGGTTCCTCGTGCGCGGCCGCGTCCAGGGTGTGGGCTATCGTTACTTCGTCCTGCGCGAGGCGGAGGGGCTCGGCGTGTCCGGATTCGCCCGCAACCTCCCGGACGGCTCCGTGGAGGTGGTGGCGGAGGGCGACGATCCCGTGCTCCAGCAGCTCGAGGATCGCCTGCGCAAGGGCCCGTCGTTCGCGAAGGTTTCGGCCGTCGAGCGCGTGGACGCGCCGCCCCGCGGCGGGCAGGGCTTCCATATCCGTTAAGATCCGGGCCATGAGCCTCGAGTCGAGCGCCGAGTCGTTGAAGTCCCTGATCCGCGACGTGCCCGATTTTCCGAAACCGGGCATCGTCTTCAAGGACATCACCACGCTGCTCCGGGATCCCCTCGCCTTCCGCCGGTCCCTGGACCTCTTCACGGTGCTCTGCGGCGCTCAGCCGGTCGATGCCGTGATGGCCATCGAGAGCCGCGGGTTCATCTTCGGCAGCGCGGTCGCGGACCGCCTGGGCGTGGGATTCGTACCCGTCCGCAAGCCCGGCAAGCTTCCGTCGCGGACCATCAAGTGCACCTACGATCTCGAATACGGCACCGACTGCCTCGAGGTACACGAGGACGCCTTCGCGCGCGGCCAGCGGGTGCTGGTGGTCGACGATGTGATCGCGACCGGCGGCACGGCGCGGGCGGCGGGGCAGTTGGCGCGCCAGCTGGGGGCGACGGTGGCGGCGTGGGCGTTTCTCGTCGAGCTCGGCTTCCTGAACGGGCGTGCGAAGCTGGAGGGCGCCCCGGTCCTGAGCCTCATCCGTTACTGACGCCGGCGGGCGGCGCGGCTCCGATATGTTATTCTCAGCGCTTGAAAGGTGGCGGTTTTTCGCGCCCGTAGCTCAGCTGGATAGAGCAGCGGTTTCCTAAACCGCAGGTCGCCCGTTCGAGTCGGGCCGGGCGCACCACCTGGGCCAAACGAATACATGAAGAAGGAACTGAAGCAACAGATCAAGCAGGATGAGCTCCGCACGGGGTTCGAGCACGCCGCGGGATGGGCGACCACCCACCGCGACGAGGTGCGCGTCACGCTCCTCGCGCTGGCCGTGGTGGGGCTGGCCGCCGTGGGCTATGGCTCGTACCGCTCCCATCGCCAGGCCTCGGCGGAAAAGGCCTTCGACGAGGCGCTCACGGTCTTTCACTCCCCGGTGGCCGGACAGCCGGATGCGGCCCTCACCGGCGGCACCGTGTACGCGACGGCGGCGGAAAAGAACCAGAAGGCCGCGGCCGCTTTCGCGGACATCGCGAAGAGCTACGGAGGATCAGCCACCGGCCGCCGCGCGCGCTACTACGCCGCGCTGGCGAACCTCGAGCTCGGCAAGACCGCGGAGGCGGAGGCGGAGCTGAAGGATCTGTCCTCGGGCGGCGACGACGCACTCGTGCGCGGACTGGCTCGCCTCGCGCTGGCGGACCTCCATCGCAGCAACGGCCGCTGGGACCCAGCCATCGAGGGATACCGCAAGATCCTCGACGACACCGGGTCCGCAGTGCCCCGCGACCACGCCCTCATGCGGCTCGCTTCCACCTTCGAGGACGCTCAACGGGCGCCGGACGCGCTCGCGGCCTATCTGCGCTTGATCGAAGAGTTCCCGTCGAGCGTCTACGTGAGCGACGCGCGGCGCCGGCGCGAATACCTGGGCGTCCGAGGGTAGCGCGGTGAAGAAGCGCACCGCGTGGGTGCTCGTGGCCGCGGTCGCGGCGGTGGCCGTTGGAGCCGCCGCCGTAGGGGCGCTGGCCCTTCTGCTGCGCGGCAGCAACGCGACGACGAGTTGGGCGGGGAAGAGCTACCTCTACCTGAACCTCGACGGCGCGATCCCGGAGCAGCCCCCGGTCGAGCTGCCGAACTTCCTGGAGCGCCGCCCCCCGACGCTGCGCACGCTCGTGGACAGCATCGATCGCGCGGGGTCCGATTCCAGGGTCGACGCCCTCGTGCTGCGCGTCACGTTCCTGCCCGACGCCGGGTGGGGCAAGGTGCAGGAGCTGCGGGACTCGATCACGCGCTTCCGCAAGTCCGGGAAGCCGGCCTACGCCCATCTCGAGTTCGCCGGCAACAAGGAGTACTACCTCGCCACCGCGTGCTCGAAGATCTACGCGGTCCCCGGGGCGATCCTGGACATCTCCGGCCTGAAATCGGAGACGACCTTCTTCGCGAACACCCTGGACAAGCTGGGCGTGCAGGCGCAGTTCGAGGGCGTCGGGAAGTACAAGAACGCGCCCAACCAGTTCACGGAGACGGGGTTCACGGGCCCGCATCGCGAGCAGATGGAGGCGCTGCTCGACAGCGTCTACGAGCAGTACGTCGCGGGAATCCGACAGTCCCGCAACAAGAGCGCGGACGAGACCCAGGCCGTCATCGATGCCGGGCCATACGACGGCGACACCGCGCTGGCCGCCGGGCTGGTGGACGAGCTGCTCTACGCCGACCAGCTGCGCGAGCGGCTGAAGGACGCGGAAAGCGTGACCCCCGGACGCTACGCGAAGGGCTCGTCGCGCGGGTTCGGATTCGACCGCCGACCGAAGATCGCCCTCGTCTACGCCGTGGGCGAGATCGTCGGCGGCGAGAGCCAGGGCGGGCCGTTCGGCGGCCAGGTCGCGGGCTCGGACACCGTAGCCGCGGCGTTGAAGCAGGCGCGCGAGGACGAGTCCGTGCAGGCCATCGTGATCCGCGTCGACAGCCCGGGCGGCTCCGGTACCGCGTCCGACGTCATCTGGCGCGAAGTCGTGCTCGCGCGCAAGGCGAAGCCGGTGGTGGTGTCGATGGGCGACGTGGCCGCGTCCGGCGGCTACTACATCGCGATGGCCAGCGACGCCATCGTGGCCCAGCCGAGCACCATCACGGGGTCCATCGGCGTGTTCGGCGGCAAGTTCACGCTGAAGGGCTTCTACGAGAAGATCGGCATCACCAAGGAGATCCTCACCCGCGGGCGCAACGCGGACATGTTCTCCGAGTACCAGCCGTGGGACGACGAGGAGCGCGCCAAGTTCCGCGGGCTCATGGTCTCGTTCTACGAGGACTTCATCAAGAAGGCCGCGGAGGGGCGGAAGAAATCCTATCAAGAGGTGGATGCCGTCGCCCAGGGCCGCGTGTGGACGGGCACGGAGGCGCTCCGCCACGGGCTCGTGGACAAGCTGGGCGGGCTCGAGGTCGCGATCGGACTGGCCAAGGAGCGCGCCAAG
>Ga0136614_10003379_pt1 | contig 10193 bp, 9 predicted proteins | sample AntDrymUQ2792106_2_FD_106643 | JGI IMG/M metagenome (GOLD analysis project Ga0136614, IMG submission 106643) | Polar desert sand microbial communities from Dry Valleys, Antarctica - metaG UQ279 (21.06) | ecosystem: Environmental > Terrestrial > Soil > Desert | place: Antarctica: Dry Valley... | reverse complement strand
GTGGGGAGGAGCGGTACGAGCGCCGGGAAATCCCAACCCTGCCCGAAGAGCGCCTGTGGTGCAGCCCGTCGGGGCAGCTGTACCGCGATCGGCCGGGCAGCCGCGCGGTGTTCGACCTCAACCGGGCCTTCCTGGCGGAGCGGCGCCGGCCCGCAGCGGCGACGGCGGTCGAGGCGACCGAGCGGCTGGGGCGGGTGCTGGACTGGCCGGCGCCGCCAGGGACGCTGCCGATCCGGCCGAGGTACTTCGCTGCGAGCGAAATGAAGGGACGAGGCGGGGCCGGCGCCTACAGCGCCCAGCGGTTCTACTTCTTCACGCAACCGGACATCGCCGTGGCGGGTACGATGCTGCGCCCGCCGGTGGAGCGGTCTGATGCACTCACCTGGCTGGTGCTGCTGCCCGACGGCACCGCCAGCGATCAAGCGGACCTGGATGAGAGTCTAGACCTGGTGCGTGACGGGCACCGCGTCTGCCTCTTCGATCCGCGTGGCCGCGGTGCGGTGCGATCCGTGCCGACGCACGTGCCGGCGCACGGCGCATCTGAGGCATCGCGGGGCTACGAGGGCTGGCTTGGTTTTGAGGCTTACACCAATTGTCTCGAGATGCTACTCGGCTCATCCGTGACGTCGGCGCGGGTGTTCGACGTTGCGCGCGCGCTCGAGTTCCTGGCGTGGCACGAGGCGGCGCCGGGTGGGCTGGCGCTGCGCGGCCACGGGGCGGCGGCGCTGTGGGGCTACCTCGCCGCCGCACTCGACACCCGAGTGCGCGTGACGGTGCTGACGCAGATGCTTCCGTCTTGGAACGAGATCGTGGAGACGCGGGTGTACGACGAGGAGGCGATCACGGCTGCGGTGGCAATTCACGGCGTGCTGCAGCAGCTCGATCTGCCGGATCTGCGCCAGTGCTTTGACGGGCGCGAGCTCCGCATCGAATCGCCGCTCCGTGTCGCGGCGGCCCCGGAGCAGCTTCCGTTCAACTCCAGATAGACAAGGACGGAGCGCCGTCGCGTGGCACGCGGGAGGCCGACGTGACTCGCCCAGCGCGAGTGAGGTCAGGGGCGGTCAGGCGGCCATGAGCGGTAGCTCGGAGACGCGGAAGCGATCGCGTGTCATCTGCGCCAGCTTCATGCTGCCCCAACTCTGATAGAGCGGCTCGGCGTACAGCACCCCGCAGCGCATCCCCCAGAAACGGTTCCACACTTTGACTCCTTCCCGCGGGCCAAACGGGCTGTCGTCGTTGTTCGGAAAGATGGGACGTGTCCCCGTCAGGGAGTCCAGTTTCTGGTCAAAGACGTCGCTGATGTCGAAGAGCAGGTCGGGGTTGTGCAACTCTTCCGTCGTGAACTCCAACGAATACATCCAGGCGCTGTGCAGGGTGGTGGGCGGCGTGTCGAACGCCATGCCGGAATGGCCGACGTAGTACATCACGTCTTTCATCGTCTCGGAGAGATTGCGGTGATCGGCGTGCGTGTCCCACGGGGTTGGGAACAGGATCACGTTCGCTTCCAGCCGCCGCAGCTCGTTCACCAGGAGCGACTTCATCTCCCAGCACGGGATGATGGTATTGGCGGGCCACGCGAGGTTCACGGCTTCGGCGCCCAGTTTGCGTGCGATGTCCTCGCCCTCTTTCTTGCGGATGCGCTTGGCTGCCTCTTAAGCGGGACCGGGCGGCCGCACCGTCTCGCCGTAGGTGACGGTCAGGATGGTGGCGCGGTGGCCGCGCTTGACGTAGCTGGCGATCAGTCCGCCCGCGCCGAAGCCGACGTCATCGGGGTGGGCACCCACCCCGATGACGTGCAACTGGTCTTCTACTGTCATAACGGTTCCTTTCAAGCGTGCCGGCGCGTGTGCGCGCCGCCTCTGCCCTGGCCGGAGCAACCTCCGTTCAGATCCTGATAGACACGGCCGAACGCCACGGGGCACCGGCCGTGTCGCCAGCGCCCTGTCCCTCGCTGCCTGCGTACCAAAGGGAATCCATATTTCGCGCAATCGGCGCTATTCTCCCCGCGCCGCGAGTGAGCTAGGCTGGACGAGATCACGCCGCGCTGCTGGGGCGGACCGCGAGGACTAGACCATGGCAACCACAGACACGATTACGCTGCGCAGCGAGACGGCTCTTCAGGAGCCAACGGATGGCCGCTTCGACGACTCCAGGCCGGGCGACTACGATCCGCAGCTGTACCAACGCCGCGGGCTGGCGGAGAGTATCGTGGGCTTCGACGCCGTGGACGACGCGCAGTATGCGCGGTTCCACGAGCAGGGCTTCCTCGCGATCGAGGGCGCGTTCTCGCCGCAGGAAGTGCGCGACGCGCTGGACGGGATGCTCGACGTGATCGACGGGAAGTATCCGGGCTATCGCGGGTTGCAGTTCGAGGCAGGCGCGCGGGCGCTGCTACCGACAACGCCGCGCGAGCAGAAGCAGGATCTCATCCGCAAGCTCTCCGGCTTCACGCAGCACGACGCGCGCCTGCACGCGATCGCGACGCACCGCCGGCTGTTGGACATCGTGGAGCGGCTGATCGGCGATAAGCCGGGCATCTTCGACGATAAGGCGCTGATCAAGCCGCCCAAGATCGGGCGCGAGAAGCCGTGGCACCAGGACCACGCCTACTGGAACGTCGATCTTCGCGCCAAGATGGTCACCGCCTGGATTGCGCTCGACGCGGCGACGGAGGAGAACGGGTGTCTGTACGTCATCCCCGGCAGCCACCGCGAAGGACCAGTGGTGCACTTCAAGCGCCGAGACTGGCAGATCTGCGACACGCAGGTGCAGACCGAGCGCGTGGTGGCCGCGCCGCTCGAGCCCGGTGGGGTGCTGCTCTTCGACAGCTACTTGCAGCACGGCACGCCAGCCAACAGCTCGGCGCAGCGGCGTCGAGCGCTGCAGTACGTCTACATGCCCGCCACGGCGGGGCGCATCACTCCCGCCGAGCGGCTGGCGGTCTTTGGAAGCGAAGGGAAAGACGTCGAGTGCTAGCACGCCGTCGATGGCGCCGGCACAGGCAAACGGGCGGAACGAAGGAGGCGACCGATGACGCAACGTGATCCACGTACCCCGCCCCATGGATGTGGCAGCGGCGCCACTTCCCGGCGGGGTTTCCTGCTGGCTACGGCCGGTGGTGGCGCGCTGGTCACCCAGGCCGCGTGCGCACTGGGGCAGGCCGCGAACCCCGCGCCGAAGGGACCGTCCACGCAGGCGGTCAAGCTCCTTTGGCAGATCAACAGCGGCGCACCGAGTGCCGACCTGGCGAAGTGGGGCATTGCACAGTTCAAACAGCAGTATCCAAACGCCACGGTGGAGACGGCCCTCGATGCAGGCAACGTGGAGAAGACCACCGCCTTGATGGTGGCCGGCGAAGGGCCGGACATCCTGCACGCGTGGGCCGAGCGCTTCTGGGAGTACGCCGGCAAGGGGCTGCTCTACAACCACAACGAACTGCTCCGAGACTACAAGAAGGCCGACATCGATGACTTCGTCGATTACCACTGGAAGGGCTTCGTCATTCCGGGCACCAACTTCCGCTACGGCATGCCGGCCTACATCAACACGATGGTGGTCTACTACAACAAGAGCCTGTTCGCGAAGCGCGGGCAGAAGGAGCCGAACCTCGACTGGACCCACGACGACTACAGCGCCATGCTGCGGCGCATGACGTTTGAGGACGGCGAGAAGAAGGTGTGGGGTGGGTGGCTGGCAGCGACGGCGTACAACCGCTTCCAGCCACACGTCATGGCGTTCGGCGGGCACGTGGTCGATCCCAAGGACTTCACCAAGTCGGCCCTCGGCGAGCCGAAAGCGCAGGAAGGGCTGGAGTGGGTGCGAGCGCGCCAGTTTGCGGACCGGACCACGGCGCCAATCAACTCCGCCGATCGAACCTGGCAGCCGGTCGGGCCGCGGGACGGCTTTTACCAAGGCGCGCTGGCGACGATGATCGAGGGCGCGCAAGGCATCAACGTCATCGCGGAGAACATGACCAACGCCGAGTGGAGCATCGCGCACTTGCCAAAAGGACCGGCCCGGAGGGCAACGCTGGGCACGACCGACGGCTGGGGTCTCTGGAAAGGCACCAAGGCGAAAGACGCCGGCTGGGACCTGATGAGAATGCTGGCCACCAAGGAGTTCTTCGAGCAGCAGATCCGCCTAGTCGCGCTCATCCCATCCCGCAAGTCGATGATGGACACGTACGTCAAGCTGTTGCGGGAGAAGTGGCCGACCCTCCAGAAGGTGGACTTGAAAGTGATCACCGACGCGCTGACGACGATGAATCACGTGACACTGATCGAGGTTTTCCTGTGCCAGACGCAGGCCTTACAAGTGTTGACTCCTGCCTTTGATGACATCTTCCGTACCGGCAAGGCAGGGGTGACGCTGCTGCGCGACATCAAGCCGCAGCTGGACCAGGCTGCCGCCAGCTGTGGTGTGAAGCCGGATCAAGTCTTCAAGTAGCACCGCGAGCACCGCTGCGCTGATGGCAGGTAGCAATGGCTGGCCTTGAGCTGAGGCGCTACGCCACGGAACGCGTGGCGGACGTGCTCGAGGTCTACAACCGCGGGGTGGCGGGCCTCCCCTACTGCTGCACGCTGGACGCCCAGTACTTCCTCGATTTCATCGTCCCTCGTTTCTTCTTCGTCGACGACGGGCTGATCATCGCCTACCGGCAGGGACGGCCGGTGGGCTACGTTCACTCCACCTTTGCGCCCTCGGCAGATCGGCAGGACGTGCAGCGCGAGACGGGCACCATAGCGGCGCTGTTCTTCCCGCCAGACGAGCCGGAAGTTGGCGCGGCCCTGGTGGCCGCCGCCGAACGCTGGCTAGCCGGCGAAGGAGCCCGGCGGGTGATCGGCTGGGGGAGCGGTGCTTCCGGGTATCCGTTCTATCGAGGTCTACTTTCAGGGCTGGAACCGTTGCTGGTCGAGGACTCCCGCGCCGCGCTGGCCGTGTTCCGGGCCGCGGGCTACGTGCCGTACGTCCAGTCGTATCTGTCCGTCGCCGACTTCCAGGTGCCGTTCCTCGAGCCGTCGTCTGCGGTGCCGGTGTCAGCGACGATCCGTCCGCGCTCGTTCGAGACGCGGTGGGACGTGGACGCGTGGCGCGGTCATCAGCCCATGGAATGCCGGACCCTCCTGGATAGGGCAGACGCGGACGGGACAAACGCGGACGGGGCTGACGCGGGCCGGCTCCTGTTCGCCGCGCTGCCACGTCTTTCCCAGCAGACCGGCACCGGCATCGGCGGCATCGCTGGACTGGCGGTGCCAGCCCCGCTGCGCCGCCGCGGGATCGCCGCGCTGATGATGGCCCGCAGCCTGAACTGGCTGTACGAGGCAGGGGTGCGGCGCTGCCTCGTGGTGCACCATCGGAACAACGCCGCCGCGGCGGCAACGTACGCCAAGTTCGGGTTCCGCCCGGCGGCGTTGATGGTTGGATTGGAACGAGCGTTGACATGAGTACAAAAGAGGGAGAAACGATGCTGACCCACCGCGCGTACTACGGCTGGATCACCGACCTCGCCGCGCGCGCCCAGTACGGGCCGTGGCCGGCGATGCACCTGGACGAGTCCCTACTGGCTGACTACGAGGAGTCGTTCGCTTTACAGCAGCGACTCGGCCTGGATGTGTCGGTCATCTGGGGCTTGCTCGTCAGCCGGGAGTGGCCGGTCGATGTGCCCGCCGGCATCCCGGCGCAGCGACTCGATCAGGTGCGCCGGCTGCTCGCGGCGGCCCACCAGCGCGGCATCCGCGTGCTCGCCGGTCTGGGTGTCTACAGCTGGGGCTTCGAGGAGATCATCCGTGCCCATCCCACACTGAGCGCGGGCAACCCCCAGGCGTTGTGCGCCTCCAATCCCGAGTCCTGGGAGTGGCAGCAGCGCGTGATCGACGCGACGCTGACCCTCGCCGGCGTCGCCGGCATCGCCCCTCAGTCCGCCGACCAGAAGCGCTGCCCGTGCCCGCGCTGCGCCGGCTGGGGCGACATGGAATATCACGCCCGGCTCAACAACCGGGTCACGGCCTACGTGAAGAGCCGTTGGCCGGACAAGTTGGTGGCCGTCAACACCTGGGGCATCTCCACCGAGGACCCCGCCGACCTGCCGCACCTCGTCGAGATGGCCCGCGGCGCCGACGTTTTCATCGACGTCTTCAGCGGCGTGACCCACCGCGATGCCGGCTATCGGCGCCGGGTGGTGGCGGCGCTGGATGAGATCGGCGTCGCCTACGGCAGCCATGGCGGCGTGTGCGTCCGGCCGCCGCAGCACTGGCAGCGCTACCGCTGGTTTATCCCCACGCTGCGTGAGCCGGCGCGCCATGTAGCGGAGCTGGTGGCCGACGGCGGCCGCGCGACGGAGACATTCAACCGCGTCCCCGCCAACCCCGGCGATGAGGTCTCGCTGTGGGTGCACGCCCACGTGGTGCGCGAGCCGTCGCGTCCAGTGGAGGCAATCTTGGACGGGGTGCTGGACGAGCTGTACCGGCCGCGCAGTGCGGCGGCCCGCGAGGGGCTGGCGGCGCTCTTCCTGGAGGGTGAGCGGGCGTTCTTCGAGCGCTGGCGGTCGCCCCGGAAGGGATTGCCGATTTATCTAGAGACCCTGGGCGCCGACCGGCCAGGGGAGCCGCAGTACGTCACCCGGCACATGGCCCCGGAGGCACTCCCCGGCTACGAGCGCGACCTGGTGGCGCTGCGCGCGGAGGTAGACCGGCTCGTGCCGGAGGTGGAGTCGCGTGAAAAGCTGAGTCTGGTGGGCCACTGCATCGACGGGGCGCTGGGCGACGTGGCCCACGCTGTTCGGCAGGTCCCCCGGGCGAGCGCCTGACGGCCACCGTACCCGCCGGCCGGCTATATCGGCTTCGGCCCCACTGCGCGCTCGAGCGCCTCGATCAGTCCGGGAACATCATTCATGACCGTGTCCCACAGGACGTCAAGGTCAACGCCGAAGTAAGCGTGGACCACACCGTTGCGAATGGTGCGCATGTCTCGGCATATCAGTTGGGATAAGTCCATGAGTCAAGTCCTTCTTTGGAGGTGACTTCGTGTGCAGTGCGCTCACCTCCAGGTGCGACGCTCCGTTTCGCAATCGGTCAGTCTTGAGAGTGCGCCACGAAACGCGCGAGCCGCGGACGCCGAGACGCACGCCTGGATCCGGCTAAGGGGCGGACGCTGCGGCCCGCGCCGCCTCCGGGACGCGCGGCTGCCGGGTTTCACCGTTGCGCCGCTCCCGCAGCTCGTCGACGTGCTCGACCACCTTCTTGAAGGCGGCCGCGATGTCCGCCATGTCGCTCGGCGTCGACGGCGGATGCACCTTCAACTCGACGTTCTCATGGTCGCACAACCGTTCTGAGATCGGACAAATGCCCTCGGCGTAGCTGGGCTGCTCGTCGGGTCGGGCGGTGTAGAAGTTGGAGGTAAAGGGGTGGCCGTGCCCGTAGGGGTCGCGGATCTGGAACGTGTGGTGGCGGTAGATCGGGTAGTAGCCATTCTGCATGACCGTTGCCGGAATGCCTTCAGCCCGCACGGCGTCCATGATTTGATTGCGGCTGACACCCAGCTCCCGCTCGTCTACCCGCAGCACATAGTTGTAATACACCGTTTTGGTAGCCGGCCGCGAGCGCTGCGGCTGCAGGCCGCGCACCGGGGTCAACTCGCGGTCGAGGACGGCGGCGTTGCGCGCTCGCTCATCGTTCTGTGCGTCCACGTGGCGCAGCCGCACCCGGCCGATGGCGCCGTGCAACTCCGGCATGCGGTAGTTGAAGGCCAGCGGTACTTTGCCCAAGTGGCTGTGGCCCCGCGCGCGCCCGGCCAGCTCCGGGTCGTTCGTCGTCACCCCGCCGCCCTCGCCGAGCGAGAGGATCTTCTTCTGTTGGAAGCTGAAGGCGGCGACGTGTCCCACCGCGCCGGCTTTCGTGCCATGATACTCAGCGCCGTGCGCGTGCGAGCAGTCCTCGATCACGACCAGATTGTGCTTGCGCGCCACGGCGAGCAGCCCATCGATATCGCCCATGTACCCGTTCATGTGTACGACGATTACCGCCTTGGTGCGCGGCGTGATCTTCGCCTCGACGGCGTGCGGATCGAGCGACTGCGTCTCCGGCTCGACGTCGGCGAAGACGGGGATGGCACTCTGCATCAACACACTGGTCCCCGTCGAGTAGTAGGTATACGGCGGGACGATCACCTCGTCGCCAACCTGAACGCCGGCGGCGGCGATGGCAGTGTGCAACGCCGTTGTGCCGTTGCTCACGCCGACGGCGAAGCGCACCCCGCAATAGGCGGCGAACTCCTGCTCGAAGAGTCCTACCTCTTCGCCCAACGCGGAGCACAGGTTGTGGCGGCGGATGACGCGCTCGGCGGCTGCCAGCTCCTCATCCCCAAGCATGGGCCAGCGCGGGAACGGCTCCGTACGTACTTGCGCGCCGCCGAAAATGGCCAGGTTTGATGTCAAGATGGGCTCCTTCACACGCCGTAGGGTTGGTGTTCGGTGGGGGTGATCGCACTCACGACGTCACTGCGCCAACAGCCGCGTCGCGATGTCCTGCGCCTGTTGCAGCGCGTTCTTGATCTCGCGCGTGCTCAGGAATGCCTCCCTCAACAGGGGCGCGATCTGAGCGTTCTGTTCGTCGGTCCGGCGATACGGATAGACGCCACCCAAATCGGCGACTTCGGGAATCGTCTGCAACACGGGGTTGATCTTGACGCGCGACTGCCACTCCGGAGTCTGGTACAGGGCACGCAGCGGTGACGCGGCGTCGACCTTCGCCAGCTTGAGCTTGGCGATATCCAGGCTGCCGCAGAACCAGCGCGCGAACTCGAATGCCTGGTCCGGCGAGCGCGCCTCCTTGGCGAACACCATCGGGTTCATCCATGAGACGCTGCCTGACCCCTTGCCGCCCGGGCCCGCCGGATACGCGATCATCCAGTAGTTCAGGTCCGCCGGCGCCGAACCGAGCCGTCCGGGCGCCGAGCTGATGTCGTCTACCAGGGCCCCAGCCCCCGCGACCAGCGCCTTGTCGGCCGTCAAGCGGCCAGTCTGCGTGGTGGGAACGCTGACACGTAGGCCGTTGTGCAGGCGCGACAGGTACTCCAGCACCGTCGCGGCGCCCTGTCCCGAGTAGAACGCCTTCGTCTGCTCCGTGTCGAACAGCGTCGACCCCGTCGAGTTGATCCATCCGGAAAAGCGCGGTAGATCAAAGCCGTTGATAAGGTACCCCGAACGCTTGATCTCAGAACCGTCACGCACTGTCAGCTGCTGCGCGATGCGGCTCAAGTCGTCCCACGTCTTGATGTCCTTTCCACGCTGGTCCAGGCCAGCCGCCCGGAACATGTTGCCGTTGACCAGGATGATCATGGACTCGGGGCCCATGATGGGAATGCCGAACGTCTTCCCCCGCGCCTTGCGGAACTGCTCGGATGCCTTGAAGTACTTGTCATCCGCTACCTCGGGCGCAAACTTTATGGAGGAGTCGATCTCACGCAGCAGGCCCTGGTCGTACACGTCCCGTGTGTGGACGATGGACATGAACGACGCATCCACTGGAGAGCCGGCGGCGGCGACCGTTGTGAACTTCTCGCGCATCAGACCCGCGCCCGGTGCGTGCACGTACTCCAACTCGATGTCTGGCCGCCGCGTTTTCCACTGCCCCGCGACCTCGTCCATGACCGGGGTGGACGCGTGGTTGGTGCTCCACCAGTTCAGGAGTGTGAACTTGCCGGGTTTCGCCCCCTTTCCCGCCGCTTCATTCGTCAAGCCGCTCGTCGCCCCAGCGCCGCAGGCTGCCCCGAGCACGCCCGCGGCCCCGGCTATGATGCTCGACCGTCTCGAGTGCTGATGAATGAACATCGGCGTCTCCTCTGTGCTTCGTGCGTTCGTGCCACGCGCGGCCAAGTAACTGCCGTGCTCAACCGGCCCTGCGCCGTCGTCGCGCTGCGCAGCGTACGTCCATCCTACACCGGGAGTACGGCCGGCGCAATGGCGCGACACGCGGGGGTGCGAGCACTTCCCTCGGTACGATAACCATGATGCTCAAAGCCGGCGCGCACGCGTTTGACATCACGCCGCCTCTGGGTGTGGCGCTGGCTGGACTGTTGACGCCGCGGTACGCGGTGGACGTGGACGACCCGCTCTTTGTGCGGGCGGTGGTCTTCGAGGACGAGGGTGGGGTGGAGGGGCGGGTAGCGACGGTGTGCTGCGATTTGATCTGCATGCC
>Ga0136614_10003378_pt1 | contig 10196 bp, 10 predicted proteins | sample AntDrymUQ2792106_2_FD_106643 | JGI IMG/M metagenome (GOLD analysis project Ga0136614, IMG submission 106643) | Polar desert sand microbial communities from Dry Valleys, Antarctica - metaG UQ279 (21.06) | ecosystem: Environmental > Terrestrial > Soil > Desert | place: Antarctica: Dry Valley... | reverse complement strand
GGGTAGAGATTGCCAAGGCGGTGCGCCGCTGGAGGACCTGGATCATGGCGACGGCCTTCGTTGCAATTCCCACTCTCATCGTGGTGGCGCTCGTATTGACCTCCGAGCCGCCCGAACCCGGTGAGGGGCCGCCCTTCCTGCGTCTCGTGGAGATCAACGGCGTCTTTGCGAGCCTCGTGGGGCTCTCTGTGGTCCAGCCGTTCTTTCTCCCGTTGGCAACCGGACTGCTTGCGGGCGACGCGATCGCGGGCGAGTCTTCGGCGGGGACACTTCGTTATCTCCTGGTTCGGCCTGTCGGCCGGCTGCACTTGTTGGCGGTCAAGTACGCATCGGTAGTGACCCAGGTGTTTGCTGCGGTCGCGATCGTTGCCCTGACCGGACTTGCCGTCGGTGGGCTGGCTTACGGCATCGGGCCCCTGCCCACCCTTTCGGGCACCACGCTGGCGGTGGGTCCCGCCCTCCTGCGCGTAGCGGGGGCCGGCCTCTACCTCGTGTTGGGCATGGCTGGACTGGTTGCGGTTGGCTTGTTGTTCTCGACGCTGACGGACTCGGGCCCTGGGGCGACCGCTGCGACGGTGGGCGTCTACATCGTTATGGAGGTCCTCGATGCGCTTCCCGCCCTGCGCATAATCCATCCGTATTTACTTAGCCATCACGCGTTGGCGTTTGCAGACCTGTTCCGGTCCCCGATTGCGCTGGACGGGATCACGCGCGGTGTGATCGTGGATGCGGGCTACATTTTGGTCTTCCTTGCGTTGACGGCGGTGCTCTTCAGCCGCAAGGACGTAACCTCCTAACAGGGGTGCTTCGTAGCCAAGTGCGACTGGCGTTTACGCCAGAGCCGGCACCAACTCCCGCCCGATCAAAGCGACCATGTCCAGGTCCGAATGGTCGAGGTGCTGGAGCATGACCCGGTCGACTCCGGCATCCTTCATGGCCGTCAGGTGTGTGCCGACCTCGTCCACGGTTCCCACCACTTGCCCGCCGGCTTCCTGCCTCAGCCACCCCTCCGGGTCGTTTGATTCGCCGGTCTTGTCGAGCCGTCTCCCGACGCGCTCGAGCAGCTCGGTCCGGTCCGCCCCCACCACGCAACCGGTCATCACCGACAAACGCAGCTCGCCTGGGTCCCGATCCGCGTCGGACCAGGCGATCTCGAGTCGCTCTCTGGCGGCCCTGCATTCATCGGGTGACGGGGTGAGAATGTTGTACTCATCAGCCCACAGCGCTGCAAGCCGGGCCGTTTTCGGCTTTGCAGAGCCACCCACGATTAGGGGAGGGTGCGGTCGCTGCACGGGTTTGTGCAGAGCGCGCAGCTCACTTAGTGAATAGTGCCGGCCTTCGAAGCTGAAGACCTCCTCGGTCCATTGCCGGTGGACGATCTCGATTTGTTCGGACAGGATCTCCATTCGCGTGCGCGTGTCGTGGAAGGGAAACCCGTAGGCGAGATGCTCAACCTCGCTCCACCCGGCCCCCATGCCGAGCTCCACACGCCCACCAGACACGTGGTCGGCAGTGGTGACACATTTGGCCAGGACGGAAGGGTGTCGGAAGCTCGCCGGTGAGACGCAGGTTCCCAGCCGGATGCGTTCGGTCACCGCCCCCAGAGCCGTCAGCGTCGCCCAAGCGTCCAGCGACCCGTTGTCCATCTGACCCCTGACCGACGTGTAGTGGTCGGACCGAAACAGGCCCTCCAGGCCGTTGTCTTCGCAGGCCCGAGCCAGGGCGGACCACTCGTCCCAACTCACGTCCTCCTGCCCTTCGATCATGAGACAGATGCGCATGCTTTCCTCTCTTCTCCTCTCCTCAGGTCGGGCTGCCGGGGGGAAGTGTATGGTGAGCGGTCCACCTTGTGTCCCGCCGTCTTTGGGGGCTACTGTATGTGTCGGAGCGGCTACGGGACGTGAGACCCCCGAAGCCTTTCTGCGCCTAGAACTTATTGATAGTCGCCAGAACCGATCACTTCCACGCAAGGCAGAATGCGGGGGGGGACATGGAGCCTGCGGACCAGATCATCCGGCGCGCCGACGTGCTGGACAAACTGACTGAGATCGTCTTCGAGACAGATCCCGTCGGCAACTGGACCTATCTAAACAAAGCATGGACCGACATCACGGGGTTCAGCGTCGAAGAGACGCTGGGCTCCAACTTTCTCGATCACGTGCACCCCGACGAGCGCGAGGGGACGGTGATCCTGTTCATGGGCGTCGTCTCGGGGGGAGCCAATTATTGCCACCATGAGACTCGCTATCGCACAGCAGACGGCGTTTACCGATGGGTCGAGATTCGAGCGAGTGTTCTGCGCGATCAGTCGGGCAGGATCACCGGCAACGCCGGCACGATCGTCGACACAAGCGAGCGCCGCGCGGCCCAGGAACTGCTTTTCGAGCACAACCGGATCCTCGAGCTCGTCGCACAGGACGTGCCTCTTGAGGAGATACTGGGCGCGCTTGCACAGTTGATGTCCCTGTACGGGGGAGAAGAGGTTAGCGTTGCAACGCTTGCCGATCGCGACGTACCCCTCCTAAACAGTGAATCCCCGCCCACAACACTGGTCGTCGAAGGGCCGCGTGGGGAAACTTCGGCGCATGTTGGCGCTCCGACCGTGCTGGCAGCGATCGGGCGCCCGGATGGGGCGATCGAGACATCCTTCGCTCCCGACGTTCTGCACTCCTTCATCGACGATTTTCGGCAGAAGTCCTTCGCCAAAGTGCCCATTCGCTCTACTAAGGGAGGCTGGCTGCTTGGTTTTCTCGTCATGCCCAAGCCGTGCCTCGAACGCCTTGAGCAGACTCAGCCTGATCTGATCTCGCGCGGCTTGAACCTAGCGGCCATAGCAATCGAGCGTCGCCGTGCGAACGACGACGCGTTGCACCGAGCCCTTCATGATCCGCTTACCGGGCTGCCAAACCGCGCGCTCATGGAGGGACGAATTCAGCAGGCTCTGGACAGCGCCCGGCGCCTCAAGGAGTCCGTTGGCCTGCTGCTTGTCGACCTGGATAACTTCAAGGTGGTGAATGACACCCTCGGCCATGAGATCGGGGACCAGCTGCTCCAACATGTGGCGGCCCAGCTGGGAGGGTCGCTTAGACAGGCAGATACCGTGGCCCGACTCGGCGGGGACGAGTTCGCACTCGTTCTGCCCGGCATCGATGGCGCCGGAGATGCCGATCGCGTCGCCGGCAAGGTGTTGCACAGGTTACGAGAGCCGGTTGATTGCAACGGCATTGTTCTAAACCCCGACGCGAGCATCGGGGTATCGCTCTTCCCGCAGCACGGCTCGGACGTGACGGCACTGTTGCGACGTGCGGATATTGCGATGTATCGAGTAAAGCGGCGAGGAGGCGGTCACGCGTTCTACGAGCCGTTCCATGATGAGGAACGTCTGAGTGCGCTGGAGCTTGCTGCGGAGCTCGGCCGAGCGATCGACTCCGAGGAGTTGGTGCTCCATTACCAGCCAAAGGTGTCGCTGGTCACCAACAAGGTCGTTGGGGTCGAAAGCCTCGTGCGGTGGCGGCATCCGCACAGGGGCCTCCTGCTCCCCGGTCGATTCATCCCATTGGCAGAGAACACCGGCTTGATCAAACGCTTGTCCTTGGCGGTCCTCGAACGGGCTCTGGCGGACAATGTGCTGTGGCGTGCCGAGGGCGTCGATATCACCCTCGCGGTAAACCTTTCGGCGCACCTGTTACATGACCGCAACCTTCACGCCACAATAGACGAGTCCTTACGTTCTTCCCTATCTGCCCACGGCCGCCTCGAGCTGGAGATAACCGAGAGCGCTTTCATGGCGAACCCTGAGGGCGCCATCGAAGCGATCCGCAAACTCGACTCTGCGGGTGTGGCCTTCACCATTGACGACTTCGGCACCGGGTACTCATCCCTGTCCTATCTCAAGCGACTACCGGCCCGCTCAATCAAGATCGACCAGTCTTTCATCCGCGACCTGGCTACAGACGAACGGGACGCCTCCATCGTGAGCTCTGCTATCGACTTGGCTCACAATCTTCGCATGGACGTGATTGCGGAAGGGATCGAGAGCGCTGCAGTTGGCGACCTTCTGCGCGATCTCGGATGTGATTTTGCCCAAGGCTACTTTTACGCGACGCCGATGCCGGCGTCAGAGTTGGTGCCGTGGTTCCGGGAAAATGGCGTGGGCGCGGCTCGAAGGTAACCGCGTCAACGATCATTCCAGTGCTGCGCGCAGTACTCGTCCCTGGACGCGCTGCTGGTTCCCGGAAGATAGGCGCTTGACTGCTTGATGCTGGCCGCTTCTGCTGCAGCGCTCGATTCGATGCTGGCGGCGATTGCGGCGCGGGCCCCTTTGGTGGGCGCGTTCGAAAGTGCCACTCCGTTATCCCACGCCTGCTCGCGCCACCCCTCCACAAGCTTTATGAACGCCTCCTCGTCGAGGTCGGTTCCGTTGACCTGAGCGTCGTCGATCGTAGGGTCGAGCCGCCTGGCTGCCTCGGCGATAGCCGGCTTCTGCACCCGTCTGAGAATTTCGTTGACCTTATTGTGATCCGCCTTGCCCTTGTCCCGTTTGGTAAGGCCGATGGCCTCGACTACAAAGGGCAGGTCGCGATTAATGTGCGCGTTGATCCCAAGCAGGATGTTCCCACCGCCGGTCACTTCCTTATTGTCGGCTGCAGCGAATGCGGTCCTCCATGCAGGGGGCACCTGGGAGGCGCGTCCCTGGTGCCAGTCGTCGAAGGCGCGGAAGTAGTAGAGCGCGAACAACGCGTCTTCGTGGTTGATCAAAGGGGTGTTGTCGAAGAAGCTTGGGTTGCCTGCGACCGTCCGCCGGTATTCTTCCGTCGTGCGCAGGTACAGCAAGGAAAACGCCGCATCGTGATTGCACTTCGAGACGAGCGGGTCGAAGCGGTCGTTCATCTCACGCACGACTGCGTCGACGCAGGTGAGGTCTCCGCGCACGCAAACGTTGTCGCTGGTTGGGTCCCAGCCGACCGTGAAGGTCTTCATGATTCGGGACCAAGATGGCGCTGCGAGCGCAGGCCGGACCGCAGCGGTCCCGAGCAACGCGATGACCAACCCAACAAGGATGGATCTTCTGAAAAAGGCGACCCTGACTCGTTTCATCCCAAAACCCCCAGTGCTTGCTTGCTACCATCCGCTACTGGCTGAGTGCGGAGCGTATCCGAGCGACGCCGCTGGGTCAAGGTGACCGAGTACAACAAGGAACTTGTGGCCGCACTGGTAATCGCTGCCAGGGAGGTCGCGCATAGAGGACCTATTTCTTGTCACGCAAGCGCGTTCTTCGGGCTAGGGCCTGTTCCTTGCGGGTACTGGGACACAGGAGGAACGACCGGTCCGTTGACGTTCCTCCTGGAGGCCCCGCCGTGATCCGAGGACTCAGACGAGGCCCACGACCCTTGCCATCACGCTGACCCAATGGTGATGAGCGCCAATCCGATGACGTCGAACACGAATCCCGACCGGATCATCTTTGTAAGCGGCACCATCCCGCTGCCGATGCTGGTGACCCCCAAGGCGTCGGCCATGCCTTTGCCGACGACCGTGGCGAGTTCCGTCTCGTCGAGCAGCGTGCCTAGTGCGATGCCGCAGCCGAACAGGAGGATCGTTTCCCCAATCAATCTTCACCGCGTCGCTCCAGGTGAGGGTGAAGCGGCGCTCTTTCCAAGTTGATCGGAAGGACGAAGAGCAAAGAGGCCGCAACGATCGCCACGACCTCCTCCGGTAAACGCTCCGTCATGGTGATGTAGATATCTGAAGTGTCGCCGGCAATCAGTCCCACGAGACCGGGCACGATCCAGAGCGTGACCGCCACCGAAAAGGCGATGAGGGTGTTGCGTTCACCGGCACTCAGCTTGCCCAGCTTGCTTCGCTCCTCGGCCACGTACTCCTCGGCCCCCTCGATTCTCCTTATCTCCGGGCGGTTCATCGCGATGAGCACGACGCAGAGCGCGATGAACATCAGAAAGACGATCGGAGCGGCGGTCAAGACCCAGTCAAAGAACGAAATTGTCGTGCCAAGCTCCTTCTCGATGAACTCTCGCCCTATCAAATTGGGAGGGCTGCCGATCGGCCTCAAAAGGCCGCCAACGCTCGCGCCGTAGGCAATCATGAGCCATGAACAAGAAGATGGTTCCGTCGGAGAACAACGGGAAGATGGTGTCGCCGGATGCCACTCCCAGCAACACCGTCAGGACGAGTCCGAGCACTGCGGGTGATGGGAATGGGTATGGCTTCGGTCATCCACAGGACGACCACCATCAGAAAGATGGCCGCCAGGCTCTGCTGGTCGCGCTCGAGGCCGAGGGGGGGAGAAGACGATACTCGCGCGCCCGGAGGCACCTCGCATCTTTTTACGGCGCCTGGGTAGGAGTCACCGCAACCACTAGGAGGAGGAGAAGGATCATGTCACTGAACCCAAGGGTCGTCCTGGCCGCTATAGGCACAGCGGCGATGCTGAAGCAGACTGGGACCGGCTCGAGACAAAAGAGTGATCGTGGCAAGGGGAGAAGTCCGCGGATCATGACCGCCTCCACTGCGGTCCTCGTGGCCGGTGGGGGCCTCCTCTACCTGTGGCGAAAGGGTCAGCGCGGGTCCGAGGGAGTGTTCGATGCCGGCATCCAATCGACCGGGGGGGTCGAGTCGACCCTGGTTGTCGAAGAGACCGTCGCCGTAGTGGAAGCGCCCGAATCTGGCCTGACATCCCAAGGGATGAGCGGCGGCAACGGCCAGGAATCGGTCTTCGATATGTCTGGCGACGAGGTCGAGCGCTCCGAGACGATCGCAGACGCAGGTTCCACCGGGCCCTCGAAGCCTCCAGCTGGGCACGCCGGAGGAAGCCCCGACGTCATCGCCTCTCCGGAGGCCGTCGTCGACCCCGACGCTACTCCGGACCCGATCGTCTCGCCCGAGCCCGCGCTTCCCCAGCGAACAGACGACGGCGATTCAGACAAGTAGGGACTCCAAGAAGTTGCCCACCCGGGTAGACGGATAGCGTGACTGAATGACGGGCACGGCCCGCTGGAAAGGGGCTCTAACGTAGCTGCAGAACCGAGAGGAAGGTGGGCACATGGGAAAGGAGTTGCCGCAGCCGGATGGATCGACACCTGAGGAACCCACGGGTACCCAGATGTTTCTTGCTGCGGTGGGAGGCGTGATGGCGGCCAAGCTTGCGACCCGCTTGGTGACCTACGTCTGGCGAAGCTTTACAGGCGAAGACGTACCCAAGGTTCACCAGCAGGCATCGACTGCCAAAAAGGTGACCTGGCTTGCTGTTGCGGGGATCGTTTCGGGAAGCGCGCGGCAGATCGTCCGGGACTGGATCAAACCGGTTACGACGGGGCCCGCTTGAGCCGACCGATGGAGTATCAGATATCGCGGCTGAGTCCTGCCGCCCACTCGAGACAACGTTCGGTCAGTGATTCTGTCAGACCGATGTGGGGCTCGCATTTCACGAGAAGGGTGGGGGCGCGGCGTTGATCCGCCCATTGTTCGGCGTCCGACCCCAGGTCATCGTCGACCCACGCACAAGGTCGGTTGTCGGGGACGAAGGCTTCGATCGAGGGCAGCTTCCAGGTCGGTGTGTCGAAGGTATAGTCCAACTCGACCACCGGTAGCTCTTCCAGAGCGTGCAGAGGACCGATGACGCGGTTTGCGCTGTCCGCCCAACCCGTGGCCCAGACAATCTCAAACACCTCACTCAGGTTCTTGAGCCGCTCATTGTTGGCGTCGGAAACCCAGAGAAAGGTTTCCCTCAACCCGGTCTGAGGATCGAGGTCGACGCGACGGAACCCCTCTCCACCCACACGGCTCATGCTGAGGACGTCGCCTTGGAAAGGCGCGAGCACCCCGTCGACGTCAAGTAGCAACAGAGGGGGAAGCACGAGCTCCCCAGGGGAAGGGGTCATGGTCTTATGGTGCGCAGCAGACAGAGCTTGTTGCCTTCGGGGCCGGCCATCACAACCCTAATCATTGGTCATAACTCTCCTTTTTTCGGAACGGAATTGTCGTCCCCTTTGGTAATGACGGCGGAGCCACGCCGATCCGGAAGGAGGGACCAGGTCACACCGGTTTCGTCGCCGAACCGGCGAACTGCATGCTTCACTCCCATGTACTCGTCATTGTTGTAATCGTGCACAAGCAGGTAGCCTCCCGGACTCAAGCGCGGATAGAACCACCTCAGGGCCGCAAGTATGGGTTGATAAAGGTCAACGTCTATGCTGACCAGACAAAACGTTTCATCTTCGCAACCCTCGGCCGATTCGGGGAACCATCCCGCTCGTATCTTCACCTTGTCAGGGTATGGAAGCTTACTCATCACAGCTGCTATCGAAGTGCCATCGAAGTCTTGAGGAACCGACGTCCAGCCTTGGCTCTTGTCGAAGTGGACATCGCGTGGATCGAAGCCCTCGAAGGTATCGAACAGATAGAGGGTCCTTTTCGGAAAGTGGTGGTTCAAGAGCGAAGCGAAGTTGCCCTGGTAGACGCCAACTTCGGCGACAGCGCCCTGGATGCCTCGCTCATGGATCTCTCGGCTCAGCAGCTCCGCCGTCGCATTTCTTACGTAATCGAGGCTGGTAAGCCAAAAGGTTCTGTCCAAGAACAGACGGTGATCGATCCTCGGCCGCGCGTGTATGCCTTGCAGGAAGAACACATTGAACCGGTTCCCCAGGGCAATGAGAGCCCGCTGGGCAAGACGCTGAATTCGTGAAGGCCTTTCGTCCGTAAACTCGTCTAGGCTCAAACGTGTCGCCCTCCACTTTGCAATGCGGTAATCAAGCAGACCAGTGCACTGGTGAAACTCTTGAAGCATTGACGTCCAGCGGCGGCGGCTGAGCGGCACGCAGGCGCCTCCAGTTGCCACAGTTCCAGTCTAGGGCGCATCTCTCTTTGGTGGCCCCGATGCCGCTCATGAAGCTAGCATCGGGAGCGTGGACGGACAACGCTCCGAGATTTCATACTGGGAGGAGGCCGCTTCGGTTGACTGGGCAAGGCTGAAGGACGACCTGGTCTCCGATGATTTTGACAATGGACGAACACTCGGTGAGCTGGAGGAGTCTTTCAGGGCCAGCCAGTTCACCGTATTTGCCTGGCATGACGATCAGGTCGTTGGGACCGCCCGTCTTTTGGCGGACGGCGTCTGCAATGCCTATTTGATAGACGTATGGACTCAGAGCGTGTGGCGCCGGCGTGGGATCGGGCGGGAAATGGTCTCCCGCCTCATGCAGAAGGTGCCCGGACATCACGTGGGTCTGTTCACCGACAGCGCGACGGGCTTCTATGCCTCCCTGGGGTTTCAAAGAGAGGAAGTCGGCATGTCCCGGGTGGTGGGGGAGTGGCTGAAGACCTAGAGCCCTTTAGCTCCACATCCCGGTCATCATTCCGCTCGGGGAATCGTGACTGCTGAAGAAAGAGGAAGTACACACCGCAACCGCTATGCCGATCACGATGACAACGACATCAATCTCCATGTGGCGCTAACAGCTTCAAGATATTGTGCACTCGGGAATGATGGAACAAGGCGGTCAAGTCCCAGCGGTGGGGGCAGCCGTCTCTAGCGCCGAGGAGAAGACATGAGCATAGATAGGAAGAACGGCAGTCTGGCCGCATTGCTCGCGCTGGCGGTGCTCTATGCGCTGATCGTGAGTGCGCGGGCGACCGCACCTTCCGCAGGGGTCGATCGAGGCAGATCTGCTCTGGACAAGCTCCAGCTCGTCAACCTGGCACACGAGAACAATCCCAAGCGCACTCCTGGGTTTCCCGGCGATCCCAAGTTCACCCTGACCACGAGCTTCACGGTTCCAGAGGACGGCTTCTACCTGCAATACGTCAAGGAAGGTGAGCACACGGGGACACACTGGGCCGCCCCATGTCATTTCCGCAAAGGCGCCGCCTGCGCCGACGACCTCCAGCCGGGCGATCTATATCTCCCCGCAGTGGTGATCGATGTGAGAGCGAAGGCCGCCAAGAACCCGGATTACGAGGTGACGATCAACGATCTCAAGGCATTCGAAGCTCGCTACGGCCGGATTCAGCGGGCAGCCGTCATCGCCTGGACGGGATGGGGTCGCAAGTGGGGGACGCCCGCCTACTTCAACCTCGACTCGGACGGCGACATTCACCAGCCTGGGTTCAGCCTTGAATCAGTCCGGTGGCTGATCAGGACTCAACGCCTTGATCGGCGCGGAGCTCTCGGGACCGATACG
>Ga0136614_10003376_pt1 | contig 10196 bp, 9 predicted proteins | sample AntDrymUQ2792106_2_FD_106643 | JGI IMG/M metagenome (GOLD analysis project Ga0136614, IMG submission 106643) | Polar desert sand microbial communities from Dry Valleys, Antarctica - metaG UQ279 (21.06) | ecosystem: Environmental > Terrestrial > Soil > Desert | place: Antarctica: Dry Valley... | reverse complement strand
TGACCGTTTCAACGCTTGCGCTCGTAGCGCAGCGGTGGCGCCATCGCCGGAGCCAAGGGTGAACCCGCGCCCTCGCCGGAGCCGTCGGAGACCACAAGCGCGCGGGGGCTCCGGGGGCGCGAGCCCCCCGGTGTCCTCAGCGCGAGCCCCCCGGCGCGCTCAGGATCCGGCCCACAAGTTGATCGAAGCCGATCCCCGCCGCCTCGGCCGCCTGGGGAAGCAGGCTCGTCTCGGTGAGCCCCGGGATCGGGTTGGCCTCGAGCACATGGAGCCCGCCGGAGGCGTCCAGCATCAAATCCACTCGCCCGAAGCCGCGGCAGCCGAGCAGCCCGTAGGTGGCCAGCGCCAGCTCCTGAGCGCGCTCCGTGACCTCGTCCGGCAGGTCGGCAGGGCAGACGAACGACGTGCGGCCGATCTCATAGCGCGCCTCGAAGTCGTAGAAGTTCTCGCCCAGTGGCACCGCCTCCACAACCGGTAGCGCCTGGGGCCCACCGGCCTCCCCCGGCTCCGGGTCGAGCACGGACACCGCGAGGTCGCGGCCCTCGATGTGCCGCTCGAGCAGCACCTTGCCGTCGTAGGAGAACGCCGCCACCAGTGCCGCCGGAACGTCCTCCGGAGTCCCGGCGAACTTGATCCCGAGCGCCGATCCCTGACTCGAGGGCTTGACCACGATCGGAAAGTGAAGCCGCTTTTCGATCGCCGGCAGGGCCTTGGCCGCGCCCAGCTCCCCGAACGCGGTCTGGTTGAAGGCGAAGAAGTCCGGCGTCGGGATACCCGCCTCCAGCAGCAGGTGCTTTGTGAGCACCTTGTCGACCGCTCTTGAGCAGGCCAGGACGCCCGAGCCGGTGTACGGGATGCCGAGGATCTCCAAGAGCTCCTGGACCGTGCCGTCCTCGCCATCCCCGCCGTGAAGCGCCACGAAGGCAACCTCCGGAGCCGATTCCCGCAGCTGGGAGATCAGGTCCACCCCCACGTCGATGGAAACGACCTCATGGCCCAGCCGCTCGAGGGCGTCCTCCACGCGCGCGCCGGACCGCAACGAGACCTGTCGCTCGAGTGAGCGCCCCCCCTTCAGCACGGCGACCCGGCTCACGATCCGCGAGCCCGCCGATCAGGACCGGCGTCCCGGCGCGGAAGCTCCACTACCCGCCCGCCGCCCGCCTCCGGCGTGGCGCGCTCTTGGCCGGCGCCGGGCTCTGGTTCGCCTGTCAACGTGCCGTAGAGCGCCACCTGCTCCTTGATCACCTCACCGATCCGGCGGATGCCCTCGCGGATCCGGCCTTCGTCCGAGCCTGAGAAGTTGAGGCGCATCGAGCTGCGCCCGCGGCCATCGAGGAAGGCCCCCTCCCCGGGCACGAAGGCCACGTTCTCGCGCTGAGCGCGCGCGAGCAGGTCGGTGGTGTCGATGAAGTCGGGCAGAGTTACCCAGATGAAGAGCCCGCCCGCCGGCCGGGTCCACTCGGCCTGGGGAGGGAAGCTCTCGGCGAGCGCATCGAGCATGGTGTCCCGCCGGGAACGGTAGATCTCGGTGAGTGAGTCCACGTAGTCGCGCCAGTCCTCCAGCTCGAAGTAGGCCTGCACCATCAGCTGCGAGAGGGTCGAGGTGCACAGATCGGCCCCCTGCTTGCCGAGGTTGATCTTCTCGAGCACGGGCGGGGGCGCCACCACCCAGCCGAGCCGGAGCCCGGGGGAGAGGATCTTCGAGAAGGTGCCCAGATACATGACATAGACGCCGCCATCGAGCTTGTACAGGGGCGGGGGTGGCTCGCCCTCGTAGCGCAGCAGGCCGTATGGGTTGTCCTCCAGGACGAGCAGTTCGCGCTCGGCGACCACCTCGACCAGCCGCCTGCGGCGCGGCAGCGACATCGTGACGCCGGCGGGATTCTGAAAGCTCGGGACCGTGTACACGAACTTGGGCCGGCGGCCCTCGCGCTCGAGCCGGTCGAGCGTCTCCTCCAGCAGGTCGATCCGCATGCCGTCGGCGTCCATGTCGATCTGCACCACGTCGGCCTGGTAGGCGTGAAAGACCGGCACGGCACCGGGGTAGGTCGGGCCCTCGGCGATGATCACATCGCCGGGATCGATCAGCGCCTTCGTGACGAGGTCGATCACCTGCTGGCCGCCCGTCGTCACGATCATGTCGGCGTGGTCCGGGTGCATCCCCTCAGCGGCCATCACCTCGGCGATGCACCGCTTGGTCTCCTCGAGCCCCTCGGTGGGCCCGTACTGGAGCGCGCGAGCACAGGACTCTTCGGCGATCCGGGCGGTCACGGCCGCGAAGGTCTCGGGTGGGAAGCTCGAGGTGTCCGGCAGGCCGCCGGCCAGCGAGATCATCCCGGGCCGCCCGATCACCGACATGATGTCCCGCATGGCGGAGGACTTCATCCCGCGGGTGCGGGCTGCGAAGAGGCCCGCGTAGCGCTCGAGGTCCCTGGAGGTGGAGCGTGATGGGGGGCTTGGCGGGGTGCTCATGGGATGTGGTTCGCCGCGGGTTGCGAGCGTCCTCGCGCCAGGCCGAGCGGGCGCCTGCGGTCGTCTATCGTCACTGCGCCCCAGCGTACCGACCGTCGGGCGACCCCAACACGTGAGCCTTTTCCTAGATATCGGCCAGGGAGCCGGCCTAGCCGGTGCAACCGGCGTGCGCCCCTTCCTGCCCCCCCTGCTCGCCGGCGCGCTCGCCCGAGGCGATATCGGGATCGACTTCGACGGCACCGGCTGGCACTTCCTCGAGTCCCCCGGCTTTCTGCTCGCCGTTCTGGCGCTCGCGGTGATCGCCTACGTAGCCGAACGTTCGGGCCTTGACCGGCGTGCGGTGGCCGCCGCCTCGGCGGTGGTGGCAGTGGTGCTCGGCGCGCTGCTCTTTGCCGGCTCTCTGGCGGCCGGCGATCACTCGGCACTCCCGGGGCTCGTGGGCGGGGCCGCGTGCGCGGTGCTCGCCTACGTGGCGGTCGGCGGGCTGCTCGACCGCGTCGCGCGCCGTCTGGATGAGGGCGCGGCCAGGCTGCTCACGGTGTATGCGGACCTTGCCGCGCTCGTGCTCTCGGGCGTCGCGATCTTCGTCTCACCGGTGGCGTTCTTGGCGCTTGCCGCCTTCGTCCTGCTGCTCGTGAAGGGGCGCCGTGAGAAGGACCGCAAGTACGCCGGGCTGCGGATCCTGCGGTGACCCCGCATCGCCGGGGCGCGCGGAAGGTGGTCCTGGCAGTGATAGACGCGCTCGACCCGGCAGGGTTCGAGCGCGCGGTGTCCGACGGTCGTGCCCCGGCGCTCGCGGCGTTGATGGAGCGGGGGACGTACGTGCCCGACTGCGTATCGAGCTTTCCCTCGATCACCCCGGTAGCGGCCTCGAGCATCGCCACCGGCCTCGGGCCCGCAGACCACTTGATCCCCTCGATGAACTGGTATCACCGCGGCGAGGAGCGCTACGTGGAGTACGGCTCTTCCTTTCCTGCCACCCGTACCTTCGGCATCTTCCGCTCGCTCCAGGACACCGTCTACAACATGAACCTCGCGCACCTCACGCAGGAGCACAAGACCGTCTTCGAGCACCTCGACGACGCCGGCCTGCGCACCGCCTGCACCACTTACCTGATCTACCGTGGCCGCCACCGCCACGAGCCCTCCACCGACTCGCGGTACAGCCGCCTGGCGGAGGCCGCTCAGTTTCGTCACGCCGTCTGGGGCGCGCGGGAGCTCTTCTACGCGGACATCTTCGACTCGCGCGGAACGGGCTGCTTCTCGACGCTCGGCATGCCCGGGCAGCGCGACGCCCATGCGGGCTGCGTCGGGGAGCATCTGGTGGAGAACGACCTCTTCGACTTCCTGCTGCTCTCCCTGCCCGACAACGACACCTACTCACACCGGCTGGGGCCTGAGGCCCAGCCCACGTCCATAGCGGCGGCAGATCGCGCGATCGAGCGGCTGATGCACGCGGCCGGGGGCGTCGAGGCCTTCCTGGAGGACCACGCGGTGATCGTCCTCTCGGACCACTCCCAGACCGCGATCGACTCGAGCGTGAACCTGGCGCAGGCGCTCGACTCCTGGCGGCTGCTCCTGCCGGCCGATCAGGCGCCGGAGGAGGCGGAGATCGCCGTCTGCCCCGGAGCGCGCTCGGCCCAGGTCTACGTGCTCGAGCACGAGCGGCGCGAGGAGCTGGCACCACGGCTGGCGGAGGACCTTCGCGGGGTCGAGGGTGTGGACGTGATCGCCCGCCGCGGCCAGGACGAGGGGGTCGTGTGGACGCGTCGCGGAGAGCTGCGGTTCGCCCCGGGCGGTGAGCTCGTGGACGAGCGGGGAGAGTCCTGGAGCGTGGATGGCGACCTCGACACTCTGGCGTTCGAGGTGCGTGACGGGGTCATCTCGAGCGAGGAGTACCCCGACGCGCTGGCGCGGCTGTGGTCGGCGCTCGACTGTCCCCGCTCGGGAGACGTCCTGCTCTCCGCAGCCCCGGGTGTCGAGTTCATGGACTGGGGCGGGCAGGACCACGTCGGCGGGGGAAGCCACGGCTCCCTGCACCGCGGTGATTCGCTCGGGGTGCTGCTCATGTGCGGCATCGGGCCCGAGCCCGCCGAGGAGCACCGTGAGTGGGCCATCCGCGACGTGACGCCCATGCTGCTCGACCACTTTGGAGTGAATGCTTGAGCGCGCGAATGCGCCGCGGCCTCCGGCGCTCGCACAACTGGGTGCAGCTGATGAAGTTCTGCTTGGTCGGGGGATCGGGCTACGTGGTGAACCTGATCGTCTTCGCGCTCGCTTTCGAGCTCGGAAACCTGCACCATCTCGTGGCGGCCACGATCGCGTTCGGGGTCGCGGTCACCAACAACTTTTGGTGGAACCGATATTGGACATTCGCGGCGCGGGAGGGACACGCGGGCTTTCAGGCCGCGCGCTTCTTCGCGGTCAGCGGCGGTGCCTTTCTGTTCGCCGCGGCCATCCTCGAGCTGCTGGTGAGCGGCGCGCACGTGGAGGAGATCCCCGCGCAAGCGATCTCGGTCGTGGCGGCCACGCCGCTCAACTTCGTGGGGAACAAGATGTGGAGCTTCGGGTCAGGCATACGCGACGGCTAGGACTGCTCGTCACGGCGATCGCGGTGATCGTGGCGCTGCCGGCCTCCGCTCCGGTCGCTGCGGAGGCAAGGCCAAAGCTCGAGCGACCCCCGTCGCAGAGCGTGGCACCGCCCGGCTACCGCCTCACGGCCCGCGAGGCCATCCGGATCGCCAGGCGGGGCGAGAAGATCGCCGCGGAGAGCCGGCGGCACTCCGCATTCAGGCCGACCGCCTACACGCGTGGCCCCGGCCGGTGGCAGGTGAGTTGGTTTGACCGCGACCACGATGAGGTCGCTCAGGCCCGGGTAGACGACGCCACCGGCGCGATCCTCGAGCAGTGGACCGGCCATCAGGTGGCGTGGACGATGGCGCGCGGGTACGAGGGGGCGTTCGGGCGAAAGCTGAACGCACCCTGGGTGTGGATCCCGCTCTGCCTCCTGTTCCTCGCGCCGTTCATCGACCCGCGCAGACCTCTCCGCCTATTGCACCTCGACCTCCTCGTGCTCCTGTCCTTCGGGGTCTCGCACGTCTTCTTCAACCGCGGCGACATCGGCGTCTCGGTCCCGCTCGCGTACCCGGTGCTGGTCTACCTCCTCGTGCGGCTGCTGAGGGCCGGCTTCCGGCCACGGGAGCGCCGGGAGGCGCTCGTGCCCGTGGTGCCGGTCGCCTGGCTGGCTATCGCGATCGTGTTCCTGGTGGGCTTTCGGGTCGGGTTGAACCTCGTCGACTCGAGCGTGATCGATGTCGGCTACGCGGGGGTCATAGGCGCTGACCGGATCGCCGACGGGGATGCCCTGTATGGCGACGGGTTCCAAGAGGAGGTCGAGCGGGGCGACACCTACGGGCCGGTGAACTACCTGGCCTACCTTCCCTTCGAGCAGGCGCTCCCCTGGGACGGCGTCTGGGACGACCTGCCCGCCGCCCACGGGGCCGCCATCGCATTCGACCTGATCACGCTGCTCGGGCTGGTGCTGCTCGGCGGTCGCCTGCGCCCGGGCCGCGAGGGTCGAGAGCTCGGCGTCGCGCTCGGATTTGCGTGGGCCACCTTCCCTTACGCCCTGTTCACGCTCCAGACCAATGCAAACGACTCCATCGTGGCCATGTTCACCGTACTGGCGATGCTCGCGCTCACGCTCGAGCCCGCGCGACGTGGGGTGTCCGCCGCGGCCCGGGGAACCGCCGTAGGCCTGGGGGCGGCGGCGAAGTTCGCGCCGCTGGCACTCGCTCCGCTCTTTGCAACGGGCTGCGGGTGTGGAGGCCGGCGCGACGGCGAGGGCGGCCGCCTTTGGCCCTGGCTCGTCTTCTCAGCGGCGCTCTTCGCGGTGCTGGGGCTGTCCTTCCTGCCCTTTGTCCCGGACGGCGGCCTGCGCGAGGTCTATGACCGCACGCTGGGCTACCAGGCCTCTCGCCCATCCCCCTTCAGCGTCTGGGGGCAGGTCGAATGGCTCCGCCCGCTGCACCAGGCGGTGAAGGCGGGAGCGATCGGCCTGGCTCTGCTCGTGGCCGTCGTGCCCCGGCGACGGAGCCCGGTGCAGGTTGCGGCTCTCGGGGCGGCCGTGCTGGTGGCGGTCGAGCTCGCGATCACCCACTGGTTCTATCTCTACGTGGCCTGGTTTGCCCCGCTTGCGCTGGTCGCGCTGTTCGGCCCCTACAGGGGATCCGCTCCGCACCTCTCCTCGCAGCCGGCCGCCGCCGGCCTGACCCCTGGTGCGGTGCTCACTCGATCAACGATCGAGTTCCGCTCCTGACCCCTGGTGCGGTGCTCACTCGATCAACGATCGAGTTCCGCTCCTCCCCTAGCGGGCTGCACGGGGGTCCAAGGGTGCAGGAGCTGCTCGATGGTGGTCGCCCGCCCGTCAGGGCCGGCCTCGATGAGGACCGCGTTGAGCCAGGGGTCGACGTCTGAGGTGTCAAAGCGGACATTGGTCATCGTGAGGAAACGCTTCAGGGCCAGCTCGCTCTTCACCCCGATCACCCCGCCGCGCGGGCCGGTCATCCCGACGTCGGTGCAGTAGGCCGTGCCGCCGGGCAGCACGCGGGCATCGGCGGTCGGCACGTGGGTGTGGGTGCCCACGCAGGCGGTCACGCGCCCATCGAGGTGCCAACCCATCGCGGTCTTCTCGCTCGTGGCCTCGGCGTGCATGTCCACGAGCACGTGCGTGGTTTGGCCGCGGAGGTCGGCGAGCACGGCGTCGATCTCCGAGAAGGGTGAGCGCGCGGCGTCCACGAATACCGTCCCGGAGAGGTTCACCACGCCCAGGGCCATCCCGTCGCGCTTCACCACGGCCACCCCGCGACCTGGGCTGCCCTTCGGGTAGTTGGCCGGCCGCACGATGCGTTCCTCGCGGTCGAGGAACCCGTAGACCTCGGTGTGGCGGTAGGCGTGGTTGCCGAGGGTGATGCAGTCCGCGCCGAGCTCGAGGAGCTCCAGCGCGGTGCGCTCGGTGATGCCTACTCCGCCGGCCGCGTTCTCGCCGTTCACCACCACGAAGTCCGGCTCGTGACGGTCGCGAAGCTCGGGAAGCAGCCCTGCCAGCGTTCGCCGGCCGAGTCCGCCCACCACGTCACCTATGAAGAGGAGCTTCACGGGGCCCAGTCTGTCAGGGCCGCTACCGTGGCCTCCGTGGCCCGCGCATCTACGACAGTCGCGCTTGGTGGCGCCGACTGAGATGCCTGCCGATCCGACCGCCGCGGCCCGGCCGCAGGGCGCCCCGGCGGCCGAAAGCGCGGCCGTACTGGAGGCGGAGGGGCTGGTGAAGCGCTACCGCGACCGCGAGGCCCTTCGCGACGTCTCCCTCAGCGCCGCCCGCGGCGAAATCGTGGCCGTGATCGGCCCCAACGGCGCGGGCAAGACCACTTTGCTCACGATCCTTGCGGGCATCTTGAAGCCCGACGCCGGTCGGGTGAGCCTCGGCCCCCGGGAGGTCGGCTGGGTGCCCCAGCAACCCGCGCTCTACCGCAAGCTCACCGTGGCGGAGAACCTGCGGCTGTTCGCCCGGCTCGAGAAGGCCTCCGACCCCGAGCTGGAGGTCAAGCGGATGCTCGAGCTCACCGGGCTGCTCGACCGCTCCGACGACCAGGTGGCCGAGCTCTCCGGCGGCAACCGCCAGCGCGTGAACATCGCGATCGGGTTGCTGGGGCATCAGCGGGTGCTGTTGCTCGACGAGCCGAGCGCCTCGCTCGACCCGCGCCAGCGCGAGCGGGTGTGGGAGTTCGTGCTCGGTCTGGCGGAGGCCGGCACCGCGGTCGTCTACTCCACCCACAACATCCAGGAGGCAGAGCGATACGCCCGGAGGGTGCTGGTGCTGGCCGACGGGGAACTGCTCTTCACCGGCCCCGCCCGCGAGCTCAAGGACGTGGTGCAGCGAGGGGGCGGGGGCGGCGGGGGCGATCTCGAGGAGGCCTTCGTGGCATTCCTCCGTACGCGGGGGCACTGAGGTGCGCTGGCTGCTGCTGAAGGACCTGCGCCTGCTGCGCCGCTCACCCCAGCTGGTCGCACTGCTCGTGCTCTACCCGATCGTGATTGCCGTTCTGATCGGGTTCGCCCTTTCGCGCGGACCGGACAAGCCGCAGGTGGCGTTCGCAAACCTGGTGCCCAAGTCGGCCAGCCAGCTCGACCTGGGCGGCGAAAAGCTCGACACATCGAGCCAGGAGGACGTCCTGTTCCGGGCGATCGAACCCGTGATGGTGAAGACCCGGGCGCAGGCCATCCGCAAGGTCGAGGAGGGCGACGTGCTCGGGGCGATCGTGATCCCTCAGGACACCACGCAAAAGCTCCAGAGCGGCATCGAGCCGGCCACGATCGAGGTGTTCTACAACGCCGAGGACCCCGTCAAGTCGCGCTATGTCCGCGACACGATCAAGTCCCAGGTGCAGGACGCGAACGCCGCGCTCACCAAGCGGCTCGCGAAGGTCGCTCTCGAGTTCCTCGACCTGCTCGGCACGGGGGGCCAGTACAGCTTCCTCGGCCGCGAGTTCGACATCCTCGGCCTGAAGCGCTCGGAGGAGATATTGAAGGAAGCGAGGCGAGAGCTGCGGCCGGGCTCGCCCGCTCGCGCCCAGATCGACCAGGTGGTTCGCTTCGCGCGCCTGGCCAGGAGCAATCTCGACCTCTCCGACGACGTGCTTTCCTCCGTGGGGACGCCGCTCCGGGTCAAACAGATCCGGCTCGATGGGGGGACCACACCGCTGAGCTCATATTCGGTGGCGATCGCCGTCTCGGTCTCGCTCATGTTCATCACCCTGCTGCTCGCGGCGGGCGCACTCGCGCTCGAGCGCGAGGACAACGCGTTCATGCGGCTCGTGCGCGGGCTGGTCTCGCGTACCGCGTTGCTGCTCGAGAAGGCCGGGCTCGCAGCCGTGTGCGCCGTGGCGGTGTGCCTGCTCATGCTCGCGGGCCTCGGCCTGTTCGTGGACCTGCGCTGGGAGCGCTTCCCGCTCTGGGTGGCGGGGGTGACCGGCGGCGCGCTTGCCTTCGCTGCGATGGGACTGGCGATCGGGGCGCTCACGAAGGAGGTCCGGGCGGCCTCGCTGCTCTGCGTGATGCTCTCGCTGCCACTCACCTTCCTCGCGCTCGTGCCGTCCGGATCGGTGTCCCCCGCCGTGTTCGACGTGATCCGCGCGGTCTCGGCGATCTTCCCCTTCAAGCCGACCCTCGACGCGCTCGATGCGGCCCTGAACGACTCCGGCTCGATCGCCGGCCCGCTGCTTCATCTGAGCGCGCTGTTCTGCGTGTTCGGGGCGGCCAGCCGGTTGGCGCTACAGCGGTTCGCCTAGACGAGGCCGTGAAGTGCCCCCGCAGGATCGTCATCTGCGAGTCCTCGATGTTCACCGAGTGGGCCAGCAGCGTGTCGGTCACCGCCGCCACGATGCCCGGCCGGTCACGCCCGAGCGCTGATACGGCCAGGTGGCGCATAGGGCGAGCATACGTGCACCGCCCGGCTCGGCTGCCGGGCTGACCTAGACTGCGTGTATGTCCTTCCCGGCCACGAGGATGCGCCGGCTCCGCCGAACTGGGCTGTTGCGCGACATGGTTCGGGAGACGGAGCTGACCCCCTCGCACCTGGTGCTGCCCATGTTCGTGGAGCTCGGCACCGACAGCCGTACGCCGATCGAGGCGATGCCGGGCGTCGCGCGGATGTCGATCTCCCACGC
>Ga0136614_10003375_pt1 | contig 10197 bp, 5 predicted proteins | sample AntDrymUQ2792106_2_FD_106643 | JGI IMG/M metagenome (GOLD analysis project Ga0136614, IMG submission 106643) | Polar desert sand microbial communities from Dry Valleys, Antarctica - metaG UQ279 (21.06) | ecosystem: Environmental > Terrestrial > Soil > Desert | place: Antarctica: Dry Valley... | reverse complement strand
GGTCGGCTCCACCGGAGGTTCCAGCCACCGAACCCGCCGCGCCCGAACCACCGGTGACTGAACCGCTCGCAACCGAACGGCCAGTGACTGAACCGCTGGCAACCGAACCGCCGGTAACCGTGGCGTCGCCGGATGTTCCCTCGTACGTACCGCCCGCGCCAGGGGATATGGGCACCAAGGCGGCGGAGCAACCGGCGGAGGAATACGACGCCGAGGCGAAGAGAGACAGGCAATTTTCACCTTCGCCTTTCCAGGTCCAAGTCCCGCTGACCGGCGGCGCACCCGCACTGGCTCTACCGCTGGGAGGTTTCGGATCACCCTTGGCCTTTACCGTTCCACTGGGCGGGCCGCCGGCCGCCTCGCCGCCCTTTGTGCAGACCGGCACTCCCACCGAGCCAGCCGCGAGCGAGCCGTTCACGTTCGAGCCGCCGGTAACCGTGGCGGAGCCTGATTCCCCGCTGTACGGTCCGCCTGCCGACGAGGATGTCGACAGGGAAGCCATGGAACAGCCGGAAGCATGGCAGGAAGTGGACACCCCGGAGTGGTCGTCCGCCGAATTGGAAGTTCCTGTCGGCGCGGAGTTCTCGGAAGACCTGGAGACGGAATTCGAACCGGAGGAATCCTTCTCGACCCCCGAAGCGACTCCCAACTTCGGAGAGCAGGTCTTGGCGGCGGCGGAAGCGGCCACCGAGGCGGACGACAGCGCCCCGCGCTCCTCTGCCGGATTGCTGGAGCTCCTCTTGGGCGGCAGTTCCGATGCGGAGTCCGAGGCGGAAGGAATCGCAGTCCCGCTCAGCCCGCTCGGACACCACGGCCCGGCCCCCTCGGCGACCACGCTGTTCAACGCCTTCGTTCACCCGAACCATCCGCTCCGTCCCCGGAACGCTCTGCACCGCCATTACGCGCGTCGTTTCGAGGTGCTGGCCTATCCCGGCCAAGCCATGCCCGAGATCGACCCGCGCCCAGGAGACCTACTCCTGCGGGTGGCCCGGGGCGAAGGCTGGGGGCACATCGCCATCGTGGCCTCGCGGGGTCTGCACCGCTATGACCGTCTGGGCGATGCCGGCCTGCGCGGGGAAGGCTACCCCCGGCTGCGGCCCGGTCTTTACATCCAGGTGGTGGAAGTGCGCCCCAGGCGGCGACGCCGGGCCGACTGGTTCGCCCGGCGCTTGAGTGACGGTAGTGGCCTGGTACTGCCCGACACACTCCTGCTGCGCCCCCTGTTCCCTCGTCAGTCACCCTGGGAAGCCGAAGCGGATCCCGGTTCCGACACCACCCCAGGGGCTGCCGGCCCACTCACGAGTGGTCCAGGCGAACGTCCGCTCGCGTTGCGCCGCGGTGATACGGGTCCCGCAGTGAGAGAGGCGCAACGGAAGCTGAATCGCGTCCACGCGGACGCCGTCGCCCTCGGCCTTCCCGGCCTCGCCGGGTGTCCCCTGGTCGAGGATGGACGCTTCAGGGAGCGCATGGAAATGGCGGTCCGGTCCTTCCAGCAACAAGTATTGGGTGACCCGATCGAGTGGAATGGCGTCATTGGGCCGAAAACCTGGGCGCAACTCGACCTTCTCACCGGAATCGCCACGTCCAAGACTCCGCCGGCCCCAGCTGTGCCCCCTTGGGTGTCCGGATCTGTGCCGTCGGGAGCCGTTCGAGAATCCTCTTTCGCTGAATGGAACGTAGACGCCGAGGCGGGAGACGTGAATCGCAACAGCCCGGACTACATCCGCTGGGTGCAGAGTTCCCTCAACCAGATCCTGGGCATGCAACTCGTTGTCGATGGCGCCATGGGATCGAAAACCCGCACCGCGATTCGGAGTTTCCAACAGCAGCGCGGGTTGACCGCAGACGGTATCGTCGGGAGCCGGACCGAGGAGGCGTTGCGAGCGGTGCTAGGGGGCGGCGCCAGCGTTCCAGCCGCAACGCCATGCACGACGCTTGATGGTTTTCCACAAGGGACCGACACGATACTGCCGGCGCAGCAGCCAATACTCATCGCACTTGCGCGCCGAATTCTGGCGGAGAACGTCAGGAACGTGGATGTCACTGGATTTGCGAGCAACGAAGGATCGGACGCCGAGAACCTCGCACTTGGGCAGCGACGCGCCGAACGAGTTACGCGAGAGTTGCGGGCGACGCTGGACCGCATACGCCCTGGAAGCTCGAGAGCTCTTACCGTGACAACTCGGAGCCGCGGGGAGAGTGAGCAGATTGCAGGCGGAGATCGCGAGCGGAATCGACGCGTAACGGTTTGCCTGCCAAGTCCACGTCCGGCGCAGTCGGCCGAGATTGTCTTCGTGATCGATGATGACAACGATCATCTCGTGAACCTGGCGGCGCCGGTGACCACGTTTGTCGGCATGGGCCTATGGAATGCGGCCTATGACGGGGCAGGGAACGTGCGGAACGGCCAGGCGGAAACCGATAATTTCGTCGGCTCCGACCGACACCGTTTCTATCTAAGGGTGCACGATCCGGCCGCTACGACACCGACGGTGACGGCAAGCTGGCGAACCCTGCTGAGCAACCTCAGGGACGATGATGCCCTGGCCAACCAGACGGTCACGCTCACCGCCACCGCGCCAGGCTCGAAAGTGTTCGTTTCGAAGGCGCTAATGCTCGTCACTGACGATACGGATGCCAGTCAATCCACGCACAGCGGACTGGCTGCGCCGCATCCCGATGCCGGTCTACGGGCGCGCGGACAGAGCAACCACCGGTTGCGACGCGGACGGATCGACGGTTTTGTTCGCGCGACCTATCGGCCGGCAAGCGGGTCGCCGGTTGAGCAGACCTTGCCGATCTTCCGCCGCCGCCCGACCGACTTTCGCCGTCGTGTCAAGGTTCGCGTGATCAACTACGGATCGCATGCGACGGCCGCGTTCATAGTAGGGCAATTCGCACACGCCCACGCCCGGTGGAACCAGATCGGGGTCATGATCGAAGCGCTGGCGACGGTCGACCGGCCCGTCCCGGCAGCGGCGCTCGATCCATCCGGACAGTATCCGGGCGGCAGGGACAGCGCCCAGGAAGTAGCCGCTCTGAACGATCTCATCCGGATCACTCCCAACAATACGGTCACCGCTGTATTCGTACGGCTGTCAGGCACCAATGCTTACACGACGCTTTTCGAGCGAACGGCCGTAGCCCTCGGCGAGCGCTACTTCATGTTCATCCGCACGCCTCTCGACCTCAACGACGATACGCTCGCGCATGAGCTTTTCCACGTCCTATTCAATCGTGGTGACGTCGCCGTGGCCGATCGCTTCTACACCTTCAATACGAATCCGCCGACGGGCTTGCCCAACCCCTCGCCCGACGTACGAACCTACCGCCGGATCCAGGATTTGCATTCGCCCGATCCCGACAATGATCCCGGCAACGACAATATCTTGAACTGGGCGCGGCGCCGACGTACAGCTCGTTTCCCCATCGCTGCCGGGCACAGCGCCCCGACCAACACTACCGGAAACAATATTACGGAGGTGTTCTCATGAGAGTCCCGGCGGAGACGCAACGCGAGCATGACGTCATGCTGATCGTTGGCGGCAACTTTACCGAGGACGCGCTAGGTCCGCTTTACCATGCGGTGCTAACCCGCCTTCGCAACGCCCCGAGTGCTTATCTGGACACGTTCGAGCGCCTTTTCGTCGCCCGTCCGGTCGATGCACGCCAACTGTCGAAACTATACCTTGCCGCATTCCTGCAACGGCTGGCCAGTGCCGCCCCCGACCGAGTGCGTGCGCTCGCCGGACGTTTCCTCGGCCAGATCGATACCGCCGTGCACGCGATGGAGCAGACAGTTGAGGAGATCGGCGCACTCGAGGCTCTGCCGCAGGAGACGGCTTTTGCCGTCGAGAATCTGGAGATACGTCGCCGTGAATTCCGTCTGCTATCCGCGACCACGCGTCCCACCAATCCCTGAGGGTTTGCGCGTAGTGTCTAAAAATCTGGTCGCGGCGCAAATAGCGGAACGCAACGCGGATGACGTAATAGGAAGTTGGGTAGCTCGCTTAAACCTCCGATGAGGTCCCAGATGTCACGCTCGCTCTTCGCCAAGCTGCACCGCCATTGTCCGGAGCGGAACGGTATGAGAGGGCCCGTGCGAACCAAACGGAGTTCGTGGACTGGCTGCGACGTTCCCATCGCCTGATCGGAAGCCGGAAAATGTCCCGATCCTTCTTCGGACAACTGCATCGCCGCTACGGAACGAAACTGTCCGGCGCGGAACGCTACGCGCGAGCACACGCGAAACAACTGGACTTCGCGAGATGGCTGGGACTCGCGTCCCTCCCGTCCGACTGTGGGGAGGCGCTGCCCAACGGCGTCGCCATCGTGGGCGGCGGATTCGCCGGCATCGCGGCAGCGTGGACCCTGGGCCAGGCCGGCGTCGCGTCCACCGTCTTCGAAGCGCGCAAGACGTATGGCGGCCGCGTGGAAAGTGACCGTTCGTTCATTCCAGGCCGCATCATCGAGGCCGGCGCAGAGCTCATCGGCTTGAATCACCCGATGTGGCTTGAACTTGTTAAGCGGTTCGGCCTTGGGTTGATCGTTCTCACCGGGGAAGACCAGTACGCCGCAGCCGGGCTGGAAATGCCGTTGCGCATCGGCGGAAAGGCGTTACCCGATCCGGAGAAGCTGTACGAGCAAATGGCCTTCGTCCTCCAGAAAATAAGCAACGACGCCAAGGCGATCACCGATCCGTTCGCGCCCTGGACAGCGCCCGGTGCAGCGGCGCTGGATGCGAAATCGGTCGCCGACAAGATCGCCGATTTCGTGCGGTTGTTGCCGAAGCCGACACGCCACCCGATGCTGGTCGAAGCCCTCGGGTTCCAACTCGGTAACGACAACGTGCTTCCGACCAAGGAACAGAGCTACCTCGGGTTGTTAGCGTTGGTGAGCGGCGGCAGGCTGGGCCCGAGGGACGTGAAGCTCAACGGATACTGGGAGCATAACGAGGACTTCCGTTGTTCCGAGGGCAACGACACGCTCGCGGGCATGATGCTCGAGTACGGCAAGCGCATCCTGTTCCGCCCCGGCAGCCCCGTGACCAAGATCGAGATCAGCGAGACCGATCCGCTCGTGAAATTGGCATGGTTCGATCCGTCTCGCGGGCATCTGTCGAAGAATTTCGATTACGTCGTCCTGACGGCACCTCCGAGCGTCTGGAAGAAGATAACCATCACGCCCGCTCTCCCGCCCGGTCAGGAGATGGGGCTAGGCCCGGCCGTGAAGTACATCAGTCAGGTCCACGACCGGTTCTGGATCAAGGCCGGAATGGCGCCCAGCGGAGCATCGGACGAACTCGGGCAGACATGGGAAGCAACCGAAAACCAGGCGCTCGCTTCGCAGGGCGTTGCGCTGAGTGTCTTCGCGGGAGGGGCGTTCGTTCCCAAGAGCGATGCGGCGAAACACTTCGGGACTCAGCTTCTCAAGCTCTATCCCGGCTACAGGATGAAGGCCGACCGCTACGCCGATTGGCCGAACGTACCGTGGATCGAGACGGGCTATGCGTGCCCGAAGGTTGGGCAGGTGACCACGATCGGCAAGTTTCTGAGCGTTCCGCACAAGAAGCGTCTGATCTTCGCCGGCGAGCACACATGCATGGCGTACTTCGGATACATGGAGGGTGCGCTGCAGTCCGGCGCGCGGGCTGCGAAAGCCATCCTCGCCTCATGTTCGAAGAAATCCAGCATGGGAGTTGGTCGTGAACGACGCGTTCACGAATATCAAAGGGCCGAGCGCGTCGCAGCCCATAGTGGTTCCCGGGACAGCCACTACGCGAACGACGAGAGCGTAGCCGGCGTTTACGTAGGATTAGCCCCGGGCCAAGTGGGGTGCGCCGGGGAAGGCGGGCTCCAAGGAGACTTTGGGGCGAAGTCCGGCTTCGGAGAGCAGGTCTTGGCGGCGGCGGAAGCGCAGGCGGACGACAGCGCCCCGCACTCCTCCGCCGCATTGCTGGAACTCCTCTTGGGCGGCAGTTCCGATGCGGAGTCCGAGGCGGAAGGAATCGCAGTCCCGCTGAGCCCGCTCGGACACCACGGCCCGGCACCCTCGGCGACGACCCTGTTCAACTGCTTCATTTACCGGAACCATCCGCTGTTTCCGAGGAACGCCCTGTACCGACATTACGCACGTCGCTTCAAGGTCCTGGCCTATCCCTGCCAATCCATGTCCGAGATCGACCCGCGGCCAGGGGATCTACTCCTGCGGGTGGCCCGGGGCGAAGGCTGGGGGCACGTTGCCATCGTGGCCTCGCGGGGCCTGTATCGCTACGACCGGCTAGGGACGGCCAGCCTACGCGGGGAAGGTTACCCCCGGCTGCGGCCCGGTCTTTACATCCAGGTGGTGGAAGTGCGCCCCAGGCGGCGACGCCGGGCCGACCGGTTCGCCCGACGGCTCTGCGATGGCACCGGCCGGGTCCTGCCCGACACCCTCCTGCTGCGCCCCTTGCCACCCGGTCGTTTATCCCGGGAGGCTGAAGCCGAGTCCGGCGATGCCGACGCCGTAGCCGCCGGGCTCGCGGAGCGCGACACCGGGTTCCGCGAAGCGGTCGCCGAGCAAGCGCAGCCGGCTCGCTTCCGCACCGTGTTCTACGATCGGGAGTCGCTGCGCTACCTCGATGGCTGGACGCGCGCGACGGGGCCGTCGGCGGTCTTCCTGATCGATCGCCCCAGCTACGACACGATTCGCGCCGATGGGGCCAAGCGCGGTCGACAGTTCGACCAGTTTCTGGCGCAGGCGCTGGCGGCGGCGGGCCGAGGCCGGATGGGTCTGCAGCCCCCGATGTTCGTCCTCGACCCGACGCTTGCCACGGTCCCGCTGAATCGAGCGAGCCGAGGAGATTGGGACGATCTGATGATCGCGCAGCTGATCGGCGCCGGCAGGCGGCTGACGATCCAGAGCGAGACCGACCAGTGGACCCTGATCAACCGCCTGTTCGCCAACGCCAAGGCGGACGCACGCGAGGCGGCGCAGCGCCAGCGGGAGGCGCGCGAATTCGTCGCGTACTTCGTGCTCGACGTCATCAACGCGACGCTCGCGATGGTCGAGGCAACCAACGTCACGATGCAGGGTGGCCACGCGGTGATTGCGCTCGGTCAGGTTCCCGGAACCGACCGGCGGGTCGTGCCGGGCGGCGATGCCGGCGCGCGCGTGATCGGTGACATTCACACCCACTACCTGTTCGACCCCCTCATCGATCTCTATCGCGGCAACGTCGGCACGACGATCCGATCCAGCCAGACCTCGCTCCACAGCGGCGTGTCGGACGTCGACGTCGGCTCCGCCCGAGACGACCACATCGTCGTGTACGCCGTCGATTCGAGGTATCTGCACCGCGCCAATCCCAACGGGACCAAGAACGACAAGCTGTCGCGCTCCGGCGACGTCCTCCGCGAAGCGCTGCGCGTATTCGGTGGCGAACCGGCTTAGGAACTGGGGCTTACGGGTGACCACAACAGGTTGCTGGGGAATGCCGTACCCTGGAACTTGTCGGGTCAACCCAACACGGCGGGTCCCCGACTCCCCCTCGGTTACACCGACGTCAGGCCGCCGGGTAGCCTTCCCCGCGCACGCCGGCATAGCCCAGACGGTCATACCGGTGCAGGCCCCGCGAGGCGACGACGGCAACCTGCCCATACCCCTCCCCCCGGGCAATCCGCAGGAGTTGGTCCCCTTGCTGCGGGTCGAGGTTTGGCATGGGTTGCCCCGGATAGGCCAGCGCCTCGAAGCGACGCGCGTAATGGCGGTGCAGGGCGTTCCTGGCGTCGTGGGTGGCGGGTTCGTAGGACTCGCGGCTGCCTGGTACCTCGGCCAGGCAATGTGAATATTTCACAGACCGGAAGCCCTTCGCATGTTAAATTGGCTAGCGAGAGGTCGGTGCGCTATGGCCAGTCCAACAGTTCTGCTTGCCGTAATGGATCGTTCCCTGCAACAGCAGGTGAAATCGCTGTTGCTGCCGCATGGCTTTGAAGTAATTGAGGCGTCCGGCAACGAGTTGATCCTTAACTCCCGCCATACCTGTAGCCCCCATTTGCTGGTATTCGAATCTTGTCACAAGGATGGCGAAAACGCACTCCATTTGGTTCAGCGTCTCACAGAGCTCGATTCACCCCTCCCTATTATCCTTATAACGACAGATGGCTCGGAAGCGCTGGCCGTCGCTGCTTTGAGGGCGGGGGTCAAGGACTACTTCAGCCACCCCTTTTCACCTACGAAATTTATCGCTGCGGTCGATCGGCTCTGTTCCAATCACCCGCCTCCGCCGCTTGGGAGAAAAACGGACCCGGTCGCTTCATATTCCCAGGACCATGAGCATCTCATTGGAGAGAGCTTCGTTGTGCGGAAGCTAAAATCCTTTTTGCTAAAGATCGCTTCCGTCGACAGTCATGTACTTATTACAGGTGAGACCGGTACAGGGAAAGAGTTAGCCGCCCGGTATATCCACGCGCGAAGCTCACGGCATGCAAAACCGCTGATAGTGATCAATTGCGCCGCGCTCCCGGATGGGCTTATCGAAAGCGAGCTATTTGGTTATGAGAAAGGTGCTTTCACCGGAGCGCAGTCTACTTATCCGGGTAAACTCAAGCTCGCCGATGGTGGGACGGTCGTCTTTGACGAGATCGGGGATATGAGCCCTTACGCGCAAGCGAAGATCCTGCGCGTGATAGAGAGCAAGGAGGTCTACGCTTTGGGGGCCAAGAGGAGCATTTCCTTGCACATCAGGATCATCGCGGCGACTAATCGGGATCTGACACACCTCATGTCGAAAAAAAGATTTAGGCAAGACCTTTACTTCCGTCTCAATGTCGCCAGGGTCCATTTACCGCCTCTACGAGACCGGAAGAGCGATATCGTGCATCTAGCGAAGTATTTCATCGAAGAGCTAGACCATCGGTTTGGATTGGAAATTAAAGGATTGACCGACGAAGCGCTGCAATTATTGCTTGGCCACGATTGGCCGGGAAATATTCGAGAACTCAAGAGCATGCTCGAGGCCATCTTCATCGATCCACCACCCGATTGGATCGGGATTGCAGACTTGCCAGAATGGATTCACCAGCCCCATCAAGGAGAGGAACACCTGCCCCTCAGTGAGCGTGAACTGGTGCTTGTTGCCCTCACTGCAACTCACTGCAACAAGAGCAAGGCCGCCGAGCGACTGAACTGGTCGCGTATGACGCTATATCGCAAGATGCTGAAGTACCAAATTTTTGACCCTAAGGCGGAAGAATCTCATCGCTACCCTCAAGAGAACTCTGTAACATGATCCGCTTGCTTGCGACAGAGTGTAACAGCGCGTGTTACAGTCCAGAGCACGGTTTACTGCGTTCCCCATGTTGGCTAAAACACGTGATTTACCAATGCGCTGCTCATTGTTCTTTAGCTCTGTACGTACCCACAACTGTATCACCTCGCTGTTATACCCGTCCCTAGGCGTTCGCCGCGCCATCATGAAAGTTAACATGATTTTACATAGATACCTAATCATCGTCGGGGCTGGTACCTTGCTTGCGTAATACTGTTGGAGAGTGCCTATGTTTCCTATTAAGACCGCGAAGAGACTAGGGACAAAGACAACATGAGTAATGCGCGTGACGACCATGCGGACTCGAATCCGCTCGAAGGGCGGTATGCGAATTACTTCAAGATCGGCCACAACGCCTTCGAATTCGTTCTCGATTTCGCACAGCTCTTTTCGGAAGGCGAGGAACCGCAGCTACACACCCGGATCATCACGAGCCCGGCTTATGCAGTCGCGATGGCCGCTACATTGGATCAATCGATTGCTGAATATGAAAGCAAGTTCGGCGCGATCTCAAAAAAGCATACATAGGAGCGCAAGCCACACGGGACCTTCGAGCCAGCGATGATCCCGTCGAGACGCGTGCCGAGCCGTAGGGATATGGCCGGCTGCCGCCGGCTCAGCGGTCGTCTCCGGTCGTAGCGCGGGGATCGGGCACCAGAACAGGGTGATGATGATGAACCCTGGGGAAGGCGTTTCATGGGGAGCCCCCCGGCACCGGACAGCGACCAAAGATACCCTTGTGCCGCCAAGAAGGCGATGGTGGGCGTTCTTGGGGAGGTGCTCGTTAGCCCATCTTTCTCAACTCACCCCAATAATCGCCGTTTCTTCTGGGCACGGACCTCTGTAAGCCGCATAAACACACGGAGTCCAGTTTGAAAGTGGCTGTAGTG
>Ga0136614_10003372_pt1 | contig 10202 bp, 13 predicted proteins | sample AntDrymUQ2792106_2_FD_106643 | JGI IMG/M metagenome (GOLD analysis project Ga0136614, IMG submission 106643) | Polar desert sand microbial communities from Dry Valleys, Antarctica - metaG UQ279 (21.06) | ecosystem: Environmental > Terrestrial > Soil > Desert | place: Antarctica: Dry Valley... | reverse complement strand
GTACATCGCCGTGTGCAAGATCGCCAGCGCCCGCGCCGCCACCGGCGGCGCCGGCCGCGTCCTCCGGATCGTGTCCAACGTCAGCGTATTCCACCGCAACACCGCGTTCGGCGCCAGCGGCACACCCGTCTCCCCCGCTGCGAAGGCGTCCGCTGCCGCCCCAATCGGACGCAGCCAGACCGCCCCCGCCGCTAGCTGTGCGGCCAGCTGGCCCGTCCCTCGCCGCGTGACTCGTGCGCTGAGCACGTCGTGTCTCTCCCGTCGTCTCTGTGACGCTACGCGGCCAGGCTGGCCAGGTTGCGGATCGTGATCTCCCCTTCCACCATCTCCCCCGTGAACGTGAACTTCGGCCCGAAAATCGCGTAGTTCAGGGGCGCCAACCGCTCGTCAAAGAACACCGTGAACGCGAACGTGTCTCCCTTCGACCCTCCACCCACGCCACCGTCCACCGCCACGATCTCATAAGACGCCGGTTCACCCACCGTGCGCGATCCTATCTTCAGCGTCGCCGAGTTCACTTCGGTTTCGCAGTCCAGGTTCCCTCGCATCGTCACCTGTGATTTGCCCGTCCCCGCCTCGCGCGCGTCAAACGCGTCGATCGTCGTCGTTTTCATCGCCATGAAGAAGCTTCGCGCCGGGATCGTCACGTTCCCCATCTTGAACGTCGGCATCACGAACGCCTCCGCGTTGTCGTCTACCCGGCAGAACGCATGGTTCCTATCGAAGCTGAACACCTCCAGCATCGTCACCGTCGGGTTCCCCGCCGCGTCCGGCATGAGCTTCTTATTCGTTCCACCACCGGAAGCCACCCAGCGCGTGTTCAGCCCCGCGATCCTCCGCTGCGCCTCCGTGAGGTCGCCCTGCTGCTTGGCGGCGCTCGCCTGAATCGTCGCGGCCCGAGCCTCCAGCTCCGCCGCCCGTGCCAGCGCCTGGTCGCGCTGCGGCGCCAGCGCCGCGTACGCGCCCCCACCCGCAATCGCCGCCGGCACTACCACCGCCGGAATGAACAGCCAGTCTCTCCGATTCATTTCTCTCTCTCTACCTAGCCCAGTCCCCGTCACCGTCGCGCCGCCGGCCGGGCAAAGACAAACGCCGGGTTCTCCGGCAGTTGAATCTTTGTCACCGCCCAGTTCGCCGTGCTGATCGCTGCTACCGAAGACTCGCGGTTGGCGATCGTGTACACCGCCCGCCCGCTCGCCAGCGGCGCCGTCACCTGCGCATTCGTTCCCACCTCTATCTCTTTGACCAGCGCAAACGGCGGCGCCGCGTTTACCACCACCATCCGCGTGTCGTTCGCGTGACTCACGTAACACAGCCTCCCGTCCGGACTGAACGTATTCACGAACGCCCCCTTTCCCGTCGGCACGTGCTGCACTAGCTGCATCGTCTGCGCGTTGAGCACCGAATTGCCGTCCGTCGTGCGCTCCTGCACCCATACGTACCGTCCGTCCGGTGACGCCGTCAGCATGTACGGCCGCACCGTCCGCGTGTGGGTAAACGTCCCGATCACCTCGCGCGTCGCCGTGTTGTACGCCACCGTCGTATCGCCCGTGTCCGTCGGGATGAACGCTCGCTCAATCCCGTCCGGTCCCGTCGCCACGTCCATGTCACACGCCACCCCGCCGTTCACCGGCACCGCCTTCGTGTCCAGCACCGCGAACGTGTTCGTGTCGATCACCACCATCTCCCCGGACGCGTGCTTTGCCACCACCAGCTGGTTTTTGCTCAGCGACCCCTTCCCCACGTACACCGTCGTCGCGTCCTTGCCCAACGGGATTCTCCTCCCCACCTCCAGCGTGTCCAGGTTCAGCAGAAACACCTCCACGTCACTGTTCGTCGGGTTGCGCGCTGCCAGCCAGGCGTTGTTCCCGTCCCAGTAGCAGTTGTCGTCGTTCGTCGCCCACACGCCCAGATTCGGCACGTCCTTTGTGCGCGTGATCCGATTCGTCGTCGCGTCGATCTCCACGATGTGCGGCGGCGAGTTGCTGAACACGTGCACCAGCTCCGGCCGCGGCGGCGCCGGCGCGACCGCCGGCGCCGCCGTCCCCCTCGGCATCGTCCCCGTCGGCGCCGCCGCCGGTTGCGATTCCCCCGTCGAGCACCCCGCGGCCAGCACCGCCAACCCCGGCGTCGCACCCATCAATGCCCGCCTCCCCAACCTACGCATGCCGTTCCTCCTTTGGTAGCGCGCGATAATCTCCACGGGCTGTGCCAGGGAAACTAGAGTAACATAAGCGACATAGTCAACATGACCCGCGGCTACCTCGTTCTGCGCATCGCCTACACCCTCCTCCCCGTCGTTTTCGGCGCGGACAAGTTCTTCCACCTCCTTGTGGACTACAACAAATACCTCGCCCCCATCATTCGCCGCAGTCCCCCCGTCGCCGCGATCGGTGTCAACACCTTCATGGACGCCGTCGGCGTCGTCGAGGTCCTGATCGGCCTCCTCGTCTGGTTCCGCCCACGCTACGGCGGTCACGTGCTCGCCGCATGGCTGTTGGCCATCGTCATCAACCTCCTCCTCATTCCCGGGTACTTCGACGTCGCCTTCCGGGACCTGATCCTCGCCATCGGCGCGCTGGCCCTCGCCCGCCTGAGCCCGCCCCGCCGTCCGTACGTCTGATCCGCTCCCGCCGCGGTGGCCCGCCCTGGAAATATCCCCTATAATTCAGGCGTCAACGTTACTGCGAAGTAATTGCATTAAGAAACGAGGAGCGCTGTGACATCCATGAGGGGGAAACTGCAGAGAGCCGCATTCATCGCCGCGCTGGGAGGCGCGCTGTGTCTGACGGTCGGCGCTGTCACCGCCTTCGGCCAGACGCCGGCCGGCGGCACCATCACACTGACCACCCAACCCGACGCCGCTCAGATCGTCCCCGACGAGGTCGAGTCGCCCACCAAGTTCATCATTGAAGCCAGGGGCCCCGGTGGCGCCGCGCTGCGGAACGTCTACATCGACGTCGAGATCACCGCTCCCACCAGCGGCCCGTTCGTCTCCACCGACGTTCCGGTCGTGGAAGGCACCACCCTCCTCAAGAGCCGCTTCGGCGCGCCCGACGGCCGCCTCGAGTTCGACTACGTCGTCCCCATCCGCGGCACCTACAAAGTGAAGCTCCAGGCCATCCCGGGCGTCGGCGCCACCTTCCAGCCCATCTCGAAGGAGTTCGATCTCAACGTCAAGGAGCGCGCTGTCGAGATCGGCTACTTCTGGCTGACCATCGCCGCACTTTTGGTCGTCGGCATCGGCGCCGGGTGGGTCCTTGGCTATTTCAACCGCGGCGCGCGGCCCGGCGCGGCGTAAGGAGCCTCAAACATGAACCGCAGTCCGTTCGCCATCATCTTCGCCGGCCTCGCCGCCATCGTCGCTATTGCCCTGCTCGTCGTCGCATTTCTGGGCGAGGGGCAGCGGCACGGTGGTCACGAGGAAGGTGAAGCCGCCCCCGCCGCCGCTCCCCAACGTGAGGTCACCGCCGGTGGCTTCCGCCTCAACGTCACCCTCTCGCCCGAGGCGGGCACCGTCGGCGAGGTCGTCACCATTCAGGGTAAGGTGACCGACGCGACCGGCGCCAACGTACGCAACGTCCGCTTCCAGCTCGTGAGCCACCATCTGGAAGACGACGTGGACATCTTCAAAACCAGCTTCGTCGCACCCGACGGCATTTTCAACTGGGGCAACCAGTTCTGGGACGGCACCGAGCACGAGATCCGCATCACCGCCACCGCCGCCCCGGATGCCAGCGCCCAGTTCCCGACCCTCTCGCTCAAGCGCGAGGTCGCGGTCACTCCCCTGCCCCCGCCGATGTGGGTCCAGATCCGAGCGCTGCTCTGGCTCCTCGTGCCAATCATCGTCGGGCTTGCCATCGGCATCCCGCTCGGCCTTAGGCAGCCGCTCGGTCGTCCATCTGTGCAGCAGGCTCCTGCTGCCGCCTGAATCACGCTAGAATTTCGACAGAGAGAGAACTCATGGCAGCCAATTTCGCAACCCGCACGCTTACCCGCACCAGCACCATCACCATCAATTTGATGATTCAGGCCGTGATCTTCGTCGCGCTCATCGGTCTGGTCCTGTGGACCATGCTGTTCACCCCGTACGGCAACATCCATGATCCCCTGCACGCCCTGCGTCACGCGCTGTACATCATTCCCTGCCACTAGGTAAGCAGACGCAGCAAGTCGCCGGCGGGGTCGCGTCCAGTCCGGCCGCCGCTCCGCCCCCCACCGCCCGCGGCCTCAGAGCTCACGCCGCGCGCGCCTTCGTGTCCGCGCTGGGACGCATCGACAATCCCACGCTCATTCCCTTAGCGCTCTCCCGGGCTGAAGCGCTCATCCCGCCCGGCGACGGTGGGTTCGCCCTCCTCCGCGAATTTGCCGCGCGGCGCGAGTGGCCCGCTCGCTTCCTCGCCGCTCGCTTGCTTGGAGAGCGCGCTGCGACCGCCGGTTCCGCCGCTCAGGACGCCGCCTGGTCCGCCCTGGAGCGCCTCAGCGCCGACCCCGAACGGTGGGTCGTCGAAGGGGTTTCGTGGGGCTTTGGCGCCCTCCTCGCGGCCGACCCTGAACGACTGGGTCCGCGCTTCCTCGACGCCTTCCGGAACGACACCCCCGCTCCGCTAGCTCGGGGGCTCCTCTTCGGCGCCGTCCCTGCGCTCCGGCGTGGACCAGCCGCCGCGCGACGGGTCGCGCTCGACCTCTTCGATCTCGCTGCCGCGGATCCGGGGAGCGCAACGCGCCAGCTTGGCGCCCTTATCGTCGGCCGCGAGGTCGCCCAGCACGCCCCCGATCAAGCCCTTGCCATGCTCGCGCGCTGGGCCGCCTCCGGTGACCCCACGCGACAGTGGCAGGCCGCCCGCGCTCTGACCAGGACCCTCCGCGCCGTCGACCCGCTCCACACCGGCGCGCTCGTTGAGACACTACGCCGGTCGCCCGACCGCGCCGTTCAGAACGCCCTCCGCGGCGCCCTCAAAGACGAGTCGCCGTCGAGTGACTCTGTCAGTGACGCCGCGCCGTCGCCGCGGGCGCCATCGCCAGGCCGGACCTCGCTCGATACACCCGCCGGCTGGTCGTCCACCGCCGAAATCCCAACTAGCCCCCACCTCATAGATCAGGTCATCGGCCAGGACAAGGCTGTCGACATCATCCGGCTCGCCGCTGCGCAGCGGCGCTTCATCCTCCTCGTCGGCGTGCCCGGCACCGGCAAATCCATGCTCGCCGCCGCCATGGCCGAGATGATGGGCGCCGGCGATCACCTCCAGGACGTCCTCGTCTCGCCCAATCCCGAGAGCCGTATTACGCCCATCGTCGAGACCGCATCCGCCGGACGTGGCGAGACCATCATCCGGGACGCCAAGAAGCGCCGCGGCGAGACCGAGTCAGCCATCACCTTCCTGTTCTGGACCGCTACGCTCGCCGCCTCCCTCATCGGCGGCTGGTACTCCCTCGCCACCCAGAGCCCCATTCCCAGTCTGGTGTCCAGCGTCGTCGTCCTCATCCTCTGGGGTATTCGCCGCTTCTTCCGCTCCCCCGCGCGCCTCGCCATCCCCAAGCTCCTCGTGAACAACGCCCGCGCCGTCGAAGAAGACCTTGCCCCCTTTGTCGACGCCACCGGCTTCCACGCCGGTGCCCTCCTCGGCGACGTTCGACACGACCCTTTCCAGTCCGGCGGCTATGAAACGCCGCCCCACGACCTCGTCGAGGCCGGCGCTATCCACCTCGCCCACGGCGGTGTCCTCTTTATCGACGAAGTGTCGACTCTCACCATCGAATCCCAGCAGTCGCTGCTCACCGCGATCCAGGAGAAGCGCTTCCCCATCTCAGGCCGCACGCTTGGCTCCAGCGGCACCATGATCCGCTCCGCCGCCGCTCCGTGCGACTTCCTCCTCATCCTTGCCGGCAACATGCAGGACGTCCAGCAGATGCACCCCGCCCTCCGCTCCCGCGTCCGCGGCTACGGGTACGAGATCTACATGAATGAAGACATGCCGGACACCGAGGCAAACCGGCAGAAACTCGCGCGCTTCTGTACCCAGGAAGTGCTCAAAGACCGCAAGATCCCGCACCTCTCGCGTGCTTCAGTGGAATGCATTGTCGAGCAAGCCCGCGTCCGCTCCGGCCACCCCGATCGCCTCACCACCCGCCTCCGCGAGCTCGGCGGCCTCATCCGCGCCGCTGGCGATCTCGCCGTGCAGGCCGGCGACCCCCTCGTCGAAGCCTCCCACGTCAGTGCCGCCCGCGAAAACTCCCGCACCCTGGAAGAACAGATCGCCGCCCGCCACGCCGCGGCCTGACCGTCTCGCCGGTCCTCTCGTCCCGCCCCCTCGCGGCCGCTCGCCGCGCCCTACGGCGGCGCGTCGTCCGGGTCTGCGATGCCCATCGGCCACGCGTCGCACAGGTGGATCACCCGCCACGACGCCGCTCCCACCTGCACGTGGAATCGCCACTCGAAGTTCCCGCCTCGCAGCCCCGCCTGGCGCGCTGCGGGCGGCGTGTGGCGCACCTTCATCTCTACGCGGCGCACCTCTTCCGGCAGCGTCACGCCGCGCGACTTCAGCGTCCCCTCGGGATTGTCAAAGCACTCTTTGAGCGCATCGCCGTCGGCCGCCAGCTCGATGAACGCGTCCGACGAGACCACCGCCTGCACCGCCTTCAGCCCCCGCGCCAGCTCTGCGTTGCGCGCCATCAGGCGTCCCGCGCCGCCGGCGCACGCTCCAGCGTGTCGATCTGCCGGGCGATCGCCGTTTGTTCCGCCTGGATGCATCCCAGCTCCCCTCTTAGCTCGGCTATTTCGTCTCGGCCGGACGCCGCCATGACCGGAGGGGTCGGCGTCGACTCACTGGCCGTACGGGCCGCTCCGCGGCGCGACATCACCCACATCATGAGTCCCATGGCGATAGGGCACGCGAGATACGGGAGCGAAGTGAGCAGTTGGTCCATGGGTGGTCCTCCTTAGGGGTGGTTACGTGTGACGACGGGAACGGCGCTGGCTTCGAGCGACGATGACCACCAGGCCGGCGACGGTGTAGACGGCCATCTTGCCCAGCGCGTAGGCGGCGGCGCCGCGTGCGATCGCACCGCGACCGCCCGCGTCAGCCGCATCGCGGGCAACGTACGCAAGCGCGCCGGCGCTGGTGGTCAGCTGGCACGGCGCCGTTGCGCCAATCAGTCCAAAGAGCAGCGCGCTCAGGATCGGCAGACCAAGTGCCTCGCCGGCGTCACGCAGCGGCCCGGCGACCGTCGCGCTCAATGAACTGAGCACCACATACCACTCGATGGCGAGCTCGCGCATGAGGTCTCCGCCTCTGCCTAGAGCACGCCCGCCAGCAGCGTGGACAGACGCCCGCGCGGATCGCAGGCCATCGGCGCGAGCATTACGGCGGCGTTGGCCGCCTGCACCGCCAGCAACGCCGCGAGCGCCGCGGCGCCCGTCCCAAGCGCGACGACGCGCGATAGACGTTGAGTGGTGGGCGGCTCACCCCGCGCGCCGCCCATGAGACGCACGATGCGCTGCTCGATCGCGCCCGCACCACCGACGCCGGCCGTCGCCGTGCCGAGCAGCGCCGGAGCGACGGCGGCTGACGCTGTCGCCGGGCCGAGCGTCTGCTGCCAGACCTTGGCAAGCGCGCTGGCAAGGGCGAGCGGTCGCCGCGTGGCGGCGACCGCCAGGTCGTCGCTCGCCAGCTCGTTGTCGCGACGCAGCTGGCGGAACGCGGCACGGCTGGTGGGCAGGTAGAAGAAGGCGTCACGCAGCATTGCCGCGAGCCAGGTGACGAGGTAGTCGCGCCGGGCGACGTGACCCAGCTCGTGCGCCAGCACCGCCTCCAGCTCGCGCCGGTCAAGATGTTCCACCAACCACGTGGAGAGCAGGAGCGCTGGGCGCCGCAGCCCGCTGGCCATGGCAATCGGGCGGCCATCGGCGCACAGGCGCACGCGGGTAGCCGGCGCGCCGATGCGGGCCGCGAGGTGCTCCGCGAGCGCTTCCAGGTCCGGCCCAGCCGGCCAGCTCGCGACGGCCAGGACGCGGCCCAGCAGCGCGAGGCGGAAGACGCCCAGCGCGAGCCCGACCAACGCGAGGAGGCCCATGCCTAACGGAAACAGTATCCCGATCGTGTAGTCCCACGGCGGCGCACCGAGCCAGCACACCTCTCCGGCGAAGTGGAGCAGTCCGCCAACGCCCAGCGCGAGGCTGGCCATCGGCACCGCGAGGATGAGCAGCTGCGTGTCACGGCGCGCTCCCCAGCCGCGCAGACGGCGCAGCGCAGCCAGACCCACCACGCCCGTGAGCAATGCGAGCGCTAGGCTGGTGACGGCGAGCAGCGCATGCATCAGCGTCTGGCCGTCTTCCGCGGGCGCGCATGCTCTTCGGCGCGGTCGCCGCCCGCAGCGTTGTAGTCTGCGGACCCGGCGGCGGATTCTTCGGCCGCACGGCGGCGGGCAATCTCGTCCAGCAACGCGCGGGCACGCGCCGCGGCGTGAGGGTCGGCGATGGCGTTGAGGCGCTCGAGCGTCGGGCCGGAGAAGCTGACCAGCAGGTCTTCGAGGATTCGACCGACGAAGCGGGCGACGAATTCATCCTGGCTGAGCGTGGCGGAATAGACGTACGCCTGCTCGGCCCTTTCGGTTTGGAGTAAGTTCTTGCGCGCCAGACGCGTCATCGTGTTCATGACGGTGGTGTAGGCGATGGTCTCCTTGGCCCGGCGCCGCCGGTCATAGAGCACCTCGAACACGTCGCGCACGGTCGTGCCCTCGCCCGGCGGGCGGGCCCACACCACCTCCATGACGTCGGCCTCAAGGTCACCCAACATCTTGCGGATGCCGGGCCGCCCGGTGCGGAAGACGCTGATGTCAGGATCCTGGGTCATGGCCGGAGACACTGTTCGACGCAGATCTTGCTCGACGGAGCCTGGCGCATCCTAGACTACTCGGATGGTCGCGCCGCGGTACATATTCATCGAGCACGTGATGGGATAGTCGCCCGCTTTGTCGGGGGTGAAGGACGCCGTACCTGGCCGGTTCGCAGCCACTGTGAGCCTTAGTCCGAGACCTCGGACGATCGTGCTGGCGCCTCAGCCAGGGTCGCCGACGGCGCCAAGCGTCAGGCGCACCGGGACGCCGCGCTTGACCTCGGTTACGGCCGGAGCGTAGTATGGTGCCTGGAGGGTGATGCTGACTTCCTGGGTGCCGTCCGGACCGGTGGGTGCGACGACTGGTTTCGAGTCGGCGCCCTCAAATGACCCGGCCTGTTGGGTCGCACCTTGGGCGACGTAGGCGGCACCCACGGCAAACACGCCGGCGGCCGCAAGCGCGGGGCCGGCGAGCGAGCGGCGCCTTGCCGCGGGGGCGGGCGCGGAAGCGGGGCGCGCGTGCCGGCTGGTGGGTCGCGCGTCTGAACGCGCGGTCGCACGCGCAGGTTCCGGCGCCGGTGAAGGCGCGGGTACAGTTTCACACGGCTCTTCTACGGCCGCTGGTGCCACAAGGTGCGCGCCGAGCAGCCAACCAACGGCACCCATCAGTCCGTCACGCGGGGCGCGCGCGGCACTGGCGGCCACCAGGTAAACCGCGCCCATGCTGAACGCCCACTGGAGGACGAGCATGAGCCCAGCCGTCCACACCAGGCCCAGCGGCAGGGCAATCAACATGACCGACAGCATCGGGCCCATCAGGCCGCCCATGACCCCGCCGCCCGCGCCGTCGAGCGCGGCCATCGGGCCGTAGCGCCGCCCCATCCAGAGACCGTGGGCGAAACCGGCCAGAACGCCCATCAAGGTGGCCCAGCCGAGATCCCAGAGCATGCCGGCGGCGTACCCGACCGAGAGGCCGGTTCCCATCGCGGCCATCATGGTGGCCATTCCCGCGGTCATTCCTGTCGCGCCGTAACGTGAGACGCGGCGAGTTGTGTCGAGCGCGAGCCACGCCGAGAGCGCCGCGACGATCGAGGGAAACATGACTTGCTGTTTCGGTCGGGTTCCGGTGGTGACTGGCCGTCAGCGCTCGCTCGCCGAGTGAGCCACGGCCTCGGCCTGGCGCACCGCCGTGGACTCGGCCACCTCGAGCTCGGCCAACCGTCGGGCGACCGCTTCCTGGCGCTCCCGCGTCTGTGTCAGTTCGGCTTTGAGCTGGGCCAGGTGCGCCTCGCGGCCGCCGGCGAACGGTGCAGCGGGTTGAGCGGTCTCTCGCGGTGCTGCGTCGCTGCGGTTCGGCATGGCGCACGC
>Ga0136614_10003371_pt1 | contig 10202 bp, 5 predicted proteins | sample AntDrymUQ2792106_2_FD_106643 | JGI IMG/M metagenome (GOLD analysis project Ga0136614, IMG submission 106643) | Polar desert sand microbial communities from Dry Valleys, Antarctica - metaG UQ279 (21.06) | ecosystem: Environmental > Terrestrial > Soil > Desert | place: Antarctica: Dry Valley... | reverse complement strand
GTGGGAGATGAACCGGTTTCGGAGGCCGGAACGACCGGGAAGGCCCATTTCGTGGGAACCAGGACCTGATACCTCAACGCTCGTCCCCGCCGTCGGTGGGCGCGCGGAAGGGCATCTTGTCGCCGCCGGCGGGTAGGTCTTCGATCGGTGGCGTACGCGGTGCCGGCTCCTCGAGGGAGATGCCGGGCGGGGGCGGCATTGGCGCACCGGTCAGCGCCGCGAGGACGCGTTCGGGCGTGGCCGGCAGGTCGTGGATCCAGATGCCGGTCGCATCGTGGATGGCGGCGACGATGGCCGGCGCTCCGACATCCATCGGAAGCTCACCGATCCCCTTCGCGCCATGCGGAACGGCGGAGAACGGCTTCTCCACGAGGATCGACTTCAGGCGTGGGGCGTCGAGCGAGGTCGGAATCAGATACGTTGCCAGGCGATCGTTCAGGTAGCGCCCGTCGACCAGCTTCATCTCCTCGATGGTGGCGTAGCCGATCGCCTGGAGCGTGCCGCCCTCGACCTGCCCCTCGGCCATGATCGGATGGATCACGCGGCCGACGTCATTCGCGCTGACGCAGTCGCGGACGCTCACCTCACCGGTATCGAGGTCGACCTCGACCTTTGCCACGGCGGCCGCCCAGCCGAATGCGGGGTAGGCATCGCCGGTGTACTTCCTGTCGTCGAACGGCTCGCCGGGGTACGGGGCGAACTGTTCATCGATCCGCATCGGCCCCGCATCTCGGTAGGCCTCCGCGAATATGCGGCCGGTCTCGGACTCGACGCGTGCTCGCAGCTTGTCAGCCGCTTTGATGAGCAGGCCGCCGACCACCATTGCCGTGCGAGACGCCACGGTGGGGCCACTGTCCGGCACGATCGATGTGTCCTGCGGCGCAATCTCCACCTCGTCATAATCGACGCCGAGCGCATCGGCGACGATCTGCGGAAAGATGGTCTTCGTGCCCTGGCCCATCTCGGTCGAGGCGGTCAGGATCCGGATGCGGCTGTCCTCGGTCAGCTCCAGGGAAACCACCGACGCCAGGCGCACCTCGCCCGACCCGGTGAACCCGGCGCCATGCCAGGCCAGCGCCAGACCGATGCCGGTGGCCGTCCGCGCAGCATCCGTGCGCGCCTCGCGCATGGACCGCGTCTGCGCATGCGTCCGATCGAAGGCCGATTCGGCCGCCGCCTCCTCCAGGACCTCGATACCGCCCACGCTCTCGCGGAGCACCTGGCCGGTCGGGGTCACGTCGCCCTCTCGGTAGACCCAGCGACGACGCAGGTCGAGCGGGGAGGCGTGGAGCGCGTCCGCGATGCGGTTGATCTGCATCTCGGCCGCGAACTCGGTCTGCGGAGCGCCGAAGCCGCGGAACGCGCCGTTCGGCGGCGTATTGGTGGCCATGGCGCGTCCGGTGATCCGCACGTTCTCGCACCGATACGGTCCGCCGGCGTGCAGCACGCCCCGGCTGAGGACGACCGGTGTCAGCGTGCAGTACGCGCCGCCGTCCATGATCACCTCGATCTCCTGCGCGATCAGCTCACCGGTGGCGGAGACGCCTGACCGATACACAACAACTGCGGGGTGGCGCTTGGTGGTGGCGCTGATGTCCTCGTGGCGGTCGTAGATCATGCGCACCGGCTTCCGAAGCTTGAGCGCCAGGAGCGCGGCGTGGACGGCGATGATCGACGGGTACTCCTCCTTGCCACCGAAGCCGCCTCCAGTCTCGGCCTGGACAACGACCGCCAGCTCGTCACCCATGTTCAGGGCACGCTTCATCGCCTTGTGGATGTAGTACGGGCACTGGAGCGAGCCGTGGACGGTCACGCCGCCGTCCTCGCGGGGGACGGCGATCATCGCCTGGTTCTCGATGTAGAGCTGCTCCTGGTGGCCCACGCGGTACGTGCCCTCGATCACCAGCTCGGCGGTCTCCATCGTGGTGGCCGCATCGCCGCGCTCGACGGTGTAGTGGGCGAATTCCTGGTCCGCTTTGAGCGGGTCGAAGACGGCAGGAAGGCGCTCGGTGCGCAAGCGCACGTGTTCCTTCGCCTCCCTCAGCGTCGCGCGGTCCGGGGCAGCGATCAGGAGGCAGGCCTCCGCCTGGTGCCGGATCTCGCCACCGACCGGCACGAGCACCGGCTGGTCATCAGTGATCAGGCTGACGACGTTGGCGCCCGGGATGTCATCGGCGGTGACGACGACCACTCGCTTCCAGTCGAACGTGTCGTCAAGCTCGATGTCCAGCAGCCGCGCATGCGGTTCGGTTGACCGGACGGTGGCGCCGAACCAGGCACCGGGGAAGACGAGGTCATCGGCGTACTTCGCCTCGCCGGTCAGCTTGGCGGGACCCTCGCGTCGCAGCGGACCTGCGGGGCGCGCGCGTCCTGCCGCGGGTGCGTCAGACGGAATGACGAGCGGCGTGGTGTCGAGCGGCGTCGCGCCCGGCGGCCGGGTGCGGATGGTCAGGCTCGGGCGCTCCATCGGTGCATCCTAGCGGACCGCGCTCATCTGGAGCGGGTGTCCCCCGGGATATCGGACGAAGGCGGTGCGTGGATGTAAATGAGACTCCGCCCGGCGGACCGGACGGAGTCTCATCAGTTGTCAGGTGACGTCGCTGTCAGTCACCTCTTGCCCTGCTCACGCGAATCAGTTCAGCCTCGGATCGTCCGGACCGATCATCGAAGCTGACGACCATCAGCCCACGCGTCAGGGAGCGATCGTACGTCTCCGGGTCAACCGCGACCTCGAATGAGGCCGTCTCTCCGGGGGCGACGACCAGAAACTCTCCCTGGCTGATCGGCGGCTGATAGGCGTTGTACCCACCGGTGTCGTCGATGATGTCGAAGCCATTGCTGAACAGGTTGTAACTCTCGGCCCGGTAGGTGAAGCTCGGATTCTCCGAGCTCAATCCGATCTGGCTCGAGAGGACGGGCAACAGGATGGTGCTGCTGTCCGTCGGTGCAACCCCGAGGAAGAAGATGCTCAGCTCACCCGTCTGCAGGTCAAAGACAAAGCTTCCCATCTCCCCGCTGAACTCGCCCGCCAGGACCAGCCCGAGATCGATGCCGATCACGAGGTAGTTCGGCGCGGCGTCGCCATCACTGTCGATCAGGATGTCGTACTCGTTCGTCGAGGCAGACGACCAACGACTGTGATTGTTGACCGCGAATACGATCAACTGCTGACCCACCAGCTCCGGATCTTCTGGATCGAGCGGCGCCGCGTCGAATGACTGAACGCCGACGGCACGAAGGTCGAAACCACCGTACCGGTAGCCAGGCTGGAAGACCGCATCCGAGTCGTCGCGAAGGCCATACGCGTAGGTATCCGCCACGCCGGCGATCACGCCGCGCGCGTTCGTCACCGTTGCCGTCGAGGTGCCCCCATCGCTGTTGAGCGGCGGGCTCACCGTGGTCTTGATGTCGGACAGGGAGCGCGGCACGAGGTAATACGGCACGCGCAGTGAGAGGCCGGCGTCGCTCGTGAGCTCCACGTGTCCGGCCACCTCGTGATACGTATCATCCACCAGGGCGGGATCGGAGTTGGGGATCGACGCGGCCGGCACGTTGAGCCTGACCCGGACCGTCGCCTCTCCACCGGCGGGCACCGTGACGGATGAGCTGCTGAAGCCCACCGATGCCGGCGCCGACTCGGCCCCCGCCACGGACGCAAGGTTGTACGTCACCGGCGCGTCGCCGTGGTTGCGCAGCGTCAGTGTCTTGCCCCGGTTGTAATCCTTGGAGAGCTCCGCGTAGCCATAGTTCAGAGCCCCCGTCCCAGCGTCGCCCACCGCCACGACCTGCGTCGTGGTCGAGGCGAATGGCTGAACCAATCCGGTGCCGGCCAACCGGACCTGGTGGCCACCCACTCCGGCAGGATCACCGGTATTGACGATGGCGGCCTTCAGATCCTCGACAGACCAGTCAGGGTGGGCCTGCATCGTGAGCGCTGCCACGCCGGCGACGTGTGGCGATGCCATCGAGGTGCCTGAGATTCGGCCACCAAGGCTGCCCGAGGCAACGAGCGTTGACTGAATGCTCACACCCGGTGCGGTGATATCCGGCTTGAGCGAGGAGTCACCACTGCGTGGGCCGCCCGAGGAGAAGCTCGCGAGGTTGCCGAATCCCGGGTTCGCGATCGATGTATCCGTCAGCGTGGCGGCGTTGCCGTCCTGGGCCACCAAAATGTCCGCGTCCTCGGTCTCCGCGGGTCCAAGGACCCCGCGAATGCCCAGGAACGGGATCGTGACGATGATGTTGTCACCGGTGTCGGGATTGGAGGTGATCGGCCCTTCGAGGGGCGGATAACCGGCGTCGGTATTGATCATCGCCACCGCCGCGGCGCCGGCCTCCTGACCATAGATGGCCTTGGCGACACGGGCGCATGTCCCACGGATCACCACCGCGAGCTTGCCCTCGGCCCCGGCGTAGTCCGCTGGGTTGCAACCCTCCGATACCTCTCCGTTCGCGTCGTAAACCACGAATACCTCGAGCGGGTCGACCGGTAGGAGTCCCTCGTTCGAATTCTGGGCCACGATGCTCGAACCGTCGGCGAAGGTCATCAGCACGCCGGGCGTGCTCTCGATCGTGTCGACCGCCGCGACGCTGATCGCGCTCGTCGCGCTGCCGGGCGATCCAGTGACGTACGGAATTGGACCACTGTTGCCGGACGAGGCCACGACCATGATGCCGGCCGCTGAGGCGTTGTCCGAGGCGACGGTAACCGGATCGTCGCGGATGCCGAAGTCTGATCCGAGCGACATGTTGATGACGTCGAGGTCGTTGTCGACCACCCATTCGATCGCGTTGATGACATCGAGATCGGTCGCCGAGCCAGCGCACCCGAAGACACGCAGTGCATAGAGGTCGGCCTCTGGCGCAACCCCCGGTCCGATCTCGAACTCGTTCTCGTGCGTCGTGGCGTCATATGGGCCTGCGTAGGTCTCCAGATCCGCGGTGACTCCCAGTCCGGCGGCCGTTCCGGCCACATGAGAACCGTGGCCGTTGCAGTCGAGCGGATCCAGATCCGGTTGCGGCGTTGCTGCCGCCGGATCATCGGAGCTCGCGTCGTAGTCGTCGCCGACGAAGTCGTAGCCGCCCTTGATCTTCGGCGCATCGGGCCCGAAGAGGCCCGCGTCTCCGGCATCGCCAATCGTAACGTCACTTGCGTCGGCCAGCTCGTACGCCTCTTCGGTGCCGGGCCCCGCGAAATTGGCGTGGGTGTAATCGATTCCGGTGTCGATGATGGCGACCTTGACGCCGTCGCCAGTGAACCCGTAGCTCTCCCAGACATCCGGGGTGCCGATGTATGGCACGCTCATCTCGTTGTGGGGCTCCACGAGGCCGACAGCTCGAACGGCGGTCACGCCGGGAAGCTCCGCCAATGAGGCCGCGTCATTACGAGCGATACGCACTCCGATACCATTGTACGCGGACTGCACCTTCGTCAGCACGGTGCCGCCGGTTTCGGCGATGTCGTCGCTCAGGGCGTTTTGCGCGGCCTCCAGCTCGCCGCGGACAACGGCCTCCTGGCTCGCGGAAAGCTGTTTGTCAGGATCCTTGCTCTCAACGACGGCAACAGGGTCGCCCGCAAGCTGCAGGATGACCGTGACCGTACGAGAATCATCGAGGCCCATTGGGAGAACCAGCGGGTCGACGGTGCCTTGGACCGGCGACGGAGTGAAGCGATCGGCTTTGGTGGGTTCCTGTGCCAGGGCGGTGCCAGGCAGCATCAATGCCAGCGCGGCAAGTAAGACGAACAGTCGGCGAAGCACGGCGAGGATCCTCATCCGGGCGAGATGGCTCGCTCGACGGTCGAGCGATAAACGGTGCTGGCCTTTACCTGTCGATATGTCCCTCCCACTCACGAGCCGGCTCGGGGAACTGACAGAGTAAACCAATCGAGGGCAGCACGAAGGGTCTTTGGGACCATGCACCTCGCACGTGACATTCCCATCCGGCCTCAGCTGATATTGCCGCCGCGACGCAGAACGGATCCCGGCCGTGCGCCGGTATGCTCGCCGGCCGACACCACGAGCTCGCCGTTCACAACAACGTGCTCGATCCCGTCCGGGAAGCTGCGTGGTTGCTCGTACGTAGCGTTCGATCGGACCTGGTCCACGTCGAAGACGACAAGGTCGGCGATGTAGCCATCGCGGACCAGGCCGCGGTCTCGCAACCCCAGGCGTGCCGCTGCCGCGGACGTCATCGAGCGCACGGCCTCCTCCAGCGAGAGAAGCGCCTCGTCCCGCACGAACTGACCGAGCACGCGTGGGAAGGAACCGTAGGTGCGTGGTGAAGGTTTCGCCGCGACGAACGTGGAATCGGTCCCGATCATTCCGACCGGATGGCGAATGAAGTCGCGCAGCGTCTCGGTCCATGGCCCCGGCGTCACCTGGTTGACGCGCAGGTCCTCCTCGATGAGCAGATCGCACAGCACGTCGACGGGATCATCCCCACGGTAAGCGATCACCTCGCCGAGCGTGCGGCTCTCCCAGCGAAGCAGCTCGGGCCGCGTGAATGCACCCAGCCGCACGTCGTCCCAGGCATTCCGGCCCGCATTCAGAACTCCTCGTTCCGCCAGGTCGCGTCGAATGCGATCCCGCAAAGAGGTGTCTGCCAGGCGCTCCTTGGTCCGCGTCGGTCCACCAGCCTGCACCCAGGGCGGAATCATGATCAGGAGCCGGGTGCTGGCCCATTCATACGGATAGGTGTCGAACGTGACGTCGAGGCCTTCCGCCCGGGCATCGTCGACCAGGGCCAGCATCGGTCCGGGACCGTCCGGAAACGTCTGCCGATGATAGAAGTGGGTGATGTGTGTTGCGCCATCGCCGCGCCGCCCGATGTCGATGGCCTCCCGGAACGGGTCCAGATAGCGGTCGCCAAGGGCGTAGCGGACGTGCGTGTGGTAGAGGCCGGCTTCGGAGGTGAGGGTCGCCAGCTCATCGGTGCTGGCATAGGCACCAGGCGGATAGTCCAGCCCGGACGAGAGACCGATGGCGCCCTGCTCCATCGCCTCACGCAACATGGCGCGCATGTTGGCAAGATCCCCCGCGCTTGCCTCGACCTCATCCCAGCCGATGGCTGCCAGCCGAAGCGCGGAGTTACCGACCAGGTACGCCAGGTTGACTGATGGGCGCAGCGCGTCCAGGCGATCAAGATAGGACTCCACGCTCGACCATTCATACGGCTGGGCCTCCGGCGGCGCGCCATCCAGGCCAGCGTTCATGTGCACGAGTGCCTCGAGATCCTGCGAGTTCGGGATGGGGGCGTAGGAGAGTCCGTCGACGCCGATGACCTCGGTCGTGACGCCCTGGCGCACTTTCGGCTCATGGAGCGGATCGGCGAAGATCATCAGTCCCGAGTGACTGTGTAGATCGATAAAGCCCGGGCTCACGACCAGACCACTCGCGTCGATGCGCTTGGATGCGGTCAGCGCATCGGTTTCTTCCCGGATCACCTCGAGGCGTCCGTCCCGGACGCCGATTGCGGCCGAGTATGCCGGCTCGCCGCTGCCGTCGACGACCGCACCGCGCTCGATCAGCAGGTCGTACGTGCCACTCACTCGGCGGGCGTCCAGCTCTGCAGCTCGATGATGTTGCCTTCAGGATCGGTCATGTAACACCAAGTGACCTGTCGACCGTCGGCTGTCTGGAGGGCGACAACCTCGCCAATCTCGTCGCCACCTCCGTCCAGAACAGCATCGCGGGCCTGATTGACGTCATCTACGGCAAATGCAATGTGTCCCCATCCCGGCCGATTGGCAATCGGCGTCAGCGGGTCGGATTGCCGTTCGTAGGTGTAGATTTCCAGCGTCGGGCCGTCCTGACCTCCGCCCGGAAGTCGCAGGTGGATGCCCTTCAGTGCAGCATTCGCGACCGCCGTGCCGCGCTCCAGGTCCGCGCCGCGATAGTCTCGCTCCGGCGGAACGGGAGTACAGCCGAACACGGTCTCGTAGAACGCCGCGAGGGACCGCCAGTCGCGCGCGATCACGTTCGTGTGGCCGTACCGCGCGCCTCTGGCCGACTGCTCATGCATCACCGCATGGTAGGCCTCTCGTCGTGCGTCGGCACGCGGGCGCCGTTCAGCGCGACAGGCAGAATGGGCCGATGCAGGTTGCCGCCGTCATCCTCGCTGCTGGCTCCTCGACGCGCTTCGGCTCGCCGAAGCAGGTGGCGCCCCTCGGCACCGGAACCATGCTTTCCGCAGTCAGCGCACTCGCGCATCAGGCAGGCCTCAGCCCGGTGATCGCCGTCGTATCGCCAGGCATCACGGTCCCGCCTGACGTCGTCGTGGCGGTCAACGCGGAGCCGGCTGCGGGGCTCAGCCGCTCGCTCCGGGTCGGCCTCGCGGCGGTACCGGCCGGATTGGACGCCGCGGTCATTCTGCTCGGAGACCAACCCACGCTGCCGGTCACCACAGTTCGAGCCCTTCTGGACGCGACCACCGACCGGCCGATCGTGGCCATCCGCGCAGATGGGCGCCTCGCCCCGCCGGTCCTCCTCCGACGTGCTGCCTTCGCGTTGGCCGATGAGGCGAGCGGCGACGAAGGTCTGAGATCGGTCATCGCACTTCATCCCGAGCTGCTCGCGACGGTTGACGTCCCAGCACATCCACCCGATGTGGATACGCCGCTGGATCTCGAGGCGCTGGGGGAGCCGTGTCCCGGATGCGGGGCGTTCCTCCAACCTCTCCCCGGTGGCGCGACGCACGAATACATCGGCGCATCGGCCCCCTGTTGGGCGGCGTTCGGCGAGCTCTTGGCCCGGGAGTTCCAGGATCCGGCGTACGGCTGGATTCACCGCCACACGGTCGACGTGTACACGGTCCAGCATCCGGGGATCAACGATCGGCGGCAGCGGCAGTCGGTGGCGCTGCATCTCATCGGGTTGTGTCACTGGCTGGAACACGGCATGGCGGCCCGGCAACTCATTCCGTTCAGCGGGCGCCTGGCCAACGAGGATCGCGGTTGGCCATGGCTCGAGGCGCCGACCGCATTCCATCGGACGGTGCTCGACGTCCTGGTCGCGACGAACGCGGACGAACATGGCGCGTTCGTGCGCGGATGGGCGGAGTCGACATGGCAGGCGTGGGGGCAGCACCATGACCTCATCCGGCGGTGGGCGGCCGAAGCACTCGACTAGAATCGCTCACATGTTCGATTTGGCGACGATGGACCCCGACCGATGACCATCGAGCGCATCACGACGACCGAGATCGCGGACGAGGAGCTCGCGCTCGAATCGTCCGTCCGACCGCGCCGCCTGGACGAGTTCGCGGGCCAGGATCGGGTCAAGCAGAACCTGGCGATCCTGATCGATGCGGCGCAGCATCGGTCCGAGCCGGTCGACCACATCCTCCTGTACGGGCCGCCGGGGCTTGGCAAGACGACGCTTGCGAACATCGTGGCGGCCGAGATGGGGGCGCAGATCCGCACGACCTCCGGACCGGCCATCGAGCGCGCCGGTGACCTGGCCGCCGTGCTGACCAGCCTGGGCAAGGGTGACGTGCTGTTCATCGACGAGATCCATCGGCTCAGCCATGCCGTCGAGGAGATCCTGTATCCGGCCATGGAGGACTTTGCGCTCGACGTTGTGCTCGGCAAGGGTCCCGGCGCCCGGACGGTGCGGCTCCAAATCGAGCACGTGACCATCATTGGAGCCACCACCCGGGTGGGTTCCATCACCGGACCGCTGCGCGACCGGTTCGGCGTCACCTATCGGCTCGATTACTACACCGAGACCGAGCTGGAACGGATCCTCAGGCGTTCCGCGGAGATCCTCGGTGTGTCATTGACCGATGACGCCGCGCGGCTCGTCGCCGGTCGTTCGCGCGGCACGCCGCGGATCGCGAACCGCCTGCTCAAGCGCGTGCGTGATTACGCCCAGGTGCGCGGGGGTGGGGACGGAGGAGTCACCGAGGCGCTGGCCGGCGATGCGCTTCGGCTGCTCGAGATCGACGAGCGTGGCCTGGACGCCATGGACCGACAGCTGCTCCAGGCAATGGCCGATCACCACGGCGGCGGACCGGTCGGTCTGGCGACCATGGCGGCCACCGTCAGTGAGCCGATCGAAACGATCGAGGACGTCGTCGAGCCGTACCTCATGCAGATCGGGTTCCTGGCGCGCACGTCGCGCGGCCGGCAGCTCACTCGGGGAGGCTGGGAGCACCTCGGCCTGACGCCTCCAGCCAGCTCGGCCGGCGCATCGGCGCAACCC
>Ga0136614_10003370_pt1 | contig 10202 bp, 9 predicted proteins | sample AntDrymUQ2792106_2_FD_106643 | JGI IMG/M metagenome (GOLD analysis project Ga0136614, IMG submission 106643) | Polar desert sand microbial communities from Dry Valleys, Antarctica - metaG UQ279 (21.06) | ecosystem: Environmental > Terrestrial > Soil > Desert | place: Antarctica: Dry Valley... | reverse complement strand
TTCTGGAAGGGAGCCGGACCTTCGATGTCGTGTTGCGCCTGAGCGATCAGGCCCGCAACGATGCGGATGCGATCCGCGCCATCCCGGTCGACACGCAAAATGGAACGGTCCTGCCGTTGAGTCAGCTCGCGACCGTGCAGGAGGCGAAAGGTCCGAACCAAATCAACCGCGAAGGTGTGCAGCGCCGCATCTACATCGCGGCCAATGTCTCCGGACGCGACCTTGTCGGCGCGGTCGAAGAATTACAGCGCAAGATCGCCGAGAAAATTCCGATGCCGCCCGGATATTACGTCACCTACGGCGGACAATTCGAAAGCCAGGCCTCCGCCGCGCGGCTCATTTCCATCCTGAGCGTCATCTCACTCGTCGGCGTCTTCGTCGTGCTCTATGCGCACTTCAAGAGCGCGATGTTCGCCGCGCAAATCATGCTGAACCTGCCCATGGCGGTGATCGGTTCCATCGCCGGCGTCTGGCTGATGGGCGGCACGATGTCGATCGCCACGATGGTGGGTTTCATCACGCTCGCCGGCATCGCCTCGCGCAACGGGATCATGATGATCTCGCATTACCTGCATCTCATGCGTGAGGAGGGCGAGAGATTTACCCAGCACATGATCGTGCGCGGAACGCAGGAACGCCTCGTGCCCGTGCTGATGACGGCCCTCACCGCCGGGCTGGCGCTGATCCCGTTGATCATCGCCGCCGATGAACCCGGCCGTGAAATCCTGCACCCCGTCGCGGTGGTCATCTTCAGCGGGATTTTCAGCAGCACGCTCCTCGATTTCATCATTACACCGCTCGTCTTCTGGCGCTTCGGCCGCAAAAGCGCAGAGCGCCTCGCCGCGGCTGAGACACATAGCTTTGCAATCCACGAGCCCGCACCCGCACCTGCTCTCGCCTGACGTTGCATGCAGCCATTCATTAAAATACTGATTTCGCGCTCCTCATCTTTGCACGACGCTGTCCGCATCGCCCGGTTTCCTCAGGAATCTCCTGGCTGGTCGTAACGTACTTCGCAGTGTTCGCCGTCCCTCAGGACGCTCGGCGTGCAAAATTTGAACCGCCTTCGTCTGCATAAACAACTAAACAGCCGTGTCACATTGACCACCACAACCATGAAAACCTCCTCATCCAAACACATCACCGTTATCGCCGTCGCTCTCACCGTGCTCGCGCTCCCCTTCAGCAGCCTGCGCGCACACGAAGGCGAGGATCACAAACATGGACCCGCCGCCGGTGCATCCGGCTCGGTAATGGACGCATGGAAAGTCGCGCAGCAGTCGCTTAAAGGCATCGAAACCGCCGCGGCCGCGAAAGAGCACGAACCCATCCACAACGAGCAGGAGAAGCTCGCCGTCGCGCTGAAGCAGATTCAGGAGAGCCACGGCGCGCAAGGCGCAGATAAAACGCGCCTCGAGGGTGCGATCAAAAACGCCATCACCGCCTCGGAGAAAGTTCACACTGCCGCGGACGCGAAAGATTTCGCGAAAGTAGATGCAAGTCTGAAGACGCTGCAGGGGACGATGGCTCTTCTGGAAAAGCAGTTGAACCCTGCGGCTAAGTAACTGGGAAGGCCTTCAACCGCGAAGCTTGTGCGCACGAACCTCTGAAATGCCGATGCTGAGACCGATCACGATCCTTCTCCACCTCGCGCTGTTCTTCCTCGGGTCAGTCACCTGCGTGGCGCTCGACACCGCGAAGATTGTCGAAGTCACTGGACTGAAAGGCACGCTGACTGACGGCGTTTTCAAACTCACACAGCCGCGCTCCGATGTGAAAGTCAGCGTCGACAGTTGGCAGATGCCGCCGTTCATGGGGCTGACCTCATGGACGGCGTTCACCGAGGGGATGAAAGCGCCCGCGATGGTGATGGGCGATCTCGTCCTTTTCCAGGATGAAGTAAATCCCGTAATCAGCGCTGCGCTTGAGGCGGGACTCAGCGTGACCGCATTGCACAACCACTTCTTCTACGACGATCCCAAGGTTTACTTCATGCACATCGCCGGTGAAGGCGAGGCAGAGAAACTCGCCGGCGGCGTGAAGGCGGCTCTCGACAAGGTGAAGGAAATTCGCGCCGCGCAGCCGCAGCCGGCGAAGACGTTCGGCAAGCCATTCGCCCCGGAAAAGAACGCGATCAGCGGCGGGCCGATTGATGAAACACTCGGCTCGAAGGGCCAGGCGCAGGATGGGATGTTCAAGGTGGTCTTCGGCCGCAAGGCGAAGATGCCATGCGGCTGTGAGGTCGGGAAAGAGATGGGCGTGAACACCTGGGCCGCATTCGCTGGAACCGACGACAACGCGGTTGTCGATGGCGACTTCTCCGTGACCGAAGATGAATTGCAGCCCGTTCTCCGTTCGCTCCGCGCCTCAAGGATCGACATCGTCGCCATCCATCAACACATGACCCACGAGCAGCCGCGCATCATGTTCCTGCATTACTGGGGTCGGGGTAAGGCGACCGAGCTTGCTGGCGCAATCAAAGCGGCGCTCGCAGCGACCAAGCACGATCACTAGCAAGACCGCTGCTCGCAAGACACAGCCATCATTCGCACTTTATTTATGAACAAACTCAAGAACTTCATCCGCTCAATTCGGTTCGCCGCCTTGCTGCTTTTGCCAGCAGCCGCAGCGCACGCGCAACACGATCATTCCGCTCCCGCCCCGACCGTGAAAGCGGAGATCATCTCTCCTGCGACCCACGTCGCGGGGAAGACGGCCGCGGCAGTGCTGCGCCTAACGACCACAGACGGAAAGCCAATCACCCACGAGCAGCTCCAGGTCGCACACACCGAGAAGCTGCACCTCCTCGTTGTCGACGAAACGCTGACCGATTATCACCATGAGCACCCGGTCGCCGGGGAGAAGCCGGGCGAGTACAAATTCGACTTCAGTCCGCGCGTCGGCGGGACGTATTCCATCTGGGCGGATGTCGTTCCGACGGCGACCGGGAAGCAGGAATACGCGCAGACGCAGGTGAAGGTGCAAGGTTCGCCCGCGAAGAAAGACAAAGCACTGAACACCACCGCAGACGCAAGCGGCTACCGCTTCAGCCTCGCGACCGAGAACAACGAGCCATTGCAAGCCGGCAATGCCACGATGGTGAACATCAAAGTGACGACGCCGGACGGGAAGGATTTCACCGCACTTGAGCCTGTGATGGGTGCCTACGCGCACATGGTCGCGTTTCCGGAAAATCTTGAGTCGGTCACGCATGTCCATCCCATGGGCAAAGAACCGGAGAACGCAACGGAGCGCGGCGGGCCGGAACTAAGTTTCCATGTGGAGCCGGAGAAGCCGGGGTTTCAAAAATTGTTCCTGCAAACTCAGATCGATGGACGTGAGGTTTACGCCGCATTCGGAATCGAGGTGAAGGCAGGATCGAATACTGCCGCGACCGCCGCTGGCGACTACACCTGTCCGATGCATTCCGAGGTAAAACAAAAGGCGTTGGGTAAATGCCCGAAGTGCGGAATGGCACTCGTCCCGGCGAAGCAAGACTCAGAGAAAAAACATGATCATGATCACTAAGCAGAACGCAGGTCTCTTAATCGTATCGGTGCTAGCGGCCTTCGTCCCGAGCGTAGCGCGCTCACACGATACCTGGCTCCTACCCGACCGCTTCCACGTCGAACAGTTGGAGAGCGCGACGCTGAACCTGACGAGTAGCATGGCGTTCCCCGAGTTCGAGACCGGACCGAAGCGGGAGCGCGTGGAAAGCGCAACGTATCGTCTCGCGGGTCAGACGTTCGACGTGACCGACCTCTCGGCGCGCGAGAAGTCGCTGGTCATTAAGACAACGCCGGCGCAGGCGGGCGTCGCGACTTATTCCATCAAGCTGCCGGCAAAAGCGATCGAACTCGAAGCCGCGCTCGTCGAGGAATATCTCGACGAGGTGGATGCATCTTCCGAAATCCGGAAGTTGTGGAAGGAGGCGAAAGAGCCCAAGCGCTGGCGTGAACTTTACGCCAAGCACATGAAGACTTTCGTTCTTGTCGGTGAACCGCCCGCAGACCCGTCGTGGGCGGAGCCGATAGGGACCGGCCTCGAGATTGTGCCGGAAAAAGATCCGACCGCACTGCGAGAGGGCGACGAGTTTCCGGTGCGCGTTTTGAAAGATGGCGCCCCGCATGCGGACTTCTCCTTGAACGCCCTGGCCGCCGGGGAAAAGAAAGGCGAGACACGAAAAACTGATGCGGCCGGCCGCGTCGTCTTCCCCGTGAACAAGGCAGGAGGATGGCTCCTGCGCGGCATCGACTTACGCAAATCGACGCGCAGCGAAGCAGACTGGGAAAGCGATTTTGTCACGCTGACCTTCGAGGTAAAGGCAAAGCCGTGAGGGGCTGCGCCGCCCTCCTCTGCGTCATCATCGCGCTCGCCGTGCTTGGCTCCTGCCGCCGCCCGATTCCGACGGCACCTGATCGGGAAGCGATTGCGAACACGGTTAGTGCATTTCATGAAGCTCTGGCCAAGGGCGATCGCGGGGCCGTGCTGAATCTGTTAGCGCCCGATGCGCAGATCCTTGAAAGCGGGCATTCCGAAACGCGCGCGGAATACGAGGGCGGGCATCTCAAGTCCGACATTGAGTTCGCCCAGGCCGTGCCGAGCACACGCGGGGCGATGATCGTGCGGCAGGAGGGCGCGATCGCCTGGACCACGTCGACCGGCCGAAGCACTGGCCGGTTCCAAAGTCGCGAAGTCAACGCAGAGAACGCGGAGCTGATGCTCCTGGCAAAAACTGAGAACGGCTGGCGCATTCGCGCGATCCATTGGTCCAGCCACTCGCAGGTCGCCGGGGGGCCCTGAGTCCGGACAAACGCGTCAAGGCGCATCTGCAAGCGTGACGCCGCGCCAAAGCAGTTCTACCGTTGCGGCTATGGTTTTCTCCCGATTCGCTCGTGCAGGCGCTCTCGCACTCCTCACTTTGGTGGTCATCGAGCCGCTGCGCGCCGACGAAGGCATGTGGCTTTATACCGCGCCGCCGACTTCGCAGTTGAAGCAGAAATATCAGTTCGAGCCGACGCAGCCGTGGCTCGATCATCTGCAGAAAGCGAGCGTGCGTTTCAACACTGGCGGAAGCGGCTCCTTCGTTTCGGCTGATGGTTTAGTCATCACCAATCACCACGTTGGCTCCGATTCGCTCGATAAACTCGGCGACGAGCAGCACAACTATCTGCGCGACGGCTTTTACGCGAAAACACGTGAAGAAGAACTGAAGTGCCAGGACCTCGAGTTGAACGTTTTGATGTCGATCGAGGATGTGACGGCTGCCGTGAATGGAGCAGTTAAACCCGGCCTGAAACCGGAGCAGGCGACCGCCGCGCGTACCGCTGCGATCGCCAATCTCGAAAAGGAAAGCAAAGACAAGACGGGCCTGCGCTCCGATGTGGTCACGCTTTACCAGGGTGGCGCATATCACCTCCACCGCTACAAGCGCTATGACGATGTGCGAGTCGTCTTCGCGCCGGAACAGCAAGCGGCGTTTTTCGGCGGCGACCCCGACAATTTCGAGTATCCCCGCTTCAATCTCGATATCTGCCTTTTCCGAGTCTACGAGAACGGCCAGCCCGCCACGCCACCGGCTTTCCTTAAGTGGAGCGCAGACGGGCCGACCGAGAAGGAGCTGGTTTTTGTCTCCGGGCACCCGGGAGCGACCGCGCGCCAGCTCACGACCGCCGAATTAACCGACCAACGCAACCGCATCATCCCGAGTTTGCTCGAGATGTACTATCGCCGCGAGGTCCTGCTCACTTCCTTTGCAGCGCGCAGCAATGAAAACCTCCGCCGTTCGAATGACGACATCCACGGCGTGCAGAACAACCGGAAGCGTTACGACGGCTATCTGGCGGCGCTGCTCGATCCTGAGATCACGGAGACGTTGCAGCAACGCGAAGCGAAAGTCCGCGGTGCGCTGAAAACAGGTGAGGCGAAAAGTGCATTTGAACGCGTCGCCGCTGCGCAGGCTGCTCAGGCGAAGAACGGCCGCATGTTTCAGTACTACGAATCGGAACGGACGCTCGGTAAGAGCTACCGTGCTTCGCGCGGCTTCGCGGGGATGGCATTCAAATATGCGCGACTCCTCGTGCGCGCTGCGGACGAGCGGCCGAAACCGAACGGTGAACGGTTCGAGGAGTTTCGTGATTCCGGTCGGGAATCGTTTGAGCTGGATCTGTTCTCGGATTCGCCGATCTACGACGATTACGAGAAGCTGCGCCTGACCGATTCTCTGAACGATCTCGCCACGGAGTTCGGCGTTGATGAGCCGATGGTGAAGACCGTCCTGGCCGGTAAGTCGCCGGCCGTACGTGCGCAGGAACTGATCGCGGGAACGAAGGTCAAAGACGTGGCGTTCCGCAAGCAGATGTATGAGGGTGGAGCCGCCGCCGTCGCAGCCGCCAAGGATCCAATGATGGAGCTCGCACGCGCCATCGATGCGACCGCGCGGGGCGCGCGCAAGATTTACCAGGAACATACTGAAGCGAAGCAGCAGGCGTATGCGCAGATCGCGGCTGCGCGTTTCGCGGCCGAAGGCGCCACCAACCCGCCCGACGCGACCTTTACGCTGCGCCTCAGCTATGGCGCCGTCGAAGGCTATGAAGAAAACGGGCAGCGCGTGGCGCCGTTCACGGACTACGCGGGCCTCTACCAACGCGCAACCGAACACAACAACCAGCCGCCGTTCGATCTCCCTCCCCGTTGGCTCGACCGCAAGGATCGCATCAAGATGGAGACGCCCTACAACTTTGTCTGCACGGCTGATATCATTGGCGGGAGCAGCGGCAGCCCAGTTGTGAACAAGGCCGGCGAGTTTGTTGGGATTATCTTCGACGGCAACATTCAATCGCTCGCGCTCGATATCATCTATACCAACAAGCAGGCGCGCGCCGTCTCCACGCATTCGGCTGCGATCATCGAAGCGCTGCGAAACGTGTATGACGCGGGGGCGCTCGCTGATGAGCTGACGAAGTCGAATTAGGCTTTGGGGAGCGCGGGCTGCCAGCCCGTTGGCGCTGGTGTTACTCAACGCGGGACTTTGGGAGCAGTCTTACGAAGCCACAATGGCGCAGTTCCAAAGCTTGTTTGGCGAGACTCGCCGAACAAACGGGCAGATTGCCCGTGCTCTCCGAAAAAGTCGGCGGCGCGCAGTCGCGCCTGACTTCGCTACAACTGCTTCAGCAGCGTCTTCCAGCGCGCCCAGGCATCGTCGCGCGCTTTCTTGTTCTCAGGAGTTGCATCCGGTGCTTCGCCCGCGCGCATAAAACCGTGCCCGGCACCCGCATAGGTAACGGGTTCGAAGGTTTTCCCGGCGGCCTTCATCAGCTCTTCTCCTTTCGGGACGCTCGCGTTCACGCGCTCGTCATTCGCGGCGTAAAATCCGTAGACCGGGCAGGCAACTTTCGCGACCTCCGCCGCATCGTTTAACGCCGGCCCATAAAACGAATACGCAGCCTTGAGCTTCGAATTCACACTCGCGTAGCCAAAGGTCCAACCGCCACCCCAGCAAAAGCCGGAAACGGCCAGGTTGCCGTTCGACGCCGGAATCCTAATCGCATATTCAGCCGTTGCGTCTAGGTCGGCGATGACTTGTTCTTTTGGCAAAGCAGAGATCGCCTTGCGCGCGCCATCCACGTCCGGGAACGTCTGGCCGCTGAGCATATCCGGCGCGATCGCGATGACGCCTCCTTCCGCGAGCTGATCACAAACGCCGCGCACCCAATCAGTCAGCCCGAAGATTTCGTGAATTACGATGACGACTGGCGCCTTCTCTTTCCGCTCGGGAAAAACAACCCACGCGCGCAGTCGCCGATCGCCGGACTTGTATTCCACCCACTCGCCGTGCCGGGGCGAATCGTTCAGGCGCGGCTTGGCCCATTCCTGAGCGCTGCCGGATGGGGGCCAAAGAGTGAGCGCCACGAGTATTGCGAATCCGAGCGGCCAGGGAAATTTCGCCCTCACAGGAATTAAAGCTCGCGACCGGCTCGCATTGGACCGCCCACTTCGTCCGCGGCAGTCACGTGTCCGCGGCCGCCGAGGATGCTATCGAGGCTCAAGGGGCCGGAGCCGCGGAAGAACATGTATAAAAATACGAAGCAATACACGACCGCCAGTTCGCCCTTGTTCACGATCGGCATGAGACCTCCAGATGCATGAGCCATGAAATAAGCGACCGCCATCATGCCGCTGGAGAGGAAGGCAGCCGGGCGGGTCAATAACCCGAGCGCGATCAAAATTCCGCCGGCAAGCTCGATGATGCCACCTGCCAGCATCATCCCTTGCGCGCCGCCTTTGCCGCCGAACATGCCGAAGAGTTTTTGGGCACCATGACAGGCAAAGAGCAAGCCCAAGATGATGCGCATGATTGCGTAGGCGTAACTTGAATATTTTCCGAGTGAGTTCACGGGGCAAGCTGAGCGATTGTGGTTGAGCGGTCAAGATTCTCGTTGCGACGGCCCCAACGTCACGTTCCGGGCAAGTCAGCCTGAACCACGTAAACGGTGAAGGACCCTCTCGGGCCGCTCCTCCGTTGCATGTTCATGCAGCTGCGTGAGCGTGCCGCATGCAGGTGCACGTAGGTTGTTCAGGCTGGTTTTACTGGCATTGGCGCGGCCTTTTTTATCCGGACACAAAACGGACTGACACCTGGTTCAGGCATTACACGGAGAACTTTCGGACGGTGGAATTAAACGCGCCGTTCTACAGCTGGCCGAAGCTCGCGACCGCGAAAGGATGGCGGCGGAATGCGCCGGAGGGTTTCCGCTATTCCGTAAAAGTGAACCGCCTCATCACACACGAGAAGCGGCTCGTGCAGACCCGGATGTTAATCGAAGAGTTCTATCGCTTTGCGGCGATCCTCGGGCCGAAACTGGGATGTTTCCTTTTCCAGTTTCCACCGAGCTACCGCTACACACCCTCGCGACTGCAAAGCATCGTGCGGCAGCTTGACCCGCAGTTTCGGAACGCGGTCGAGTTTCGGCACAGCAGCTGGTGGCGGGCAGCTGTCTACCGCCGGTTTGCAGAGCGCGGTCTCGCCTTTTGTTCCGTCAGCGCGCCGCGTTTGCCGGAGGAGCTGATCAAAACGAGCGACGTAATCTACGCGCGACTGCATGGGCGGAGTCGCTGGTATCGGCACGACTACAGCGAGGAAGAGCTGACAACCTGGGCGATGAAGATCCGCGAGAGCGGAGCACGCGAGGCCTGGATTTATTTCGATAACGATCGCGATGCGTTTGCGATTAAGAATGCGCGCGCGCTGATCCGTCGGCTGCGCGAGATGGGCCTGGACGTGGTGTGAGCGCGGAGCGGATCGTCATTGCCGGAGGCGGCGCAGCGGGATTCTTCGCGGCCATCGCTTGCGCCGAGGCGCGGCCGCACAACGAAGTGCTGATTCTCGAACGCAGCTCGCAATTCCTCACGAAGGTCCGCATCTCGGGCGGGGGCCGCTGCAATGTGACGCACACAGCGCTTGAGCCGCGGAAGTTCAGCGCTCGTTATCCGAGAGGTGAGCTCGCGTTGATCGCGGATCTACAAAGATTTTCGCCAGAAGACACAGTCGCCTGGTATCAAGAGCACGGCGTTCGGCTCAAGATCGAAGCGGACGGCCGGATGTTTCCGGTGACGGATTCATCGGGGACGGTAATCGATTGCCTCATGTTCGAGGCGGAGGCAGCGGGCGTTCAGTTGCGTGCCCACACGAGTCTTGAGAAGGCGCGGCCGTCCGGTCGGGGCAACTTTGAATTGGAGTTGTCCGGTGGAAGCCGCATGGCGTGCGATCGCCTCCTTCTTGCGACGGGTGGGGCGCGCGCGGCCGGTGGTCCGCAGATTGCGGAAGCCTTCGGGCACACCATCGAGTCGCCCGTCCCGTCGCTCTTCTCGTTACACATCCCTACGCCCTGGGTTCTTTCGCTCCCGGGGGTGTCCATTCCGGACGTCGAACTGACCGTCGCAGGAACCAGCTTGCGTGAACGCGGCCCGCTTTTGATCACTCACAATGGCGTCAGTGGCCCCGCCGTCCTCCGGCTTTCTGCCTGGGGGGCTCGAGTCCTGGCGAAACTCGACTACAAATTTGCGCTTCGAATCAACTGGCTGCCAGACGTGCACGAGGACGCAGTCATGGAAGAACTCCGGCGCCGCCGCGAGACGCAACCGAAGCGCCTCGTCGCGGGCGATCCCATCGCTCCCCTGCCCGCGCGGCTTTGGGCGCAGCT
>Ga0136614_10003369_pt1 | contig 10203 bp, 7 predicted proteins | sample AntDrymUQ2792106_2_FD_106643 | JGI IMG/M metagenome (GOLD analysis project Ga0136614, IMG submission 106643) | Polar desert sand microbial communities from Dry Valleys, Antarctica - metaG UQ279 (21.06) | ecosystem: Environmental > Terrestrial > Soil > Desert | place: Antarctica: Dry Valley... | reverse complement strand
GGCTAACATGGCGGGGGATAGGAGGGTTGGTGTACGACTTCGCGGTGATAGGCGGCGGTATCGTTGGGCTCTCGACGGCTCGGGCGCTATTGGAACGTTTCCCCGGCTCTGGCGTCGTGGTGCTCGAGAAGGAGGCGGGCTGGGCCAGGCACCAGACGGGCCACAACAGCGGGGTCATCCACAGCGGCGTCTACTACAAACCGGGGAGTATGAAGGCCCGCTTCACGGGGGAGGGCGGCGAGAGGCTCGTGGAGTTTTGTCGGGAGCAGGGGATCTCACACGAAATATGTGGCAAGGTCATCGTCGCGACGGAGCCCGACGAGATGCCACGCCTGCGGAACCTCTACGAGCGGGGCACGCAGAACGGCCTCGAGGTCGAGAAGATCGGGCCGGACGAGCTCGGGGAGCTCGAACCGTGCGCCACCGGCATCGCGGCGCTCAAAGTCCCGAGCACGGGGATCGTGGACTTCGTCGGCGTTACGGAGGCCTTTGCGAGGATAGTCGCAAAAGCGGGCGGCGAACTGCGCACCGGCGCGGAGGTTACGAGCATCTCCGAGATGGGAGACGCGGTGGAGGTGCGCACCTCCATTGGGGAGAGCTTCCGGGCGCGGGCGCTCGTGAACTGCGCCGGGCTGCACAGTGACCGGGTGGCCGCGCTTGGCGGGGTGGAGGCGGGGGTGAAGATAGTGCCGTTCCGCGGCGAGTACTACGACCTCGCGCCGGAGAGCCATCACCTGGTCAAGAACCTCATCTACCCCGTACCGGACCCGAGCTTTCCGTTCCTCGGCGTCCACTTTACCCGCAAGGTCGGAGGCGGCGTCGAGGCGGGCCCGAACGCGGTTCTCGGCCTCGCCCGCGAGGGCTACAAGAAGACAAACTTGAGGGTGAGGGATCTCGCGGAGATACTCGCGTACCCGGCGTTCTGGCGGCTCGCCGCGGAGAACTGGAAGACCGGCGCGGTCGAGGCTTTCCGGTCGATAAGCAAGAAGGCCTTTGTTAGGGGGCTCAAACGGCTCGTCCCGGAGGTGGAGGAGGAAGACTTGGTTCCGACAGCGGCGGGCGTGCGGGCGCAGGCGCTGGCGCGGGACGGATCGTTGGTGGACGATTTCTTTGTCGTCGAGGGGAGGAGGAGCGTACACGTCCTGAACGCCCCCTCGCCCGCGGCCACGGCCTGTATTCCCATCGGGGAGGCAATAGCGGATCGCGCGTCGCAGAACGCGCTCGACGGGTCTTCCCGGAGCGGGCGTTGAGGCTCGCCACGATCCGGAGTGGCGGTGAGGAGGTGGCCGCCATCGTCGTACCGGGTGGCGCCGTCCCCGTGAGTGGGATCCTGGATCCAGGCGGAGACGGCTGGCCCGCCGACCTCCTCTCCCTGCTCGAGAGCGGGCGACTCGACGAGCTCCGGAGCCACGTCGGCGCGTTAGAGGACGGGGCAGAGGAACTCTCGGCGAGGGCGATACCGCTCCCGGAGGTCGAGTACGGTCCCCTCTATCGGAGGCCGCGCAAGATCTGGGGCATAGGTCTGAACTACGTCGAGCACGCGGGCGACCTCGAAGAGACCGCCCCCTCCGAAGAGCCGGCGAGCTTCATGCGCCCGGACACGACGATAATCGGGCCGGGCGAGGAGATACGGCTCCCCGAGCAGTCGGGGCGAGTAACTGGAGAGGCGGAGCTCGGCCTCATCATAGGGCACGAGGCGAAGAACGTCTCCGAGGAAGAGGCGCTGTCCGTGGTGGCGGGACTCACGACTATACTGGACATGACGGCGGAGGACATCCTGCGGAAGAACCCGCGGTACCTGACCCGCGCGAAGAGCTTCGACACCTTTTTTGCCTTCGGTCCACAGCTCGTGACGCCGGACGAGGTGGGGGAGATAGAGGACCTCACGGTTGCTACCGTCCTGAACGGCGAGGCACGTCGCGAGAACGCCGTCTCGAACATGACGTTCTCGCCGTGGTTCCTGGTCTCTTTCCACTCGAAGGTGATGACGCTCTTGCCGGGGGACGTCATCTCCACGGGGACGCCGGGGGCGGTGGAGATCCAGGACGGCGACGCGCTCTCCTGTCGGATAGACGGGTTCGAGCCGTTGTCGAACCCTGTGGTAAGGAGATAAGCTTGGATCTCGGACTGGACGGATAGGTGGCGCTGGCGTCGAGCGCGTTACTGAGCGGGGCGGCGTAATCGGTCGAATGACCCTCTCAACACCTAGCAACGAGAAAGGACCGACGTCCTATCATAGGCTTTGGCCCTTTTCGTTACTAAGAGTTCCTAGGGTATGAAAAGAGATAGAAACTCAGTAGGTAGGTCCAAACGATTTCGGGCCAGCGAAGCCGCTCCTACAAGGACTCGGCGATCACTGACCCGTGCCACGATCCGATAGGTGTCACGATCCATCGGGACCGACGGCTAGTTGTCGCGCTTCCTATACATCGGATCCTTACCTCCTACTCGAGGTGCAGCGCCAACATAGCTATGTTAGATACTTTCGTACCCTCCTGCGCGGTTAATAAACCTACGCCTCTTTCCGTCCTTCTCGTCTTAACGGTAGCCATTCCCCTAAGCATGTTCGGAGAACTATGTAGCAAAACACTACGCGCGACTAGAGGAGGTCGAAGGGGCGTGAGGAGCCTGTCGAAACGGCGGCCATCGAACACCAACCACCCAGCCTTCGTCCGGTACCAAGAGATGCTTGCGGGACTCGAGGCGTTGGAGAGGAAGGCACAAGAGGTACGCCACAGGGTACAGGCGAGAAGGAGGCTCATCTCCTAGGGGACGAGCTGGAAGAGGTGCGTAGCAGGGCCGGAGTGCCAGCTCGTCGCCAGGTTCCCGGACCTGCTCTTGTGTAAGCAAGGACCTGTTGCAACGAGGTGGGTGCTTGAACCGGTCCGAAGGTGGGAAGGGTGTGGATGTCATGGTACGAGGAAGGGTAGATTGGTACAGCGATAGTCTAGGCCACGGCTTCATTAGTCCGGAGGATGGAAGCCCGAAGGCCTTCGTGCGCCGTAAGGACATAGTGACCGGCGAGGAGAAAACCCTCGAGAATAACGACAAGGTATCCTATGAGGTGATTCAAGGCGTGGAGGGGCTGGAAGCGAGGAATGTCTCGAAGGTCTAGCTGGCCGGGTCGTCGACCGGTAGCCGTACAGAAAGAGAAAAGGCCGGGGGCCTAGCGACGAGCTGGGGCTCCGGTCCTTTTTGGGACTAATGATTTTGTTGTTTGAGTGTATAGTTGCATTGTTATACTGGGCTGGATTCTCCCTCCTAAAGGCACCTCAGCCCGGCAGATTATTCCTCCCCCGGTGCGTGATAAACCAACCGCCACACTCCCGGGAATGTCAGGGTATCGGTCATGTACATAGGATCACGATACCCAGGAGACCTCGTAACCGGCCATCTTCAGACTCTGCATGACGCTCGAAGGGTCCGTGGTCACTAGCTGGAATACCATGGTGCGTTCGGCCGGATCGGAGATCCGGATCGGAGAGAACGCTGACTATGTCCACCTCAAGGTTCTGGATTTCACTCACTACCTCGGCCAGGATTCCCGCCCTGTTGGGCGCCCGGACTTCGATCCGGCAACCGGGCTCGGGCAACCCAGTGAGCATTACCAGAGCTCGCATCACATCTGAGGATGTGACAATTCCCAACAGCTCCTCCTCGGCCACCGCCGACACCTCACCCACCATAGGCCCCTCAGCCACCACTGGCAGGCTTTGTATCTTATGTTCGTACATCTCCTGCGCGGCATTCTCTATAGAGTCCTGCGGGTCCGCCGTGATCACCTCCCGGGTCATCACATCACCCACCCGTATCTCCTGCAGAGCGCTTGCTCGCTCTGGACCACTTAAGGCAGGGCTCGCGTCCCTAAGATCACGATCGGAAACTATCCCTACCAGATGCCTCTCCTCTACGATCGGTATGTGCCTTATGCGCCTCTCCCGACAGAGGGTCAGGGCCTCGGCCACGCTTGCCTCGGGCGAAAGCGTCACAAGTTTCCCGGTCATCCAGTCTCGCACCAGTAGCATTATTGTTAACCTCCCTTTCCCCAGAGCGGAGATCCTAGTCTAAAGGATCGCCCCGCCGCTCTTCCTTACTCTTGTAAACAACGGCACTATATCAGAAGTTGTAGCTTCGGCTCGTACAGAAAGTGCGTCCCTTTCGTGTCAGCCTACCGACTCAAGAAAGGTGCTACCGTGGCCGCTTCTCTTCTGACGACGATGTCCATGATCCAATCATCCAGTGTATCGTATAATAATCATAGTAGTAACTATGGCGTAAGGGCGGTGACCGTAGAGACGCTTTGCCGTCGGCCGAGGGTCTCAGCGGCGAGAAGGGGTGGTGGACGGAGATGGGAAGCGCACTACTGGTCGAGGATCGTCTTGTTTACGGCAGTGTCTCGCAATCGTGTTAGGTCAGGCTCCCGACCCCGAGGTTGCTGGAGCTAGCGGCTAGTAGCCGCTTGTCCCCTTAGACCTGTCGCATCCCAGAAGACCAAGGAGGAGCAAGCGTGGGTATCTTACTAATACAGGTGGCCAGTTTCGGTTTCCTGATCGTCGCTATCGCGGTGTTGTTGTTCGTGATCTTCCTCGTGGGTAGCGCGGTGCGCATCGTCAACGAGTACGAGCGAGGCGTGATCTTCAGGCTCGGCAGGGTACAGGGCATGGCCAAAGGCCCGGGGCTCTTCTTCCTCATCCCGATAGTGGACAGGATGGTAAAGATCGACCTTAGGACCGTGACCATGGACGTCCCGCCCCAGGACCTGATAACCAGGGACAATGTGCCCGCAAAGGTAAATGCGGTTGTGTACTTCAGGGTAGTGGATCCGAACAAGTCGGTCATAGAGGTGGAGAACCACGTACTGGCCACCAGCCAGATCAGCCAGACTACCTTGAGAAGCGTGCTCGGTCAGAAGGACCTCGACGACCTCTTGACCGACCGCGAGTCCATAAACGAGCAGTTGCAGTCGATAATCGACCAGCAGACCGATCCGTGGGGGGTCAAGGTCAGCGTGGTCGAGGTCAAGGACGTGGAGATCCCTCAAGGAATGCAGCGATCGATGGCGGGCCAGGCCCAGGCCGAGCGAGAGAGGCGGGCTAAGATCATCTCCGCTGAAGGTGAGTATCAGGCTTCCCAGCGCCTGCACGATGCCGCTGAGCGCCTGGATAGTCCCACAGCTTTACAGCTCCGCCTCTTCCAAACGCTGACCGAGATCGCGTCCGAGAACAACTCCACAGTGATCCTTCCGGTCCCGATAGATTTGTTCCGTCCCTATCTTGGAGGTTCGAACGGCTCCGACGACGGACAATCTCGTCAGGCACGGGGGGAGCGACTCAAGGAAGAAGAGGAGGCCGAGCGCCTCTACGAAGAGGCCGTGGGCCAAGCAAGCAGCGAGCAACAGGCCATGCAGGAACTGGGACCCGACGGGAGCAACGGCCCCGTTATCCCGACTCCGGACGAAGACGCCACGGCGTTAGGCGAGGAGCAGGTGCCGCCGGGCGAAGAGCCGACGAGGCCGGGATCCTCCTAACGTGCCTCCGAACTTTGGCTTCGTCTCTAGAGAAAGAGTGGACCTTCCGTGTCGCACGATCGCCTTGTCAGGGTAGCGCTGGGCACCTACTCCCCAGACAGGCGTAAAGTGGCTCTAGATGCTGCGAGGATCTGTTGGGTAGGGACACAGATTTAGAGAAAGATGACTATACCTTAGCTACAAGTATTGTCCTATAAGAGTCACGATTCCGGCTTCGGTTCACGAAGATTCTCTTAGATCCTGGCAACTAGAGGCCGGCGAAGCAGACCCTCGATAACGAAGTGATCGTCGCCAAGAGCTCCGCGAAACATCGACCGCAGACGCTACTTCATCGACCGGCAACTGACAACACTGACCGCGTATCGACCGCGCAAAAACTCACTGTTTTACTGGTATTTTGCATCTGTAAAGTTCTCGTGGTCGATACGATTGGTGTCCTCCTCAGCCTTACTGGAATTTGCGTGTTTGGATAGTCCAGACTGGGGGACCTCATCTCCACGGGGACGCCGGGGGCGATGGAGATCCGAGACGGCGACGTGCTCTCCTGCCGGATAGACGGGTTCGAGGCGTTGTCGAACCCGGTAGTGAGGAGGAGATAAGCGTGGATCTCGGACTAAACGGACGGGTGGCGGCGTCGAGCAGGGGCCTGGGAAGGGCGATAGCGAACGGGCTCGCTGCCGAAGGGGCGAGAGTCGTGATCTCCGCCCGCGACGAAGCCGTGCTCGCGCAGACCGCCGGGGAGATACGCGCGCCTTCGGCGCGAGCGCTTTCTGTGTAATTCCTAATCGACCTCTCATGGCCCTCAAAGAATGATGTGAGAGTATCTATTGCTAGAAGCCACTCACGGTAAGTGGCGTGCCGTAGACGAAGAGGGAGTAGCCGCTATGCTCGTTGCCCTTCAGGTGGAGAAGCCGAACCACGACCGCCCTAACGGAGCCATCGTTTCACTAACGGTCCCCGAGGTTGCCGGGGGGCTGGACATCTCCGAGGATGCGGCGCGTGCGTTGATGGAAGCTGCCTTGGGGAACAGCCCCGACTCTCTTTCAAGCCCTTCGGCAGTGCTCGGAGTTCCCAAAAACAGGTCTTAGCGGCAGCCTCCCTCTAGTTCCGGGGTAGATCCTCAGATCCTTGCCAGTCGGCAACGTGCGCGGAGCCCCGCGCTGCGCTCTGCTATGCGCAGAGGGGGTACCGCGGATGGCGAAAACTGGAGAAGGAGAGGGGGTGCGCGATACCGAACGATGCAGAGTTGGGCCCCCGAGAGCCCGAGAATCCCCATTCCGGCGCCATAGAACGTCATCAACGTAGCCCGATCCTCCGTATCTGTATCCTCGCCGACCGGCGCATCGCTCGCCATCTCGACGCGCGGCCTAGCAATGCCCAACAGATGGGGGTATCGACGTCCCTAGAACCTCAGAAAACCTCAGATCGGACAAGCGTTCAAGCGCTCGCGGTGAACACTTGACCCGTTCGTCGCGGGATGCCTAAGATGGGCAGCGTGACGGGACGGACACGAGCGTACCTCCAGGCGGTCAAGCGAGGGGAAGCCATCTTCGGCCCGGCGCTCCTACTCCTTCTGCTCTCGGCGGCCATAATCTGGGTTGGCTCCGGATCATCCTCGCAAGAGGCCACCGGACAGGAAAAAGCCCGGGAGGCCACGGCACCGGTCGTGGAACCCACGCCGCCCGCGACGCCCCTTTTCCCCGAACTCACTCTCCCCGAGCTACCAGAGGACCAGCCCAAGGCCGAGCGGCGCTCCGCTGGAATCCCGGGGCTCTCGGACATGGACGTAATCGGATACCTCCAGTACATGCCGGGCACCAACTTTCGCTGCCCAGGGGGCGGCCCGGCCGGCGGAGGCCTTCGCAAGCGGACTTGTACGTCGTCTTCGGGCGACGATCCCCCGGTCGTCTACGAGGTCACTGTGGTAGAGGAGAACCCGAGCACCGTCTTGTGGGTGCGGGCCGACGCCCGCGGCGCGACCGACGAGGCGTCGGCCGAGTTCTTCGGCTACGTGGCAAGGCTTTCTTTGGAGGACACGGACCCCTTAAACGCCGAGGCGTGGATAGAGGAGAACATCTCCTCGGGCGTGGGGTACTCGGCCGAGGGCGCGGAACTCAAGCTCTACGGCACCGGGGACGCGAGGACGTTGGAGATCGTGGCGACCGGCCTGTCCTCGGACATAGTTCCGGAATCACCGGGCGGACCTGAGCGGAAGGACCGCGACCGAACGCCGAGGTGAGGGTACCCCGGCCCTGACTGCTGTCGGTCTTTAGACCACCGACGGCACGGGGGCCGGGAGAAGAGTAGGAGAAAAAGACCGGCCCCGCGCAATGTTGGGGAACGAGGACCCTGCCCCGTCGGGCAAAGAACCGCGCACCCAAGATCGAGATTACCTCTCTCAGATGAGAAGGTGATAGGAACCGGATGAGAATCTGCACACAAACAGAAAGGCCGAAACTCCAAGGGACCCCGGCTTTTTGTACATCTGAACTCCCCTCAACAGCTACGTAACCGGACAGGCTTTCCTGGTCGACCGGGGCATGGTGAGGGCCCTATAAAGGAGCGGTTGGGATCGTGTTATTATCCGTTCGCGGGGCTGGACCGCATGGTCTTGTGGGTCCTCCGCGGCGGGTCGCAGCATGTAGTTCAATGCGTCCCTTCGTGGTGGTCACCGAAACGGAAGTAAGATAAGCTATGTCGTTGTTAGGCCGAAGACAAATCCCTTACGAGGTTAGAGGCTCCCAGGGGGAGTGCTGTGTCTCGGGGATCCGTCGGAGATTCGACGGTAACAAGACTTGAGGGGGGCGATCCGCGTTTTTGTCGCCAGGCAAGAGAATGAACTGCCGAGTCGGGTGAACGTGAGCGCGCCCGGAGGACCGGTGGTAGAGTCCCGCGCCGAGAGAAGGATGGGGTCTGCCTGATGCGAGAGCTCGAGCGCGAGAGAGAGAAAGAGTACTGGGCGGAGCAGGAGCGTCTCCGCGAAGAGGATTACGTCGAGGGAGATGAGAAGCCCTCCAGAAAGGCCTTCCGGAAGGAGAAGTCGAAGGAGGGCAAACAGAGGTGGACGAGGCGTGTGATCTTCGTCCTCCTCATGGCGCTGCTCGCCGCCTATCTCTTCCTGGAGCACACCTCTTACGGGAACGCCCTGGTCGCCCAGGTCACCGACCTCACCCGGCAGGGGGAAGAGGAGCAGGTCGCCTCCGAGGAGCCGGGGTACGAGGAGGAGCAGGCCGCCGGCGAAGAGGACGAGGCTCAGGAGGAAGTGGCGGAAGATGCCGCTGCCGAGGAGCAGCCGGCGGAAGAGGAGGAGAACGTCTACGCCGCGACGATGACCAGCGAGGTCAAAGAGTCGTTGGCCGGCCTCCCCGAGCGGGTCTACGTGCCGAACGTCGTGGAGAACTCCATCACCGTCATCGACCCTGCTACCTTCCAGATCGTGGACAGTTACCAGGTGGAGCAACTCCCGTATCACATTACCCCTTCGTGGGACATGAGCCAGCTGCTCGTCAACAACGAGGAGTCGAGCACGTTCACGGTGATCGACCCGGAGACCGGGCGCCCGTCGGACACGGTCTCCGCCCCCTTCCCCTACAACTTCTACTACACCCCGGACGGGGAGACGGCCATCGTGGTGGTAGAGCGTCTCCAGATGCTCGAGTTCCGTGACACCGAGACGTGGGAGCTGCAGGGGAGCGTCTACATCCCCTGGCCGGGCGTCGACCACCTCGACTTCTCCAAAGACGGCGACTACTTCCTCGCCAGCAGCGAGTGGAGCGGCGTCGTCTCCAAGGTGGACGTGGAGAAGATGGAGCTCGTCGACTACGTCGAGGTCGGCGCGCTGCCGATCGACATAAAGCTATCTCCCGACGGTGAGGTCTTCTACGTCGCCGACCAGGGCAGCATGGGCGTACACGTCATCGAGCCGGAAGAGATGAAGGAGATCGACTTCATACCCACCGGCGAAGGGGCGCACGGGCTGCAGGTCTCCCGGGACACGAAATCTCTCTACGTGAGTAACCGTGTCGAAGGCACCGTCTCCGTCATAGACTTCGAGACGCGCAAGGTCACCGACAAGTGGGTCACCGGCGGCACCCCGGACATGTTCCAGCTCTCGCCCGACGGCCGCCAGCTGTGGGTCTCCGGGCGCTACGACGGGGCGGTCTACGTGATCGACACAAAGAACGGGGAGCTGTTGAGCACGATCTACACCGGCGCCCAGCCGCACGGGCTCGCCTACTTCCCCAACCCCGGACGCTTCAGCCTGGGTCACAACGGTGTCTACCGCTAGCGGCAGCTAGCCGCCACTAAAGACGGCCGGCCCGCAACAACTCTGCCCGACCGAACCGCCGCTTTCGGCCCTTTGGCGTGCCCTACGCGGCGAGATGGTACCCGAATGAGGTCCGTCGGAGCGGCGCGGGAGGCCGGTAGCGAGCGTGGTATGATCTTCGCAATGCTTCTTCTCTCGTCCGTCGTGGATGCTGTTTTGCAAACTATGCGTCGGAGCCGGCGGAGGCATCGCCTCGCGTCGTACGGGTCGGCGGAGAACCGGGGATCGGGCCGGCGTGCCGTGCTCCTCGCCGTCGCGGTTGCGACCGCGGGGGTGCTCCCCGGCTTCCTCACGGGCGGGCTCGCCGTCCAGATCCGGGGCGAGCTCGGCTTCGGCGAGGGTGCTCTGG
>Ga0136614_10003368_pt1 | contig 10205 bp, 9 predicted proteins | sample AntDrymUQ2792106_2_FD_106643 | JGI IMG/M metagenome (GOLD analysis project Ga0136614, IMG submission 106643) | Polar desert sand microbial communities from Dry Valleys, Antarctica - metaG UQ279 (21.06) | ecosystem: Environmental > Terrestrial > Soil > Desert | place: Antarctica: Dry Valley... | reverse complement strand
GTGGTGGCCGTGCTCGGCCACATGCACCCCGTCTGGCTGCGCTTCCGCGGCGGAAAGGGCGTGGCCACCGGCGCGGGCGCGTTCCTGCCCATCGCCCCCCTGCCCACCGCGGGCGCGCTGATCATGTTTGCCGCGGTCACCGCGGCCACGCGGTACGTCTCGCTCGGCTCCATCGTCGGCAGCGCGTCGCTGGCGGCGCTGGCCTTCCTGGTCGGGACGCTCCCGCCCGTGCCGCTGGCGGCGGCGCTGGTCGCCGGCATCATTACCTGGAAGCACCGGGAGAACATCCGTCGGCTGGTCCGCGGCACGGAGCGGCGCATGGGCGCACCGCGCCCCGCGCCCACCCCTTGAGGATCGCCGTCGTGGGCGCGGGAGCGTGGGGCACCGCGCTGGCCGCACACCTGGCTCGGGCCGGCCAGGACGTGCGGCTGTGGGCGCGCCGCGCCGAGGCGGCGGCCGAGATCGCGGGCGGCACGAACGCCATCCATCTCCCCGGCGTGGCGCTGCCGCGCCTGCCCGCGACGGCTGACCTCGCCGCCGCGGTCGCGGGCGCGGAGTCGGTCATCGTCGTGGTGCCGTCCGAATTCGGGCGGGAGACGTATCGCGCGCTGCGACCCCTGGTCCGGCCGGACGCGATCGTGGTTTCCGCCACCAAGGGCCTCGAGCTCGAATCGCTGCGCCGGATGAGCGAGGTCGCATCCGAAGAGCTGGCCGGCCAGCCGGTGGCCGTGCTGTCGGGCCCGTCGTTCGCGGCCGAGGTCGCGGCCGGACAGCCGACCACGGTGGTCATCGCCTCCGCGCAGGTCGCCGTGGCGGAGATGGTGCAGACGGCGGTGTCGACCCGCACCTTCCGCGCCTACTCCAGCATCGACGTCGTGGGCGTGGAGCTGGGCGGAGCGCTCAAGAACGTGATCGCCATTGCGGCCGGCATCGTGGACGGGCTCGGGTACGGCCACAACACGGTGGCCGCCCTGGTCACGCGAGGTCTGGCGGAGATGACGCGGCTGGCCGTCGCGTCCGGCGCCCGCCCCGACACCCTGGCCGGGCTCGCCGGCCTCGGCGATCTCGTCCTCACCTGCACCGGGCGGCTGTCCCGCAACCGTGCATTCGGACAGGCCCTGGGACGGGGCGCGTCGGTCGAGGCCGCGCTCGGCGAGAAGCAAATGGTGGTGGAGGGGATCCGGACCACGGCCGCCGCCTGTGATCTGGCCGCGCGGGCGGGGATCGAGATGCCGATCGCAACCCACATGCGCGCCGTGCTCTACGAGGGGAAGCCGGTCCGGGAGGCGGTCGACGCGCTCATGCTGCGGAGCCTCAAAAGAGAGTAGAATGGGGACCCTTGCTGCCTGCCGATGAGCTCCCAATCGGCCCCGTGAACCCCTGATGTACCGGCTTCTCTACCAGGACGGCGACACCCCCCAAGCGCACACTTTCACCACCGGTCAGGTCGTGATCGGCCGCTCGCCCGAGTGCGAGGTCGTTCTGAAGGACTTCGGCATCTCCCGCCAGCACGCGCGCATCGTGGTGGATGAGGACGGAGTCCGCATCCAGGACCTGAAGTCGAAAAACGGCACGCAGGTCAACGGCGTCCCGGTCGTGGAAGCCCCCTTGAAGGACGGCGACCGCATCCTCCTGGGCAAGTTCCAGCTCTCGTTCAGCAAGACCCTGGAAGGCAAGGTCGTACTCGACGAGGCGAAGCCCCTGTCCGAGGAGGCGGGGACCATCATCCGCAGCGTCGGCGAGCTCTCCCGGCTGCTGTCCGACACCGCCGCCGGCGGGAAGTCGCCCGCCGCCGAAAAGAAGACGGCCCCCGACGTCCAGGAGATCGAGAAGTCCAACCGCATCCTCCGCGTCCTCACCCGGGTCGCGGAGACGCTCATCGCGGTGCGCCCCGTGGAAGAAGTGCTCCAGCAGGTCATGGAGATCGTCTTCGAGCACGTTCCCGCCGACCGCGGGTTCCTGATGCTCAACGAAGAAGGCTCGGACAAGCTCATCCCGATGGTGATCAAGCACCGGAACGCGGATTCGTCGGACTCGGCCAAGATCAGCATCTCCAAGACCATCGCCGACCGGGTCATGAAGGACCGCGTGTCCATCCTGACCTCGGACGCGCTGGTCGATCCCCGCTTCGGGGCCGGCGACTCCATCCGGTTCCACGGCATCCGCAGCGCGATGTGCGCTCCGCTGTGGAACAAGGAGCACGTGATCGGGATCATCCACGTGGACTCCCCGATGCTGACGAATTGCTTCGGCCTGAACGACCTCGACCTCCTGACCGCGCTCGCCAACTACGCGGCGGTGGCGGTGGAGCGGGCGCGCCTCAACCAGAAGCTGGTGGCGGAGGAGAAGAAGCGCGAGCGCCTGGGGCGGTTCCTCTCCCCGCAGGTGACGAACCGCATCCTGGCCACCGCGGAGTCGCAGGGCTTCGCCCTCGGCGTACCCGAGACCAAGGACGTGAGCGTCCTCTTCGCCGACATCGTCGGCTTCACCAGCATGTCCGAGAAGATGAGCCCGGCCGCGGTCTCCCTGATCCTGAACGACTACCTCTCGCGCATGACCGACGTGATCTTCAAGCACGAGGGAACGCTGGACAAATACATCGGGGACGCCATCATGGCCGTGTTCGGGGCGCCCCTCGACATGCCCGACCACGCCGTGCGCTCGATCCGGGCCGCGCTGGAGATGCGCGAGCGGCTCGAGGAGTTCAACGCCGAGCGCAAGGAGGGCCCCACCCTGCGCATCCGCATCGGGATCAACAGCGGCAGCGCGGTCGCGGGCGAGATCGGCAGCATCAACAAGAAGGAGTACACCGTGCTCGGCGACACCGTGAACATCGCCAGCCGCCTGGAGAGCTCGGTGGCCCAGCCGATGATGATCGTGGTGGGCGAGAACACGTTCAACGCGGCCCGCGAGGAGTTCGACTGCCGCAGCCTGGGGCGCGTGACCCTGAAAGGCAAGAAGAACGTGGTCGAGGCCTTCGAGGTGCTCGCCTCCCTCCGCGTGTCCGGCGCCGCCGTGCCGCCCGACGCCGCCTCGCGGGAGGCCTGAACGAAGGCGCCCTCGCAGGTCAGGCCGCACGCGCCCGGCCCGAAGACCGTGCCCCGCCGGCGAGGGCGGATCCTCGTCTCGCTGCTTTTCCTCCTCTTCGCGGTGGGCGTGGTGCCCCTGCTCTGGACCTCGTACAAGCTCGTGTCCAAGAGCCGCGAGATCCTCGAGCTCGACCAGAAGTCCATCCAGCTCGACAAGGCGCGCAGCCTGTCCGTGCAAGTCGCCACCTACCTGAAGAGCCTGGAGGCGCAGGTCACCGTGATCGCGCGGACCATGGAGGTGGACGTCGCTCCTGGCCAGTTCCAGGGCCGGGTAGCGCGCATCCGGGAGCAGGAAGGGCTGCAGCGCTACATCGACGGCCCCAGCCCCTTCGTCTACGTGAGCGTGGTGGATGCCGCCGGCTCCGGGGCGCGCTCCGGCGTCCAGCTCCTCGATCCCGCGATCGAGGGGCTGCTGGAAGAGGGTTACCGGCGCGGTCTCGCCAACAAGGCGATGGTCAGCCACCCCGTGATCTCGACGTCGCTGCAGGAGCCCGTCATCGTCCTCGCCGAGCCGGTGAAGCCGGGGACCGGCCTGGTGCAGGGCGTGGTGCTCGTGGTGGCCAGCCTGGGCCCTCTATGGAACAGCACGCGGGAGATGGGGCAGGAAGGCCTCTTCGACGTCTACGTGGTGGACGGCCGCGGCCACCTGGTCGCGCACTCCGACCCCAAGCGCCTCACCGGCGACCTCGACGTGTCCGGCGTGGAGATCGTGCGGCAGTTCCGCGAGTACCGTGGTCGCGCCGGAGCCACCGTGCCGTTCGTCCTCGAGACCCCGAAGGGCAAGCTGAAGATGCTCGGGACCTACGCCTCCGTTCCCGACACGGGATGGGGGGCGTTCGTCCAGGTCGAGACCGACAAGGCCTACTTCAGCGCCATCGAGATGGGATGGCAGTCGCTGGGCCTGGTGGCGCTGGTGACCATCGCCGCGGTCGTGTTCGGGACCCTGTACGCGGGGCGCATCTCGCGCCCCATCCACGAGCTCGCCCGCGGGGCGCGGCGCCTGGCCGGGGGCGAGTACGCGACGCGCGTCGACGTCGAGTCCAGCAACGAGGTGGGCGAGCTCGCGGACGCCTTCAACACCATGGGCTCCGAGATCGAGAAGTCGGTGCAGGAGATCCTGCGCCAGGCCACCGTGAACAAGCAGCTGTTCATGGGGTCGATCCGCATGCTCGCCAACGCCATCGACGAGAAGGACCCGTACACGCGCGGGCACTCGGAGCGTGTCGCCTTCTACTCCGCGCGCATCGCCAAGTACCTGGGAATGTCGGAGGAGGCGATAGCCAACGTCCACCTGTCAGGCATCATTCACGACGTGGGCAAGATCGGCATCGAGGACAAGATCCTGCGCAAGCCGGCCGCGCTCACCGAGGACGAGTACGAGATCATGAAGCAGCATCCGCGCAAGGGCGAGCACATCCTGGAGGCGGTGCCGCTGCTCAAGGAGATGGCGGGAGCGGGGCTCATGCACCACGAGAACTGGGACGGCAGCGGCTACCCCGACGGGCTGAAGGGCGAGCAGATCCCGCTCCTCGGCCGCATCGTGTGCGTGGCGGACGCATTCGACGCGATGACGACGGATCGCCCGTACTCCAAGGCGATGACGCCAGAGGCCGCGCTGGCGCGCCTGCGGTTCCTGGCCGCCAAGAAATTCGACGCCGGTTGCGTGACGGCCATGGAAAAGGCGAGCGCCGCCGGGGAGCTCACCCCCGGCAAGGCCACGCGGGCCGCGGTCGAGGCGCGCAAGGCCACCGCGTGAGGCGATTCGGGAGCGCGGCGCGGACACAGCTTGGCGGGGGATGGGTCGAAGATGTTGCGGGCAAGCCGACTTAAATAAGAGGTCACCATGTTTTCATCCTCACGTTCCGCCGTCCGTGCCGCGGCCGTGGCCGGCGTGCTGTGCCTCTCCGCCGCCGCCTGGGCGCAGACCCCCAGCGCCAACAGCGACGCGGAGGCCAGGTTCAACGCCGGGCTCACCCACCTCCGCGACGGCCGGCCGCAGCTCGCGCTCGAGGAGTTCCAGCGCGCCATCAAGCAGGACCCCAAGAACCCGTATTTCCACAAGGGGCTGGGCCTCGCGTACGCGACCCTCAAGCGCTTCGACGACGCCACGAGCGCGTTCCGCAAGGCGCTCGAGCTGAACCCGTACTACACCGACGTGCGGAACGACCTGGGCATGGCGCTCGTGCTCGCGGGCAAGCGCCAGGAGGGCAAGGCCGAGTTCCTGGCCGCATTCAACGATCCCACGAACCCCACGCCCGAGATCTCGTCGCGCAATCTCGGGCAGGCCTACTTCGAAGAAAAAAACTACGCGGAGGCGGCCAACTGGTTCCGCAGCAGCTTGAACCGCAACAAGGCCTATCCCGACGCCTACCTCGGCCTGGCCGACGCGCTGGTCGCTCTCGGTCGCCCCGAGGACGCGAGCACGACCCTGGAGACGGGCGCCAGCGAGGTGCCGACTTCCACCGCGATCCAGCTCGCCCTCGGCGAGGCGTACTACCGCGCGGGCCGCTTCTCCGACGCCCGGGCGCGGCTCGAGGACGCGCGGCGGAAGAACCCCACCGGCGCCGACGCCCGTCGCGCGGCGGAGCTGCTGAAGCATTTTCCGAAGTAGGCAAGACCTTCGAGGCGGACGCGCTCTGCCCTACAAGTCGATACTCGACGAGCTCGTACGCTTGGTGCCCGGCGCCGAGGGCGCGCTTCTGCTCGACAGCGAAGGCGAGGTCGTGGTCCAGTCGGGGACCGGGGCTTTCCGCCACCGCCTGATCGGGGCCTACCAGGGAATCTCGCTCTCCGTGGCGCGCCGGATCGGCGCCAGTCACGGCACGGGCGCTCTGCAGTCGATGATCTGCCGTTACTCGGGCGCTTCCCTCATCTTGCGCCCGCTCAAGGACGGCTACTATTTCGTGCTCGCGCTGGCGCCCGGAGGCCGCCTGGCGGACGCGGTGCGCCGCTCGGAGAGCGCACGCCGCCGCATCGACCAGGAGCTTTGATTCCGATGTCCTCGACGACGTTCCTCGACCGGTTGCGCAAAGGGCTCGAGCGCACGCGCGACATCCTCAATGCCGATGTGGAGGACCTCGCCCGCGGGCGACGTCCGCTGCAGCCCGAGGACCTTGACGCCATGGAGGAGGCGTTGATCGCGTCCGACTTCGGCGTGGCGGCCACGCACGACGCGATGGAGGTCCTCCGGGATAGGAGCTCGCAGGTCTGGACGGGCGGGGTGCCCGCCATGCGTGCGCTGCTGCGGGACGAGGTCCGCAAGTCGCTCGATCGCCCGCTGGCCGTGCGGCCCTTCGCCACGAAGCCCTGGGTGGTCTTCGTGGTCGGCGTCAACGGCGTGGGGAAGACCACCACCATCGGGAAGCTGGCGCGGGCCTGGAAAGCGGAGGGGCGGACGACGCTCGTCTGCGCCGCGGACACGTTCCGGGCCGCTGCCGCCGAGCAGCTCGAGATCTGGGCCCGGCGCACGGAGTCGCCCTTTCACCGCGGCCTGGAGGGGGCCGACCCATCCGCGGTCCTCACCGACGCGTTGCGCCTGGCCAGGAGCCGCGGGCATGACGCCGTGCTGGTCGACACCGCGGGCCGGCTGCACACCAAGGGCAACCTGATGGCGGAGCTAGCCAAGATGGCCCGGGTGGCGGCGCGGGAGGTCGCGGGCGCGCCTCACGAGACGCTCCTGGTGCTGGACGCCACGGTCGGATCCAACGGGCTCAACCAGGGACGCGAGTTCGCCCGGGCGGCCGGGGTGAGCGGACTCGTGCTCACCAAGCTCGACGGCACCGCCCGGGGCGGGGTAGCGGTGGCCGTGGTCCGCGATCTCGGCGTGCCCATCCGTTACGTCGGCGTCGGCGAATCGGCGGAGGACCTGCTGCCCTTCGACGCGGAGACGTTCGCGCGCGGGCTCATCGGCGATTGATGAAAGGCTCGGCCGACGACGCGGCCTGGATGCGAAGGGCCCTTTCGCTCGCGCGGAAGGGACTGGGCGAGACCAACCCCAACCCGATGGTCGGCTGCGTGATCGTGAAGGACGGCCGCGTCGTGGGTGAGGCGTTTCATCGGCGAGCCGGCGAGGATCACGCCGAGATCTCTGCCCTGCACCGCGCCGGCCCCGCGGCGCGGGGGGCCACGCTGTACGTCACCCTGGAGCCGTGCGCGCATCAGGGGCGCACGCCGCCGTGCGCGCCGGTGGTGGCGGCCGCGGGTGTGCGGCGTGCCGTGGTTGCCATCAGGGACCCGAACCCCCTCGTTGACGGCGGGGGATTGCGCGCGCTGCGCCGGGCGGGGATCTTCGTTTCCGTGGGCGTCGCCGAGACGGAGGCGCGGGCGCTCAACACCCGCTTCCTGGTGGCCGCGTCGGGCGGAAGGCCCTTCGTCCTGCTGAAGGCGGCGGTCACCCTCGACGGCCGCATCGCCACTGCGAGCGGCCGCTCGCGCTGGATCACGTCGCCGGCGCAGAGAAAGGCGGCGCGTGGGCTGCGCCGCCTGCACGACGGGGTCGCGGTGGGCATTGGCACCGTGCTGGCGGACGATCCCATGTTGCTGCCGAGCCCCGCCGTCGCGCGGCCGTTCGTCCGCGTGGTCTTCGATTCGCGCTTGCGACTGCCCCTGGACAGCCGCCTGGTACGTTCGGCGCGCCGCTGGCCCGTATGGGTGCTGACGCGGCCGGGCGCGTCGCGGCGCCGGGCTTCCCTCGAAGAGAGGGGTGTGATCGTCATCGACGTTCCCGGCCGCGGTGCGCGCGTCGTCCTGCCCACCGCATTGCGCATCCTCCGCCGCCGCGGCGTCTGGAGCCTCATGGTAGAGGGCGGCTCCGAGATCCTGGGCTCCTTCCTCGCCGCGCGAACCTTCGACGAGCTGGCCCTCTTTCGCGCTCCGCTGCTGTTGGGCGGGAAGGGGAGCCTTTCCGCCTTTGGCGGCCCCGATCCGCGGGGCGTGGCCGCGGCGGTCCGCATGACCCCGGTTGCGCGGCCGTTGGTTCCGCGAGAAGTCGATAACGCCTTGTTGTTCGAGGCCTGGCGGCCCACCATGCCGCGCGCGCGCAGGTCCTCGCGGCGAAGGACGCGCTGAATTGTTCACCGGGATCGTCGAGGAGATCGGAACCGTGATGGAGGTCGCGCACGACGCCGACGTGGTCGTGGTGCGCATCGAGGGCGGCCCCGTGGTGGAGGGCGTTGCTGCCGGGGGGTCGATCGCCGTGAACGGCTGCTGCCTCACCGTGGTCCAGGTGAAGCGTTCCGCGTTCACCTGCCACCTCACCACGGAGACGCTGTCGCGCACGTCGTTCGGGTCCGCGCTCCGCCCCGGCGCGCGGGTCAACCTCGAGCGTCCGATGCGCGCCGATGGCCGCTTCGACGGCCACATCGTCCAGGGGCACGTCGATGGCGTCGGCAGGGTAGTGCGCCTGACCCGCCGCGAGCGCGCCGCAGACCTCGTGGTGGCGGCGCCGGCGCGGCTGGCGCGCTACCTCGTCGAGAAGGGATCCGTGACCGTAGACGGGGTCTCGCTCACCGTCGCCGCCCTCCGCTCCGGCGCCTTCACCGTCGCGCTCATCCCGTATACACTGGAGCGGACCAACCTCCACGCGGCCCGCCCGGGCACGCGCGTGAACCTGGAGGTGGATGTCGTCGCGAAGTACGTCGAACGCCTCGTGGCGATCCCCCACGCGGGGCGGCCGAAACGCCCGGGCCGTGCGCGGAAACGACCATGAAGAAGACTTCTTCGCCTTTCAGCACGATCCCGGAAGCCATCGAGGACATCCGCCAGGGCCGGATGGTCGTCGTGGTGGACGACGAGGACCGCGAGAACGAGGGCGACCTCACGATCGCGGCCTCCAAGGTCACCCCCGACGTCATCAACTTCATGGCCCGCTACGGCCGGGGGCTCATCTGCCTGCCCATGACCGGCGAGCGCCTGGACGCCTTGCGCATCCCCCTGATGGTGCGCGACGAGAACAACGACGCCAAGTTCGGCACCGCGTTCTGTGTGCCCATCGAGGCCAAGAAGGGCACTACTACGGGCATCTCGGCCGGGGACCGGTCCCTCACGGTGCTGGCCGCGATCGACCCTGCGACGCAGCCCGCCGACCTGGCGCGACCCGGCCACATGTTCCCCTTGCGCGCCGTCCCGGGAGGCGTGCTGGTGCGCGCGGGGCAGACCGAGGCCGCGGTGGATCTCGCGCGGCTGGCCGGCCTCTATCCCGCGGGGGTGATCTGCGAAGTCATGGACGAGGACGGGACCATGGCCCGCGGCCCCCGCCTGCAGCAGTTCTGCCGCGCGCATTCCCTGAAGCTGGTCACGATCAAGGACCTGATCCAGCACCGCATGCGCACGGAGCGCCTCGTCCGCAAGACCGCGGAGGCCAGCCTGCCCACCGGCTACGGCCCCTTCCGCATCCACGCCTTTGAAAGCCTCATCGACGGGCAGGAGAACATCGCGCTCGTGATGGGGGAAATCAAGCCCGACGAGCCGGTGCTGGTGCGCGTGCACTCGCAGTGCGTCACCGGCGACATCTTCTTCTCGTCGCGGTGCGACTGCGGAGATCAGCTCCACGTCGCCCTGGAGACCATCGCCGCCGCCGGCCAGGGCGTGCTGCTGTACCTGCGCCAGGAGGGCCGCGGCATCGGCCTCATCCACAAGCTGCGCGCTTACGAGCTGCAGGACAAGGGGCAGGACACGGTGGAGGCCAACGAGTCTCTGGGGTTCAAGGCCGACCAGCGCGACTACGGGATCGGCGCCCAGATCCTCGCCGAGCTCGGACTGCACAAGATCCGCCTGCTGACCAACAACCCCCGGAAGTTCGTCGGACTCGAGGGGTACGGCCTCGAGATCGTCTCCCGAATCCCCATCGAGATCCCCGCTTCCGAGGCCAACCGCCGCTATCTCAAGGCCAAGAAGGACAAGCTGGGGCACTTGCTCCGCAGCGTATGAAACAAGCTACATCGGGGGGTTCGGGGGGTGCGGCGCAGCACCCCCCTCGTACGGAGAAAGACAAGCTCGGGCACCTGCTGAGGAGCGTGTGATCCAGGATTTCCTGCGCACGGTGGAGCTTTTCGGCGATCTCGAGGACGACGAGCTCGCCCACGTCCTGATGGTCGGGATGATCAAGCGCTATCGCGC
>Ga0136614_10003366_pt1 | contig 10207 bp, 8 predicted proteins | sample AntDrymUQ2792106_2_FD_106643 | JGI IMG/M metagenome (GOLD analysis project Ga0136614, IMG submission 106643) | Polar desert sand microbial communities from Dry Valleys, Antarctica - metaG UQ279 (21.06) | ecosystem: Environmental > Terrestrial > Soil > Desert | place: Antarctica: Dry Valley... | reverse complement strand
GGACGTGCTGCTGCTCGACGTCACCCCGCTCACCCTCGGCATCGAGACCAAGGGCGGCGTGATGACCAAGCTGATCGAGCGCAACACGACGATCCCGACGCGCAAGGGCGAGGTGTTCTCCACGGCGGAGGACAACCAGCCGAGCGTGGAGATCCACGTGCTGCAGGGCGAGCGGGAGATGGCGACCTACAACAAGTCGCTGGGCAAGTTCCAGCTCACCGGCATCCCGCCGGCGCCGCGCGGGATCCCACAGATCGAGGTCGGCTTCGACATCGACGCCAACGGCATCCTGAGCGTGTCCGCGAAGGACCTGGGCACCGGCAAGGAGCAGAAGATCGAGATCAAGGCGGGCTCCGGGCTCTCCGACGACGAGATCAAGCGCATGGTGTCCGACGCCGAGTCGCACGCCGACGAGGACAAGCGGCTGCGCGAGCTGGCCGAGGCGCGCAACAACGCCGAGAACGCCGCCTACCAGGCCGAGAAGCAGGTCAAGGACCTCGGCGAGCAGCTCGACGAGGCGTCCAAGCGCGAGATCGAGGACGCCATCAAGGAGGTCCGCGAGGTGCTCACCTCCGAGGACGCCGAGGACATCCGCGCGAAGACCGACCGCCTGCAGACGGCGTTCCACAAGGTCTCCGAGCAGATGTACCAGCGTGCGCAGGCCGAGCAGGCCGAGCAGGCCGCGCCGGAGAACGGCGCCGGCGAGAACGGCAGCGGCGCCTCCTCGTCCGACGAGGAGGTCGTCGACGCCGAGGTGGTCGACGAGCAGCGCTGATGACCGAGCCCGACGACACGCAGGTGACCGAGCGCGCCGGCTCGCCCCCCGCGGCCGAGCCGGCGCCCCCGTCGGAGTTCACCGCCGCCGCGCCGGGGGACCCCCGCGCCGCCGGCACGGGTGAGACGTCGTTCGCCGACGCCGAGGCGCCGCCCGCTGGCGCGCTCAAGCCCGAGCCCGCGGATACCCAGCCGGCGGGCGCGGCCGACGACGCGGCGAAGTACCTCGAGCTGGCCAAGCGCACGCAGGCCGACTTCGAGAACTACCGCAAGCGGATGGCGCGCGAGAACGCCGCGGCGTCCGAGCGCGGGGCCGCGAGGCTCGCCAAGGAGCTGCTGCCGGCGCTGGACCACCTCGAGCTCGCGCTCAAGGCGGCCGATGCCCAGCCGAGCTCGTCGGCGGCCGCGGGCGGCCATGAGGACGTGGTCAAGGGCTTCGCGATGGTGCGCGACGAGCTGCTCGCCGGGCTCGGCAAGTCCGGCATCCAGGCGTTCTCGCCCGCCGGCGAGCCGTTCGACCCGTCCGAGCACGAGGCGATGGCCCAGCAGCCCTCCGAGGAGGCCGAGTCGGGCACGGTGCTCGAGGTCTACCAGCAGGGCTACCGGCTCAACGGCGCCGTGCTCCGTCCGGCCCGCGTGGTCGTGGCGCAGTAGGAGGCTCCGGCCGTGGCGCGCTCACCCGACTACTACAGGACCCTGGGCGTGGAGAAGAAGGCGTCGCAGGACGAGATCAAGAAGGCGTATCGCAAGCTCGCGCGCAAGTACCACCCGGACACCAACAAGGACGCCGGGGCGGAGGAGAAGTTCAAGGAGGTCTCCGAGGCCTACGACGTGCTCTCCGATCCCGAGAAGCGCAAGCGCTACGACCGTGGCGGGCTGTTCGGCTCCACGAGCCCGGGCGGCGACGGCGGGGCGACGGCGGCCGACTTCGGGGGCTTCTCCGACATCCTCTCGGGGATCTTCAACGCGGGCGGCGGGCGCGGGACGCGCACGCGGCCGGCGGCCGAGCGCGGGCGCGACCTCGAGGCGACGGTCTCGCTGTCGTTCGAGCAGGCGGTCGACGGCGCGCAGGTCCCGGTCTCCGTGGCCACGCACTCCGCCTGCCCGACCTGCCGCGGCACCGGCGCCGAGCCGGGCACCCAGCCCGTCGTCTGCCCCGTGTGCCATGGTCGTGGCGTGGAGTCCCAGGGCCAGGGCCTCTTCTCCATCACCCGCCCGTGCGAGCGCTGCGGCGGCTCGGGCACGGTGATCGAGAGGCCTTGCCACACGTGCCACGGGCAGGGCCGGATGCGCGAGCTCAAGAAGTACCGCGTGAACATCCCGGCCGGCGTGAAGGACGGCTCCCGCATCCGGCTGGCCGGCAAGGGCGAGGCCGGCCTGCGCGGCGGGCCTTCGGGCGACCTGTTCGTCGCCACGCGCGTGAGCGAGTCGCCGGTCTTCCAGCGCAAGGGCGAGCACTTCGAGGTCGAGGTGCCGATCACGGTCGCCGAGGCGCTCGGCGGCGCCGACGTGGAGGTCCCGACGCTCCACGGCACCAAGAAGCTGCGCGTGCCCCCGGGCACGCGGCACGGCACGGTGCAGCGCCTGCGCGGCGAGGGCCCCGCCGTCCCGGGCGCCGGCGGCAAGGGCGACTTGCACTACCGCTTCGTGATCGACGTTCCGGGTGAGCTCTCCGACGAGCAGCGCCGCGCGGTCGACGAGCTCTTCAAGGTCATGAACGGCAACCCGCGCGAGCGGATCCTGCGCGAGGCCGCGCACGGCGGCGGCTGATGGGCGTCCGGCGGGTCTCCGCGCGCGTCGACGTCGACCACGAGCGCGGCGTCTTCATGATCTCCGTCGCGGCCGAGCAGGCCGCGATGCACCCGCAGACGCTGCGGATGTACGAGGCGCGCGGGCTGATCGAGCCCAAGCGCTCGGCCAAGGGCACGCGCCTGTACTCGCATGCCGACGTGCAGCGCCTGCGCCGCATCCAGGAGCTGACCTGCGACGGCGGCATGAACCTCGCGGGCGTGGAGAAGGTCTTCGAGCTCGAGGGGGCGCTGGGGCGGATGCGGCGCAAGGTCGCGCAGCTCGAGCGCCGCGCCGGCGAGCTGCAGGGCGAGATCGCACGGCTCGAGGAGGTCAAGCGCTCGGTCAAGGCCGAGATCGTGCGCTACGAGGCGGTTTCCACCGACCTCGTGCCGGTGGTCCGCGTGCGGCGCCGCCCGGCGGGCTGACCCGCGCCGCTCGCGCGGGGCAGGAGGCGCCCTGCCGCCACCGCGCGCCGGCTGCGACGGGGCGGCCGCAAGCCGCGGAGGAGGTCGCGGCGGGCGTGCGGGGCGGCGGGCGCGTGCGGGCGACGACGTGACGTGGTCGCCGGCAGCTGTGCCATCTGGGGAGCGAAGAGCATCTGCCTCCCGTGGGTGACCGCGACAGGGGCGTTGCGGTCGAGGAGCAGACTCCCGCGTGGCGCCGCGCGCGCCCATCCGCCCTCGGGGTGAACCCGCTCACCCCCGGCCTGGCAATGCGTGATCTGGAGCAACCCCTCTGGCGCTACGCGACGAGCGTGGCCGCCAGGACCCGGCGATGCGTGGGTTCGGCCTCCTTCTGCACGGCTCGGCCCGCATCGGTGAGGGTGGCGTAGATGCCGCGCCGGTCGGTCTCGCAGATCTCGCGTTCGGCCAGCCCGGCCTTCTCGAGACGGCCGACCAGACGCGAGAGGGCGCTCTGACTGAGATGGATCTCGTCGGCGAGCTCCTGCATCCGGCGATAACCCTCGGGCGATTCCGCCAGGCGCTGAAGCACCTCGAACTCGCTTAGCGAGAGCGCGTGTCGCTCCTCGAGCGCGCGCTCGAGCGCGTCGCTGACGCGCGCGTGGGAGGACATCAACTGGCGCCAGGCCGCCCGGAGCTCGGCGCTCTTGGTCGAAGGACTCATCCCATGCCAATCGTAGCCGAACCCCGCGCTCACAATTGTTGGCCCCACAACACTTGCGCCGTCAAAAGCACGTCTAGACAAGTCTTGCGCGTGCATGTAAAGTCACGCACGACGCGACCGACGGCATCGGAGGAACACGACGTGAAGGGCACAGCGGCCAATGCTCGACGCAGTCCTCGGGACGACCTGGCCTTGGCCGCCGTCCGAGGTGAGCTGTGATGGCGAGCGAGGACTGCTCACCGGTCACGGTCATCGGCCTGGGCCTGATGGGCACGGCGCTGGCCGGCACGTTCCTGACCGGCGGTCATCCGACGACCGTCTGGAACCGTTCGGCCGCCAAGGCCGATGCCCTCGTCGCGAAGGGCGCGGCGCACGCGGCCACGATCCTCGAAGCGGTCTCTGCGAGTCCGCTGGTGGTCGTCTGCGTCAGGGACTACGACGTCATGCGCGAGCTCCTCGATCCCGTGGGCGATGCCCTGTCCGGTCGCGTCCTGGTCAACCTCACCTCCGGCTCATCGCAGCAGGCGCGTGAGGCTGCCGCATGGACAGGCGAGCGCGGCGCGGAGTACCTCGACGGGGCGATCATGATGACTCCCCCCGGCATCGGAGCGCCCGACACCGTCATCCTCTACGGCGGACCGCAGGGCGTCTTCGACGCCCACGAGCCGACGCTGAAGGTCCTGGGCGGCGCCATCACGTACCTCGGGGCCGACACGGGCATCCCGTCGCTGTACGACGTGGCGCTGCTCGGCATCATGTGGGCGACCCTGAACAGCTTCCTGCACGCCCTCGCCCTGGTCGGCACGGAAGACGTCGAGGCGACGACATTCCTGCCGTACGCGACCGGATGGCTCACCGGCGTGGGCTCGTTCATGCACGGCATCGCGCAGGAGGTCGACGCGGGCGAGTATGCCGCCGACGAGGCCACGCTCGAGACCCACCTGCCGCCGATCAATCACCTCATCGATGAGAGCGCGGTCCGCGGCATCGACGTCGAGCTGCCCGGATACACCAAGACGATCGTCGAACGAGCGATCGCCGATGGGCACGCGGCCGACAGCTACTCGAGGCTCATCGAGCACTTCAGGAACCCGCCGGCGTAGCTCGCATCCGGTAGCCTGACCGACGCTTCCCTCGAAGCCGTCTGGCGAGCCCGTGCGGGCGAGCTTCCGCAGGCTCCGCGACAGCTGACCCCTCGACCGGTGCCCGACGTACCGCGAGCTCTTCGCCGGACTCCTAGACTCCGCCGTTCCTGCCGGTGCCCGACGTGCCCCCCTCCCGCTGCCCGAACTGCGGCCGCCCGCCGGCCGGGGGGGTGAGCGAGTGTCCGGCGTGCTCGGCGCTGGCCGAAACCGTGGTGCCGTCCGCGGCGCCGGCCGTCGAGCTGATCGCCGGCCGCTACCTGCCCCAGCGCCTGCTCGGCCGCGGCGGGGCCAAGGAGGTGTGGCTCGCTCACGACCTCACGCTCGACCGCCCGGTCGCGCTCGCTCGTGCCCGCTCCGGCGCCGCGGGCGCCGCGGCGCGCGACCGGATGCGCCGCGAGGCCCGCCTGATGGCGCGGCTGGGCGACCATCCGCATGTCGTCACCGTGTACGACGCGGTGGAGGACGAGGGCGTGCTGCACATCGTCGCGCGCTTCATGGCCGGCGGCTCGCTCGCCGAGCGGCTCCGAGCCGCTCCCGGCGGGCGGCTCGGCGTCGAGGAGGTGCTCCGCACCGGGCGCGCGCTCGCCGACGCGCTCGCCCACGCGCACGAGCACGGCGTGGTCCATCGCGACGTCAAGCCCGACAACGTGTGGCTCGCCGCCGACGGCGGCGCCGGCCTGGGCGACTTCGGCATCGCGGTCGCCGTCGGCGATCGCGCCGGGAGCGGCGGGGCGGCCACGGGCACGCCGTACTACCAGGCGCCCGAGCAGGTGACGGGCGGCGCGCCACTGCCCCAGAGCGACCTCTACTCGCTCGGCGCCACGCTGTGGGAGCTGCTTTGCGGCCGCCCGCCGTTCCAGGGCCCGGACGCGGCGGCGCTCCTGATCCAGCACCGGCACGCCGAGCCCGAGCCGCCGTCCCGTCACGCGCCGGGCGTCGATCCCGGGCTCGACGCGCTGGTGCTCTCCCTGCTGGCCAAGCCCGTCGCCGACCGGCCGGCGCACGCCGCGGCGGTGCGCGACGCGCTCGACCGGCTGGGCGGCGCGCCGAACGTCCCCGTCGCCGCGGTGGCCGGGGACCGCGAGCCGCTGGTAGGCCGCGAGGCCGAGCTGGCCAGCGTGCGCCGCGGGCTCGACGCCGCCCGCGCGGGCACCGCTCACGTGGTCGCCGTCGCCGGCGAGCCCGGGATCGGCAAGACCCGCATCGTCGACGAGGCGGCTGCCGAGGCCGGCGCGCGCGGGGCCGCCGTCGTGCGCGGGCGCGCCGGCGAGGAGTCGCGCGCGTACGGGCCCTGGCGCGCCGCCCTGCGCCCGCTGGCAGCGGCAGCGAGCGGCCTGCCCGCGCACGTGCTCGACGACGTCCGCCGGCTGACGGGCGACGGCCGGCCGCCCGAGGCGCGGGCGCGCGAGGACGAGGGCATGGCACCCGACGCCGACGCCGACGTCGCCGCCGGCGCGCCCGCGCGCGGCGCCTCGCCGCCCGACGCGGAGGAGGAGCGGCTGCGGATGTTCGACGCGGTCGTCGCGCTGGTCCGGGCCGCGGCGCGCGAGCGCGAGCTGCTCATCGCCCTGGAGGACGTGCACGCCGCCGACCGCTCGTCGCTGCTGCTGCTCGGCCACCTGCTTCAGGTCGCGCCCGACGCGCGGCTGCTGATCGTGCTGACCTACCGCAGCGCCGAGCTGGGCGGCGGCCATCCGCTCGGCGCCGCGCTCGACGCGCTCGAGGGCGAGCGGCGGCTGACCCGCGTCGTCCTGCTCGGCCTGACCGAGGCGGAGGTCGCACGCTTCCTGCCGGCCGGGGCCGACGTCGCGCCCGGCGCCATCCGCGCGCTGCACGAGCGGACGTCCGGCAACCCGTTCTTCCTGCGCGAGCTGGTGCGGCTGCTCGCCGAGCGCGGCGCGCTGGGCGGTGAGCCGACACCGGGCGGCGAGGCCGGAAGCGGCTGGGCCGAGCTGCCCGCGCTCGTGCCCGACCGGGTGCGGGAAGTCGTCGGGCGCCGGCTCGAGCCGCTCGAGCCCGCCACCCGTCAGGTGCTCGCGATCGCCGGCGTCGTCGGGCGGCCGTTCACGATCGCGGGTGTCGCGCGCGTGGGCGGCCTGGGTCGCGAGAATGTCGCGCTGGCGCTGGAGCCGGCGCTCGCCGGCCGCCTGGTCGAGGCGCGCGCCGACGTCCCGGGCCGCTTCGGCTTCGCGCACGCGATCGTGCGCGACGCCGTCTACGGCGAGCTGGCGCCCGCGCTGCGGGCGCGCCTGCACGCATCGGTCGCCGCTGTGCTGCAGGAGTCGCTCGAGGCCGGCGGCGACGCGACGGCGGCGGAGGCCGCCCACCACGCCCTCGCCGCGGCCCGCTGCGGCGCGGACCCGCAGGCGGCGTGGGCGCTCTCACTGGAGGCGGCGCGGGAGGCCGCCGGACTGCAGGCGCACGCGGAAGCCGCAGCGCACTACGCCGGTGCGCTGGACGCGCTCGAGCTGGGCGCCGAGGTCAGCCCGGGCGAGCGGTCAGAGATGACGCTCGCGCTGGCGGAGGCTACGTTCGCCGCCGGGGACATCGCGGCCGCGCGCCGCCGCTTCCGCAGCGTCGCGTCGGCTGCGCGCCGCAGTGGTGCGGCCGAGGTCCACGCCCGCGCGGCGATCGGTTTCTCGGAGGTCCAGCGGTACGGCTCGATCGACGAGGACGCGATCGCGCTGCTGCAGGGCGCCCTCGACGCGCTGCCGCCGCAGGACAGCCCGCTGCGTGCGCGAGCGTCCGCCCGGCTCGGTCAGCGGCTCGATCCGGTGACCGATCAGGCTCGGCGCGAAACGCTTGTCGACGAGGGGGTCGCGATGGCGCGCCGGCTGGGCGACGACGACACGCTGGTCTCGCTGCTCGCGGCCGCCGCGCTGGTCAACTGGCCGCCGCAACGCGCGGCCGCGCGCCAGGCCGCGACCGAGGAGGTGCTCGGCCTGGCGGTGCGCGGCGCCGACCTGGCCGCGGTCTTCTGGGCGCGCACGTCGAAGCTGCGCGACGCGCTCGAGGCGGGTGAGGTCGATGCGGTCGACGCCGAGCTGGGCCGCCTCGCGCGCCTGTCGGCCGAGAGCCGAAGGACGTACTACCGCTGGTGCCTGCTCGTGCTGCAGGCGGCGCGGGCGCTCTTCGCCGGGCGGTTGACCGAGGGCGAGCGGCTGGCCGAGGAGGCCGTGGCGCTCAACCGCAGCCACGGCGACGACGCCGACCAGGAGCACTCGGTCCAGCGGCTCGCCCTGGCGCTGCTGCGCCGCCGACCGCAGGACGCCCCGCTCGCGGCGCTGCGCGACTACGCCGCGCGCTACCCGGCGCTGCCCGTGTGGGAGGCGATGCTCGCCCAGGCGGAGTGGGGGCTGCGGGGCGACGGCGCCCGGCGCAGCGTGGCGGCCTGCGCCCGGGACGGCTTCGCCGCGCTCATGGGCACACCAGGCTGGCTCTGCGGCCTCGCCCTGCTGGCCGAGCCGGTGGCCGCGCTCGGCACGCCTGAGCAGGTCGCGCGTCTCGGCGAGGCGCTCTCGGCGCACGCCGACCGCAACGTGGTGATGGACGATGCCTGGGCGGCGTTCGGTCCCGCCGCCCGCCCGCTGGGGCTGCTGGCGGCCGCCGCCGGGCGGCACGACGAGGCCGGCCGGCACTTCGCGCATGCGGTCGAGCTCAGCGCGCGCTGGGGCGCGCTCGGGTGGGAGCTGGCGGCGATCGCGGACTGGCTGGGAGCGGGCGCCCCCGGCGGGCCGCCGGACGCGCTCCGCGCGCGCGGGCTCGCGCTGGCGCGCGACCTCGACGTGCCCTGGATCGCCGCCGCGCTCCAGGGTCAGACGACGACGCCATAGCTCTCCAGCAGCGCCTGCTCGAGGTAGGCTTCGGTGGCGACCGCGTAGCCGGCCTGGCCCCAGTCCTCGCCCCAGCTGCAGCGCACGAGGAAGCCGTTCGGGGCATAGCCGACCAGCGCGGCCGCGTGGTGCGACGACGCGGAGTCGAAGTCGAACGCCTCCAGCTTCGGCGCGCCCTCCCCGAACTGCGTGTCGACCCCGACCACGATCAGCACCGGCCCGTGCTGGTCGATCCAGCGCCGCCAGTGGAGGAACCACGCGTTCGCGTCCTCCTCGGGATCGAGCCGGTAGTAGTGCGTGATCCTGCGCAGCGCGGCGGACTCGTAGAAGTGCTCGATGTCGCCCGGGTAGAGCTTGCCGGTGAACGGCACATCCTCTTCGAGTGCCGCGCCGAACATGCGCGCCACGTCGAGCGCGCTCTTGACGTCGGTCATCCCTTGCTCGAGGAACGTGGTCGGGTGCCACGCCGGCTCGCCCTCCACGGCGGTCAGCTTCGCCCGCATCTCCTTCGCGGCCATCCACATGAAGCGGGGCGAGAGCCGGTCCTCCTCAGCCAGCCGCCCCCCGCGCACGAGCTGGCGCCACATCACGGAATCGGCGAGCGCCCATCCCACGCATGAGCCCGTCTTGTGCTGGTCGCCGACGGCATACCAGGGCGCGCGCAAGTCGACCCGTTCAGGCGGATCGACCGCGCGCAGGTGCCCGACCGCCTCGGCGGCCTGCGGCGTGTGATCCTCCTCGCGAGCCGGCGACGGCGCGACGTTGAGGACGTGCTCGCCCGCTACGGCCGCCACGACCCGGCGATCTCGCTCGCGCGTGCGTGCAGCCGCGGGCGGTAGTTGTCGGGGTCCAGCTCCTGCTTGATCGACTCGTGCTTCGCGATCGCGTGGGCCAGGCCGCCGGAGACGGCCTTCTCCACGGTCGCGTCGTCCGGATTCTCGGCCGCCTCGTCGGTGTCGTCCAGCAGCGCGAGCAGGTCGTCCTCGTCGGCATCGTCGTAGCCGCTCCAGAGCGGACGTGGGGAAGAAGGCATGCGCAAGTGCTCCTTGTGGTGGACTCGTGCACTCTATGGCCTACAGTTGCGCCGTGCCGGACGTTCTGGGATTGCACCGACGCACGCCTGCGGAGCTCAAGGCGGTGATCGCCGCGCAGCGCGGCGGCACGGCGTTCCTCGAGTACCGCGACGGCGACGAGGAGCTGCGGATCGTCGGGCTGGGGCCCGACCGCGAGCGCCTCTCGATCGGGCGGCTCTCCGGCTGCGAGCTCGCGCTGACGTGGGACACCGAGGTCTCGCGCGCGCACGCGCTGCTCGAGCAGGCGGGCGGCGCGTGGACGGTCGAGGACCGCGGCTCCTCCAACGGCACGCTCGTGAACGCCGCGCGCATCAATGGCCCGCACGTGCTGCGCGACGGCGACGTGCTGCGGATCGGGCGCACGCAGCTGATCTTCCACGCGGGCGGCGACGATGACCTGCGGCGCACCACGCCCGCGCTGGACCGCGTCGCCCCCAACCCGACCGAGTCGCAGCGCAAGGTGCTG
>Ga0136614_10003364_pt1 | contig 10209 bp, 9 predicted proteins | sample AntDrymUQ2792106_2_FD_106643 | JGI IMG/M metagenome (GOLD analysis project Ga0136614, IMG submission 106643) | Polar desert sand microbial communities from Dry Valleys, Antarctica - metaG UQ279 (21.06) | ecosystem: Environmental > Terrestrial > Soil > Desert | place: Antarctica: Dry Valley... | reverse complement strand
GTCGAGGGGCTGGCCCAGTTGATCACCCGCGGCGAGGTCCCGGAGACGCTCAAGGACAAGCAGCTCTACACCCTCGACCTCGGCGCGCTGGTGGCCGGCAGCCGCTACCGCGGTGACTTCGAGGAGCGGCTCAAGAAGGTCCTCAAGGAGATCCATACGCGCGGTGACATCGTGCTGTTCATCGATGAGATCCACACCCTCGTCGGGGCGGGTGCGGCCGAGGGGGCGATCGACGCGGCCTCCATCCTGAAGCCGAAACTGGCCCGTGGAGAGCTGCAGTGCGTCGGTGCGACGACCCTCGACGAGTACCGCAAGTACCTCGAGAAGGACGCGGCCCTGGAGCGGCGCTTCCAGCCGATCCAGGTCGGCGAGCCCACGCTGAGCCACACCATCGAGATTCTCAAAGGCCTGCGCGATCGGTACGAGGCGCACCACCGCATCTCGATCACCGACGCGGCCCTGGTGTCTGCGGCAACCCTCGCCGACCGCTACATCTCCGATCGGTTCCTGCCCGACAAGGCGATCGACCTGATCGACGAGGCCGGTGCGCGGATGCGGATCAAGCGGATGACCGCGCCGCCGGACCTTCGTGAGTTCGACGAGCGGATCTCCAACGTTCGCCGCGAGAAGGAATCCGCGATCGACGCCCAGGACTTCGAGAAGGCCGCCTCGTTGCGGGACAACGAGAAGACCCTGCTGGGCGAAAAGGCCGAGCGCGAGAAGCAATGGAAGGCCGGCGACATGGACGTCGTCGCCGAGGTCGATGACGAGCAGATCGCCGAGGTCCTGGCCAACTGGACCGGCATTCCGGTCTTCAAGCTCACAGAGGAGGAGACCACCCGTCTCCTGCACATGGAAGGCGAGCTGCACAAGCGGATCATCGGTCAGGAAGAGGCGATCAAGTCCGTCAGCCAGGCCATTCGCCGTACCCGTGCTGGGTTGAAGGACCCGCGGCGCCCGGGTGGCTCGTTCATCTTCGCCGGTCCGTCCGGTGTGGGTAAGACCGAGCTGGCAAAAGCATTGGCCGAGTTCCTCTTCGGCGATCAGGACTCGCTCATCCAGATCGACATGGGTGAGTTCCACGACCGGTTCACCGTGTCGCGCCTCGTCGGTGCCCCTCCCGGCTATGTCGGGTACGACGAAGGTGGGCAGCTCACCGAGAAGGTGCGCCGGAAGCCCTTCTCCGTGGTGCTCTTCGACGAGATCGAGAAGGCGCATCAGGATGTGTTCAACACGCTGCTGCAGGTGTTGGAGGACGGTCGGCTCACCGATGGTCAGGGCCGGATCGTGGACTTCAAGAACACGGTCCTGATCATGACCACGAACCTGGGTACCCGCGACATCTCCAAGGCCGTGGGGCTGGGCTTCCAGACCGGGAATGACGACGCATCCAACTACGACCGGATGAAGCTCAAGGTCAACGACGAGCTCAAGCAGCACTTCCGGCCGGAGTTCCTCAACCGGATCGACGACATCGTGGTCTTCCACCAGCTCACCGAGGACCAGATCGTCAACATCGTCGACCTGATGCTCGCCCGGGTGGACGTGCAGTTGGCCAACAAGGACATGGTCCTCGAGGTCACCGACAGCGCCAAGGCACTGCTCGCCAAGCGCGGGTTCGACCCGGTGCTCGGCGCCCGGCCGCTGCGTCGCACCATCCAGCGCGAGATCGAGGACGCGCTGTCGGAGAAGATCCTGTACGGCGAGATCTCGCCCGGCCAGATCATCCTGGTCGACACCGAACTCGGCGAGGACAGCGAGGACGACACCAAGACGAAGTTCACCTTCACCGGTGTTGCCAAGCCACTCGACCTGCCCGATACTCCGCCGGTCAGCCTGTCGGCGGGCGAGAGTGAGAGCGCCGGCTAGCCCTACGTACTCGCTCACAGGTAGTGCACGAGAACGTCGTACGCGCGAAAGGCCCGGGCCCCGCACTTGTGGGACCGGGCCTTTCGACGGCTGCTGTGTGGGGTGAACGTCAGCGCCCCAGGTGAGTCGAGCTGCACGCACAGCGCTCATGATCAGCCTTCGTCAATCGGCGGAGAGCACCTCGATCTCACATCGTGGCCCCTTGGCACGTCGCAGCCGAGCGTCAGTGGTCAGCAGCGTCGCGTCGAGTGCCTCGGCCAGCGCTACGTAGAAAGCGTCCCAGCCTCGAACATTGTGACGCAGTTCCCAAGCCCGGGACAGAAACGGCCGGTGGCCGAACCGCTCCGCCGACCAGTCGTGGAGGCCTTCGACGGCCAGGCTCGCGGCAGTCCGATCAAGCCGGCCGAATAGATGCCGTCGTCGGATAACGCCGAACACCTCGACATCGACGATTTCGGGTGCCGCCTGCTCATCGTCAGCCCGTAGACGATCTCGGTGCGTCGCCGCGGTAGGTGTCCCGGTGACGATGTCAACCAGGATGGAGGCATCAACGACCAGCATCGGGCTCCGGCCAAGGGCCGCGATGCGCGTCCAGATCGGCCAGGATCTCCTCGGTTGTCAGGTCGGATCGGATTCCGCGATTGCGGTCGTCCTTAGAACGGGACTTGGGGGGCGAGCAGGTCGGTGGCCGGCTCCCGGCCGGACAGGGTGCGGCAGAAATCGATGGCGTCCAGGTCGAGTGCCGGGCCGCCAGCGCCGAAGGTCCAGCTCCCGCCCGCTGCCCCGCGCAGCCGCAGACTGCAGGGCTGGCCATGACGAGCAGCCCACTCATTGACCACGTCCTTGACCAGGACGCCGTCGTGATCAGCGGTCAGCTCCAGCGGTCGCTCGGTGGCCCGGCTGATGTCGATCCGGTGCATTCAGGGGTCGCGGGTGAGGATCGTGTCGATCAGGAACCCAAACGTCCAGGTCTCTGAGACTCCGCCGACGTTCTGCTGGTCGGGCAAGCTGCGCCGCCGGATCAAGCCGGGCGTGCGGCGCCGAGCCCGGGCGGCGCGTGGGCCTACAACCGCGAAGCGGTCGATCAACTCCTGGACGGACAGGGCGGCATTCTTGTCGACCTGAACGGCCGTGAGCGCATCGATCGGTAAGCCACCGCGCTTCTTGGCGGCACTCTGCTGCCGAACCATTTCGCGGATAGAGGCAGCCATCTCGGCCATCCCCAGGACATGGCCGGCCATCGCTCGTACGTCCCAATCCGGGCACTCGGTGGGTCGCGACCAGTCGCGGGCGTCCAGCGTTGCCAGCATGGTCGAGAATCGCTCGTACTCGGTGGCGGCCAGTCGCATGAGAACGGCGCGATCCAGTGTCGAGGTTCGCGGCCGCGTCGTGGTCGGGCCGGCTGGTTGCGTCGTTCGGGTCATGATCTTCTCCGTTTCAGCGGGGGTAGCCCTACGTGGTCGGCAAACATGTCCATGGCGTCATCGAGCAGCCGCACCCACCTGTCCCCGCCGGGGTCGTTGGCCTGCTGGGCGTTGATCAGTCCGCCGATCAGTGCGGTGAACAGATCGAACTGGTCCAACTCCTCGACCCCGAAGCGGGCCAGATGAGCCCGACCGCGCTCGAACACCTCGACCGACGGTGCGTAGGACTCGGGGCTGGGCACAAAGCCTGGGATCGTGCGCTGGTTCATCAACTGGTGCCGAGTCGGATCGACGATGGCGAAGTCGACGAACGTGCCGGCGATCTGCTTCAGCGCGGACCGCGGGTCCGCCGACAGCGTCGGCTCCACTCGGTCGACGACCGCGACGTAGTCCGACCAAGCCTGTCCGAACATCGCGTCGTAGATGTCGTTCTTCGATCCGAAGTAGGAGTACAGCGAGGGCGCCCGCATCCCGATCCGGTCTGCGACGTCCCGCAGGGTCAGATCGGCCAAGCCCTTCTCACGGGCGATTTCCCAGGCAGCCTGAAGGATCTCTGTACGGGTAGCCTGTCGACGTTCGGCCTGCCTATCACGGAGCGGTGTTCCTAACATGATTAGGAGCATGCTCGCCGATGGCCTCATCCGTCAAGTGCCCTTCGCGTGCTCAGCGCTGATTTCTTACCTTTGCTCAGCCCGGCGGAGGCAGCGCTTCCCCGCGCCGTAGTGCTCCGATGCGTTGTTGCACATCCAGGAAGGAGAGAGTCTCCGGCTCGGTCGGGCGCAGGATCTGCTGGTAGGCGGCGATCCCGTCGGCGCGGCTGCGACGGGCGACGGCGTACGCGGCCACTGCCCTGACCGACAGCGACTCGTCGTCCAGCCGCTCGAGTACGGCTCCCTCGGCCAACTCGCGGGTGTGCCGGTCGTCGTTGCCGTGGCCCTCGATCCGACTGATCAGTGCAGTGGCTGCTCGACAGCGAACCTCGGCGTCCGGGTGGGCAAGCAGGGAGATCAGCAACGAGCTGATGCGTGGATCGTGAATCTCCGCCACGACGTTGATGTCGGTGGGCTCCAGGTGGCCAGCCAATCGGTCGACGTAGCGATGCGGGCATGCCCGGGCCACGGCTCTGCGGGCCGCCGCCTGAGCGTCGACGGCACTGGTGCCGAGGCCGTTGAGCAGCCGGGCATGTTCGTAAGGTCCCGAGGTGGAGCCGCGGTAGAGCTCGAGCACCCGGTCCACGGCGGCCGCGCCGAAGGCGCCCAGGGCACGCATGGCGCTGCGGCCTTCGGCGGCGTGCCCGCGGCTCTCGGTTCGATAAACCTCGGCGATCGCCGCGTCTATGCGGCGGGTCAGATCGTCGGCCGACGCGTCGGTGCCCATGTCACCTCCCGCCCGGCGTCTCCGGCGGCTCCGGCGGCTCCGGTCAGCCGGCGATCTGCCCGGTCGCAGCCCCGGGCTAGCTTCTCGGTGTGCGAATCGGAATCGTCATCTTGCCCGAATTGCGTCGTCCCGAGCTGGTTCGTCGATGGCAGTTGGCTGAGGCATTCGGCTTCGACCACGCTTGGACCTACGACCATCTCGGCTGGCGCACCCTGGTCGATTCGCCGTGGTACTCGGCGGTGCCCACCCTGAGTGCCGCGGCCGTGGTGACGTCTCGGATCCGACTCGGGACCTTCGTCGCTTCGCCGAACTTCCGGCACCCGGTTCCGTTCGCGCGCGAGCTGACCGCTCTGGACGACTTGAGCGAGGGTCGGTTGCTGCTCGGAGTCGGCTCCGGCGGAATCGGATACGACACCGCCGTTCTCGGCGAGGGCGACCTGCCGTTATCGGCTCGTACGGACCGCTTCGTCGAGTTCGTGGAGCTGCTGGACACCCTGCTCCTCCAGAGCTGGACGACGTGGACCGGCACGCACTACGCCGCCGTCGAGGCGCGAATCATCCCCGGTTGCGTACAGGTCCCGCGGATCCCATTTGTGGTGGCGGCCAACGGTCCTCGGGCGATGCGACTCGCCACCAGGTACGGGCAGGGCTGGGCGACCAGCGGGAACCCGAACCGGGCAGAGGGCACCGACTGGTGGAACGCACTGGCCGATGTCTGCCACCGGTTCACCGATGTGCTGGCCGAAGAGGGCCGAGTCCCGTCCACAGTGGACCGTTACCTGCAGATCGATGCCGGGCCGGTGTTCTCCATGTCATCGGTGGAGTGCTTTCGGGATGCCCTCGGCCGGGCTGCCGAGCTGGGCTTCACCGACGTCGTGACCCACTGGCCGCGGGCCGACGGTCCGTACGCCGGCTCGGAGAAGACGCTGGAGCGGATCGCCGCCGAGGTCCTGCCCGGCCGCGACGAGCTGTGACCGAGTTGATCATGGGAGAAAGGGGGGTTTCTCGTACGAAAATTGCCCTAGTTCCGATGATCAACGCGGGGTTAGCGCGAGGAAGGGCCCCTGCGGCTGATGAAGACTCGGCCGTCCTTGGTCGTCCGCCAGTCGAAAGGATCGTCCTCGAGGCCGCTCAACCTGATCGCTCCTGGCCTGGCCGTTCGCCGGCAAGCACGAAACGACCGTCGGCAAGCTGCCCGACCAGACCGTCGAGCAGTAGAGACACCAGCGCACGATGCCGTTGTGTGCCATCAGCCCAAGCGAGGTCGAGAGCGCCGATACCGACCGGCTCCGAGGTCGCGCGCAGCACGTCCAGCAGCCGTCCGCGTACCTGACGATCGGTGCCCTCGAACCGCTGGGCGCGGCGCCTCGGTCCGGCATAGGCTGGCGCGCCGGCCAGCTGCCAGGCGCAGTCCCGCCGGATCGGGCAGGCCGGGCAGTCGGGAGCGGTTGCCGTACACACCAGCGCCCCCAACTCCATCACCGCCACCGAGAACACCGCGGCTCGGGCCGGCTCGGCGGGCAGCAGCTGCTCCATATTCGCCCGGTCGGCCGCGGCCACGCACGCACCCGCCTGCGCCCGACCGTGTACGGCGCGGGCCAGCACTCGTACGACATTGGTGTCCACCACCGGCGTTCGGGCACCGAAGGCGAATGCCGCGACCGCACGCGCGGTGTACGCACCTATCCCGGGCAACGATTCCAGGTCGCCGACGGCCGACGGCACATTGCCGGCGAAGCGGGTGACCATCTGCTGGGCCGCTGCATGTAGTCGCAGGGCGCGGCGGGGATAGCCGAGCTTGCCCCAAGCGCGTACCGCCTCGGCCGGCGAATCGTCGGCCAGCGCGGAGGGATTCGGCCAGCGCGCCATCCATTCGGCCCACATCGGGAGGACGCGGGCCACCGGGGTCTGCTGCAGCATCACCTCGCTGACCATGACTGCCCATGCCGACACGCCGCTGTGGCGCCACGGGAGGTCACGCGCCGCGGCGGCGTACCAGTCCAGGATCAGCTGCGGTTGCAGTGTCGCGACGCCGGCGTACCTGGTTGCAGTGGTGGGCGCTGGGTGAGTCGAGGGCGCGCGCGAGGCCGTCATCATCGAACACTCTCGCACGACCACGGCGTGGGAGAGCCGGGCTCGGCTCCAGCGCAGATACCGTCGTAAGATGCTCCGCCCGATCGGCCAGTTGCCCCCGCAGATCTACTGGCGACGGCGACTTCTGCTGATCGGGATCGTGCTGGTCGTCAGCTTCGCCGCAGGGTGGGTCTTCATCGGCGGCGCTTCGGGGGACCCGGAGGGTGCGCAGACAGCCGCATCGACCCAGAGCACCGCCCGGCCGCCGCTGGACGAGCAGGCCCTCCCCGGCCTGGAGCAGGTCCTGCCCAGCCTCGTTCCCCCAACGCCCGCCGCCTCCGATACGCCGGACGCGGGCTCGACGCCCGTACCCGCTCCGGCGCCGGCGCCGGCGCCTGCGCCTGCACCGGCGCCGGTAGAGCCGGGCCCTTGTCCCGACGAGGCGATCGGGCTGACGGTGGGATCGGAGTTCCCTGACTACGCCGCCGGTAGCAAGCCGCTGCTCGGCCTGAACGTCACCAACATTGGCGCCGTACCGTGCCTGCGCGATCTTGACCTCGCGCTGCAGGTCTGGGGCCTGTTCGCCGCTGACGGGACTCGGCTGTGGGGCAGCAGCGACTGCTACCCCGAACCGTCAGTGCCGAATGTGGTTCTACTGCAGCCCGGTCAGGTCGTGACGTTCACCATCATCTGGTCGGGCCTCACCAGCGAGCCGACCTGCTCGGTTGACCGGGAAGCGCTCGGCCCGGGCAGTTACATCCTGCGGGGGTATCTCGGCGCCGTCCTCAGCCCCGACGTACCACTCGTCCTCACCTGACCGACCCCGTCCGTAGCTCCGTCGGCCCCGCGGTGGGGAAGCTCGGACCGCGTAGTCCCCGGTCGAATCGTCCTGCCGTCCTGCATGGCCTGGCTGAGGGTGAGCCCCTGCCGATGCGCGTCTTGCTACCACACGGCAGCCGGCTGGCAGACCGATCGTGGGTCAGGTTTCAGCGCCAGCGAGATCACCCAGTCGGTGCAGCGGCGGCTCACCTCGCCGGCTCGTCTGCTGGTGACCCTCGAGGTGCGGCATGCGATCCGTCATCGGGACCTGATCACGCAAGTGCTCGGCGACGCCGTGGCCGGTGTCCACAGCCAGCTCGAGTACCGATTCGGCCGGGACGTGGCGCGATCCCACGGGCTGCCGACGGGTCAGCGACAATTCCGCGTGCCGGCCACCACCCGGCTCGCGGACGTGGCGTATGAGGAGTTTGCGCTGCTCATCGAGCTGGATGGTCGGATCGGCCACGTCGAGGAGGGGATGTGGCTTGATCGCCGGCGAGACAACGCACACGCGATCGTCGAGTGGCTGACGCTGCGTTTCGGCTGGCGGGAGGTCGTGCACACACCTGTGCTTGTGGCCGCTGACATAGCCGCAGTCCTCTGGCCTCGCCTGCTCCCGCCTCACACGTAGCGGTCGAGGATGCTGTTCTCGGCCAAGCGGGACAGACCCTCGCGGATGCTACGGGCACGGGCCTCACCGACACCGTCCACGGCCTGAAGATCCTCGATCGTTGCCGCAAGCAGCTTCTGCAAGGCGCCGAAGTGGTCGACCAACCGGTTGATGATCGCCGGAGGCAGGCGCGGCACCTTGTTCAAGAGCCGGTAGCCCCGAGGGCTGATCGCAGCGTCCAGAACCTCCGGGGCAAGGCCGAACCCGAAGGCACGGGCCATCTGGGTCAAGTCGAGCAGATCGGTCGAGGACAGATCCTGTAGTTCGTTGAGAACTTCCGAGGCTTTACGGGCCTTGCGGCTGCCGGGAAGGTAGTCGCGGGCAAGCAGCTCACGGTCGTCCTCGATGCCGCCGAGGAGTTCGTCGAGCTGCAGGGACAACAGCCGTCCGTCGACACCCAGTTGCATCATGTAGCCGTGGATCTCGTCGGCGATCCGCCGCACCATCTCCAGGCGCTGGCTCACGCTCATCGCGTCCCGGACCGTGACCAGGTCTTCGATCTCGAGGGTCAGCAGGGTTCCGGCCACCTCGTCGAGGCGAAGCTTGTACCGCTCGAGGGTGGCCAGGGCCTGGTTGGCGCGGGACAGCACGGTCGTGGGGTGCTCGAGGGTGTGCCGGCGGCCGGCGACGTACACACTGATGATCCGCATCGACTGACTGACCGAGATGACCGGCAGACCGGTCTGGATCGCGACCCGCTCGGCCGTACGGTGCCGGGTCCCCGACTCCTCGGTCGGAATCGACGGGTCGGGCATGAGGTGCACACCGGCTCGTACGATCCGGCTGAGATCACCAGAAAGGATCACCGCACCGTCCATCTTGGCGAGCTCGCGCATCCGGGTGGCAGCGAACTCGACGTCCATCGGAAAACCGCCGGTACTCATGCTCTGCACGAGCTTGTCGTTGCCGAGCACGATCAAGGCGCCGGTGTTGCCGGCCAGGATGCGCTCCATGCCCTCCCGCAGGGCCGTACCGGGGGCGATCAATGCGAGCACGATGCGCATCGAGACGTCGGGGTCGGGTTCGACCACGGATGGCACGCCTCCTCCTGCATGACTGGTCGGCCGCTGGATGGCTCGTCGCGTCGACACGACACACGTATCGGCGCTCGGTCACCGCGCGCTTGTGGTCAGCATAGGTCGCCGAGGCAGCCGTTGCTCCCCAACAGCTGGGCTCGGCCGGCACGTCGGCTCGGTCGGCTCAGCGCAGCAGCGCCCCGAGGGCTGCTGACAAGGTCGGAACTTCTCGTACGTCGGCGGAATCCGATCCAGAGCCCGCCGATCCCGAACTGTTCGTCCCCGCCGGGCCATTCGGCGGGGTCGTGCCATCTGGCGGCACGATGATCGTGTGGTAACCCAGCCGGGTGGCTTCGGCGATCCGACGGGAAAGTCCGCGTACCCGCCGGAGTTCGCCGGACAACCCGACCTCACCGATCGCGATCACCCGACCCGGCAGGGCCTTGTCCAGCCGGGCCGAGGCGATCGCCAGCGCAATGGCTAGATCTGCGGCCGGCTCGGTGATCCGTACGCCGCCGACGGTGGCCGCGAACAGATCCCGGTCGGACAGTCGAAGCCCGGCATGGCGTTCGACGACAGCCTGCACCAGAGCGACTCGTGAGCTGTCCAGACCGCTGACCGCTCGGCGCGCGGGGCCGCCGCTGGTCTCGTTGACCAGGGCTTGGACCTCGGCCACCAGCGGCCGGGTGCCTTCCATTGCCACGGTCAGGCAGGTCCCGGGGACCGGTGCGCGCTGGCTGGAGACGAACATCGCCGAAGGGTCAGGTACGCCGACGATGCCGGTCTCCTCCAGGGCGAAGCAGCCGACCTCCTCGGCGTTGCCGAACCGGTTCTTGGTGGCCCGCAACAGCCGCAGGGCCGAATGCCGTTCCCCTTCGAAGCTGAGGACCACATCCACGAGGTGTTCCAGGGTTCGCGGTCCGGCGACGCTGCCGTCCTTGGTGACGTGCCCGACCAGGAT
>Ga0136614_10003363_pt1 | contig 10210 bp, 6 predicted proteins | sample AntDrymUQ2792106_2_FD_106643 | JGI IMG/M metagenome (GOLD analysis project Ga0136614, IMG submission 106643) | Polar desert sand microbial communities from Dry Valleys, Antarctica - metaG UQ279 (21.06) | ecosystem: Environmental > Terrestrial > Soil > Desert | place: Antarctica: Dry Valley... | reverse complement strand
TCCGCGGGCTCTTCCCGCTCTACCCAGCGGCATTCCGCTCGCTCCGTGAGATCGATGCAGAACTCGTCATCTCGAGCTCCAGCGGATGGGCGCACTACGTGCACGCCTCACCGCGCGCGTTTCATGCCGTGTACTGCTACAACCCGGCGCGCTGGCTGTACGGCGAATACATGGGAAACCCCGCGGCGCAGCGCGGCTTCGCCCCGTTCGCCGATGTGTTCCGGCGTTTCGATCGGCGCGCCGCGCAGCGGCCCGACCTCTACATCGCGATCAGCAACATCGTGCGCGAACGCATCCGCCGCCACTACGGGCGCGACGCGCCCGTAGTCTACCCGCCGGTCGACGTCGAGCGCTTCACGCCGAGCCCGCGCGGCGAGCGCCTGCTCGTCGTCTCGCGGCTGCTGCCCTACAAGCGCGTCGATCTCGCCGTCGACGCGGCGACGCGTGCCGGCCTCGGGCTCGACGTCGTAGGGACGGGGCCGGCGCTGGCCGACCTCCGCCGCCGCGCGGGCCCCAGGGTGCGCTTCCTCGGGCGTCTGCCCGACGCCGAGATCACGGAGCTCTTCGAGCGCTGCAGCGCGTTCTGCCTCCCCGGCACCGAGGACTTCGGCATCACGCCGGTCGAGGCGAACGCCGCCGGCAAGCCAGTCGTGGCTTTCGCCGGGGGCGGAGCGCTCGAGACGATCGAGGAGGGGGTGAGCGGCGTGTTCTTCCGCGAGCAGTCGCCGGGGGCGCTGCTCGACGCGCTCCACGCGTGCGAGGAGATGGACGCGAGCCCCGAACGGATCGCGCAGAACGCGCAGAGGTTCTCGGCGGAGACCTTCCGCGAACGGCTGGGGTCGGTGCTCGTCGACGCGATCGCCGCACGCCGCTCGTAGGCTGCGCCGCGGTGCCCGACGACACGCGACCCCCCGACGCCGATGCGCAACCGCGGATCCTCATGCTCGGCAAGGGCTGGTTTCCCGACGACATCGGCGGGCTTGATCGATACTTCCGCGAGCTGCTCGACCACCGGCCCGAGGCCAGGGCGGTCGTCGTCGGGCCCGCGCGTGATGCGCCGCCACGCGTCGTCGTCGTTTCCCATCACGACGCGCCTCTGTCCCGGCGGCTGCTCACCTTCGCTGCAGCCGCGCGACGCGCGGCACCTGGCGCGGACGCCGTCGACTCCCACTTCGCGCTATACGCCGCCCTGCCGCTCCTGCTCTCGCCGCGCGTGCGGGCGCTGCCGGCCGTGGTGCACTTCCAGGGGCCGTGGGCGGACGAGAACGTCGCGCAGGGCGACCGCTCGGGGCTACGCCGGTCGCTGCGCCGTGCCCTCGAGCGCGCCGTGTATCGCCGCGCCGACCGGGTCGTCGTCCTCAGCTCGGCGTTCCGGCGTCTGCTCGTCGAGCGCTACGGCGTGCTTCCGTGGCGCGTGCGCGTCGAACCGCCCGGTGTCGATCTCGAGCGCTTCACGCCCGGCGATCGGGCGCGAGCGCGCGAGCAGCTTGGCGTCGCCGCATGCCCGTTTCTCGCGATCTGCGTGCGCCGGCTCGTGCCGCGTATGGGGCTGGACACGCTGATCGACGCCTGGGCGCAGGCGCAGGCGAGTGGCGCGCTCCCGTCCGAGGCGCAGCTGCTCGTGGCCGGCGACGGTCCGCTGCGCGGCGAGCTCGAGGGGCTCGCGGCGCGCTCGGGGCTGCAGCATGGGGTGCGGCTGCTCGGGCCCGTCGACGACGACGTTCTCGTCGACCTGTATCGCGCAGCGGACGTAGGGATCGTTCCGACGCGCTCGTTCGAGGGCTTCGGCCTCGTGGTCATCGAAGCCGCGGCATGCGGGACCCCCACGATCGTGAGCCGCAGCGGCGGCCTGCCCGAGGCGGTGGCCGCCCTCGATCCCACACTCGTCGTCCCGGCCGGTGACGTGCCCGCTCTGGCGGCACGGCTCGCGGCGGCGGCGCGCGGCGAGCTCCCAGACCGGGCCGCCACGCGGACCTTTGCGGAGCGCTACGCGTGGCCGGTCGTCGCGGACCGCACTCGCGCCGTGCAGCGCGAGGCGATGGCGGGTCAGAGCACGGAGCGGCGCCTGCGCGTTGTTTACCTCGACCACGTTGCGCAGCTCTCCGGCGGCGAGATCGCGCTTCTGCGTCTCGTCCCGCACCTGCATGATGTCGATGCGCACGTGATCCTCGCGCAAGACGGCCCGTTCGCCGATGAGCTCGTACGGGCCGGCGTCTCGGTTGAGGTCATGCCCCTGCGTGAGCGCGCGCGGGGGCTACGAAAGGACGCCGTCACGGCGCGCACCGTGCCGCTGGGGGCGGTGCTTGCGACGAGCGCGTTCGTCGTGCGCCTCGCACTGCACCTACGTCGTCTGCGTCCTGACCTCGTTCACACGAACTCGCTCAAGGCGGGGGTGTACGGCTCCGTCGCGGCACGACTGGCGGGGGTGCCGGTCGTCTGGCATGTCCGCGACAGGATCACCGACGACTACCTGCCCGCTATGGCCGTGCGCGGTTTGCGCGCGATAATCGGCAGGCTGCCGTCGGCGGTGATCGCCAATTCGCATGCGACCGCGGCGACCCTCCGCCCGCACGCCCGACCGGTGGTCGTGCCCGAGGCGATTCTCGCCCCGACGATCGGAGCACCGTCCACGCCGCGGCCGCTCACGGTCGGGATGATCGGGCGCATCGCTCCCTGGAAGGGCCAGGACCTCTTCCTGCGGGCCTTCGCGCAGGCGTTTCCCGAGAGCGAGGAGCGCTGTGTGCTCGTCGGCGCGCCGCTCTTCGGCGAGGAAGGCTACAAGCGGCGGCTGCATGAGCTCGCGGCCGAGCTCGGCCTCGGTGACCGGGCCGAGTTCCGCGGCTTTCGCGCCGACATCTGGCCCGAGCTCGCGCGCCTGGACATGCTGGTCCACGCATCGCTGGTGCCGGAGCCGTTCGGGCAGGTCGTGCTGGAGGGGATGGCGGCCGGCGTGCCAGTCATCGCGGCGGATGCCGGGGGGCCGGCGGAGATCATCGAGCCGGGACTCAGCGGTGTGCTCTACCCGGTGGGGAAGGAGAGCGCGCTCGCGCACGCGATGCGGGAGCTGGCACGGGACTCCGAGCGCCGGGCGCGGCTCGCTGATGGCGGTTGTGACGCCGTCGCCGCCTACCATCCGGACGTGATCGGTGCGCGCATCCTGACTGTGTACCAAGATCTAGTCGAGCCGATCGGCGGGCGCCCGAGGGCATGGCGGCCGGCGTTCCGGTCGTGGCCGCAGCCGCCGGGGGCCCGGGCGAGATCGTCCGCCATGACATCGACGGCGTTCTCTACGCGATGGGCGACGAGATCGCGCTGGCGGACGCGTTGACTGCGCTCGCTCGTGATCCCCAGCGGCGCGCGCGGCTGGCCGACGAGGAGCGCCTCATGGCCGAGCGGTATCTGCCGGCCGGCATCGCCGCGGCGCTCAGTGACGTCTGCCGCTCCGTCCTGCGAGATGGCGGATGAAGGCCCAGATCCTCGAGCTCCTGTCGAGCCCAGGTCCGGTGGCGGCTGCCGTGGTCGCGTTCGCGCTGCTCTCGGTGTGGTGCTTCACGCAGCGTCGCGTGACCCGCACACTGGCGGTGCTGGGCATCTATCTCGGTCTCCTCGACGGCTATCTCAAGCTCAAGACCGGCAGCCCCTACATCACGTTGGCGCGCGACGTCCTGCTGATCGCGATTGCGGCGGGCGCACTGCTGCGTTCGCGCAACAGCGGGTCCCTGCAGCTTCCGCCGCTCAGCGTGCTCGTATTCGGATTCGTCGCCGTCGTGATCGCGGAGGTCGCGAACCCCAACGGCCGCGAGGTCGTCGGCGGCCTGGCGGGCGTTCGCCAGCATCTGGAGTTCGTGCCGCTGTTCTTCCTCGGGTTCGCCTTTCTGCGCACCGAGGCCCGGCTGGAGAAGCTCATGCTCATCCTCGTGGTCTGCGCAGCGGTGGGAGGCGTCGTCAGCTACGTCCAGTCGACGCTCACCCCGGACCAGCTCGCAAACTGGGGACCGGGCTACCGCGAACGCGTGATCGGCACGGGCTCGTTCTCCGGTGCCGGACGCGTCGCGTTCGACGACGACGGCAACCAGTTCGTGCGACCGTTCGGGCTCGGCTCTGACGCAGGCGCGGGAGCGACCGCCGCCGCGCTCGCCCTCCCCGCGTTGATCGCGCTGTTCATGGGCATGCGCGGGAACGTCCGTTTGGCGATGTTGCCGCTGTTCGTCGGGATCGGGCTCGCGGTCGCCACCTCAGGGAGCCGAGCCGCGGTCGTCACGGTGTTCGTCTCGGTTGCGGCATTCGGACTGATCGCCGCAGCCACGCGAAACGCGTTCCGCGTGACGGGCGGGCTCATCGTCGCGAGCACCCTCGTGTTCCTCATCTTCGCGCAGCTCGGTCCCGGCAACAGCGCAGCACAGCGCAGTCGCAGCGTCACCCCGACCACGCTGCTGTCCAGCTACTCCGGCGAGCGCGGCGGCAGCCTCGCGAGATTGGGGACATACGCGACGCGATATCCGCTGGGCATCGGAGTCGGCGTCGTGGGGCCTGCCTCGAAATTTCGAAGCCGAGGGCTCGGCCAGCCGGAGGCGCTGAACTCCGAAACGCAGTGGAACTTCTTGATCTTGGAAACGGGGCTCGTCGGCCTCGCCATCTTCCTCGCACTCAACCTCCGTCTCATGTTCCTCGCCTTGACCCGCATCCGCACGATTCAGACGACGCGAATGCGGCTGATCCAGGCCGCGCTCTCGGCACCGCTCTTCGGCCTCGTCACGCTCGGCTTCGCCGGGCCGACCACGGTCTCGGTTCCTGGGGCGCCCTATTTCTGGCTAGTGACGGGAATCCTCAGCTACTGGCTCATCACGGCGCAGGCGGGGCGCCCCGCGACCGAACGCCGCGACGACCATCGGCTCCCGGATTCACCGGGTCACGTGGGCGACCGGGATCTGCGTGCGGTCGCCATACCGCTCGCGCGCCGATGACGCTCCCGCCGGCGACCATGCGGACAGTCCGACTCGGGCTCGGGCGCGGCCTGCGCATCCAGGCAGATCTCGAGCGCCACAAGCGTCTGCTCGTCGGGTTGTACGAGATCGAGCTGGACCGATGGTTGCGACTTGTGTGCCGAACGGGCTACGGCGCGTTCGACGTCGGCGGCCAACTGGGATACGACGCGCTCGTGCTCGCCAAGCGAACAGGCGGCCGGGTCGTCACGTTCGAGTGCGACGCATCATGGTGCGACGCGATCCGCCGCGCGATCAGCGCCAACCCATCAGTCGGACAGCGGATCGACCTGGTCCAGGCGTTCGTCGGCGCGGACGACGACACGGCGGCCGGCCGCGTCTCCCTGGACGCGCATGCCGCCCGCGTCGGCTGGGATCCGGACGTCGTCAAACTCGACATCGAAGGCGCCGAGCACGATGCGCTGAAAGGAGCTGCCGAGCTGATCGCGAGGCGTCGCCCGCACCTCATCGTGGAGGTGCATTCGGCGCAGCTGGAACGGGAGTGCGGAGCGTGGCTCGTCGAGCGCGGCTACAAGCCGCGGGTGCTCAGCCAACGCTCGTTCATGCCCGACTACCGGCCGACGAGCCACAACCGCTGGCTCATCGCGATCGGAAGCTGGTGACGGCGAGCTCGTAGGCGCGCTCGTGCTCGTCGAGCACGCGGTCCCACGAGAAGGTCGCGGCCCGTCGCAGGCCGGCTTCTGCCAGGCGGGCACGCTCCCGCCCATCCGCGATCAGGTCGCACAGCGCGTCGCCGAGTTCGCCATCACCTGCGAGGCGACTCGCTGCGTCGCCGAGGACGTGCCGGGCGCCCAGATTCGGCGTGGCGACGACGGGAAGCCCATGGTGCATCGCTTCGAGATAGGGCAGGCCGAAGCCCTCGTACGTGCTCGGTGCGCAGAGCAGCCAGGACGCGCCGTACAGCGACCGCAGCTGCTCGTCAGTCGGAAACCCGATCCATCGCACCCCCGGTCGCTCCTCGCATGCATCGGAAACCATCAGCAGCTCCGCGGTCGGGTGACGTGTTCGCACCTCGCGGGTGAAGAGGTCCGCCAGGAACTCGCCACGCTTTCGCCCCCGCCACGTGCCCACGAAGAGGACCGTCGGATGCTCGGATCGGGGCGCGGGGGTCCTCTCTGCCGCGGCGTCGACCGCCAATGACAGGGACCCGTGCAGTCGGTAGCCGTGCGGCAGCCGAGTACCGATGTCGAAGCTCGCCGTCGCCAGTCGCGAGGCGAGCAGCTCCAAGGGATACACCAGCGCCATCGCGCAGCGCCAGCGGACACTCGTCGCGGTGCGGGCCTCGTGGTACGCCGACCCGTAGAACGTCCGCACCGTCGGCAGCCGGCGGTTGACGTAGAACCAGTCGTCGCCGTGCAGGTGCAGGACGTCGGCGGGACCAGTCGAGAGTCTGTTGATCACGAGCGGTGCCAGTCCGAGCCGTGCCGACTGACTCGTTCCCAACCAGCGCGAGCCGGCGCGCACGAAGTCGTACGGAGCCCCTTCGGGGCGCGGGCTGAACGAGCACATGCGGACCGTGTGGCCACGCTCCGTCAGCCGGCACGCCAGGCGGTGCACGAACACCTCGACGCCACCGAGCTTTCGGCCTGGCTCGGGCAGCGAGCTGTGAAAGAAGGCGACGTTCACGGCGCTGCGATCTGCATTGCGGCCTCAACACGCCCGGCGAGGATCGGCCAATCGAAGGTCGTGTCGTACAGCCGCTGACCCGCTGCTGCGACCTGCCTGCGACGCACGGCATCCGCAGCCAGCGCCACGGCTGCCACCGCGTACGCGCCGGCGGCGTGGGCCGGGGCGAGGACCAGCGCGTCCTCGTGCTCGAGCAGTGATCGATCCGTATGCGGACCCCTTGACCCGACGACCGGCACACCGTGCGCCAGCCCGGCCATCAGCGTCGTGCGGCGAGTCGATACCCCCTCGTTGAACGGCAGCAGCAGCATGTCGCATGCTCGCAACCGCATAGAGAGATCGCGATCCCCGAGCACGCCGGGCGTATCGACGTTCACGTCGAGCGAAAGACCCAGTCCAGGCGCGTCGGCTCCAAGGTTCAGCACGCGCAGCGCCGACGGGTCGCGCTCGTCGGCAAGCGCCTTGATCGCCGCGACCCCGTGATCGATCGCCCTGCTGGGATGAGGCGTCCCGAACATCGCGACCACCAGCTCCTCGCCGTATCCGAGCTGCCGTCGCGCCGCCTCGCGGGAGCAGTCGACGGGCGCGATGTTCGACGCGACCGGGACATGGACGGCTCGCTCGCCGAGCCTCCCGGCGAGCTCTTCGGTCGTGACGATCACCACGTGGGCGAGGTCGACGAGACGATGAAGCTGGGTTCGCTGATACGCGCCCATCGCGCCGTTGCGCCAGCCGCGGCTGGACACCCACCCCTCATGCACGACAATTCCCAGCCGGACCTGTGACCGGCCACGCACGCTCGCCGCGCCCGCCACGAGTCGAGGCGCGAACCCCCAACGCCCGTAGCTGAAGGGGCAGTACTGGACGAGCATCCAGGGCGCCGAGCGCCATTGGCGCGCGTCGAGCGGGAGGCCGCCGCTGACGTACCGTGCCGGCGCCCCGCGTCCCACGAGCGCAGCGGTCAGAAGCCGCGCGTACTGATCGATCGCGTCGACCTCGCCGGTGCTCCTGTAGACGACCACCCCGGCCTGTCGCCTACCGCTCGACCGGGGCATCCGCGCCATCATAGCGAGCACCTGCGATCTCATTTCCTGCGCGCCGCCAGCACCCGGCGGACGGCCTGCGCCAGCCATGCCGCGTCCTCCCGGGCAGGGACGATGAAGTCCCACCAGCGTAGGTCGAACCGGCGCTGCGCCGTGCGCAGCTGCACTGCGAGCCGCAGGCTGTAGGCGACCAGGCTAATCACCGCCGCGGCTCGGCCGCCGTGATCCGGGAGGAACACCACGAGCGCCGGGATCGTCACCGCGAGTCCGATGAGCTCGGCGCGCAGTGCCGCGCCCGGATCGCCGATCGCCGTCAGCGCTGAGCCGAGCATGATCGCCGCGGCCATCGGAATACTCGCCGCGAGCAGGATCGTGACCATCGGGACCGCATCCGCGAACGGCGCGCCGAAGATGAACGGGATCAGCCAGGGCGCGGCGAGAGCGACAGCGACGGCACCCGCCGCGACAACGCACAGCGTGAGCCGACATGAGCGAGCCGCGAGCCGGTTGTCACCAGCCGCGACCTGAGGGAACGTGGCATTGGACGCGGCCGCGATCAGGCCGAATGTGAGCGAGGTGCTCGTGACGGCGACCGCATACAGGCCCAGCTCGCTGGAGGACACGAGCGCCGCCATGAGGATCTGGTCCAGCCGCTGATTCGCGCTGCCGGCAATCGCGAACATCCAGCTCTTCGAGCCGAATGCGACCGCCGCGCGCGTCCGTTGCACGCTGAAGACGAGGCGCCGCATGCCCTTGAGGAGTCCCAGCAGGATGAGCGTCGCCGCCACCCCACCGACGAGATACGCCACCGCAGCCGTCGCGACGGTCAGCCGGCCGGCGAGCGTCAGCGCCAAGATGAACACCAACGGCAGCAGGCTCGTCATGATCGTCGTGGCCGACAGCAGGCCCCATCGCGAGTCACCCAGGGCGAGTCCAACGAGCATGGCCGGGATCACGACGATCGGCGACAGGAACAGACCGATCTGGAGGAACGTCTCGACGACCGCTCGGTCGTTTCCGATCGCATCGGACAGCGGAACGGCGGCGGCGATGCCGATCAGGGACCCGAGAACCGCCAGCGGAAGCGCCGCTCCGATCAGCTCCGCTCGGCTGCCGCCGCGGGCGCGCTCGCGGGCCAGCCACGCCGGCACGCCCAGATCCAGGACGAGCGGAGCGGCCGTCAGAACCGCGACGATCGCGGCGAGCTCGCCACGCCCCGAGACGCCGAGCGCGCGCGCGACGATCGGACCGGTGACGAGCCCTGCGGCGGTCGCGATCGTGTTGGCGAGCGTCAGGTTCGCGACGACTCGGATGTTTCCGCGTCGCTTCCGCGCGGGTTTGGCGCTCAGCTCCACGAGCGCCTATCCGTCCGACCGCGTGGGCCGATCATGCACAACGACGACGTTGCGCTGCGGCCCGCGCGTGATCGTCACGAGTGGCAGACGGGTGTGGAGGTCGTCGATCTCACAGGACGATCGATAGCCGAGCGCGTGCAGCTCATCGGCGAGCTCGCCGAGGCCGTAGCCCGCGCGCGCGCTCGTCGACGGATTGACCTCGAGAACGATCGACGTTCCGCGGTCCCTCATCAGGGTTCGCGCACCGCGTATCGCGTCGAGTTCGGCACCCTCGACATCGAGCTTCATGACGACGCGGCCAGGTAGGTCGATGCCCCGAACCACGTCATCGATGCGCCGCGCGTAGACCGTCACCGAACGTGGGCTGCGCGTGCCGTCGGCAGCACCATACAGGCTCGCCGAGCCGCTCATCCCAGGAGGCACAGCAAGCGTGAGACGTGTTTCGCGGTCCGTGCAAGCGACCTCGTGGACGTCAGCCGGATCGCGCTGCAGCGCCCTGTACGTCCGCCGGATCAACACCGCGAGCTCAGGCTGCGGTTCGAACGCGAGCACACGGCCCGTCGTCCCCACGAGGGACGACGCGAACGCCGCGTACGCCGCGTGGTTGGCTCCGACGTCTAGGAAGCAATCGCCGTTTCCGAGCAGGTGCTCGAGCGCACGGCACACCTCGTCGGTGCCGCTAGCTTCTCGAAGCACGTGCATCACGCGGGGATCGATCAGATCGATCGCGACCGGTGTTCCGCGGACCTCCACCAACATCACGGACCTCCCGACGCGCCCGTACACGCGCCCGATCGCCTCCCAGAGGCGCCGTTGCCCGGGTATGCGCCCGGCCGCGCCGAGTCGGCGCGCCGCCCTGCAGTAGGCCGCGAGGACGTGGTGCAGGCGCGGCAGCTGGTCGAGGAGATGGGCGTCGGAGAACCAGTCGGAGTACTCGGAGGATGCGGTGGATGGTGTGTGAGGTCGGTGTCGACGCGCCATGTTCCTCGCGCGTGCCCGGGAGTGGTCGTCGGAGGGTCGCACGCGGCAATACGCGATGATGGCGTACATGCTTGCGAGAACGCGGCGAAGCCTGCGGGGGAAAGGGCTTCCGCAAGGATTGAGCAGACCCACCGGCGAGTACGTCCTTAACACCGTCGTCAACCGCGTGCCGCTCGTGGCTCCCAGGATGCGGCTGTACCAG
>Ga0136614_10003362_pt1 | contig 10210 bp, 7 predicted proteins | sample AntDrymUQ2792106_2_FD_106643 | JGI IMG/M metagenome (GOLD analysis project Ga0136614, IMG submission 106643) | Polar desert sand microbial communities from Dry Valleys, Antarctica - metaG UQ279 (21.06) | ecosystem: Environmental > Terrestrial > Soil > Desert | place: Antarctica: Dry Valley... | reverse complement strand
GCTCTCTCTGGTATCTCGACCTTGAACTGCGCGGCCTCCCCCTCCTCCGACGGCCGGGCGAACCGGTAGTTCTCGCCGGACACGCCCCGCCCGTAGGAGCTATCCCCCCAACCCTCGTCTGCCTCGAAGCGGCCCTCGGTCGTGTTCTCGACTACCCCCGGCTCCGCGTCCGGCTCCGCCAGGGCCTCGGTTACACTCGCCGCCTCGACCCCGCCCGCCACGACGAGAACCGCGAAGAGAACCAGTGCTAGACGCGGCAACTACCCCCCCTTCTAAACTTATCAAACGACTCCCCGCTATTATTGACGATCCGACATAAAAACTTTAGTGTTTTAGAAGGTTTTTTCGTGTTTTTTAGAGAAGAGCTCGCTTTTCGTCTGATCTTGGGGCTTGGACGGTCTCCGAAGCCGCGAGAGAGCAACCGGAGCTCAGGTTTCCGGCGCGGCTCGGAGTTCTGCTAACATATCTCTTGTGAAGGAAACGATGAAGAAGGAGAGTGGATCTTGGCGATGGTGGAACGCGAAGCGCACGTAGTCTGGCAGGGTAATCTGGCCGAAGGCAGCGGGAATCTCTCGGAGGGTAGTGGGGTGTTGAACGATGCTCCGGTGACCTTTGCCTCGCGGGTCGAGCGCCCCGACGGCAAGACCAGCCCCGAGGAGCTCATAGCCGCCGCCCACGCGACGTGCTACGCGATGGCGCTCTCCAACGTCTTGACCGAGCACGATGCACAGCCGGAGCGGCTCGAGGTGGATGCGGTGTGTACGCTGGACGACCAGCAGCTCAAGATCACGAACGTAAACCTCGACGTGCGGGGCACGGTGCCCGGTAGCGGCGAGGACGAGTTCGAGGACGCCGCCCGCGAGGCCGAGCAGCTATGCCCCGTCTCGAACGCCCTGAGGGGCAACGTGGAGATCCAGCTGCAAACCCACCTGGAGAGCTAGGCGGAAGCACCACCGGGCATACCCCGCCCGGTGGTTCGCCGTCGTGAATCAGAGACCAAAAGGGCTGACGCGTTTCTCGCCAGCCCTTTTGGTCTGACACATCATCGCGGTCTGTGACCGCGATGATCTCTTCGAGATTTTTGGTCTCTCCGGTTAGGGGCGTCGCGCCCGAAGAGACGGTGATCGTCACTTAGCGGTTACTCGAAAGCTCATCAGCACGTGGGACGCAAACTTTAGCGTTCCCACGAGGGGTTTCCCGGCCAGGGGGAGCCGCGTTTGCGTTCTACCGTGGCGGGTACAGCTCTTATATCCAAGTCGAAAGGTCGAAGGATATACCAGTTCGCCTTTTAAGATTTGCGTCCGCAATTGCGATGCCAACGCTAGTAAGAGTCATACTGTTCATGAGTGTACTATCCCATACCTCAAATAACCGTGCCGTCTGCGGCCGAGTGCTAATCACATACTCTTTTATTTCATGTAGTGGCAATACCTTATGTATCTGCAACGACTTCAGCCTTTCAACTTTTTCGGGTTCAACTCCAAGCTCTGCACATTTGCTGTCAATCACCCCGTCGTTCAAAGCGTTCACCTGGTAAAGAGCGTTGTTGTGCAGGCAGGGAACTATGAGCTGGGATCTAGCCTCCGGCGTCAAATCAACGGTCTGAGCCTCCTCTTCAGTAAAACCTTTGCAGAGTAGGCCCATATACCTCATGCGAAAAGCCTCTTCAATCTGTGTCTCACCGATTGTGATAGCACCACACCTAGCGAACTCTAGGTGCTGATAGGCTGAATATTTGGCGCTAACTCCCGGCACGAAGGGGAGGATATAGTTGTCAAGGTACCAGTGGAAACGGGCAAGGGTACTTAAACTATTATTGATGGTGTGGTTAATTAGAAATATTAGCGTAAGGGCGTCGAGCTGCTCCGGCGTCAGCATCGGAGCCACGGCCAAAGACTGATTCAAAACAATCTGTATTAGAGTTCGGTCCTCGATTTTGGACCGGTCCACCAACAACTGTACGAGAAGCTCACCTAAGTCCTCGTCCCCGACGCGGGCATACTCTCTTTGAGCAGAGAACAGAGCGTACTGAAAATCGGGGTTTTCTGCTTCGGGAATCTTTTCCTGCCCGTCCTCCATCGCCTTCGTTAAGAAGGCATCAGCGAAAGCTCCCGCTCGGACAAAAACATCCTTGTAGGCCTTTTCGCTAAGTTCGTAAAAGTTGGCCTTGAAAACGTCCATAGCGATCTCTCGCACTTCGGTGACGCTTGGGCCATAAACAACGATATCCCGTTGGGCTTGATAGTTTGTAGAGGAGTCGCCGCTCTTTTGCGACTGCCTATCGCCCATCATCGGATCTAGACGACCCTTCGTTCATATTGATATCCCTACCGGCTTGGACATTGGTACTATTTGCGCCGGAGGTTTGGCTTTGGCTGCTACTTGCCCGCCGTCGCCTGAACAGCGCGATCACTGCTGAGATAAGAGCGATCCCTGCGCCGCTAAAAAGCCACTCCTTGTTATTTACTACCCAATCTACCATTCCTCTGATTATAGTAGGCCCGTCCCAGCTTTAAACGGTACGTTGCGGGCCGGATAACGAAAGCAGTCGGTAGAATGACGGCTATGGACACCGGCAGAAAACCAACCCGTAGCCCCAGAAAGATACTACTCCCCAAGAGACGCTGCCCGGATCTTGAGAAAGACGGATCTTTGGGTACGACGTCAGCTAGAAAAGGGGAGCTAGGAGACGATGAGGCACAAGAGCGCATACGGGAAATAGACGACCGACGCGCCAAAGCGGAAGAGGGTTTGAAGGCGGCACAGTCCCGGCAGGAGCGTATAGACCAGTTAAAGCGGGACAGGGAAGTGCTGCTAAAGGGGTATCGTGCCAAGGCCGAAAAGGGCGGTTTGGGGTCGTTTACGCCAGAACAACGCAGGAAGCTTTACCGGCACATGAAGCTAGAAGTTGCCGTGTACAAAGACGGCGCGGTGTACCTGGAAAGTGACGCCATACGGGGGCTTATCTACGCAGGGGATCGGCGCATATCCTGGCAGGGTGAGGACTGGCAGATGGAAGGGTTTTTCAATTCGACACTGTCTCAAGAGACGCACCGAGTCGAAGAGGCGGTTGTAGAGGCAGCTGCTCAGGAAACCGAAGCCGTCGGGGTGAAGCACGGTAACGAAGACGTCGGCGATGCCGGCGAATACCAACGATACGCCGATAGCGCGAAACAACCACTCCATGCCCGTAATCTTCGCGCACATGTCACGGCTTCGCCGTGGCCTCTACCACTTCTTCCCCGAGCGTTTACCCGGCGCGTGGCGCGGGTACCCGGTGCCGAAAGCGAGAGAAAGGAACGCGTTGAAGCGCGACGAGTTCGTCAAACGGGTGCAAGAGATGGGCGAGTTGGGCAGCCGCGAAGAGGCCGAACGCGCCACCAAGGCAACCCTCGAAACCCTCAAGCAGCGGCTCGCAGGCAACGAGCCGGACAACCTCGCCGCCCAGCTCCCCGAGGACCTCGCGAACCCGCTACGGGGCAAAGGCGGGCGGGAGGGCTTCGCGCTCGCCGAGTTCTACCGGCGGGTCGCCGAGAAGGAGGGCGTCGAGGAGACTCAGGCCATCCGCCACGCCAGGGCCGTGGCCCTGGTCCTGCAGGAGGCCGTGACCACCGGCGAGATGGACGATGTCCGCCACCAGCTCAAGGACGAGTACGCCGAACTCTTCGGCCGCCAGGGCGAGTAAGCCTGATCGAGACCTTTACGACGAAGTTGCGCGAAACCGCCCGTTTTTTCGGGCGGCCTCTTTCTGTGCGCCTCCGGCATGGCCAGAGTTCTTCGTCTCTGTGACGGCAATCGTAAACAGGGTGCGAAGCCGGCGATCGGGGCACGCTGAGATTAGCGGACAAGTATGGGCAGTGTCCTGCGGGAGATCGGGGAGGCCTTGGAGAACGTCTCCTCCAGACGGGTATTCCGCCTCCCTCAAGGACACCCGCAGTACTACCAGCGGCTAGCCTTACCCACCCTCCTCCAGCTCGGCCAGCACCGCCCCGCCGGGGACGCGTGCTCCCTCGGCGTAAGGCAGCGCCCGTACCGTGCCGGCGTGCGGGGCCGCCACCGACTGCTCCATCTTCATGGCCTCCAGAACGAGTAGCGTCTGTCCCTCCTCGACCTCGTCACCCTCCTCAACCAACACCTTCACCACCGTGCCCGGCATGGGCGCCGTCAGGCTGGCCCCATCCGCCGTCTCGGATCCCGCCAGGGCCCCATCCACGTCCGGCGCGTCCGGCCTCTCTAAGCGCCAGACCGATGGCTCGAGAGATACCCAGACGTTTCTTCCCTCCGACGCGAATCCGCCCTCCAGGACGCGCCCGTCGACCGCAGCCCGGATCCTGCCATCCCCGAGATAGAGCACCTCCACGACGGACGCCTCGCCATCCGCAGCCAGCCTCCAGGCGTGGCCCTGCCCGGTCCCTCGCCGGGCCTCGACCGCGCGCTCCTCCCCGTCCGCCCCGCGATAGACGAGTCGCGTGACACCCCCGAGCCGCCAGGGTCCCGCCCCGAACGGGTCCCCGTCCCGGCTCTTCCCGGCCTCCACGAGCTCACCCGCCGCAGCGAGCAGCAACGCCTCGCGCGGAGGCGGGGGCTCCTGGGCGGGCTCGTCCAGGCCGTGCTCCTCGATAAATCCCGTCGTCGTCTCGCCCGCGGCGAAGGCCGGCACGCCTGCTATGCGCCGCAGTAGCGGCAGGTTCGTCGTGACCCCGAGCACAGCGTAGTCCTCCAGTGCCCGGCGGAGCCTCAGGACGACCGTCGCCCGGTCCGGCCCAGAGACGATGAGCTTTCCGAGCATTGGGTCGTAGTCCAGGGAGACCTCGTCACCTGTCTCCACGCCGACATCGTTGCGGATTCCGGGGCCGGCGGGCGGTCCGAAGGCCTGCAGTTTGCCGCCTGCCGGCAGGCCGGTGTACGGGTCCTCGGCGTAGACGCGCGCCTCGATCGCGGCGCCGCGCGGAGCGATGTCTTCCTGCAAGAACGGCAGGGGCTCGCCCGCGGCGACGGCGAGCTGGAGGTGTACGAGATCCAGGCCCGTCACCAGCTCCGTAACCGGATGCTCGACCTGCAAGCGGGCGTTCATCTCCAGGAAGTAGAACTCCTCGCCTTCCAGAAGGAACTCGACCGTCCCGGCGTTCCGGTAGCCGGCCGTCTCCGCCAGGCGCACCGCGGCGGCGCCCAGGGATTCGCGCCGTTCCTCGCCCAGCGCGGGCGAGGGCGCTTCTTCGATTATCTTCTGGTGCCTGCGCTGGATCGAGCACTCCCGCTCGTAGAGGTGAACGACGTTCCCGTGGTCATCGGCGATAACCTGCACCTCGACGTGCCGTGGGTCCTCCACGAGCTTCTCGAGGAAGACCGCACCCGCTCCGAAAGCCGCCTCCGCCTCCCTCCTAGCGCCTCGGACGGCCTCGACGAAGTCCTCCGCCCTGTGCACAGGCCGCATCCCACGCCCGCCGCCCCCGGCACTCGCCTTGACGAGGACCGGGTACCCGATCTCCTCGGCCTCTTCCTGGAGACGCTCCTCGCTCTCGTCTTCCCCGCCCGCGTAGCCTGGGACGGTCGGCACGTCGGCCTCGGTCGCGAGTTCCTTCGCCCGCACCTTGTCTCCGACCTTCTCCATCGCCTCCGCCGGCGGTCCAACCCAGACTATCCCCGCCTCCTCGACCGCCCGCGCAAGATCCGCGTTCTCCGAGAGAAAGCCGTACCCCGGATGCACCGCCTCGGCGCCGCATTCTTTGGCGACCCGGACGACACTCTCGATATTCAGGTAGCTCTCGGAGGCTTCGGCTGGACCTACGAGATGCGCCTCGTCGGCGAGGCGTACGTGCATCGCGCCCTCGTCCGCCTCAGAGTAGATGGCCACGGAGGTTGTGCCGAGCTCGCGGCAGGCGCGGATCACGCGTACCGCCACCTCCCCGCGGTTGGCGACGAGCAGCTTCTCGAACGGTGGCTCACGTAAAGTCACGACTCTCTCCACGCGGGCTCGCGCTTCTCCAGAAAGGCCCCGAGACCCTCCTGTCCTTCCTCCCCCGTTCGCAGCTCCGCGATGCGACGGGCAGTAATCTCAGTCGCCTTTTCGGAGTCCGCGTCTCGAAGCTCTCGCAGAAGAGCCTTCGTCGCGGCCAGGGCCTCGGGGCCGCCGGCGAGCAGCCCGGCGACCTTCTCCTGAACTACCGAGTCCAGATCCCCTTCGACGGCCACCTCGTGGACGAGCCCTACCGCTTGCGCCCGCGCCGCGTCGAAACGTTCCCCGGTTAGGAAGAGCGCGCGGGTCCAGGACTGGCCGATCTTACGCAGCACGAACGGGGCTATAGTCGCCGGCGAGATCCCCAATCGCACCTCGGTAAAGGCGAAGACGGTCCCTTCCTCCGCTACCGCCACGTCCGCCGCCGCCACGAGCCCAACGCCGCCCCCTATCGCCGCCCCCCGCACGCGCGCCACGACCGGCTTCGGGCACTCGTCGACCGCCCCGAACATCGCCGCGATGTTTTGGGCGTCCTCCAGGTTCTCTTCGTAAGAGAACTCAGCTGTGTCCCGCATGTACCCGATATCCGCCCCCGCGCAGAAAAAGTCCCCCTCGCCCGTCAGCACGACCACCCGTACGCCATCGTCCTCCGCCAACTCCTTCATGCAGCGCCTGATCTCGTCGATGAGCTCGTCGTTCAGGGCATTGCGCGCGTCGGGGCGAGCGAGCGTCACCGTCGCAACCGCATCGCCATACCCGACCCGCAGGTGTTCGTAGTTGTTACTCATCTCTTGGCAACCGACTAGTTCACGCACGAGGGGCTTTGTGCCGCTTGGCCACTTTGCGACCAAAGCACGTACCCCAGCGCCAGCCAGACCAGACCGAACACGACGACGGTGTATTCCCCCGCAAGCAGTCCTAGGGGTCCGACAACGATGAACGCCACCCCGCACCATCGCGGCAATACTCTCGCTTGCAGGGTGGCCGCCCCGTAGAGGATGTATCCGACTATCAGAACCAAGAACCCGACGCCGTGCAGCCAATCGAGTCCCGCGTCCCCAACGAGAAGGACTGCCGTGGCCAAGACCGCGGCCACCGATCCCACGATGGCCGTATAGAAGCCCCCTCGTCCGATGCGCCCGTAGTTTCCTTTTTGCAGGGTGTGGAATCCCACCAGCCCCACAGCTGCAAGAAAGTATCCGATTAGCAACAAGGCGTCCTGCAAGGTAACCCCTAGGTTTATCGCGAAGACGACGGCCTCCAACACTAACGCCACGCCACCCAACATGGCCGCGAGCCCACCCCACCATATCAGGTCCGAAGACGACATGAAGCTTCCTTTCTATCCCGAATTTCTCTGCGAGAGAATGGTGGCATACAACGAAGCCCAGCGCATCTCCTAAACGGGCTTCCGGCGAAGCTTCCGCCTGCGAAGACGGCCATCACATCCTGAAGACTCCGAAGCGCGTGTCCCCGAGCGGAGCGTTGGCGGCGGCGGAGAGACCCAGAGCCAGGACCATTCTGGTGTCGGCGGGGTCTATTACGCCGTCGTCCCAGAGACGCGCGGTGGAGTGGTAGGGGTTGCCCTCTTCTTCGTACTTCTCGAGGATGGGCTCCTTGAACTCCTCGCGGTCCTCATCGGTCATCTCCTCACCCTCGCGTTTCTTGTTTTCCTCCTGGACGGTGAGCAAGACGTTCGCCGCCTGTTCCCCGCCCATGACGCTTATGCGGGCGTTCGGCCACATGAAGAGGAGGCGTGGCGAGTAGGCCCGGCCGGCCATGCCGTAGTTTCCGGCCCCGAAGGAGCCGCCAATTATTACGGTGAACTTCGGGACGTTTGCGTTGGCGACGGCCATGACCAGCTTGGCGCCGTCCTTAGCGATGCCGCCGTTCTCGTACTCCTTGCCGACCATGAAGCCGGTGATGTTCTGCAGGAAGACGAGCGGTATGCCGCGCGAAGCGCATAGCTCTATGAAATGCGCCCCCTTCAGCGCGCTCTCGCTGAACAGGATGCCGTTGTTGGCAAGGATGCCCACCGGGTTGCCCATGATACGGGCGAAGCCGCAGACGAGCGTCTCGCCGTAGAGCGGCTTGAACTCGTGCATCCCGCTCCCGTCCACGATGCGGGCTATAACCTCGCGCACGTCGTAGGCCTGGCGCGGGTCCTGCGGGACGACGCCGTAGATCTCCTCGGGATCGTAGAGCGGCTCCTCCGGCTCGGTCAGGCTCCAGGGCGCCTTCTTCTCCCCGTTCAGGTTCGCGACTATCTGCCGCACGAGCGCCGCGGCGTGCTCGTCGTTCTCGGCGAGGTGATCGGCTACCCCCGAGGTACGAGCGTGGACCTCGGCCCCGCCGAGCTCCTCGGCGGTCACCTCTTCGCCGGTCGCTGCTTTCACCAAAGGTGGTCCGCCCAGGAAGATCGTGCCCTCCTCCTTGACGATGACCACCTCGTCGCTCATCGCCGGCACGTACGCCCCGCCTGCCGTGCAGCTCCCCATCACGGCGGCGACCTGCGGGATGCCCTTCGCGCTCATCTGCGCTTGGTTGTAGAAGATACGCCCGAAGTGCTCCCGATCCGGGAAGACCTCGTCCTGCAAGGGCAGAAAGGCCCCGCCGGAGTCGACGAGGTAGATGCAAGGGAGGTGATTCTGCTCGGCTACCTCCTGGGCCCGGAGGTGTTTCTTGACCGTCATCGGGTAGTAGGTTCCGCCCTTTACCGTGGCGTCGTTCGCCACGATGACGACCTCCCGCCCTGAGACACGCCCGATGCCGGTGATCATACCCGCCGCCGGCACCTGCCCGTCGTACATCCCGAAGGCGGCCAGAGGCGAGAGCTCCAGGAAAGCCGTGTTCGGGTCGAGGAGGAGGTCTATGCGGTCCCGCACCGGCAGCTTGCCGCGCTCCTCGTGTCGCTTACGCGCCTTCTCGCCGCCGCCGCGCCGGGCTTCCTCCGTCCGGTCGCGCAGCTCCTCCAGAAGCTCCTCGTAGGCTTCGGCGTTCTTCTTGTACCCGTCGCTCTCGCTGTCCACGAAGGTGCGGAGCTTGCTCATGTCCTAGCTCCTTGCGTGGCCGGATACGACCGGGCGATGTCTCTTCGGGTCTCTATTGCGCCACCATCTTCGTCTTCGCCTCCTCGGCGCTCTCTCGTTCTTGCAAAAGGCCGCGGGCGATGATCTGGCGGTTGATCTCGTTGGTCCCCTCACCGATCTCGTTGATCTTGACCTGCCGCCAGTAGCGTGCGACGGCGCTCGTCTCCATGAACCCCTCGCCGCCGTGGATCTGCACGGCCTGATCCGCGGCCCTCTTCGCCGTCTCAGACGCAAACACCTTCGCCATGCTCGCCTCGCGACCGAAGGAACGATCGTTGTCCTTGAGCCAGGCAGCCTTCAAGACCATGTTCCTCGCCAGCTCTATTTCCATCGCCATGTCGGCCAGCTTGAACTGTATGGCCTGAAACTCCGAGATGGCCTTGCCGAACTGCTTGCGCTCCCCCGCCCGCGCCAGCGCCTCGTCGAGACAAGCCTGGGCCAGCCCGACCGAGAGCGAGGCGACGGCGACCCGTCCACCGTCGAGCGTCTGCAAGAACTGCACGAAGCCGCGTCCGCGCTCTCCCAAAACGTTCTCCTCCGGTACGCGGCAGTCCTCGAAGTACAAGGGGCGCTGATCCGAGGCGCGCCAGCCGGTCTTCTCGTAGCCGGGACCGCGGGTATAACCGGGGGTGTCCTGGGGGATGATGATCGCGGTCAGCTCCGGCCTACCGTTCTCGCGGGCGCCGGTCCGGGCGATGACCGTGACGCCGGCGGTTACGTCGGTGCCAGAGTTGGTGATCCACTTCTTCGAGCCGTTGACGACCCAGTGGCCGTCCTCAAGCTCGGCGGTCGTCTGCGTCCCGCCGGCGTCGGTGCCGGCGTTCTCCTCGGTGAGCCCGAAGGCCCAGAGCCTCTCGCCGCCCCGGATCATCTCGCCGAGGTAGTGCTCTTTTTGGTCGGGCGTCCCGAAGGCGACGAACGGGGAGCAGCCCAAAGAGATGTGCGCCTCCATGGTTATACCGACGGAGGTGTCGGCACGGCAGATCTCCTCCAGCGCCAGGTTATAGGCAACGAAGCCACCGCCGGACCCGCCGTACTCTTCGGGAACCGTCATCCCCATGAAGCCGAGGCGGGCCATCTCGGCGACGATGTCGTAGGGGAACTTCTGCTCGCGGTCCAGCTCGGCGGCGCGAGGACGAATCTCCGCCTGCGCATAGTCGCGGGC
>Ga0136614_10003361_pt1 | contig 10211 bp, 8 predicted proteins | sample AntDrymUQ2792106_2_FD_106643 | JGI IMG/M metagenome (GOLD analysis project Ga0136614, IMG submission 106643) | Polar desert sand microbial communities from Dry Valleys, Antarctica - metaG UQ279 (21.06) | ecosystem: Environmental > Terrestrial > Soil > Desert | place: Antarctica: Dry Valley... | reverse complement strand
GCCGTATCCGGTACCGTCATTCTGGTTCCCCTGGTCAACGTGCCGTCGTTCGAGCAGAAGATCGCCCACGTCAACCCGGTGGACGGAAAGAGCATGAACCGGATGTATCCGGGGAAGATGGACGGCACCCAGACCGAACGCGCCTCGTATCTGATCACGAAGCAGGTGGTCGAGCCGGCGGATCATCTGATCGACCTGCACGGCGGCGACCTCGACGAGAGTTTGCGGCCGTACAGCTATTGGACGAAATCGGGAAACGCGCCCCAGGACGCCGTGTCACGCGAGATGGTGTTGGCGTTCGGCCTCGATCACATCATTATCTCAGCCGACCGGCCCAAGGATCCCGCCGCGTCCAGGTACCTCGAGAACACTGCAACGACGCGCGGAAAGCCGTCGATGACGGCCGAAGCGGGCCATGCCGGAACGACGGAGGCAGATGACGTCCGCGCGCTGGTGGAGGGCTGCCTCTCCGTGATGCGGTATCTGAAGATGCTGCCCGGAGCGCCGGCGGCCATCGAGTCCCCGGTGTGGATCGACAAGCTTGCGACGGTGGCAAGCGACGCGACAGGTATCTTCGAGCCGTTCGTCAGACGCGGGGCGTACGTGCAGAAGGGCATGAGGATCGGGACGGTGTCCGACTATCTGGGTCGTCGCCTGTTCGAGGCGCGCGCGCCCGAGAGCGGCATCGTGCTCTTCATCCGCGCGGTGCCCTCCATGACGAAAGGCGAAACGATCGCCAGCATCGGAATTCCCGTCCGCTAGCGAAAAACTCCGAACAGGGCCCGGCGACTGTCGTATTGAAGACGTATGGACCGCCTCTTTCAAGACATCAGGTTCGGACTGCGCGTGCTCTGGAAAGACCGCGCCTTCGCGCTGACCGCGCTGCTCACGCTGGCGATGTGCATCGGGGCAAACGCCGCGATCTTTGCCGTTGTGCACTCCGTCATCCTCAACCCGCTGCCGGTGCCGGAACCGGATCGGCTCGTGCTCATCCATAACAGCTATCCCCGGGCGGGGGTGGAGCGGGCATCCAACGGCGTGCCGGACTATTACGACCGCCTGCGGGAGCTCGACGTTTTCGAGGAACAGGCGCTCTACAACACGCGGGGCCAGACGGTGGGGGTCGAAGGAGATCCGCAGCGGCTCATGGGGATGGTTGCCCGGCCGTCGCTCCTCCGAATGCTCCGGGCGAAGCCGGTGCGGGGGCGGATCTTCATGGAAGAGGAGGGCGAGCAGGGCCAGGACCGTAAGGTGCTGCTGACGCACCCGTACTGGCAGCAGATGTTCGCCGGGCGCGACTCGGCCGTCGGGGAGCAACTGCGCATCAACGGTGTCCCGTACGAGATCATCGGCGTGTTGCCACCCGGTTTCCTCTTCGAATCTGCGGACGTCAAGTTCTGGACACCCCTCTCCTTCGATGCCGAGCAGAAATCAGATGACTCGCGGCACAGCAATAACTACTCGATGGTGGCGCGCCTCAAGCCGGGCGCGACAATCGCACAGGCGCAGCAGCAGCTGGATGCCCTGAATGCACGCAACCTGGAACGCTTCCCGAACTTCAAAGAGATCCTGATCAATGCCGGGTTCCACACGAAAGCGCTCTCTTATCAGGAGGACATGATCCGTGAGATCCGAAGCACGCTGTATCTGCTGTGGGGCGGCGTGCTGTTCGTGCTGCTCATCGGCGCGGTCAACATCACCAACCTCGTGCTCGTACGCTCCAGCGCGCGCATGCGGGAGCTGGCGACCCGCCACGCGCTCGGCGCAGGACTCGCGCGCCTGACCGCGCAGCTCCTCACCGAAACGATCGTGCTCACCATTGCGGGAGGCGTCATCGGGCTCGTACTGGGTTACTGGGGCGTGTCGCTCATCGCGGGCGTGAGCGCCGATCAGATTCCGCGCGGCGACGAAATCCGCATGGACGCCACGGTGGTGCTGTTCACGATGGGGCTCGCGCTCGCCGTGGGGCTCCTCGTCGGCCTCGTGCCGGTCGTCAACATGCGCCGCATGAATCTCAGCCAGGCGTTCCGCGAAGAGAGCCGCAGCGGCACGAGCGGGCGCAGCGCGCGCGCGTTCCGCCGGGTTCTGGTTTCCAGCCAGGTGGCGTTCGCCTTCATGCTGTTGATCGGCGCCGGCCTGCTGCTGGCGAGCTTCCAGCGTGTGCTCGGCGTGAGTCCGGGCTTCAGATCCTCGAACGTACTCACCGCACGGATTGCGCTGCCCGGCGCGCGTTACGCCGGATCGCCGGAGCTTCGCACGTTCGCCACCCGGCTGCTCGAGCGCGTCCGAGCGCTGCCCGGCGTCGAGCATGCCGGCCTGACGTCGAGCATCCCCTTTGGCGGCGATTACAGCGACGGCGTCATCATCGCCGAGACCTATCAGATGGCGCCTGGCGAGTCGCTCATTTCGCCGTACAACGTCAGCGCGTCCTCTGGCTACTTCGAGGCAATGGGGATCCCGGTCCGGGCCGGGCGGACGTTTGCGGACAGCGACACCGCGGACGCACCCGGGGCCGTGATCGTCGACGAGAAGCTCGCGCAGAAGTTCTGGGGCGGCCAGAGCCCCATAGGCCGTCGCATGTTCCGGCCCGATGGCCCCGGAGACCTGACCAAGCCCGGTCCTAACGTCCGCTGGCTCACCGTTATCGGCGTCGTGTCGGAGATTCGCATCTCGGGCCTCGTCTCGACGGACGATCGGGTCGGCGCCTACTACCTGCCGCTCACTCAGGAGCCGAGACGCAACCTCACGCTCGCGGTCAAGGCGTCCGGAGACCCCACCGCCCTGACGCCGGCGATCCGCGCCGAGCTCGCGGCTGTCGATCGCGAGCTCCCGCTTTACAGCGTCAGGACTATGCAGGAGCGGATGGATGAGACGCTGTTGAACCGCCGCACGCCGATGCTGCTGACGGTCATCTTCGCGTTGGTGGCGCTGTTTCTGGCGGCTATCGGCATCTATGGCGTGCTCGCCTACCAGGTCTCGCAGCGCACGCGCGAGCTGGGAATCCGGCTGGCGCTCGGCAGCGATCCGCGCGGCATCTTCGGCCTGGTCATCCGCGAGGGCCTGTTATTGATGACCGCAGGGCTCGTCGTCGGTCTCGCCGGGGCCTTCGCGATCCGCCGGATGATGGAAACGCAGTTATACGGTGTGAGCGCGATGGATCCGCTCGTTCTCGCAACCGTTGCAGCGGTGCTTGCGGTCGTCGCGCTGGTCGCGTGTACCGTGCCTGCGCGGCGCGCCGCACGGATCGATCCGATGACCGCGCTCGCCGAACAGTGACGCGCGAAGGTGCCAGGGTGCCGAAGCACCCTTACTGCAGCGCGAAATTGACCGTGACGGTCATGATTACCGAAACCGGGCGGCCGCTGAGAACGGTGGGCTCGAACTCCCACTGTTGCACGGCCTCGAGGGCGGCGGCATCCAGTAAGGGAATCGAGCGCAGCACACGGGCATCGCCGACGAGGCCCGCCGCATCAATGGTCACCTCGACGATGACCACGCCCTGGATGCGTCCCTCCCTCGCCTCTTCTGGATAAACGGGTTGGACGTCCTTGGTTTTGGTAGGAGGCTTCACGTTGCCGCCCACCCTGACAGGCGCGTCCCCCAGTGTCTGATCCGGTGGCGGCATGGGTGGGGGTGATGGCGGCGGTGGCGGTGGCATTCCGGGTTCGGCTGCGGCTGACTGCCCCTTGCGACGGGCGATCTCGACGGCTCGCGTGCGCAACGCGTCGGCCTCGGCGATCAGACGCTGCTGCACGGCCCTGTCGCTCTCCGTGCCCGCTTGCAGGCGCAGCAGCATATTCTTGTAGACCAGCGCCTGGTCGTAATCCCCGTCGATTGCGAGCGCCCGATCTTCCGCCTCGATGCCCGCCAGGATATAAGTGCGCTGCTCGCCTGGCGTCAGCGCCTTGTCGCGAGACGCCTTCTCCCAGTAGTACACCGCGACGCGGTGCTGGCCTTCAGGATCGGTGGGGTCGATCTGCGCCGCTTCCTGGAGAACGGCGACCGCCTCCTCGAACCGTCCAGGGCGGGTGTACAAGGCGGCGAGCGCGTGCAGGATGGCCTTGTCGCCAGGTATGGCGCGTTGCGCCGCGAGCAACGTGGCCTCGGCGTCCTGCGCGCTTCCGCGCTCCTCCTGGAGCTTCGAGAGCTGCAGATACGCGCGTCCGCTACCGGGAGACTCTGCAATCTGCTTGCGGAGGGCGGCCTCTGCGGCCGTCATCTCTTGCGATTGGGACGCTGACGCCGAAGGGCGTCGCGGGTCTCTCGGCTGTTGCGAATCGGCGGAAGCCGAGCCGGCGGCGGCGAGCGCTACGATAACGACGGAGGGTGCCAGGTTCATTCGTGACCTCCAGCGGAATACATTATCGCTTGCGGCGGGATCACGTGGACGTTGCGGACGGGATTACCGCACGCTGCGGTCCGGCTGAAGCCGGACACTACAGGCGGAGGTAACGAGAAGCGGTAGGTCGAGACCTCTGCTGCCCGGACTCGTCCCGGTGGTGTCCGGCTTCAGCCGGACTTGCAGGCCCACCGAGATACAGGCATATCAGTTCGACTGCGCCTCCATAAGGATGAGATGCTCGAAACCGTTTTACTGGATGCCGGCGGGGTCCTCATGTTTCCGAACTGGACCCGAATCAGCGCGGCGCTTGCGAGGCACGGCGTGTCGGTGCCGCCCGACGCGCTGGCGGCCGCCGAGCCGCACGCGAAGCGGCAGCTGGATGTCACCAAGACCATCCAGGTCACCAATGATGCCAGCCGCGGCTGGCTTTACTTCAACTCGATCCTGACGACGGCGGGAGTTTCGCTTTCGGACGCCACCGCGGCCGCGCTCGAGGATCTGCAGATCTACCATCGCGCGCACAACCTCTGGGAGCTCGTGCCCGCCGACGTTCTGCCAGCCCTCAAAGCGCTTCGCGCGCGAGGGCTGAAGCTGACGATTGTCTCCAATGCGAACGGCACACTGTGCGCACACGTCGCGCGCCTGGGCCTCGGGGCGCACCTCGACTGCGTGCTCGACTCGTGCGATCTGGGTGTGGAGAAACCTGATCCCCGGCTGTTCGAGGCCGCGCTCGAGCGGAGCGGCGCCACGCGCGAGACGACCATTCACGTAGGAGATCTGTACGAGGTGGACATCGTCGGTGCGCGCAGCGCAGGCATCCGCGGCGTGCTGCTGGACCAGGCCGGACTCTACGAGGGTGTCGACTGCCCGCGAGTGCGAAGTCTCACCGAGCTCGTGGGGCAAATTGAACGGGGAGTCTTTGACTAGGCGTTGGGCGTTGGGCTCTTGCCTTTTCCCTTATCCCTTCTCCCTTTTCCCCGTGTCCTTCAGCGTCACCGTCCGGTTGAAGACCAGGTGCCCGGGTGCGGAATCCGGATCCACGCAAAAGTAGCCAAGCCGCTCGAACTGATAGCGCAAGCCAGGCGCCGCCCCTGACACGCTCGGCTCGAGCTTGCAGCCGCGGCGCACCTCCAGCGACGCGGGATTGAGATCGGCCTTGTAGTCACCGGAGGTGTCGGGCGTTTCGCTGGTGAACAGGCGGTCGTACAGCCTGACCTCGACATCCACCGCATGGGCAGCGGAGACCCAGTGCAGTGTGGCCTTGACCTTGCGATTGTCGGGCGCGTCGCCGCCGCGTGTTGCGGGATCGTAGGTGCAGCGCAGTTCGGTGATCTCTCCAGTCGCGGCGTCCTTCAGGACGCTGGTGCAGGTCACGAAATACGCGCCGCGCAGGCGCACCTCGCGTCCAGGAGCGAGGCGGAAGAACTTCTTCGGCGGATGCTCGCGGAAGTCGTCCCGCTCGATGTAGAGCACTCGCGAGAAGGGCACGCGGCGCGTGCCCGCGGCCGGGTCCTCCGGGTTGTTGACGACCTCGAATTCCTCTACACCGACTTCCGGATAGTTCTCGATCACGACCCGCACCGGATCGAGGACGCCCATCACGCGCGGCGATCGGGCGTTGAGGTCCTCTCGCACCGCGTGCTCGAGCAGGGCGACATCGACCACATTTTCACGCTTGGCGACACCAACCCGGTCGCAGAAGTTCCGGATCGCCTCGGGCGTGTACCCTCGCCGGCGCATGCCGACGATGGTGGGCATGCGCGGGTCGTCCCAGCCGCGGACGTGGCGTTCCTCGACGAGCTCGAGCAGCCGTCGTTTGCTCATGACCGTGTAGGTGAGATTCAGGCGCGCAAACTCAATCTGCTGCGGCTGCGCGGGAACCGGCAGATTGGCAATCAGCCAGTCATAGAGCGGCCGGTGGTCTTCGAACTCCAGCGTGCACAGCGAGTGCGTGATCTCTTCCAGCGCATCCGACGGTGGGTGCGCGAAGTCGTACATCGGGTAGATCAGCCATGCATCACCCGTGCGATGGTGGTGCGCGCGCCGTATCCGGTACAACACCGGATCGCGCATGTTGATATTCGGCGACGCCATGTCGATCTTCGCGCGCAACACGTGCGCGCCGTCCGGAAACGCTCCCGCGCGCATCCGCTGAAACAGATCCTGGTTCTCCTCGACCGTCCGCGACCGGTAGGGGCTGTTCCTGCCAGGCTGGGTCAGCGTACCCCGGTACTCGCGCATCTCCTCTGCCGACAGGCTGTCGACGTACGCCTTGTCGTGCCGAATCAGGTGGCACGCGTAGTCGAACAACGTGCCGAAATAGTCGGACGCATAGCGCGGATCGCCGTTCCACTCGAAACCGAGCCAGCGGACATCGTCTTTGATGGAGTCGACGTACTCGACGTCTTCCCTGGTCGGATTCGTATCGTCGAAGCGCAGGTTACAGGTGCCGCCGAACTCACCGGCAATGCCGAAGTTCAGGCAGATGGATTTCGCGTGTCCGATGTGGAGGTAGCCGTTCGGCTCCGGCGGGAACCGGGTGGCGACACGGCCTCCATGCTTTCCCGACGCCAGATCCTCTTTGACGATCGTGCGGATGAAATCGAGAGACGGAGCGTTGTCGCGGACCGATCCCGGTGCCGCAGAAGTGTCGCTACTCATGATTGGTAAGCCTTTTATTATACCGCCTGTCGATTCGCCGGATCGGCTACGCGTCGCCGAGTGCGACTGCCACCTTTTCCTCCGACGCCCTGAAAAGGTGGCTGTCCCCGTCGTAGGGGGCGCCCTGATAGCAGTGTAGAATCCCGCCATGAAACTCGTGTGGGGCCTCGTATTTCTCCTCTTTCTCCTCGTAGCTACGTGCGCCACGGCCCAACCAACGTTCGTGCAGGGAGGATTCGGCCTCGAGGTGAGGCGGTTCCCAGGCGAACCCGGGAACAACGTCTTCGACGGAACGGCGAACATGGTCACGGTCGGCGGTGGCGGGTTTATCGCGCGACACTGGACGATCGGCGCGGAGCTCGATCTTGGGGCTCGCTCGACCGTCACGCGGACGACCAGCGTCACGATTTCCGGGGTTCCCCGCGCCATGCAGACCAGCTACACCTCCCGCCGACGTGGCGCGTCCGCGCTGATCGGATACCAGACATCGCGTCATCGCGGCGTGCAGATGGGTTACTACGTGGGCCCGTCGGCGCCATCGTGGGCATCGACGTAGCCATCCGATCGCGCTGTTCGACGACACCACTTCGGAAGTGCTGCGCAAGAACCTTCACACGCACGGCGAGTGGGCGCTTTCACCGCGCTGCGATCTGGCCGACATGAGCAGCGAGGGCGAGGGGGCGTTCGCGTACTACTACGATCAGCAGTGGCAGCGCTTCTTCGCGACTGTTCCGGACCGATACCGCCTGAAAATCAACGGGAGGCCGGTCGTGTTCATGTGGCACGGCGGCGCGGAGTGGTACACGAACCAGCGATCCTTCCACACCGTGATCGACGCGTTACGGGACGCCACACGGCGCGACTTCGGCGTGGATCCGTTCGTCATTGTCGAGGAAAGCTGGAGCCGCCTGGACTCCGCACTACGGCCAGACGGGATGTACGACTGGTTCGACGCGCGTGAAAACCACGACGCTGACGGAGTTTGGCGGCGTTCACGTAGGCAACATTGTCCCTGGCTACGACTGCAGCCGCTGTGATCCCGCCGGCCCGGTGATCGACGATTCAGATCGGCGGCACAGAAGTTCATCGCAGCTCCTCATTGAACAGGCTGATTGACCTTGATTATGTAACCGTGGACTCGTTAGCGTCCACCGCAGGAGAACACGACCATGCTCATGCGAATTCGTGCTTTGCTCGTCCTCGCCGTTTGTGTGGCGGGAGCTTCGTCATTCGCCGATGCGCGTCAGGCGACCGCGCCAGCGAGTGTCCTGGACGCGCTACTGGCCGAGGTGCGCAGTCTGCGGGTGGCGATGGAACAAATGGCGTCGGCCGGACCTCGGGTGCAGCTGGCGCTCGGCCGGCTGCAGCTGCAGGAGCAGCGCGTGAATACCCTGGTCCGGCGGCTGGAGAGCATTCGCGCGCAGATCACCGAGATGGAGCGGATGCGCGACACTCTGCTGCAGCGCAATCAGCAGTTCGACGCCGCGGTGCGCGACGAAACCTCCTCCGACGAGAGAAGACGGAAAGACTTCGAACAGGCGGCCGTCCAGCATAAACGCGAACTCGCACGCGTGGTGGCCGACCTCCAGCGGTTGAACACGGAGGAGGCGTCGGCAGCGGCAGAAGCCGCGACCGAGCAGGGACGGTGGACCGAGATCAACCAGCGCCTCGAGGAGCTCGAGCGTGCGCTCACGCGCCGGTGAATGAATTCGGGTAGCATGCCCTCTGCATCGAACAGTTGGAGGTCCCATGAACCTGGGAACGAGGACGACCCGCTTCACCGCTGCTCTGGCCGTATCTGCGGCCTGCGTCGCAGTGGTATACCAGTCAGTAACCGCCGGCGTCGCGCCGAGGCCCGGCGTCGACTGGCCGCAGTTTCGCGGGATTCGAGCCACCGGCATTGCCGAAGGCAAGCCGACGCCAGTCACGTGGAACGTCGCCGAGGGCAAGGCCGTCGCGTGGAAGACACCGCTCCCCGGTCTCGGGCTCTCGAGCCCGATCGTCTGGGGCGATCTCGTATGTCTAACGACGTCCATCAGCGGGAAGCAGGATGCGAACCTCCGTGTGGGGTTGTACGGCGATATCGCGCCGGTCCAGGACGACACGGCGCACGAGTGGCGCGTCTATTGTCTTGACAAGAAGACGGGCGCCATCAAATGGCAGCAGACCGCCTACTCCGGCGTCCCGAAGGTCAAGCGCCATACCAAATCCACGCACGCGAACTCAACGGCTGCGACGGACGGACAGTACCTCGTCGCGTTTTTTGGATCGGAAGGGCTCTATGCCTACGACCTGAAAGGCAAGCTCCTGTGGAAGAAGGATCTCGGCGTGCTCGACGCCGGATTCTACATGGTCCCCGACGCGCAGTGGGAGACTGGCAGCTCGCCGATCGTCCACGACGGCGTGGTCATCATTCAGGCCGATGTGCAGAAAGGGTCCTTTCTCGCGGCGTTTGACGCGAAGGATGGCCGCGAGCTCTGGCGTGTGACACGCAATGACGTGCCGACGTGGAGCACGCCGACCGTTCACGAGGTCGCCGGGCGGACGCAGTTGATCGTCAACGGCATGCGTCATGTCGGCGCATACGATTTCCAGACGGGCAAGGAGATCTGGAAGCTCTCCGGCGGCGGGGATATTCCGGTTCCCACGCCCGTCGTGAGCGACGGACTCATCTACATCACCAACGCGCACGGCATGCTCTCCCCCGTGTATGCAATCAAGGACACTGCGGCCGGCGACGTCAGCCTGACGCAGGGCGCCAGTACCAGCGCGGGCGTCGCGTGGAGCTATCCGCGCGACGGCGGGTACATGTGCACGCCGCTGGTGTACCGCGGCCTGCTCTACGTCGTGAAGTACAACGGGGTGCTCAACGTCTACGATGCCAGGACCGGCGAGAAGAAGTTTCAGAAACGGTTGGCGGGCGGCACGTCGGCGTTCACCGCCTCCCCGGTGGCTTCGGACGGCAAGGTGTACTTCGCGAGCGAGGAGGGGCGCGTCTACGTGGTGAAAACCGGGCCCGCATTCGAGCTCATCGCCGAAAACGACATGGGGGAAAGCGTGCTCGCGACGCCGGCCATCTCCGAAGGCACGTTGATCTTTCGCACGCAGAACCACGTCATGGCGCTGCGGGATGGCGCCGCAAAGCGGTAAGGGTGCACTGGATCTGGGCGGCATGCGCCGTCTGTCCGGCCGTAGCGCTCTATATGGC
>Ga0136614_10003360_pt1 | contig 10211 bp, 8 predicted proteins | sample AntDrymUQ2792106_2_FD_106643 | JGI IMG/M metagenome (GOLD analysis project Ga0136614, IMG submission 106643) | Polar desert sand microbial communities from Dry Valleys, Antarctica - metaG UQ279 (21.06) | ecosystem: Environmental > Terrestrial > Soil > Desert | place: Antarctica: Dry Valley... | reverse complement strand
CACAAAAGGTGCGAGCGGCTACATAGACTTTTAAAATTTATTTTTCTAACACTTTTCCATTACGCCTGCGAGGTTAGCTGCCGGACTCGAACAACGGAAATGTTCTACATTTTATAAAATTTATAAAATGATTCGCCCCAAAATATTGGTTCCCCCGCGCCTTTTTCCATAAAGACTTCGGCGATAAATTTTCAACAAAAATTAGATTAAAGGAAAAGTTATAAAAATGGTGTAAGAGTTTTATAAAAAATCTATAAAGATTTACGGGTTGGGAATAAAACGGTAACCGATCCACGGTTCGGTCAAAATATACTTCGGATGTGAAGAATCCTTCTCGATTTTCTTTCGCAGCGATCCGACAAGCACACGCAAGGCTTCCGGCGACTCGGTGTAATAATTGCCCCATACTTTTTTCAGCAGGACAGTGTGAGTCAAAACCTTATGAGGGTGATTAGCTAAAAAGGCAAGTAATTCAAATTCTTTAGGCGTTAAGTGAATTTCATCGCCGCAAACTGATACTTTGTGAGCGGAAAAATCAATATAAAAATCGCCTGCCTTAATAAAATCTGCGGTTTTCTCCGTAACGCGGCGCAGGTTTGCCCGAATGCGGGCGAGAAGTTCATTTGTTCCGAAAGGTTTTGTTACGTAATCGTCCGCTCCTGCGTCGAGTGCTTCGACTATTGCTTTTTCCTCATTACGAACTGACAGCACAATAATCGGGACAGCGGAGATTTTACGTAAATGCCGGCATAATTCCAGCCCATCCACATTCGGCATCTGCAAATCAGTAATGACGAGATCAGGCATCCAACTCTGAAAAACCTCAATGCCGGATTCACCGTCGCCGGCTGTGCGAATTTCGTATTGATGTGCCGACAAAATACGTCGCATAACACGAATTATTTGCGTTTCATCATCTACTACTAAAATTTTTTTGTTTTCACTCATCCGCGATTAATGGTAAATCAAAGACAAACTTACTTCCGATTCTACCGTCTTCAATCCATATTTTTCCTTCATGTGCCTCGATAATACCCAGCACGATTGCCAGCCCCATTCCAAAACCTTTTGCGGTTTTATCTCCTTGATAAAATTTTTGAAAAACTTTTTCGCGCTCCAATCCGGCAATTCCTTTACCTTCGTCCTCAAAAGAAAATTGGATTTTGTTATTTATTTGCTTTACTTCGACTTTTATTTTTGAATTTTCAGGAGAATACTTTGCCGCATTATCAAGCAAATTATAAACAACTTCGGCAATTGCTTTTGAATCAACTGAAAGCAGGGGCAGATCCTTTTCAATTTCGATTTCAATCCGATGCTTTAACAGAACTCGCTCGGCTCTTTGCAAAGCGTTTGAGATTATTTCTTCGACTTCAGACCGTATTTTTCGTAATTGAAACTCTCCTGCTTCGAGTCGCGCCAGTTCAACCATTGATTGGACGAAATCATTCAACCGGTCGGTTTCTTCGTTTATAACTTCGAGCAGTTCGCTTCTCCCTTCACGCTCGAGCGTGAGATGTATTGAATCCTGTTTGAGTTCCTCGATCAGCATTGTTACTGAAGCTTTTATTGAAGTCAGTGGTGTGCGTAAATCGTGCGTTACAGCATCTAATAATGCGCTTTTGAGTTTTTCGCTGCGTCTAAAAGCTTCGGCTTGACTGGCTTTTTCAAACGCCCTTTCCAATTCCTGATAAAGTCTTTCGGCTTCTTCGGCTCGACGTTTTGCCCTTGAAGATAATTGTCCCGTCGTTAAAGCAGTAACCAGAAATGCTCCCAAAGCAATCCAGTTCTCCGGATCAGTTATTGCTAAAGTACCGAAAGGCGGAAGAAAGAAATAATTGAAACACAGCATTCCGAGTATTGAGGCGACAAATGCCGGTCGACTTCCCCAAAACGTAGCAATAAACAGTACAACCATCAACAGCGTCAAAGCGACGGTTGTCACAGAAATTCGGGAATGAATCGGCTCAAGCGCGACAGTTATGACGGCAACTCCAAAAATCGCCAGAATGTAACCTGTAACTGGCTTGTGAAACATATTGTCTAAAAGGAGTTAGGAAACTTTTATGCCTTCTAAAAAAGAAAGGTGCTAATTCGCTCATTTTTTATCTGAAAAAGCCTGGTTAATAAAAGCAGAGCGGATTTTTGTAAATCAAGTTGTTTCAAATGTTGAAATCACAAATGAAAAGATTACTTTCTCAAAAAAGGTTGTTTTTGAAACTAATAAAGTATAGCACTACAGGATTAGGACAAACCTTAATTTCCTAACACGGAATGCAGAACGTAATGCACCAGGAAAAACAAAGCGACGCCGGCGAAAACCGACATTGAAACAAGCGGACGTTTGCCGCCGTGATGATTGACTTCTGGAATCAAATCGCTTGCCGCGACGTAGATCGTGACGCCGCAGGCGACCGGCAGAGCATACGCGACGGTGAACCCGATTTTCGCGCCGATGAAATAAAACATTAAAACGCCGAGCAAAGTCGTCAGTCCGACTAGAGACGTAGCGAGCAGTACTTCCTTGCGTCCTTTGCCCGCCGCTAAAATCATCGAGGCAATCGTAAAACCTTCGGGAAATTTATGAAGAAAAACGGCAATAAAAACCAAAATGCCGACTTTATAATCAACCTGCGCGGCGGCGGAAATTGAAACGCCGTCGAAAAATGTATGAATCAATAACCCGCCGATTGCCGTGTATGCCGACGAAGTAGAAAGCAGATGGTCGCTGCGGTGAACTTCCTCGCCTAAATGAAAATGCGGCGCGATTGTATGTTCGAAAAACTGCGTGAGCAGGTAACCGCCGAGCAGCAGGATCATCGGAAAAATCAAAGTTTCCGCCGATGCCGAATTTTCTCGTTTCAGCCAAATCTCAATCACTTCCGGCAAAACGTCAACGAAGCTGACGGCAAGCATAAAACCCGCGCCTAAAGCCAGAATGTATTTAAGAAATTTTTTGTATGTTTTGTGAACGCCGATGGGAAACAAAATCAATCCGCCAAGCACGTTTGCCAACGCCGCAATAATGCCGAAAACAAGAAGTTGAACGAGACTGATATCCATAGCAGAACCAAAAGAGCGAAATATAAAACTCTAACGCAAACTCGCCGGAAATGAAAATAAAAGAAATGAAAAAGGCTGTGGAAAACACCTGTGGAAATTTAAACACCTGATTAAGTGAAAAACCGAAATTATGCTTGACAGCTGTCAAATAATAAGCGTAAGATGCTTAATAATTAGTTGAAAACAGTCTGAGACGACGTTTGGGCTAAAAAAGATTTCCAAAAAAACAGTGTTTAAGTTTAAGCACTTTCCCAAATAAAGTTTTCAACTGATACTACGCGGAAATAATTGGCGCGATTTTACTAAAACAGGACGGTCAAAATTCAGTTTCCCCTCGTAAAATCGGTAGAATAATTTAATTTTAAGTTTGTTTCAAGGGTTTGATAAGCAGAATCTAACGGTTATTCGTGTGCCGTCTGCGCGGAACGACCGGAAACGGGTTTGTTCTTTGAAGATGCCGGTAAACATTGACGAAAACACACATAAATCGGTCTTGACGGCGGAAACTGTAAAACTGCTTAAGCCGCTAGCCGCTGAAATCTTCGTTGACGCGACGCTCGGTTTAGGCGGACACGCCGAAGCGATTCTGGAAAATTCTTCTGAAACACGAGTTTTGGGCATTGACCAGGATCAAGAAGCGATTGAGATTGCCGCGCGGCGACTGAGAAAATTCGGCGACCGAATTGTGATTTTTCACCGGAATTTTTCGGACATCAAACGAGTTTTAACCGAAGCCGGAATTGAAAAAGTTGATTGTGTTTTAGCTGATTTGGGCGTTTCGTCTTTGCAGTTTGAGAGTCCCGAACGCGGTTTTAGTTTTCGCTTCGACGCGCCGCTCGATATGCGGATGAACGCCGAAAACGACACGGAAACCGCCGCCGATTTTCTCGCCACGCTTTCCGAGTTTGAAATCGCGCGAATTATTTACGAATACGGCGAGGAAAGAAAATCGCGGCGCATCGCCAGCCGAATCGTCTGGAAACGTGAGCAGGGCGAGCCGATCAAGATGACAAAGCAGCTTGCTGACTTAGTTGAAAAAGCCGTCGGACGCGGAAAGCAAGACAAAACGCATCCGGCAACAAAAACTTTTCAGGCGTTGAGAATCGCTGTCAACGGCGAGCTTGAAATTTTAGAGCAGTTTATTCGGGACGGCGTGGACGTTTTGAAAATGGGCGGGCGATTGGCGGTGATAACTTTTCATTCTCTGGAAGACCGCATTGTTAAGCAAACGTTCCAGAAACTCGCGGGAAAATGTTTTTGTCCGCCGCGGCTTCCGCAATGCGTGTGCGGCGCGAAACGCGAAGTTGAAATTTTGACGCGCAAGCCAATTGTGGCAAGCGAAAGGGAATTGGGAGCAAATCCTCGCGCCCGCAGCGCCAAACTTCGCGCTTGTTTGAAAATAAATTAGAAATTTGTTTGGACGCCCGCATTTTTGCGGCATCTGCAAACGCTCGAAATTTAAGTTATGCCTAAGAAAAAACTTTCCGCCAAGAATAAAACTCAATCCACCCAGCGCGGCGACTCGATTCCGTGGCGATATTGTATTCTGACGCTTTGCTGCGGCTTGATTCTCGTTACGGGTTTCTTCTTTGCGGCGCGGCAACATTTCTCCTCGATTGATTTCGGCATCAAAAATTCCAAACTGCGTAAACAAATCGAAGAACTCGAAGCCGATAAGCGGCGCCTGATTTTGTCGAAGGAAATCGCTCTCTCGCCCGCCGAAATTAAAAAAGCGGCGAAGAAAATCGGGTTGACCGAAATGACCGCCAGCAATATCGAAGTTTATCGTCCGGCACCGAAGGAAAAATCGAAGACGGAAAAATTAATCGTTGAAAAACCGAAACTCGATTTTTTAGAGAAAACCGAACTGTTAAAGAAAGAAGACAAAAAACCCGAAGTGAAAATTGAGAAGAAACCGTCAGAAGCGAAAGAAAAATCGGAAGCAAAAGAGAAACCGGATAAAACTAAAGAGAAAGTAGAAAAAAACAAAGCGCAGGTTGCGAAAAAATAATTTTTTGCGTTGTCGCAAAAATCATAAGGTAAATTTTATCGGCAATTGAAGGTTAAAAGATGACGAGACGCTTGAAAAAAACCACGAAAAAGAAAAATCCCATGCAGACGGCATTTACGCGATTTATGCTGGTTGTCGCTTTTTTTATTTTGTGGATCGGCGCCATCGGCGTGCGTCTCGTGCATCTGCAAATCAATCAAAGCGAGTGGCTGCGCGACAAAGCGCAAAACCAGCGGCGCGATGAGCTGAAAAGTAAAATGCTGCGCGGAACGATTTACGACCGCACTGACCGCGCCTTGGCGATGAGCGTGAAAGTAAAATCGCTTTACGCCGACCCGCGAGAAATCGAAGACGTTGAAGGAACGGCGCAAGCCGTCGCCGCCGCGCTGAAAATCAAACCCGACATTATTTTGAAAGATTTGCGCGAAGGTAAAGAAAACAACAAAAGATTTGTCTGGCTGGCGCAAAAGCTCGACGAGGAAGCGGCGCAGCGATTAAATAAAACGCTTGAAACATATAATTTGAGAAAGTTCGATTTGCCGAAATTCAAAGGTCTTCATTGGCGCGAGGAACAGAAACGCAGTTACCCGTATAAAAACCTGGCGGCGCAAATCGTTGGTTTCAGCAATTCGGATGATGTCGGTCTGGCGGGAATCGAGCTGTCGCAGGAAGAAGTTTTGCGCGGCAACGTCATCAAAAGATGGCAGGATCGCGACCGTCTCGGCAGGGTTTATGAGGAATCGGAAGTCACGCGCGAGCCGCCGAAAGATGTAGTTTTGACCATCTCTCATTCGATCCAATACAAAGTCGAGCAAGCGCTCGAAAAAGGCGCGAAGGCGAGCAACGCCAAATCAGGAATGGCGATTGTGCTCGACCCGAAAAACGGAGAGATTCTGGCGATGGCAAATTATCCGTCGTATGACCCGAATCGCTACACGGAATTTCCGACCGAGAGCTATCAAAATAAAGCAATCCAGGGAATTTACTCGCCCGGTTCGGTTTTTAAACTCGTCACTTACGGCTCGGCGCTCGATTCAAATTTGATGACGGCTGACGGAATGATTAACTGTTCAAAAGGTTTTATCGAAGTCGCCGGACATCGCTTTAACGACCCGCACGCGACGAAAACGATGTCATACGTCGAAGCGTTGGCAGTGTCAAGTAATGTCGCCGCAATAAAAACGGGTCTGTCACTTGGCAAAGAAAATTTTTATTTGTATGCTCAAAAATTTGGTTTCGGGCAACCGACCGGTATCGAATTGCCTGCTGAAGCGCACGGATTGTTTCGGTCGCCGGAAACGTGGAACGGCGACAGCCTGGCTTCGATGTCAATCGGTTACGAAATCGGCGTGACGGCTTTGCAGATGGTTTCAGCATACGGCGCGATTGCCAATAACGGCGTGCGAATCAAGCCGCGTATTATCAAGGAAATCCGGCATTCAGGCGGCAAGCCCGCGGTCGTTCCCGAAGTCATTAGAACGCCGATTGTCAATCCGGAAGCGGCGCGTGGCTTGCGAAAAATGCTGCGCCAAGTCGTCGTTAAAGGCACGGCGAAACGGGCGCAGTTAAACGGTTATACGTCGTCGGGAAAAACGGGAACGGCTTGGAAATACAACGCGAGACTCAAACGGGTTGACGCGGGCAAATATGTTTCGTCATTTATCGGAATGGCTCCGGCGGAAAACCCGGCAGTCGTGATTCTGGTCGTGATGGACGAGCCGCAGGGAGGCGCGCGGGACGGTGGACAAGTTTCCGCGCCGGTTTTCAGGGAAATCGCCGAACAGATTCTGCCGGAAATGAACGTCGTGCCGGACGCAAATTTTGTTCAGGAAGATTTAACGGCGCCGGAAATTTCGTCGGAAATCGAAATTGTTGAATTGCCGGAAACGGAAGATTTGAAAGGCGAGCAAAGCGATCAGTCGCAGAAAATAGTCAGCGAAAAAACCACGGTCGGCGAAAATAAAAAAGATATAAAAAAGTTTGAAAAGCCGGTTGTGCAGGAAACCAAAAAGGAAACAAAAAAGGAAAGCAAGCCGCCGGACGAAAATAAAAAATCCGTGAAGCAGAAAACGCCGGTTGTCAGTCCGGAAACGAAAAATAAATCGTCAACTGAGAAGGTGAAAAAGAAGACTTGAAATTAGAGACCGCCGTAAAATACATGAACGCCGAAGCGTCACATTTAACACCCGCTTTGCTTGGTTCGGAAGTCAATTCGTTTGCAATTGATTCGCGCCGGGTTAAAGCGGGCGACGTGTTTTTTGCTTTCGCGCAATCGGATTTCGAGAACAATTGCTTTAACGGCGAGTTTCAGGATTCACATCAATTCATTCGTTCGGCGTTTGAAAAAGGCGCCGTGGCGTGCGTGGCGCGGCGCGACCGATTTGAAGAATGTCGCGCGGATTTAGAAGAATTTCAAGACCGCTTGATTTTTGTCGGCGACGGAATTTTTGCTCTGCAAAATCTGGCGCGCGGCGTTTATCTCAAATGGAATAAGCCGGTCGTGGCGGTGACGGGCAGCGCGGGAAAAACGACCGCGAAGGAATTAACAGCGCACGTTTTGCGGGCGAGCGGCAAAAAGATTCTAAGCAACGAGAAAAATTACAATAACGGTTTGGGACATCCGTTGACGGTGTTGAACCTCGCACGAGATAAAAGTTTTGATGTCGCGGTTCTGGAAATGGGAATGTCCACACCCAACAATGAAATCGCGCGTTTGTGCCGCATCACGCCGCCCGATGTCGCCGTTGAATTGAACGTTTTGCCGGTTCACGTCGAGCATCTCGGTTCGATTGAAAACGTGGCGCGGGCAAAAGCCGAACTTGTCGAGGGAATGAAGCCGAACGGCACGGCAGTATTAAACGCCGACGATTTTCGCGTAGCGGCAATGGGTGATTTGCACGCGGGCAGAACCGTAACTTTCGGAATCGCGGAAAAGGCGGACATTTCGGCAAGTGAAATCGAAATGAGACGATTCGGCGAAACCAGATTTGTTTTGCATACGACGAATGATAAAGCCGATGTTCGTTTGCCGCTTTCCGGTCGGCACAACGTCCTAAACGCGCTCGCAGCCGCAGCCGTCGGATTTTGTTTCGGAATGTCGGCACCGGAAATCGCCGACGCTTTGCAGACGGTCGCGCCGCCGCCGCAGCGCGGAGAGGTGCTGCATTTCGCCGAAGGCTTTACCGTTATTAACGATTCGTATAATTCAAATCCCGCCGCGCTGCTCGGGATGGTCGAAACATTAGTTGACGGCGGAAAATCGGCAAAGCGCAAAATCGTCATCGCCGGCGAAATGCTGGAACTCGGCGAAACAGAACGGGAAATCCACGCGGAAACCGGAAAACAATTAGCGGCGAGCGGGATTGATTATCTGGTCGGCATACGCGGCTTGGCGAAAGATTTAGTTGAAAGCGCAGGCGCAAATAATTTGCGGGAAACGAAATTTTTTAACAGCTCTGACGAAGCGGGCGAATTTTTAACGAATGAAATACGCTCCGGCGATTTAGTTTTAATTAAAGGTTCACGCGGCGTAAAGACGGAAAAGGTCATTGAAAAATTGCTGGAAAAATACGATTTGGAAAAATGAAATTACAAAAGGAAATTTACTGGGGATAGAAACGGGATATACAGGATAAAGCGGTAACGAATCCAAAATCCAAAATCTGAAATCCAAAATCTAACCGATGCTTTATTACTTTTTATATCAATTCGTTTACCAAACTTACGGGCGCGGCAGCGAATCGTATTTTTTCAAAGGCTTAAATGTTATTCAATACGTTACGTTCCGCACGGCTTGGGCGACGATTACCGCATTGCTGATTTCGCTGCTGCTCGGCGGGAAAGTGATTGAAAAACTTCGCGCTCTAAATGTCGGGCAGGAAATCCGCGAAGAATTGTCCCACGAGCATCAGGCGAAAAAGGGAACGCCGACGATGGGCGGAGTTTTGATTCTCGGTTCGGTTTTTCTTTCGACGCTGCTCTGGGCGCGGATAGACAGTTTATACCTTTGGCTCGCGTTGGGAGCGACGACGGCTTTCGGCTTTATCGGTTTTTGGGACGATTACATCAAAATCGTCAAAAAACGAAGTTTGGGTTTGACGGGCTGGCAGAAAATACTCGGGCAATTAATCACGGCGCTGGTTGTTTGGGGCTGTCTTTACTGGGTTGCGAATTATCCCTGGAACATCAGCATCCCGTTTTTCAAGGCGACGGCGCTGCCGGACGGCGTAACTTATGTCGGCGCGTTTGTTTATCTGTTCTTTATCATTTTCGTCCTTTTAGGTTCATCAAACGCGGTGAATTTGACCGACGGAATGGACGGTTTGGCGACGAGCGTAACGTTTATTGCGATGTCGGCTTTGACGGCTTTGTGTTACGTTTCGAGCGACCGCCGTTGGGCTGATTATCTCGACATTCTGCACAAACCGGAAGCAGCGGAATTGACGGTTTTCTGCGGCGCGATGGTCGGCGCGAGTTTAGGTTTTTTGTGGTATAACGCGCCGCCCGCCGAAGTTTTTATGGGCGATGTCGGCTCTCTGGCAATCGGCGGAGCATTAGGAACAGTGGCGATTTTGACGAAGCAGGAATTTCTCCTGCCGTTCATCGGCGGCGTGTTTATTATCGAAGTCGCTTCAGTGATGATACAGGTTTCGTATTTCAAATTTACGAAAAATCCGAAAACCGGAATCGGTAAACGCATTTTTTTGCAATCGCCGCTGCATCATCATTTTCAGCTTTTGGGTTGGAAAGAACCGAAAATCGTTTTTCGGTTCGTGATTATTGCGATACTTTTCGCGTTGTTGAGTCTCTCTACTTTGAAACTCCGCTGATTCTGACGCAAAGGCGCAAGGGAAATGGAAATTGCAGGCAAAAAAACTCTGGTTCTCGGCGCGGGTAAATCCGGCATTGCCTCCGCAAAGTTTTTAGCCAAGCACGGCGCGACAGTTGCGCTGCACGACCGAAAGCCGGTTGAAGAATGGACGGAAGAAGCCAGATCTTTGAAAACTGAAAAAGTCGGATTGATTGACGGACAGATTCCTTCATGGCTGCTCGACCAGATTGATTTGGTCGTCATCTCGCCGGGCATTCCGACAAATGCTGTTCCGGCGCGTTATGTTGATAGACGAGACGGCGAAGT
>Ga0136614_10003359_pt1 | contig 10214 bp, 5 predicted proteins | sample AntDrymUQ2792106_2_FD_106643 | JGI IMG/M metagenome (GOLD analysis project Ga0136614, IMG submission 106643) | Polar desert sand microbial communities from Dry Valleys, Antarctica - metaG UQ279 (21.06) | ecosystem: Environmental > Terrestrial > Soil > Desert | place: Antarctica: Dry Valley... | reverse complement strand
GGAGGTAGGGTGTGTACGGATCAAACGAGTCAGCCGTTAAGGATCGCTGGACGATGCGGAAAGCCTCATCACTCAAAACAAGTATGAGTACCAAACGATCAGTAGCAAATCTCCGTTTAATTGTGCGACAGATCAAGGTAGAATTTGAGTCATATCCCCATCATGTCATCGAACCACAATCGGCGGGAGGCGTCTACGGCGCTGGCCTAGCTGGGGGGAGGCTGGAGCTAGCTGAGCACGACCTCGACGCGATCTCTTTGAGCGTGTACGCAGTCTCGGCCAGTGCCGGACTGCCGGACAACTGGTACGGACACCCGTCAAAATGGACGGTGGTTAGCCGCGCCGCTCAGGGTCCAGTGATGTGGTCCGTCGGCGACCAACCACGGGCCGCACGCGACCGTGTCCAGCATGTAAGCAACATCGGTGATGCCGTCAGGCAGGCCGTGGGGAAACGAAGAGGGGAGCAATCGGGGGAATCTATCGGTGACGCGGTACAGCTTCTCTTCGATGACTCGGTGGGGCTGCCGGTAGCGGCCACGGTGTGCCGGACTGTAGCCGCGGGCGGCAAGCTTCCGGCTGAACTCCTCGTGCGCCTCCGGGTCTTCGCCCAGCGCCGTGTCAATCTGATCAACGAGCGCTGGCAGGGTGTTGCGGGCGAGGTCGTCTTTCCTCAGTCGCATGGAGAACAGGTGTAGTACCCCGGTCTCAGGATCGGCGAGCTGGTCGAGGCTGTTGATGTGGTGCGAGACGCCGCCGCTGCTCCCGCGTCGGGTGGTGGCCTTGACCTCGACAGAGACCTGCGCCCACTGGAAGTCGTGGCGGCTATTGTCGCTGCCAGTCCATGCCGCGACCGCGAGGACGTCTGCTCCTGCCCACTGAGCGAGGAACCAGAGCTCGGCGAACAGGCCGACCACGTCAGTCTCGCTCAGCCCGCCCGAGTCGACCCGCCAGAACCAGCGCCACCGTGACAGGGCCGCTGCCAGCACGGTGCCGCGTCTCGTAGGTTCAGTGTTCTCTGCAAGCGTTGCTACGTCGGCGGCGACCACGGCGAAGGTAGGGGCGACGGTGTCATCGAGGCACACCAGGTCGAGGTATGTATCGGATGGGCCGTCGGCGACCTGGCGTTCGCCCACCTCGACGCGCAGTCCCCGGGTGTCGAACGGGGGGACCCGTGACGGAAAGTCTAGCCGTACTAGAACGTGAGGTTGCCCTTGGTTGTCCCGCGCAACCCAGATGCCGACGGTGCCGATCTCGTCGGCGACGAGGCGGTCGGCCTGCGGTGCTACCGGCAGCCGGGCCCAGTATCCCTCGAGCAACTCCGGTGTCACGGTCGGCGACCACCGGAGGCGGCGATGTACTCGACGGTTGCCGGGCTGGCGGACATAGGGAACGAGATCGCGTACGCAACAACGCATTCCGGCACCGCTTGGTGCTCTTCGAACAGAGGAGCCCGGGAGCTCATCCTGGCGTTGCGGCCGGGCTGGGACCGTGGGCTGATGGGGTAGATGACCAACAACCCTTCCTGGGGATTGCGCTGGGAGCGATACGCCTCGTCGCGGGTGAGGCGACCGTTCTGCTCGTGCTCGTAGTCGGCCCGCTCGACCTGCTCCGCAGTGAGACCGAACTTCTCGTCAGCGGGCTCAGTGACCACGCCCAACGAGGTGGGATCGCTCGCCTTGCGGCTTCGTTCAATCATGTTTATCTGTGGGTGTCCTCGGACGTGGAGATCGACCGTGCCCAGCAGGTTGTTCTCTCGCCGCGCGGACTTTACCAGCACATGCCAGCGAACGAGCTCGCCCAACCGGATCTGGTCCTGGATGTAACCGGTGAGCGTGGTCGGATGTAGATTGGCCTGGTTGTAGACTTGGAACTGCTCCACGAACTGCTGCACGGCGCCTGCTGGTACGTCGTGCCAGCCGTACTCGCCAGGCTCGTCGTGGGACGGGGGTCCTAGTCCGGCAACGAGCTCCCGTGTGGCACCGAGGTTGGAGGCGAAACTCGCACTGGGCACCTGCGTGCCGAACGGGAACCGCAGGGTTTGCAGCTTCCGTCCGTCGAAGGATTCCGCCACCTGGACGGAGTCTCTCGACTTGTTCTTCGCTGTCGGCGCCATGAAGTCGTGGCTGCGGATACGGGGGGCGAGCTGCAGTGGAGTGTAGTTGTGCAGTGCGTACATGGCGATCTGGCGACGGAGGTCGGCCTCGATGGTCGCGAGGTCGTGGAACCACTCGATCAGCAGTTGGGTGCTGTACAGCCTGGTGAGGTCAACGTAGGCGCCCCGGTAGCCGAACCATCGGCCCATCTGGAACAGGGTGTCATAGTACGGGCTGCGCCGGACGTAGAACGAAACCATGAGCCCCTCAATGGTGACTCCACGGGAGAGCTTGTTGCCTCCCACCAGAACAGCCTTGAGGGTCGGTTGGGCGTCGAAATCGAGCGTGTCGAGATGGTCGGAGTTAAGTCTGAGAACCGGGATGCCCGGGTTGAGCAGGCGGCCCAGGTGCGGCAGGAGTTCGTCGAAGCTGCGGTCTAGGGCAACATCGATGTGTGACGTCACCCGGCGGAACTCCTGGTCCCAGCGGGTCCGCAGCTCCGGTTCGATCGACGACCTGTCATAGCGCCACCGCCGCCGGAGACTGGTGAGTTCCTCCTCGACCACAGCGGCGAGCCTGTCCTGCACTGCCTTGCGCATGTCCGTGTGCAGCAGCATCGTGCACGGTTGGTCCGTACCGGATCGGGCGAGCCATCCGGCGGAAGCCAGCAAGTAGTCGAGCAACGCGGTGCGCAGGCTGGGTGCCAGGGTCGGCTGGAAGCCGGCTGGTGTGGGGTTGGGTGGAACCAACAGGCCAACTTCGTGGTCGGGGACCGTCCTGATGACGTCCATGCCTTCGGGCTCTTCGGGGTCACCGGGCATCTCGTCCCGCCCGAAGAGCCTCTCGGCACCGACATAGCTGTCCACGGGTGGTGGGGGAAGCCCGATGATGAAGTGCTGCGGAAACAGGTCAGCACCGGCGGTGTGATCACGGGCTGCCGGGTTGATCAGGACGTTCGCGTACGGGGTGGCCGTGTAGCCGACGTAGGAGCAGCGCTGGAAGAGGGTGACCAACTGCCGGATCCGATAGTTGATCGCGCTGGGATCCAGCTCGTCGGGGGCGGGTTCGCCGTCGGCGAAGTCATCCGCGGTGAGGTCGACTTGATCGGTCACGCCGACGTCGTCACCAGAGCGATTGCCTCCGGTGTTGATCGAGGCCTGATCTGCCTCGTCGTCGATGACAAGCACAGGCACACGTCCGGGCACGCGCCCACGCATCCACACGAGCAGGCGGTCGAGTCGGCTCTTGTTCTTCTTGACTACGAGGATGACGTGGTTGTGACCCTGCAGAAAGCCGGCGTTCGCACCCTGGGGGTTGAAGTCACCGTCGGGACGGTCGTCGGTCATCCAGGTCCACCACTTGTCAGTGTCACCCTGCCCGACTCCGGGGTACCTCTCGTCTCCGAGGTCACGTTGGAGCCGCCGTTGGGTCTGCTGCCGCAGGGTGTTGTGGAGCCCGGAGAGCACGATGACAATCTTGTAACCAGCGTCGGCGGCCTTGGCGATGACCGCAGAGAAGTTGGCCGTCTTGCCGCTCTGGACGTGGCCGACCACGAGCCCGTATACGGTGAACGGCTCGGGGTGGGAGGGGTCCTCTAGGTGCGCGAGCACTCGGTCGCTGGCCGTGTCAAGGCTCTCGAGGTCATCAGGGTCCCGTCGGAGAACGTTGACCAAGAAGCCACGCTGACGCGCCCAGTAGTAACCGTTGGAGGTGTCCCAGTCCTCGAACCATGGACGGGGGCCACCCTCGCTGAGTTCCATCGGCCGCAGGATGCGGATGGTGGTGGGGTTGCGTGACTCCCACAGCGCCAGTAGAGCGTCCCTCTCGTCAGCTGGCACGACACCCGGATAGCGCTCAAGGGCTTCCTGGAAAGTGATTCTGTCACGTTCCATCAGGGACCTGATGACGTACAGGTTGTTCTCAGTGCGGTTACCAGCCGAGTTCATTTGCTATCTCCGGGTGCATGGAACGCAGCGCGAGCGCGATGCGGGCGAGGGTGTCGCTCTCGCCGATCTCGCTCGCTGCCGCTTCGAGGGCTTGTCGTGCGTTGTCCACGCGGCCGTGGTTGCTGACGTCGCCATCGGCTTCGGCGCCGGGTGTCCGATGGTGGCTTGGCGCCCACCCGGCCGGGGTCGGCGCCAGGGGACGGTCAGTGGGGCGCTGAGCGGGGCTGCTCGGTGACCGACCCGAAGCGGTCGGCGGAGCTGACGGCGGGGGGTGGGAATGGTTCGCCGGCCGAGTCGGTGTCCGCGCGGGGGTGCCTCGTCGGCCGTTGCCGCGTCGGTACCGGGTTTCGGCTGCGGCGGTGAGCTGGGAGACAACCTGCTCCAGTTCCGAGCGGAGCCCGGCCGGGATGATCACGGTTCCCTTGGCGATGTTGAGTCCGAAGGCGGAGTCCATGTCCGGGAAGAACTCCAGCGCTGCCCTGGCGAGCTTGGTGTGCTCGTCTCGGGCCCGGATCCGGCACCATCCGCCGGACTGGATCATGCGGTGCGCCCGGTACACGTAGAGGCCCTGCTGCTGGTTCCACCGGGCCGGCCCGCCCGCGATGCCCCATGCTCTCTCGGTGGTGAAAGTGGCCCGGTCGGGTAGAACGTAGGGCCGCACACGGACGATGCCCATCCCGTCAGTGCCAAGAACCTCCAGGGACCTCTCCCCTAGCGGCTCAGTACCCGGCTCGGTCCGGCAGAACGGGTCCCACGATTCCACCGACGCTCCGTTAACGGTGATGGCCAACTGATGGCCGGGAACCTCTCCAGCCAGGAAACGATGGAACACCATCCCGAGATGTTGATCAACTACCTCAGCCGACTTCAGCAGGCGTTCATGGGCCCACTGACCCCACGGGTCACGGTAGGTAAGGATGCGGTCGAGCGACTCCCACAACACGACGGTACCCGACTGCTGCCGCAACGGATCGCTCGCGGCCTTGACGGACCCGGGTTCGACCTCGAAGACCTCCCACCGGTCGACCTGTTCAACATGGTCAAGGTCGAGCTGGCGGGCCTGGGTCGCGCTGAAGTCGGATCCAGTCGGGCGTGACGCTACGGTAAGCCGACGACACTGTGACGTGGAGGCGGTCTTGAGCCCGAACCCGAAACGTCCCAAGTCGGCGGGTGCGTAGCCGCGTCCGGAGCCGTAACGGAACGCCTCGGTCACCGCCGACGCGTCCATACCGGAGCCGTTGTCGACGATCCGTACCCACGACTGCGGCCCGCGGAAGCTGAAGTCGATACCCACCGTCGTCGCTCCGGCAGACACGCTGTTGTCGACCACGTCCGCGACCGCCTGCGTCAGGTCGTAGCCCAGGTTTCGCAGGGACGAGGTGGTGCGGGCTGCGTTGGGCACCACCTGGATCGTGCGCTGTACATCAACCAAGTACATCCTCCCCCAGGCAGTGCTGAGTTGGTCGTCAGATCCCGACGTGTCGTTGGAAGCCTGCACGTCTCCGTAACTGGCTGCATCTACAGACGACACTGCCCGTGCGTATCAAGATCAAGATACGGGTGGTGTCGGGCACTGACACCCGCGTGCCGCTCTGCCATTGACGTTCCGCAGGCGAGCAGACTTGACGGGGGTCAGGGCACTGGACCAGTGTAGCTGCGCGCTTCAATGCTCCTGTGACGTCTCGATGGACATCGACCCCCGAGGGGGAGCACCTGCGTGGCCGGCGAACCCGGAACACGGTCCCGGAGTTACGGCTTCGCAGCGCTGTGCACGCTCTTGGTCTGCGGTTCCGTGTCCACCGGCGCGTCGCGGCGGGGTGCACCCCCGATTTTGTGCTGCCTCGGTGGCGGCTGGCCGTGTTCGTTGACGGCTGCTTCTGGCACGGCTGCCCGGAGCATTCCCCGAGTCAGTTCAGGGGGCCGAACGCGGCGCTCTGGCGGGAGAAGATCAGCACCAACCGCGCCAGGGACGACCGCACCCGCTCGGCAGCCGAGGACGCGGGCTGGCGGGTGATCCGCGTGTGGGAGTGCGAGGTGAAGCGTGACCTAGCGGCGGCCGCGCGGAGGATCCTTACCGCGACGGCCGAGGCACGGCCGTCACAGCCACGTCCTGCAGCGGGCGGCTGACCGCGTCGTTCCGGTCGAGTTCTGCGCTGGCGCAGTGCTGGCGCAGTGGACAGCTGTGGCACACCCTCTGCGGTTGGCGGCAGACAGTGTTTCCGAGCAATCGGAGCGCGGCCATCCTCAGTGTCGCGTCCGGCCCGGCTCCCACGAGCCGCGCTAGATCAACGCGACCGTCGCTGAGCCGGTTGGTCCGGTCGGAGCTGGTTCCGGCCACTCGCGCGGCCACTCGGAAGGCCGACTGGTTCTCCAACATCAGGTCCTGTCCACACAGCAGTCGGAACAAACTCCGCTGTGAGGAGGTCAGGGCAAGTTCGTCAGCCATCTGGTCAACATTGGACCAGATGGCAGTCCTGCGAGTCAGGTACCGAAATCGCTCGAGTGCGGCACGACCTGGGTCGGCGCTGAGGTGGTCCTGCATCGCGGTGATGTCGATGCCGTTGAACCGAACGTGGCCTCGCACTATGGCAAGCGCTTCTTCCGCGCCTCGGGCCTTGGTGGCCCGCCCGACTAGTAGCGCGGTCGCGGCTGCGACAGCGGGGGTGACCGCGTCGCCGGGCAGGAGGAACCAGAACGGTCCGGACCGTTGTGCCCTAGCCCATGTCGTCAGCGCCTCGCGCGTGCGCCGCCAGAGGGGAGGGACATCTATGGTCGCCGGGGCGGAGGCGGAAGGACACTCGTTGATCGGCTCGGGGTGCAGGGCAAGAGCGGCGGCATAACCCAGGAGCGGGGGGACCGCGTTGCCGATCTGACGGAAGGCGTCGCTTCGGGTGCCGGCAAAGCGGAAGCGGTCCGGGAACGTCTGGATCCGTGCCGCCTCGCGGACGGTGAGAGTGCGGTGCTCGTCGGGATGGATGTACCAGTAGCCGTCCTTTGCGATGTGCGCGGTGATCGATCGGCTGAGCTCGTCCCATCCCAGACGCTTGTACTTGTCGTCGAAGGTGTCTGCGGTGTAGCGGCGGCGGTCCCTTGGGATGTCGGCGTAGAGAGTGCGCGAGTCCATCATCGTAAAGACCTCACGGTCATCGTCCCGCACCGGACGCGTCATATGGTCCCATACCACCCCGTCCGGTGCGCCCTCGCGCATGATGGCGGCAAACTCTGACTGTTCGACGGGCGGGGTGTAGTCGGTGCACCGTGCGCCGGTCCCGAGCCCGAGCTTCGGGAGATCGCCGATGGCCTGTTCGAGGGTGGTGATCATGTCCGACCTGTCCGGCCAAGTAAAGCTCGGGGAGTCGCGTCGGGCGAGCACGATGAGTCTCTTGCGATGCTGGGGTACCCGGTAGTGCCAGGTGTCAACGAGGCGAACGTCGGTGTGGTAACCGTGGTCCTCAAGTTCCTCGACCATTGTACGCACGACGCGGAAGTCGTCGCCGAGGGCCATATCGGGCACGTTCTCCATCAGCGCGGCACGTGGTTGCAGGGCGAGCGTCACATCGAGGAAGGCCCGCCAGAGTGCCCTCCGCTCGTCGGTGGCGTCCCTCTTCCCGGCACTGACCAGGCTGCGAATCTTGCTGCGTCCCGCGCGACTGAACGGTTGGCAGGGTGGCCCACCAGCCACGAGGTCAATCTCTACCTCGCTGAGCATCGCGACGAGGTCGCGCTGGGCCGTACGGTCACCGAGGTCGACGGGGAGGGTGAGACCCGGGAAGTTGTGACGGTGGGTCTGCAGCGCCTTGGAGTCATTGTCTACGGCGAGGGCCACGGTCCACCCGCCCTGCTCCAAACCGAGGCTCAGACCGCCAGCACCGGAGAACAGGTCGACCGCCAGACGCTCCCCACGCTCGCGGCGGGCTCGACACCACGTGGCGAAGGTATTCACGGTACAGGCATCCTCGTGTACGGCGAGCCGTAGGTCGGCGCTGCGCTGCAGCTTCACACCGTAGGTGACCACCCCGAACAGTCCTCCTGTCGTGACCGTGACGACGACCAGGACACCACATATCCGGGCCGAGAGCAAGGACCGCACATGATCGCGCAGTCGTGTCGCCCCACCACGTTCGGGCCCCGCACGGACCGGCACTATCGGTACGGAGGCTGACATTTCGAGCCCGCCGTTGAGCGACCTCGCCCTCCAGAAGGTGTGCCCGGGGGACACCACGCCCTCAACAACAGCATGATCACCCCCAGAAGCGTCAGAATCCGCTGCGGGCCGGTTCGTCCCGCCAGCCAGTGCGATTCCGCCGACCCGAAGGAGGTCGATACTTATGCACTGTACCGACTTCCTGCATGTTTATGGCTCTTGGCTGAGTGGGGTGCTCACTCCTGTTACAGACAAAAACTCTTGCCTGATATTATCTGGCACAATTCCAAGAAGACGAGTAGTGAGAAAAAGGCGGGCGAGGAGCTCGACTTGTCTTAATTGTTCGGCCGGCACCTCCCATTCTTCGCCGTGAAACACCTTGCTTCGTAGCCCGTACAGTTTCCCTACGAGTTTGCGCCACGCACGCTCGTCGTTGTTGAAGAGGACTGCGAGACGTTCACGAATGGGGCGAATGTCTGTTGTCTTCGCCATCTCCAGGCTCTCGACCACGAGCCACCAATTGATGAATCGTGTTGTGTGCTCGGGTTCCGCGTCCGCTCTCCAGTACCATTGGCTAGCGAACATCAGGCGGCGGCGCTCATCTTTTCGGAGAGCCTGCTGCTGGTCGATAAGAGGGATGACCTCATTAGTGATTGTCGTCGCGTTTATGTGGCGCAGCGCTACTTGCGATTCGATGCTCACTAGACCGGTATTGATGCGCCGGTTCCAGTGCCAGTCTTCGAACGTCTCGCCAATCTCCTCCGTGATTGGCATAGCAAACAAACGGGGTCCTAGCTTCAAATCGAGCAGGGTTTTCAGCGATGCGACGACTTGGCGCCCCTTGACCATGAGTGCTTCGTAATCGTCGATCTCCACATCCTCGACGTGACAAATGATCTCGACATATGACAGCGCCTTGACTGTCTCTTCCCATCCCCCCATCTGTATGTTCATGTCAGGACATGATAGGTACAGAACACCTTCGGGGCGCCCTACCAGTCGCCCGTACTCGGGAATTATATGGTGGCGTGGGCTGCGACCAGGTACTGCCGTCGGAGCCGTCATGCCGCCGCGCCCGACGTCTCCATTCTGGATTGTGACCCGAAGGTTGGGCCACTCAAGACTGATTGCTGGGTAAGGGGCCATTTTGAGCGTCTTGTAGACAACTCTGTACGCGGGCTGGCCCGAGCCCGGTAGATGCGCGTCGTCTGGTCCTTGCCACCCGCTCCCGACGACTTCGTGAGGTGTCTCAGGGGAGCGCTCCCATGAGTCCAAAAATTGTTCGACGCCGATCAGCTTCTCGGGTGCAACGTCCTCAATTTTTCCGGCGGCATCGCGGGTGTATGCGCGGTAGCGCCTCCCCTCGGCTTCCGCTCTAGTCTGAGACTCCAACGGCGGCTCGCTCTCTTGTGTCACTGCGCCAATATACCATTCGCTTCTGACAGATATGCGCCGACACCCTCGGTTGTGTGGCGGTTGGCAGCCTAGCCTGAAATCGAACTGCTGAAGCCCCCGGGGGGCTTCACGACGCCGCTGTTGCCTCCGGAGGTGTCTTGACCGTCTGCTGAGGCTCACCGACGCCGTCATCGGTGCCGTATAACAGTTGTGTTGCGGGCAGCGGCTGGCCACCCAGGGCTGAGGGCCTCGACCAGCTCGTTTCGCCGAACGCCCAATAACCGAGGTTCGGAAATCTTTAGTTTGTTCGCCCACCGCCCGGAGCCTTAAACTCGGGCGGCAGGCGGTGTGTAGCTACGTCGCTGCGATCACGCGAACGTCCTGTACCTGCTTCCAGCGCTGGGCCAGATCGATGGCGTAGACGTATGCCTCAAACCAGTTGTCCCAGACGAGCTGATTACCAGACCACTGACTACTGCCTGCGGTCTTGATCTCGATGCGGTAGCTCGAAGTGTCGACGAGCAGCTTCACCAGCTCGTGCGGCACTGTCAGATCGTCGCCATTACCGTCAACTGGCCCGACGATAAATGCATCACCGAGGATCACGTCGTAGCCACGGAATGCGCTGTTGTGCGC
>Ga0136614_10003358_pt1 | contig 10214 bp, 10 predicted proteins | sample AntDrymUQ2792106_2_FD_106643 | JGI IMG/M metagenome (GOLD analysis project Ga0136614, IMG submission 106643) | Polar desert sand microbial communities from Dry Valleys, Antarctica - metaG UQ279 (21.06) | ecosystem: Environmental > Terrestrial > Soil > Desert | place: Antarctica: Dry Valley... | reverse complement strand
GGCTGGACGTGGACGACCTCGACCTGGAGGAGGGCAGCGCCCGGGTGCTCGGCAAGGGAGGCAAGGAGCGTGAGGTTCCGCTCGGGTCGTTCGGTCGGGACGCGGTCGGCGCGTACCTGACCCGCGGCCGCCCTGCACTCGCCACCGCGAGCAGCCGGGGCGCCGTGTTCCTGAACGCGCGGGGCGGCCGCCTGTCGCGCCAGAGCTGCGCGCGGATCCTCGGTCGATACGTGCGGCTCGCCGGGATCGAGCGGCGGGTCACGTTGCACACCCTTCGTCACTCGTTCGCGACACATCTCCTGGAGGGGGGCGCCGACGTCCGGGTCGTGCAGGAGCTGCTCGGCCACGCGAGCGTCGCGACCACGCAGATCTACACGCTCGTGACGGCCCGGCACCTGCGGGAGGTCTACGACGAGGCGCATCCCCGCGCCCGGCGCCGCGTGCGCGCGTGATGGGGGAGATCCTGTGACGGCGTTGGTCCCTCGCGTGCTGGTCGTCGTCTGCGACTCCTGGGGTGTGGGCGATGCCCCCGACGCGGCGACGTACGGTGACGAGGGCTCAGACACCCTGGGGAACACGGCCGAGGCGGTCGGCGGTATCCGCGCACCCCACCTCGAGGCGCTCGGGCTGGGGATGCTGACGACGATCCCCGGCGTCGACGCCACGGCGGGGCCGGGCTCCGGCCACGGCCGCGCCACGGAGCGATCGGCCGGCAAGGACACGACGACCGGGCACTGGGAGATGATGGGGATCCGCCTGGACGAGCCCTTCCCGCTGTACCCGGAGGGCTTCCCGCCGGAGGTCGTCGAGGCGTTCGAGAAGCAGGTCGGCCGCGGGGTGCTCGGGAACCGACCGGCCTCCGGCACGGAGATCGTCGCCGAGCTGGGTGAGGAGCATCTGACGACGGGTCGGCCGATCGTCTACACGTCCGGAGATTCCGTCTTCCAGATCGCGGCCCACAAGTCCGTCGTGCCGCTTCCCACCCTCTACGAGTGGTCGCGGATCGCCCGGCGTCTCCTCACCGGTACACACAACGTCGGACGCGTGATCGCGCGACCGTTCGAAGGTGAGCCCGGCGCGTTCCTCCGGAGCCCGGAACGGAGGGACTTCTCCGTCCCCCCGCCGGGTCCCACGATCCTCGACCGACTCCAGGAAGCGGGCGTGGCGGTCCTCGGTGTCGGGAAGATCCAGGACATCTTCTCCGGTCAGGGGATCGGCGAGGCGCGCTACTCGAACTCCAATGACCATGGGGTGGATCTGACGCTCGAGTACCTGAGGAGAGCCGGTCCGGCCTTCGTCTTCACGAATCTCGTGGACTTCGATTCCAAGTACGGGCACCGGAACGATCCCCCAGGCTACGCCGCCTGCATCGAGGCCTTCGACCGGCGTCTCCCGGATCTGATCGGTGCGTTGGACGGAGGAGTGATGCTCATCACGGGCGACCACGGGTGCGATCCGACGACCCCCCCCACGGACCATTCCCGGGAACGAACACCCCTCCTCGCAGCGGGGCTGCCGGGAGGTCCATACGACGTCGGGACACGGACGTCTTTCGGAGACCTCGGACAGACGGCCGCGGAGCTCCTGGGCGCGGATGGAGGAGGACTCGAGGGTGAGAGCTTCGTCGACCTCCTGGGGATCGTGGGGTCGAGCTGATGTCGACCCTCAGGGTTGTGTTCATCGAGGGTTCCACCGGATCGCCCATGCGGTCGACACATCGAGTTGAGGTTCGCATCACCTCAAGAACTCTGGGTGCCTGGATCGGGCCTCGGCGGTGAAGGATCCGCGGGGGATCGTCGCCGCCAAGCGGGACGGCAAGACGCTCTCTGCGGCTGACGTCCGCGCCTTCGTCGAGGGTTACATCCAGGGTGAGGTCTCCGACGCCCTGGCCGCCGCGTTCCTGATGGCGTGCCTGTTGCGTGGGCTCGACGCCGAGGAGACGCTCGCGCTCACCCAGGCGATGGTGGAGTCGGGAGACACGGTGAGCTTCGATGGACTCGCCCGGCCGACGGTGGACAAGCACTCGACCGGCGGCGTCGCGGACGGCGTCACGCTGGTGTTCGCGCCCCTGGCTGCCGCCCTCGGGCTGGCGGTGGCGAAGCTCTCGGGTCGAGGGCTCGGGCACACGGGCGGAACGCTGGACAAGCTCGAGTCGATCCCCGGCCTGCGCACGGATCTCTCGCCCGAGGAGATCCGGCGGCAGGTCGAGGACGTGGGATGCGCCGTGGCCGCGCAGTCGCCGAACCTGGTGCCGGCGGACGGCGCCCTCTACGCGCTCCGCGACGCGACGGTGACCGTGCCATCCGTTCCGTTGATCGCGGCCAGCGTGATGTCCAAGAAGCTCGCGGTCGGGACGGAACTGATCCTCCTCGACGTCAAGACGGGATCCGGGGCCTTCATGAAGACCCCGGAGGACGCGCGTGATCTCGCGGAGACCTGTCTCGCGCTCGCCTCCGGCTTCGATCGGGAGGCGAGCGCAGCCGTCACCGACATGTCCCAACCACTGGGGGATGCGGTCGGCAACGCGCTCGACGTCGCCGAGGCGATCGCCCTGCTCCGCGGGGAAGGAGGCGGCCGCCTGCGCGAGCTCACCCTCCTGTTCGCGGCTCGCGCGCTCGAGCTGACCCGTGGCCTCGACCACGAAGCGGCGCTCGCACAGGCGGCCGAGGCGCTCGACGGGGGAGCGGCCCTCGAGCGGTTCCGGGCGATGGTCGAGGCGCAGGGCGGAGACCCACGCGTCGTGGACGACCCGGCAGGCGTCCTCCCGCGAGCTCCGGTCCGCGAGCCCCTGCTCGCGGACCGGAGCGGTGTCCTCGCCGCGGTCGAGGCGGAGGAGATCGGTCTCGCGAGCGTGGGGCTCGGTGCCGGAAGGCTCCGGAAGGGAGACGCGATCGACCCAGCGGTCGGTATCGTGGTGCATCCGAAGATCGGTGACCGGCTCGAGGCCGGGGCGCCCATCGGGGAGGTGCACGCGAGAGATCGCGACGCGGCGGCCGAGGCCTCTCGCCGCGTCCTGGCCGCGATGGACGTCGCCGATGGTCCCGTCCCGCCTCCGCCGCTCGTCCACACCTGGTTGTGACGTAGGGATGTGAGGGCGTTTGGGGAACTTCACGATGCTCGGGCTGCGACTGGCCGTCTACATGGCTGCGTCGCTGTTCGTCGGCCTCGCGATCCGCGAGTACGCGCGGGCGCGAGCGGCCGCCACGCTCGGCGATCCCACCCCGCGGCTCTGGGGGCGGGTGACGCTGCGGCCCAAGGCCTGGTTCGATCCGTTCGGGAGCGGGTTCCTCCCCGCGCTGGTCGCCTTGCTCTGGTCGGTCCAGGCGTTCATCATGCCGGGCGCGTACGCGAAGCCCGCACCGATCGACACGAACTACTTCAGGCGCCAACCGAGGGACGTCGTGCTCGTGTCGGTGGCGGGGCCCGCCGCCTCACTCGTCCTCGCCATCGTGGGTGGCCTCCTGGTCCGAACGGGGATATCCGGCGAGGCGCTTCTCGTCCTCGTCACGTTCGCGTTCACGAACGCGTCGCTGTTCGTGTTCCACCTGCTGCCGATCCCGGGTCTCGACGGAGGGCGCCTGCTCGCGCTGCTGCTCCCTCCGCACGCGCGCGAGGTGTTCCGGAACGCGGACCGCTATCTCGCCCTGATCGTCCTCGTCGTTCTGTTCATCTTCACCTTCTTGCTCAGCATCGCATCCCTGCTCACTGGCGCGATCTGCGAAGCGGCGACCGGTCGGGACTGCCTGCTCCTGCTCAGCTTCGGCTAGGCCACTCCTCCCGGGGTCGGGAGGAGTGGCGGCTATCATCGCCGGCATCGTGACCGTTCCCGCCGCCGACACGCGTTTCCAGCCCGTCGAGACACGTCGCGGCCGCGTCCTCAGTGGGTTCCGGCCCACGGGCGACCTCCACGTGGGCCACTGGGCGGGCAACGTGAGCAACGCCGTCCGGCTCCAGGATGAGTACGAGTGCTACTACTTCGTGGCGGATTGGCACATGCTCACCACGCATTACGATCGCACCGAGGACCTGCCGGCCCTGATCGAGGGGATCGTCCTGGATCTCCTCGCCTGCGGCATCGACCCGCAGCGATCGGTCCTCTACCTCCAGTCCGACCTGCCCGAGGTCGCGGAGATGGCCCTGCTGCTCGGGATGATCACGCCCCTCGGATGGCTGGAGCGAGTCCCGACGTACAAGGAGCGCCTCCGAGATATGGCCGAGCGCGACGTGGCGAACTTCGGCCTGCTGGGCTACCCCATCCTGCAGACCGTGGACATCTCGATCGTCCGAGGTGAGCTCGTGCCGGTCGGAGAGGACCAGGTGTCGCATCTCGAGATCTCTCGGGAGATCGTCCGCCGGTTCAACCGGCTCTTCGGTGAGGTGCTGGTCGAGCCGCAGCCGCTGCTCTCGGATTTCCCGCTCGTCCCCGGATCCGACGGTCGAAAGATGTCGAAGTCGCTCGACAACGGGATCGGGCTGGCGGATGACCCCGATACGATCCGCGCGAAGGTTCGCTCCTTCATCACGGATCCGCAGAAGGTTCGGCTCGGCGACCCGGGTCGCCCCGAGATCTGTCCGATCTTCGCGCTCCACACCCGGTTCTCGCCCGACATCGTCGACTGGACCCGAGACCATTGCCGTACCGGCGAGCTCGGGTGTGTCGACTGCAAGACGAACCTCGCCGACCGGCTGATCGAGGAGCTCCGCCCGATCCGGGAACGGCGGCGCGAGTTGGCGGAGGAGCCGGGACTCGTAGGGGAAGTCCTCGACGAGGGTCGAGAGCGGGTCCGGCCGGTCGTGCAGGACACCATCGCGGCGGTTCGCGACGCGATGGGGTTCTCCCGCTCATGAGCGGGGAGGGCCACGGTGCGTTCGCGGTCGAGCTGCCCGCGTTCACGGGCCCGTTCCGGCTGCTGTCGGAGCTGATCCTCGAGCAGAAGGTCGACGTCTGCGACGTGCAGGTCGCGACGGTGACCGACGCGTTCCTCGCGTACGCGAAAGACGCGGAGCGATGGGACCTGGAGGAGGTCACGTGGTTCCTCGCGATGTGTGCCGTCCTGCTGGAGCTGAAGGTCGGCCGCCTGATGCCGCGACACACCGACACCGACGAGGACGATCTGGGCGCCTCGCCCGATATCGCCTACGCGCGCTCGCTCGAGCTGGCGGCGTTCCGGAAGGTGGCGGTCGAGCTCGCCCGTCGTCTCGAAGACGAGGCAGGTTACTTCACGAGGGATGTCGGCCCCGGTCCCGAGTTCTCGCACCTGTACCCGGATCCGATGACGAAGGTGGATGCGCAGGCGCTGGCCCGTCTCGCCGCGCAGCTGCTGCGGCCGCCGCCGACGCTCGACCTCACCCATGTCACGCCGATCCGCTACACGATGGCGGAGGCGATGTCGGCCGTCGAGCGGCGGATCGAGGACTTCGGGCGTGCCGCATCGTTCCGCGATTTGGTGGCGGATTGCGACGAGCGGATCCAGGTCGTCGTGCGTTTCCTCGCGTTGCTCGAGCTGTACCGTGACGGCCGGGTCGAGCTGCATCAAGGGGACACGTTCGGTCAGATCCGCGTGGAATGGCAGGGATGACGATGACGGAGACGCACGCCGGTGACACCCGAGCGCTCGAAGCGCTCCTCTTCGTCTCCGACGAGCCCATCACCATCCCGGTCATCGCGCAAGCGCTCGAGCTCGACCGGAAGGCGGCCGACGAACTGTGCGACCGGCTCATGAAGGAGCTCGAGGATCGCGGGGCCGGCGTGGTGCTCCGCAACGTCGCCGGCGGATGGCGACTCTTCACTCACCCCGACACGGCGCCCGAGGTCGAGCGATTCGTTCTGTCGTCCCGGCAAGCTCGGCTGACGAAAGCGGCCCTCGAGACGCTCGCGATCGTCGCCTACAAGCAGCCGGTGACCCGGCATCAGGTCTCGTCGATCCGCGGGGTCAACTCCGACGGCGTCCTCCGCGCACTCCAGGACAAGGGCCTCGTCGAGGAGGCCGGCCGCGAAGAGACGCCCGGCCGACCGATCCTGTTCGCGACTACACCGACGTTCCTCGAACGGCTAGGGCTGCCGTCGCTCGCCTCCCTGCCATCCCTGGCTCCTCTCCTCGGCCCGGATGCCGACGAGGGAGCGAACGAGGGAGACGACGAGGAACAGGAACCCGCGGGAGCGGAGGCGGCGACCAGCGAGCTGGCCGAGTCCCCGGAGTAGCCCGTGCCGGTCGAGCGGCTCCAGCGGCTCCTCGCGCGCGCGGGCTACGGCTCTCGTCGGTCGTCCGAGGAGCTGATCGTCGAGGGTCGGGTCACCCTGAACGGCATCGTCGCAACCCTCGGCGATCGCGCGGACCCGGCTGAGGATGAAGTGCGGGTCGACGGTCTGCACGTCAACCTCGACCCCAACGTGAAGTACTACGCCCTGCACAAACCCCTGGGGGTCGTGACGACGATGCGCGACCCGCAGGGTCGCCCGGACATCCGCGCGTACCTCCCCGAGGAAGGACCCAGGATCTTCCCGGTCGGGAGGCTGGACCGGGACAGCGAAGGCCTCCTCCTGCTCACGAACGACGGCGACCTCGCGAACGCCTTGACGCATCCTCGCTTCGAGGTCGAGAAGGAGTACCTGGCGGAGGTCGAAGGGGTTCCCACGGCCAAGCACATCGGTCGGCTCCGGCGGGGGGTGGAGCTCGAGGACGGCCACGCGAGCGCGAAGACCGCTCGCGTGGCCGGCCGGACGGGCGATCGGGGGGCGGTGCGCCTGGTGATGACGGAGGGTCGCAAGCGAGAGGTCCGTCGACTGCTGGCGGCCGTGGGACTCCCGGTGACCCGTCTCGTCCGGGTGCGCGTCGGGGCGGTCCGGCTGGGTGCGCTCGCGCCGGGGGAGCGGCGGGAGCTCTCACACGACGAGGTGGTCGCGCTCAGGCACGTCGTCGACGGGTAGCCTCTGTGCCTCGGGCGCCGCTCCCGAGGGAGGTTCCCATGAGGCTTCGTGCGGCGCGCGGGGCCATCCGCGTGCCATCGGACGACGGTGACGCGCTGCTCGGGTCAACCGAGCGGCTCCTGTCGGCTGTGCTGCAGCGCAACGAGATCGACCCGGAGGACCTCGTGAGCATCATGTTCACGGCCACGCAGGACCTCCGCTCGGCCTTCCCGGCGGAGGCGGCCAGGCGGATGGGACTCGGACTCGTGCCACTGATGTGCGCCCAGGAGATCCCGGTCGAGGGTTCGATGCCGTCCGTGATCCGGATCCTGGTCCACTTCCACTCCGATCGGACCCTCGACGAGGTCGCTCACGTGTACCTCGACGGTGCGGAAACGCTTCGAGATGACGTCCGCTGAGTGGCGTCGCCCGATGACGGCCGCCCGTTCGTACGGACCGATCGGGCGCGTCGCCGTTCTCGGCACCGGGCTGATGGGGACCTCCGTCGCGATGGCGGCGGCGCGGGCCGGGGCCACGGTGTCGGGCTGGGATGCCGACGCCGCGACGACGGCCCGCGCCGCCGGGCTAGGTGGCTTCACGCCGGCGGCATCGGTCGAGGAAGCGGTCGAAAGAGCCGACCTGGTCGTGGTCTGCACCCCGATCCCGACGATCGCGCCGGTGGTAGCGGCCGCGCTGGCCGCGACCACCCGCGCGATCGTCACCGACGTGGGGAGCATCATGGATCCCGTGTCGCGAGACGTAGCCGCGACGACCACGCCGGAGGACCTTTCCCGCTACGTGCCCGGCCACCCGATGGGTGGGAGCGAGCGATCGGGCCCCGAACACGCCTCACCGTCGGTCCTCGACGGCATCGTGTGGGTGCTCTCGGCGACAGAGGACGCCGATCTCGCCGCGGTCGATGCCCTCGAGTCGTGGGTCGAGGGGCTGGGCGCGAAAGCGGTCCGCATGCCCGGCGACCGTCATGACCGGCTCGTGGCCTTCGTGAGCCATCTGCCGCAGGTGGCGTCCACCGCCCTGATGAGCCTCGCCGCGGCCGAGGAGGCGGACGAACCGGAGATCCTGCTTCTGGCGGCGGGGGGGTTCCGAGACCTGACGCGGCTTGCCGCCTCCGACGCGGCGTTGTGGTCCTCGATCCTCGTCGCGAACCGGGAGCGGATCGCCGAGGCGATCGACCTGTACGTCGACCGCCTGCAGAGCCTTCGAGACGACGTCGTGGGGAGCCGACGCGAGGCGGTGGAGTCCACGTTCGCAAGTGCGAAGGACGCTCGTCTCCGGCTTGCCACCAAACCGCAGGTGAAGGCCGGCGTGGCCGTGCTCCAGGTAGAGGTGCCCGACCGACCCGGCGCGCTCGCCGAGCTGACGTCGATCCTCGCGGAGGGCCGCGTGAACATCGAGGACCTCCAGATCGTCCACTCGCCCGAGGGCGGGCGAGGCACCGTGCACCTCACCGTGGCCGCCGATGCGGCCGGACACGCCACGGAGGTCCTGGACGCCGGCGGCCTCGACCCCATCCGGCTGGCCTGAGGCGACGATGCGAGCTCGTCTGACGCCCGGCGCCACGATCGAAGGTGAGGTCGGGGTTCCCGGCGACAAGTCGATCTCCCACCGCTGGCTCCTGATGGCGGCGACGGCAACAGGGGCCAGCCGACTCGAGGGACTGCCCCGGTCACTCGACACTCGGTCGACCGCTGCCTGTCTCGCGGAGCTCGTTCCGTCGGCTCGACCTGCACTCGAAGCTTGGGCCTTGAGCCCTTGGGTCACCGATGAGAGGGACGGTTCCACGTGGAACCGCGAGACCTCGACCCTCGACCTCACCACCCTCGACCTTCGAGGTGAGGGGCGGAAATCGCTGCTGCGTCCAGAGACCGCGCTCGACTGCGGGAATTCGGGGACGACGATGCGGCTCGTCGCCGGGCTCGTGTCGCCCTCCCCGTTCGAAACGGTGCTCCGGGGAGACCCGAGTCTCTCGACGCGGCCGATGGAGCGCGTGGCCGAGCCCTTGCGGAGGATGGGCGCGGACGTCACCACCCAGGACGGTCATCCTCCGCTCACCGTCCGTGGGTCGGCACTCCGAGGGATCCGATTCGAACCCGACGTTCCGAGCGCGCAGGTGAAGGGCGCGGTCCTGCTGGCGGCTCTCGCGGCCGAGGGCCCGACGACGGTGTCGGAACCCGTCCCGACGAGGGATCACACGGAGCGGTTGTTCTTCGCCCTGGGGGCGCCGATCCGCTCGGAGGGGCCGGACCTGGTCCTCGAGGGCTCCTTCCAACACGAAGGATTCTACGGCGCCGTCCCAGGGGACCCTTCTTCCGCGGCGTTCCTCCTCGGAGCCGCCGCACTCACGGGCGGGCACCTCACGGTCCTCGGCGTGAGTCTGAACCCGACGCGACTTCGTCTCCTCGATGTGCTCGGGAGGATGGGGCTGGAGGTCGAGGTCAAGGTCGAGGGTGAGGAGCTGGGAGAGCCGGTCGGAACCATGCGGATCGATCCCGGTGGAGTACTTCGGCCGGTGCACGTCGATGGGAGCGAACTGCCGCTCGTGATCGACGAGGTTCCCCTCATCGCGGCGCTCGCCGCACACGCCGACGGACCGTCCCGGTTCGAAGGAGCGGCCGAGCTCCGAGTGAAGGAGAGCGACCGGCTCACCGTGCTCGCGGAGGGGATCCGCGCGCTGGGGGGAGAGGCTGCGGAGGAAGGAGACGATCTCATGATCGGCGGGGGAGGTCTCGCGGGCGGGTCCGCCCGGTCGGAGGGCGACCATCGGATGGCGATGGCATTGGCCGTCTCGGCGCTGGCCGCCCGTGCGCCGTCGGACATCGACGCGATCGAGTCGGTCTCGGTTTCCTTCCCCGGGTTCTTCGAGCTCCTCCGCACGCTCGGCGCCGGGGTCGAGGTATCGGAGTGACGCCCCGCGTGGTGGCGATCGACGGGGCCGCGGGAAGCGGCAAGAGCACCCTCGCCCGGCTGCTCGCGCGGGAGCTCCGCCTCCCGTACGTGAACACCGGGGCGATGTACCGGGCGCTGACGCTTGCCGCACATCGCCGGGAGGTCGAGGTCGAGGATGGGGTGGCGTTGGTTCGCCTCATGGAGACCCTGGACTTCACGTTGAGCCCGCCGGGCCGCTCCGGCGAGCCCCGGGAGCTCTGGATCGACGGTGCGCCACCGCCCGAGGAACTGGGGTCGGTTGACGTCGAGGCGAGCGTGAGCACGGTCGCCACACACCCCGAGGTCCGAGCGGCGATGCGGTCCGCCCAGCGAGCATTGGGGGAGGGCGGGGCCGTGATGG